>Ga0307471_100001218_pt1 | contig 13984 bp, 14 predicted proteins | sample atmos_gasesAM3C__2_FD_204566 | JGI IMG/M metagenome (GOLD analysis project Ga0307471, IMG submission 204566) | Hardwood forest soil microbial communities from Morgan-Monroe State Forest, Indiana, United States - atmos_gasesAM3C_515 | ecosystem: Environmental > Terrestrial > Soil > Temperate... | reverse complement strand
TTGCATGATCGCGACAGCAAATACTGCTCATCGTTTCGTCAGGTGATCGAAGCGGGAAGCGTGAAGACCCTTGCCTTGCCGCCCAGGAGTCCGAATCTGAACGCCTATGCGGAACGCTGGGTAAGGAAGGAGGAATGCCTGTCGAACCTTATCTTGTTGGGTGAAGGCTCATTGCGCAGCGCGCTGCGCCACTACGAAGCCCACTATCATGAGGAAAGAAATCACCAAGGCAAAGACAACGTACTGCTATTCCCTTTGCCGACTCAAGCAGTCTGTGGAGAACAGGAAAAGGTGCGGTGTCGGGAGCGGCTGGGCGGCCTGCTGAAATACTATGAGCGCGAGGCGGCATGAGCAGCAAACAAGAACATCCGATTGAGGCCATGGGGTTCTGGCTGTTCGGCTTCCTTTCTGTGGTGCTGGCGGTTTTGAAACTTACGGTGGCAGGATACTGGTCGTGGTGGAGGGTGATGCTGCCATTCCTGGCGTTTCTGGGCCACAACGCGGTGTATCTCCTGGCGGGCTTCCTATGCTTCTGTTGGCTGAAGCATGAAGAAGGTGAGGAGGAGCCTACCACAGTGCAGAAGCATTCGAGGGAGGGGTACAACCTAGCGGCGCTGTTATTCTTCTTCCTGTTTTTGGACAACCTCTTGCGAAGCGTCGAAGGGCAAGGCTGGAAGGGGTTCTGGCCGTGTTCGGGGAGATTCGAGGTGGTGGTTCTGTTTGGGATGTTGAGTCTGGTGGCACAGCTTGTGTACTGGTCTCGGATTGTCAGTGGCCTCAATCAAGAGCGCGCCTGAAACCTGAAACCATGAGGGTGACCTTTGAAGAGTTCAGCCCTACGTACGACTTTTTTGACTATAGGGGGAATGGACTTCTTCACAACGGAAGTCCTGACGCTCAAAGGGTTGACGACCTACTATGTACTCTTTATGGATATTGCTCAAGGACATGTGTTCCAGCAGGACCTCAGTCTGTCGGGGCTCTGCCAGCGGGCGTCACGCGGAATCAAGCGAGCTCCTTTTTGGGGTATCCATCCTTTCAACTTCTTCAGCCGATCGGCTCCCTTTCCATAGTGACGGCCCTGGAACTTAGATTTGTGCCAGATTCTTATTTCGCACGGTTGTAGAAGTGAAAGCAATTTTCGGGCTGTCCTTTTACTTCCGTTTGGATCGAGAAAAGGCTTCCTGCCAAGCGATCTCCGCGCGGAGCATCGGCGGTGGCTGTCGTGACAAAAAGCGTGGTGAGATCGCCACCTCCGAAGGTACAGGTGGTAATATTTTTCACGGGCATTTCAACCACGCGATCAATCTGTCCATCCGGGGCAACTCGTACGATGCAATTTCCATAGAAACGGCAGTTCCATAGATAGCCTTCCGAATCCATTGTCGAGCCATCGGGGAATCCGCGCGCGAACCCTTGAAAAAAAGGACGTTCATTCGAAATTTCGCCTGTCGAAGGATCGTAGTCATAAACCCAAATCACGTTCGCGAGCGTGTCCCCAAAATAAAAACGTCGGCGATCCGGGCTCCAGGCAAGGGTATTGGAAATTCCAACCCCTCTTCGCCAGCAAGTTGCCTTGGCCTCCGGATCAAGACGAACCAGAATGCCGTCGTTTCCGCCGACTTCACTGGAGGAACCGTCTGCATTCACATTGTTGCGCATCGACCCGATCCATAGAGATCCGCGCGGATCGCACCGTGCATCGTTTAAGCGGGTCGCAGGCCAACCGTCCAGCAGGTAGAGCGGGTCGTGGCGCAATCCCGTGGCAGGTTCCCAGAGAATCACGCGCGAGCCAAGCACCACAACAAGCACTTCCTCACGATCGGTCAAAGAGAGAGCGGTGACCGGTTCATCGAAAAACCAGGTGAGGACCGAAGAGTCCGCGAGATTCAGCCGATGGATCAGAAAGCGATTGATGTCGGTCCAATAGACAGCATTGTGTCTCGCGTGCCAGACGGCGCCTTCGCCACAGACGTCGCCGGTGGGCGCGACACAAATAGGATCGCTGATCATTGCACTGCAATCCCAGCGAGCAATCCACCGTCGACTAGGTAGTCTGCGCCCGTGCAGAACGCGGATCGATCGGACAGGAGGAACGCCGCGAGCTCAGCAACTTCTTCGGCGGTGCCTACACGACTGAGCGGATGCGCCGCCCCAAACCTTTCGACAACCGTATCGACGGGCAAGTCCGGCGAAAAATGCGCAGCCGAGCGTTCGAGCATGGGCGTTCGAATGGATCCCGGACTGATGGAATTGACGCGAATGTGATTGGCTGCATGGTCAAGCGCGAGCGCGCGCGTCAGGCTGTGAAGACCGCCCTTCGAAGCTGCGTAAGCCGCAACCCCACGCTGACAGGCGTGCCCCTGAACAGAGGCGACCACTACGATCGATCCGCCGCCGCGCTTGATCATTTCCGGTATACCGAAGTGCGATAGCAGATATACACTGCCAAGATTCACAGCCATGCAACGATCCCACGTCTGCGGTTCCGTTTCTACGGCCGTCCCAAAGGGATGGATGGCCGCTGAATTTGCGATGAGATCGAGCCCGCCAAATTGTGCGACGACTTTGTCGACGAGAGTTCTCACCTGCTCTGGCTGGCTGACATCGCACATCTCGACGCGAAGCACATCACCCTGAGCATTGGCTTCTTGTTGGAGTTTGCTGTTCGCGTCTGCTTCTATGCCGCAGGCCATTACGCTCGCGCCGCCCGATGCAAGCCTCTTTGCTATGGCGCGGCCAATCCCGGTGGTGCCGGTGACGACGGCAACCTTGCCCTCGAATTCCTTCATGGGTAATTCCTCTCTTCTTTATCTGTTCGCCGCGATTTCAACCGGTTGCGAGAGAATGGCATCTACCGCCTTGACCTCAGACAGGGACTGGAAAGCCGAGAGAAGTCTACTCTTCGCGTTGCCATACGGAAACGGGAAGTTCCCTCGAATCTCCGCAGAATGTGCACGGCGAGAGACACGCGCGAAAGGTCAAGGAGCAAATTCGGGAATAGCATACTTCAATCCTTCGACCACGCCCCGCAATTCAGCGAGCCCCTTCAAACGGCCAACGTAAGAGTAACCGGGGTTGGTTTTCTTGTTGATATCGTCGCCGAGCAAGTGGCCATGATCGGGTCGCATGGGGATTTCTCGATCTTCTCGATTAGCGCTTCGTCGCCGCGATTCCTCACCTAGTAATGCGCGGATCACGCCCACCATTTCCGAGCTGCCATGAAGATGCTCGGCCTCATAGAATGAGCCATTAGCTTCGCGAACGACCTGGCGAAGATGCGCAAAATGAATACGAGCGGCAAATTCGCCGACCATCGCAAGCAAGTCATTGTCCTCGCGAGCACCATAAGAGCCAACACAAAAGGTGAGGCCGTTAGCGGGGCTATCTGCGGATGCAAGGATTGCGCGAGCATCGCCGGCCGTTGAAACGACGCGAGGCAGGCCGAAGAGCGGCCACGGCGGGTCGTCCGGGTGAATCGCGAGCCGGAGGCCGAGTTCTTCCGCCACGGGCACGACTTCTTGCAGGAAGGCGACGAGGGCGGAACGAAGATCGCCGGCCACGACGCCTTCCCACTCGGCGTGCGATCGGCGAAACAGCTTACGGTCGTAGGACGATTCTGCGCCAGGGAGCCCTGCGATGACAGCCCCCTCAAGTTGCTCTTTCTCCGTCTCAGACATTGCCTCGAAGCGGGCACGTGCGGCAGCGACGCGCTCAGGCGCGTAGTTGAGTTCGGCCCCGGGCCGCTCAAGAAGGAAGAGATCGCACGCCGCGAAATCCACGGCATCAAAGCGCAGCGCGTAGCCCGTGCTCGGCAGGCGCCACTTCAAATTCGTCCGGGTCCAGTCGACAACTGGCATGAAGTTGTAGCAGACCACTGGCACGCCTGCCTGAGCGATGACGGCAAGGGAATCCTTCCATAAAGCGATGTACTGCCGGTAGGGTCCAGAGCGGAGCTTGATGGAATTGTGAATGGGAAGGCTTTCGACAACTGACCAGACCAGGCCTGCGGACTCGATTTCGCTCTTACGCTTCAGGACTTCGTCGAGTGGCCAAGCCTCGCCACGATAAATGTGATGCAGGGCGGAAACGATCCCCGTGGCGCCCGCTTGTTTGATCTGCTCAAGCGAGATAGGGTCCTGGGAGCCGAACCACCTCCAAGTTTCTTTCATGGCGATTCCTTGGGTTTAGGATGCCGCAGGCGCATCCAGCGCCAAGTATTCACCCCTCAGACCCAGGTATTCCTGGAGCACGCAAACGACAAGGTCATGGTCCTCTCGTTGTGGCAAACCGGAGACGGTGATGGTGCCGAGGCACCCCGTTCCCTCAAGGAAAATCGGGAAACAGCCGCCGTGGGCCGCATAGTCCTTTAGCTCAAGGCCCGACTTTTCCTGCAGCGTAGTTTGTGCGCGCGCATGGATTAATCCTATTGCGTAAGAACTGCGGTGATAACGCAGCACAACGTTGCGCTTGCGGCGAATCCAGTCCCAATTGTCCGGTGTGGTTCCGGTCATCGCGTACGAAAAAAGAGTATGGCCGTTAAGTTGAATATCGATGGCCACGGCAACCTGGCGTTTTTCAGCCGCTGCCTTGAGGGCCGTTCCCACAGCCCAGGCCACATTTGAGTCAAATTGTCTGAATGTAAGCCGCTTTTCCTGCAGCGCAATTTTTTCGAGATCTTGATCAATGCTCATGGACTCTCACAATACAAAAAGAGGAACAGAACGAGATCTCCTTCTCTATAACAAGCTCGAGTCATTAGGCTATTCCAATACTCAAACCAAGGGAAGTATCTTATTGAGTTTTGGATGAAACCGGCATTTCTGTACTGCGGAAGATCAGTCTTAACGAGAGTTCGGTTAAACTCTTTGCCTCAGAAGATCGAAGTGTGTGTTGTTACTGATTTCAGGAGCCGATTTGGCAGAACCAGCTTCAAGTAATCACGGCGTTCCTTGCAGGCGATGGCGCATCGCTTTTCTCCTCGCTTTCGGAGTGCTGGTTAACTTTATCGATCGTATTAACCTCTCAGTCTCACGCGAGGCGCTGAACGCGTCGTTCGGAATGTCACTGGTTGCCTTTGGCTACCTGTCCAGTGCCTACAACTGGACTTACGCCCTGATGCAGATGCCTTCAGGAGTTTTGCTGGATCGCTTCGGGGTGCGCCGCGTGGGGCAGATCAGTACCTTTCTATGGAGCATGGCTTGCTTTTGTGGTGCGCTCGCCCCGGGACTGAATTGGTTTTTCGGCGCGCGATTCCTTTTAGGTGTGGGCGAAGCTCCCACGTTTCCCTCGAATGCTAAAGCAATCGGGCGCTGGTTTCCGAACGCCGAAAGAAACTTGGCCACAGCCATCACGGATGCAGCGGCAAAATTCGCAATGGCGATGGGCGTCCCATTCCTTGGTCTGCTAGTCCTCCATGTTGGCTGGCGCTGGAGCTTTGCTGCCACTGGCTTCATAAGCCTCTTTTATTTTGCTTTGTTCTGTTGGGTCTACCGGAGCCCCGAAGGTGATCGCGGACTCTCGACCAGAGAGTTCGAATTCATACGCCAGGGTGAGGCCCAACCGGAGGATCCAGCAAGAGCGCCGAGTGGCATTTCGATCGGCTATCTCTTGCGCCAGCGCAAAGTATTTGGCCTTGCGCTTGGATGGGGCGCCTACAACTATACTTTCTTCCTCCTTCTGAATTGGCTGCCAAGTCATCTTTCCCTCTCACTTCATGTCGATTTGCTCCACTCCGTTCTCTACACCAGCGTGCCCTGGCTGCTCGCGACCCTCAGCGATCTGCTGGTGGGCGGGTGGCTAGTGAACGCCCTGATCCAACGTGGCTGGAATGCAAATCGGGTTCGCCAAAGCGTTATGGTGGGAGGAATGGTCCTGGGGTTGGCGATTTTAGGCGCAGCACGGGCACATAGCCCCTTCGCCGCCCTGCTATGGATTAGTATCGCTTTGAGCGGCTTGGCGGCGGCGGCGCCCGTGGCTTGGACAGTCCCCTCTCTGATCGCACCGCGGGAAAGCGTTGGGACTCTTGGGGGCATTGTCAATTTGTGCGGGCAGATTAGTGCGATTTCCGCGCCCATCGTGACTGGCTACATTGCCTCTGCTACGCATTCCTTTGCAGCGGCATTCGCGACTTCGGCTGCACTTCTTTTTGTGGGGACCGCGGGTTATCTCTTCTTGTTAGGGCGGATCGAACCGATACCTGAGCCGCCCGTTGCAGCTCTCGCGTGAGTCGAGCCTACGGTCTTGCCCGGGATTGGTCTTGGATCCACAATTCCGTGACCTGCTCGAGAGACCGCCCTTTGGTTTCGGGAATCAGCCAGGCGACCAAAACAATCGTCGTCAGCGCACCGGCGCTGAAAACCCAAAAAGTGCCATCCGAACCGAGGTGCTTCTGCAGGAGCGGAAACATCTGGTTTCCGAGATACCCCACCAACCACAGCGCGGAAGTAGCAATGGACATGCCGCGGCCGCGAACCTTGGTCGGATAAATTTCCGAGATAATTACCCAGCAGGCCACACCGTTACCAAAGGCGTGACCGGCGACAAAGCTCATCACAAAAATCAAGACCGCCACACCGCTGCCGTGCAGGTGATAAATCCAGCCGACCAGCGCAAGAGAGACGAACTGCAATCCTGTGCCGGCCAGGATTAGCGTCTTGCGCCCAGCGCGGTCCACCAGCCAGAAAGCGATCACGGTAAATAACAGATTGATTAAGCTGACCAGCACGGACTGAAAAAATGCATTGCTAGTTGCGGTCCCGGCCGCGCGAAAAATCACCGGCAAAAAGGAAAAAATAGGGGTGATGCCGCTTAGTTGTTGCAACCCCGCCAACAGGATGCCGAGCAGCAGCGGCCGCCGAAAGGTAGTGAACAGTTCGGAAATGTGGCCTTCTTCGATGACCAGAGAATTTTCGATTTCAGCCGCTTCAACCTGGGCACTGTCAGCGCCGTTGATCTTGGCAAGCACGCCGATGGCTTGGTGGCGCCGGCCCATTTTCATCAGCCATCGCGGACTCTCGATCGCCGGCGGAATCATGATCCCGAACAGGATTGCCGGAACGATGCCTGCGAAAAACATCCAGCGCCAGCCTGTGGCAATGTTCCAAGCTTCGTTACCCATACGCTGAATGATCATGTTGACGAAAACGGCAGCGAGAATTCCCACCACAATGCCGAGTTGATAGAGGGTTACGCAGCGGCCGCGAACCCGCGTCGGAGCAATCTCCGCAATATAGTTCGGAGAAATTACGGAAGCGGCACCAATGCCCACGCCGCCGATTAGTCGCCAGAGCACAAACTGCTGGAGGTCCGCGGCAAAGAGCATGCCGAGAGAGGAGAGGGCGAAACAGAGCGCACAAAAGGCAAGACCCTTTTTCTTGCCGAGAAAATCAGCAACGCTTCCTGCGGTCGCGCAGCCAACTATGCATCCGATGAGGGCGCAGCCAGCGGCCCATCCGATGCCGGCCGCGTTCAGGTGGAACAGTTGGCTTAGAAAGCCGATCGCGCCACTGATGACGATATTATCATAACCAAACAACAAACCGCCGAGAGTGGACACACTGGCTGCCATGATAAGTGGAGCACGTGAAGGTGCCGAACTGGCTTTGATGGTCAGATTACTTGTCGCCACGTGATGTGGGCTCCAGCTCCGCGCTGTATCGGTGTGGAGATTCGATGACCGCTTTCGCCGCCAGCATAAAACCGACGGTGTGCGCCATGCCCGCATGCCAGGGCGCAGAACAGGTCATCTGCGGAGTGTGGTCAGGAATGAGCACGCCGTCGAAGTGGTTGCGGTGAAGAATAGCGAGAAGACGTATCATATCCACATCGCCTTCATCGATGAACGTTTCATGATAGTGCGGCACTTTTCCCACCACGTTGCGGAGATGAATGTAGGCAATCTTGCTTTGCTTGCTGTATTGGTCCACTGCGTCGTAAATGTTGCCTTCGGTCATTTCGGCTAGAGTTCCCACGCAGAGTTCAAGAGCATTACTGCGGCTGGGATCCAGGTCAATAAGTCTTTGATACAACTGCGGCTGGTAGACAAGGCGGGGCTGCTGCCGCATTGTTGGCATCGGGGGATCGTCAGGATGAGCGGCTAGCCGTACGCCGGACTGTTCTGCCACGTGGATAACTTCTTCCAGAAACCTTTGGAGTCGCCGCCACAGCTCTTCGTGCGTGATCGAGGGCAAGTTCCCGGCAGGTGCGGTGCGGTCGTAGACCATGTTCCAGATCGTGCCATTCGGAACGGGTACATCGTCGGAGGAACCGTCCATGCCGAGTGTGACCGCATTCCCGCGTCCTCGAGGAGCCGTGACGCGTCCGCAAACGCCAGCCAAGCTGAAGTTATAGCCGAGTACCGGAATGCCTGCTTCGCCAAGGCGGCGAATGATGGTCTTCACTTTCTCGATTTGTTGCGGACGTTGCGGACCATCGAGCAGAATATCGTGCCAGTGAGCTGGATCGAGATTCTCAATCGCGGCGAGGAGCAGCCCGGCCTCTTCAATCTCTCTCCGAAGAGCCTTCAATTCCTGCACCGTCCAAAGCTGGTTCGGATCGCCGGCAACTCCCCAGGCTTCGTATTTTGAACCGGTAGGCTGATTGTTGCGCGGATTGGAGGGGCCCTGCTTGAAATAATCCACCAGATGAACGACGACGTGGGTGCAGCCAGCTTGGCGCGCGAAGTCGTAATAATCCCGCGTGAGCATGTGGCGATATAAACCGAGGCCGATCTTCATAGACGATTCCCAATGCCTGCGCCGTAATCCGGGCTGAGCACTTGACCATTGATCTCGTTCGCAAGCGGCGAGCAGAGAAATACGAACGCGTCCGCGATCGACTCCGGGCTGTTTCTTCTGCCCAGCGAAACCCGCAACACAAACTCCCGGTACCCCGGATCTTCCTCGAAAACTTTTAGTGAACTGCCCGCAGCGACGTTCCCAGGTGAAACTATATTGACTCGAATGCCAGTTAGGGCATATTCGAGCGCCAGACTGCGCGCAAAGTTTTCCAGTGCCGCTTTGGCTGAAGCATAGGAAGAAATCTGCGTGTGCGGCATTCGTGCCACATAGGAAGAAGTAAAGATCAGGTGGCCGCTGATTTTGTGTTCCACCCAACGGGCCAGCACGGCCCGCGCCAAATACGTCTGGCCAAAAAAATTAAACCGGAAGATGTGCTCGAAGTCGCTCTCCGATGTGGTTGCAAATGGGTGCAACCCACACCCGCCCGCGTGGCCGATGACGGTATCCAGGCCCGGGAACCGTTCGAATGCAGCGTTCACAACCGGGTTGACTTGGTCGGAGGCGGTGATATCCGCTTCAAGATAAAGATAGGACGAAGGCGAAATCTTCCAGTCATTGAGCCTGCGCTTTGCCGTCTCCTCTGGTTTGATGTCGGTGAGCACGAGAGTTGCGCCGCTTGCCGCTAACCTCCGCACCATGTGTTCGGCAATCGCACCCAAAGCACCCGTGATCAGGATCGCTTTACCCGACAGGTCGATGCTGATCATGACAGTTCGCTCCGTCTCCCACACAAAATCGTGTCTTTACCCGACGCGGCTGGCCGTGGAATCCAGGACATTCGTTTTGCTTGGCGCCTCATGCCTGCAGTCAAACTCGATCTCTCCGCTTACATGATTCCGTGCTTCTCAAAAGCGGCAACTGCACTACTACCTGCTTCCATGGCTTGGCGTACTAGTTTTTCACCACGAGCCTTTTCTAGCGCACGCGTGAAAATCTCAACTTCGGCTTCGGCCGGAACTAACAACACTCCGTCGAGGTCGCCGAAGAGGATATCGCCCGGACGGACGCGCACCGCTCCAATTTCAATGGAAACGCGGAAGTCGACAACTTTGCAGCGTGGGGCCGAGTCTTGACCGTAGGAACCGAATGCGAAGGTCGGGAAGCCCATCTTAAGAATTGGCTTGGTATCTCTCACGTAGCCATTCAGCACCGCGCCCCGGCTGCCGAGTATCCGCGCGCGAGTACTCATTAATTCTCCCCACAACGCGTTGCGGGGAGAGGAACCAGTGTTGACGTAGACCTCATTCTTGCGAAGGTCGTCGAGTGCTTCCAGCATCAGCCCAAACGACTTCTCCATCAACTTGTTAGCGCTGCCGGAGATTTTTTCGGCAAACACATCCACGGACAGAACCGGCATGGCACGGCCGATCACCACCATGTCTTTTGCAAGAGGTTGGATCTGTGGTGGCAAGAATTGGTGCTGAAGGTCCAGCTTGTCCATCACATCGCCCACGACGCAGGTGAAAAGCTCGCGCTGAACGAGCGCAAAGAGTTCATCGTCAGACTTCCACAGCTCCGTCTTGCTCATTTCTTGCGCACCTCTTTGATTTTCTCCACGAATTGCCGGGCAAGTTTGGTGATGGAATCGTAATCGCCCGTCTTTGCGCCTGCCGTGAGATTGCCGCCAACACCCACGGCGACCGAGCCGGCCTCAATCCATTTCAAAACATTCTCAATGCTGACCCCACCGGTCGGCATCAGGGATGCCTGGGGGAGCGGCCCTTTCACGGCCTTGACGAATGCCGGGCCAAGGATTTCACCCGGAAATACCTTCACGATGTCGGCGCCGCACTCCATTGCTTCAACGACTTCGCGAATCGTCCCGGCGCCAGGCATGTAAGGGATCTGATAGCGATTGCAGAGGCGTGCGGTTTCCGGATTGAGTGAAGGACTGACCAAAAATTGAGCGCCAGCGAGCATGGCGATGCGCGCGGTTTCCGGATCAAGCACCGTGCCCGCCCCCAGCAAGAGCTTACCGGCGAAAGTCTTTGCAAGATGCTCGATAACTCGGCTTGCCCCGGGCACCGTGAACGTGATTTCGATCGCGGCAACGCCGCCAAGCGCACAAGCCTCAGCGATGCGGGCGGCTTGATCCGGATGATCCGCGCGAATTACGCAAACCAGTCCGGAGTCAATAATTGTTCCCAAGACTCCTACTTTTGAGATTGACATCGTGGTTTGAAGATCCTTTTATTTTTGCCAGCCTGGAGCTTTCACTTCAGGTTAGATCTGCATGAACTCGAAAGTCAGTCGAACCAGAGAGAATGGAGTAAATTTCGGTGCATCTTATCACACCATTGCAATGCGATGAGGTGGCTGTACGCTCACGCAAAAAATGGTTCGTCTTTTCGTGCGTAACGTCGCGCAACTTCCTCATTTAGTTTCACTCCGAGTCCTGGTTTCTCTGGAACGTGAATGAATCCATTTTGAATGATTGGTTTTGGAAGCCCATCGGCCAGATCATTCCAGAACGGCACGTCGGAAGCGTGAAACTCCAACGCAAGAAAATTTGGGATCGACGCGCAGAAGTGGGCCGCAGCCAAAGTGCCAATCGGACTGCTGATGTTGTGCGGCGCAACCGGCATGGAGTGCACATCGGCAAATTGAGCGATGCTTTGGGCCACAGCCAACCCACCAACTTTTTGCAGGTCGGGTGTCACAACGCTCAGCGCGTGCTGCGCGATGATTTCCTGAAATCCTTCAAAGAGAAAGAGGTTCTCGCCCGTCGCAATCGGCAAGCGCACTTTCGAACTCACTTCCTTTAGCGCAGCGACATTCTCGGGCGGAACCGGATCTTCCAGCCATAGCAACCGGAACGGTTCGAGTTCTTGCGCTATCTTCACGATGTTGCAGGCGTTGTAGCGCCAGTGACAATCCACTGCGATATCGGTATCGAGCCCCACTGCTTCGCGTACCGCAGCGATTGAACCCACCGCATGATCGATGGCCCGGTTACTGAGCACTCGATTGTGGGGATCGGCTCCCTGGGTGCCTGGCACATCCAGATCAAATTTCAGAGCTGTAAATCCTTCGGCTATCTTTTCCAAAGCGTGCTGGCGATATTCGTCTGGCGTAGAAGCCGCTTCATCGCCAGCCTCACCAAAATAATCCTTAGCCACGTGTCGAGACGCCTTGGCCACCCACCGCGCTGCGCGAGAGCGTAAAACCTCATCCAGGCACTCCAGGGCTTCGCCACCGTGACAATCGGCATAAATGCGGACTTTGTCGCGAAATGTTCCTCCGAGCAAACGATAAATCGGCACCCCGAGCGATTGGCCTAGAATATCCCAAAGCGCAGCTTCGATGCCGCTGATCGCATTGTAAACGATTCCCGCAACCGAACCCGCGCCTGAGGTTGCTAGCCGAAGTTTGCGGAAGAGCCGGCGAACGTCGCGTGGATCTTCGCCAACCATCAGTGGTTCGAGGGAGCGCAGTATCGCGGTTAGCCCAGGAGCGAAAAAACATTCGCCGAGCCCGCTTATGCCTTCATCGGTTTCAAGACGGACAAAGGTCCAGTCGAAATTACCTTCGACCACCGCTGTCTTCAGTCGGACGATTTTCAATTCGATAACCCGCAATTCCCGGTTTGGCATCCGTAGCGACACACTGTATCAAGGGCAGCCGCCACATCAATTCCACCCGACGAACTGCATGACAAAAAACGATGTTTATTTACAGCGAGGGCTCACCGCCGCCTAGAGTAACGTTTTACTTTTTGCATTACAATCACTTCATCATGTTCGGGATGACGCAAATAGGGAGAGGCTGCAACTTCACACACCTTGGCAAAGCAGTTCAACGGAACACCGTGAGGAACGGATGGATAACACTGTAACGTTTGGGGAAGTGATGTTGCGCTTGGCAACACCGGGCTTCGAGCGATTCTTGCAAACTCCTGCTTTTGCGGCCACCTTTGGTGGCGGCGAGGCCAACGTCGCTGTTGCTCTGGCAGGGTGGAGCTTGCCTGCTGCATTCGTGACCGTACTTCCGGGAAACAATGCGTTGGCAGACGCCGTGATCGGTGAACTGCGGCGCTTCGGTGTGGACACTTCCAGAATCGTGCGTGGCAAGGGACGCCTGGGAGTCTATTTTTTTGAGACCGGTGCAAACCAGCGCGCTTCCAAAGTCATTTACGATCGCGAATTTAGCGCGATCGCGCTGGCCAAGCCGGGAGAGATTTCCTGGAACGGTGTATTCCAAGGCACGAAATGGTTTCACATCACCGGCATCACCCCTGCCATCAGCGCCTCGGCCGCCGCTCTCTCACTGGAGTCGGTGCGCAAAGCGCGGGAAAAAGGCATTACGGTGTCGTGCGACCTGAACTTTCGCAAAAATCTCTGGAAGTGGGGAAAGCCCGCCTCGCCGGTGATGCGCGAGATCCTCGAACATGTTGACATCGCCATTGCCAACGAAGAAGATGTCCAAATGTCTTTGGGCATCCGGGCAGCCGTGGATATCACTTCCGGCAAACTCGACCCAGCCCAATACGAGTCGCTGACCGGCAAAGTCCTTCACGAGTTTCTGAATCTAAAATGCATTGCCATCACGTTGCGCGAATCTAAAAGCGCTTCCCACAATGGCTGGTCCGCGTGCCTGAACAATCGAGACAAATTTATGCTGAGTCGCTCCTACGAAATCACTCATATTGTGGATCGCGTGGGCACCGGCGACAGCTTCGCGGCCGGGCTAATTTATGGATTGCAAAAGCTTGCGACCCACCAAGACGCGCTTGAATTTGCTGTGGCGGCGAGTTGCCTGAAACATTCGATTGCTGGCGACTTTCACCGTTGCACCCTGGAAGAGGTTGAAGCGCTGCTCAAGGGTGGCGGATCGGGAAGAGTTCAGCGATAGACTTGGTTACTGCGGGGGGATTTGGCCCGGGTCAGAGTGCGGTTGGCCAGCGCGCGAGTATTGTGTTGTTGGTTCTACGGCGGTAGAAGAGTACGGTGCCACAAATCAGAGAACTCCGCATCAAGATCGCCCAGGCTGACGTAAGCGCTCCGGGCCAATACGACGGCCGACGCTTGTCGATCGCCAATAATAACTTGACCGGAATGAATCCGGTCACAGGCCAGCCCGTATGGTCAAAAAACTCAAACGAGTTGAAATAGCGTAACTTGCAGCTTTCCACGGGCTCACCCCGAATGGACTTCTCCGACTGAAAAACACCGTCTACAATTTCG
>Ga0307471_100001217_pt1 | contig 13986 bp, 14 predicted proteins | sample atmos_gasesAM3C__2_FD_204566 | JGI IMG/M metagenome (GOLD analysis project Ga0307471, IMG submission 204566) | Hardwood forest soil microbial communities from Morgan-Monroe State Forest, Indiana, United States - atmos_gasesAM3C_515 | ecosystem: Environmental > Terrestrial > Soil > Temperate... | reverse complement strand
CCATAGTTACAGCGTGATGCAAGTTGGGGGCAACCGCGCCTTGTGCCGCTGGTGCTGCCGCTGCGCCAGCTCTTTGCGGCGGCGCTGTCCTTATTTCACTGCCACCAGCGGGTACCACGCCGGGAAGCTGTTTTCCATTTACTTCATGAAGTTCGTAGTTAAAAACTTTTCCGGCAGTCACTCCGCCTTTTATTTTCCCAGCAAGGGTTGGATCAATATGCTCGAACACAAGAGGCGTGTTGGACGGAAGGGGCTGCCGTTCGAAAGACTGACCAAAAATACCAGGAGAGGGATGAATGGCATTGGCCACTCCGCGCTGATCCATAATAAATGGGCCCGACGCTTGTTGCCCGCCACCCATGTATAAGCCACCTGCTTTATCGCCAGCTTGCCATGCACCATTCGGGACATGCGCCAAAGCAGGCGCGGCAGGTGCGCCTGCCGTGAGGATTGCCGCAAGAGTATAAAACGCTGATCTTAGGCGAGCGGTAAAAGCGGACATGTAATTATCTCCTTCGGAAGTCGATCTCAATACAATTACTGTGGCTCAATTTCTCTCTCGCTTTACGGTTACGGTGACGGCGCCGTGCTGGACCAACCTGACGACGATGCCCCCGACAGATTCTGAGTCTGGTTACCGGTGTATGCCGTTGCGCCGCCGGTTTTAATTTCCGGGCTGATGGTGGCATCAACGTTGCCGCCTTTTTGTGTGTTGGTTTGCGTTTGGTCAACATTCACGGTAACTGGGGTTTGCGATGATGTACCGGTAGCTCTTGCCGAAGCCTTGGCCAGCTCTCTTTCGGCCAAACCCAATTCAAGCGTGCCAGTCGCCGACACGGCTTGGGCCACGGTTCCTCCGACAAGTGCAAAGGCCTTTGCCGAAGCCATTGCTTCACCATCGGTGTAACCCATGCTGCCGACCTTCGGCGGTTCACCCGGTCTTGTCGGCAATGCCAAGGCATCTCTGTCGGCTTGAAAGGCGCGGCCCGGTTTGGTCCACACATTCAGGGCAACGGGATTGTTCCATGCATCGATTCCTACTTGTTGCCTGTAGGGCTCAGTATTCGGCCCGCACGCAGCAAGCATGCCCGTCGCAAAGGCTAATGCAATTGGAGCACCGACTTTCCTGTATGTAGCCATATCAATCTCTCCTTCGATGATTATCCAGCCTGCGATGCGTGCGCATTAAAGAATTTTTCTCCTAATGTGCACGCATGCAATTCTCTACTGACATTCGCAAGTCGAGGTCCAACCGGATGGCACTTTCACAGGGGCCTTGGCCGTGGCATCGGCAGCGGAATAGGCGCTGACATCACCGACTTTAGTAGTGGCAGTGACAGGACCGGTTTTAGATGCAGCGTAGGAATCGGTCGTGGAAGTGTTGCTCAGGTCGATCTTGCCGGTACTGCCGCCAGTGGCGTCTCCGCCAGTGCCAGTTGCGGTGGCAGAACCACCGTTATGGCTACCGACATCTTCAAGCCTAAGCGTTGAGGCTCCCGCGCCAGAGAAATTCGGGCTTACGGTAGTTGTTGGGCTGCCCACAGAACCCTTGAATGTCACGGGCGAATTACCCACATCTCCAAGATTTTGTATCTGGGGACCGGTGTAGCTCGTCGCGCCGCCGGTAAAAATATGCGGGTTGACGGTGACAGCAACGTTACCACCTATCTGTCTATTGTTCTGAATCTGCTCAATATTGATGCCGCCACCCGCAAGAGCCGGGGCAGGTGTCACCGCAACGAGAGCTGCAAATGCGAGCGGTCTTCTAATTCCGATTCTCATAACTATTTCTCCTTCGCGATGTTGATCGGGTGATCGATCGATGTTGTTTGCGTGCTCCGGACGGAACGCGGCGAACGCACGGTAACAGCGCCGTAATCTTCGTCAATAAAAACTTATGGTTAATTTTGAAAAAGTTGCCGCATCCTACCGCGTTACTTTATTACTCAAGTAATACGCTACTACCCAAAAAAAATAATTGCTGACTTGTCTTTATAAGTTTTTTATGACGGCGTTCGCCTGACGCGCTGGAATAAAGGGCGCAAATTTTCATCTCTCGCCCCGGCAAAAATCCTGCTAGAACAACGGTATGGGCAAAAGCAAACTCAGGCTGGTGATCAAGATCGGCACGCTGGCGCTGGCCGGCGTCGATGGCGCGCCCGATGCCGTCCTGCTCGGCAAGCTGGCGGAGGAGATCGCGGCGCTGAAGCGGGCGCGGCATCATGTCATCCTTGTCACTTCCGGCGCGGTCGGCACCGGGCGGGCCCTTAACCGCAAACATGGCGCTTTAAAATCCTGCGACGAGGTGGCCGAGCGGCAGATTCTGGCGAGTCTCGGCCAGGCGCAGCTGATGGCGCTTTATCAAAATCTTTTGGCGCCGCACGGGTTTGCCGCCGCGCAGATTTTATTGACGAAACAGGATTTACGCACCCGCGCGCATCACAAGCATGTGATGCATCTGTTCAGCGCGCTCGAAAAACAGCCGCACATCCTCCCCATCGTCAATGAGAATGACAGCGTGACGGTGGACGAGCTGATGTTCACCGACAATGACGAACTCGCCGGCTTGCTGGCGGCGATGATCAATGCCGACCGGCTGCTCGTTCTCTCGCACGTCGCCGGCGTGTATGACCGGCCGCCGGGCGCGCCGGGCGCGAAAGTGATCCCGCTCATCGATTGGGAAAAGAAAAAAGGTATGCCGGAGGATGTAAAAGGCAAATCCGCCGGCGGCCGCGGCGGCATGACGAGCAAACTCGCGGTCGCGCGCAAAATGGCGCAACTCGGCATTCCGACCCATATCGCCGCCGCGCGCGAGGACAACATCATCACCCGCCTGATGAAAAACGAGACGGTCGGCACCGCCATCGCGCCCCTGCCCGGCAAGCGCAACGCCGTCAAGCGCTGGCTGGCGAGCGAAATCAACCTCGTGCCCGCCAGCGTGACGGCCAACGAATGCCTCGCCGCCATCATGCGCGATCCGCAGCAGGCGATTAGCCTGTTGCCCGTGGGTTTGACGCATATCAAAGGCGAGTTCGACAAGGGCGATCTGGTGCAAGTGATCGACGACAAAGGCAAGCCGCTGGCGCTCGGCGTCGCGCGCTATGACGCCGCCGCCCTGCGCCGCGCGCTCGGCAAGAAACAGCAGCCGGTGTTTATTCACTACGATCAATTGCATCGGATGGCGGGGGAGTAGAAAAAGAACGTCATTCCGGAAAATTTTCTTTTCGCCGCAGGCGAAAGAAAATTTGTCCGGAACCCAGTCAGCGGCGAAGCAGGGACTCTTTTTCAGAATGAGTACAAGCGGCGCATCTGACTGGGTTCCGGACAAATTTGCCGCCGCTTCGCGCCGGCAAATTTTCCGGAATGACGTTAAATGGATGTGAAGATGAAAGAAAATCCCCTCCTCCCCCTCGGGCAAAGCGCGCGTGACGCAGCCGCGCGATTGGCACAGGCCACAACGGCACAAAAAAACGCGGCGCTGGCGGCGATTGCCGAAGGGTTGAAGGCGGCGCAGGCAAAAATTCTTGCCGCCAACGAGAAAGACATCTCTACGGCCAAAAAATCCGGCATGAGCGAGAGTATGATCGACCGTTTGCGCCTCACCGAAGCGCGGCTTGTCGGCATGATCGAAAGTTTGAAAGTGGTGGAAGCTTTGCCCAACCCGGTCGACCGGCTGTTGGAAACCACGACGCGGCCTAACGGCTTGCGCATCGAAAAACGCGCGGTGCCGATCGGCGTGATCGGCATCATCTTTGAATCGCGGCCCAATGTGGCGGTGGATGCGGCGGCGCTGTGCCTCAAATCCGGCAATGCCTGTCTTTTGCGCGGCGGCAGCGATAGCTGGCACAGCGTGTCGGCGCTGATCGGCATCGTGCAGGCGGCGCTGGAAAAAGCCGGCCTGCCGCCGGAGGCCGTGCAAAACCTGCCTTCTTCCGACCGCGAATTGGTCGGCGCGCTGCTGACTTTGGATGATTATGTCGATCTGATCGTGCCGCGCGGCGGCAAATCCCTGATCGCCCGCGTGCGCGCCGAAAGCCGCATTCCGGTGCTGAGCCAGCTCGAAGGCATCTGCCACACTTATATAGATGTGAAAGTCGACGCCAAGAAAGCTGTCGCGATCACGCTGAATGCCAAAATGCGCCGCACGTCCATCTGTGGCGCGACCGAGTGCCTGCTTCTGCATAAGGATATTGCCGCGACCATCGGCAAGGATGTGATCGCCGCGCTGCTTGAAGCCGGATGCGAAGTGCGCGCGCCGAAGGAACTAATCTCCCCTCCCCTTGAGGGAGGGGTTGGGGGAGGGGGCGATCAACAAAGACCGACATCGGTGATGCGGGACGCCCCCCCACCTAACCTCCCTGTCACTCGCGAGCGAGTGACAGGGGGAGGAACTCGTTCAGCCCTCGCTGAACACTCATTACTCAAACCCGCAAGCGCGAATGATTACGGCTTTGAATTCCTCGCGCCGGTGATCGCCGTTGCGGTGGTTGCGGATGTGAAAGATGCGGTCGCGTTCGTCAACGCGCATAATTCGCAGCATACGGATGCGATCATCACCGAAGACAAAAAAGCCGCCGATACTTTCCTGCGCAACGTGACCAGCGCGATTGCCATGCACAACACCTCCACGCAATTCGCCGACGGTTTCGAATTCGGCAAGGGCGCCGAAATCGGCATCGCCACCGGCAAGCTGCATGCCCGCGGCCCAGTCGGCCTTGAAGAACTCACAACCTATCAATACCGGGTTTATGGGGATGGGCAGGTGCGGTCTTAATTCCGTACCGAAAGATTATTTACTGCCGAGCTAATGTGATATAAGGAGCCGATCCCAAAGCCCGCGACCGTCTCGCAAGCCCATCATCTATGGCATGTAAAACTTGCGCCCTAATAAAAGGTTTACCTAGAAGGGAGATATCTTGCTCTAAAAGTAATGTGAAATCATCAGGAGAGAGGCCTTGGCCTGTCCCGGTCATAATAATAGCCACTAAATTCGGATCATTTCTAAGACCCTCACCAATCGCATGTAGACCCATTCTATCGGCATCATCTTTTCCGCCTGGGCCTTCAACATTAAGATCGGATACAAAAACATCGGGACGATTTTCATGAAGTAGCCTATTGCCATCAGAATAATTTGAGGCTCCTGATACTTCAGCACCCGTTTCTCTTAACATCCTAGTCAATGTATCAAGAACCAGTGGCGTGTCATCCATAACCAAAATTTTAGGTACAATCGGATCAGTCATTTCATTCATTCCTTAAAAAAATCATTCACAGCTAAGGATAACCGGGTGCGTTTCCTTTCAGCAAATAGTTTCATGCGATATTCGTTCTTTACTAGTACCTTATAAATCTGTCTTAGTTAACCTTGGCCCCACCGAAAATCCTGCTAAAACAAGCACTATGAGCGTCAATGTCCGCCTCGCCCCCTCCCCAACCGGTCTACTTCATATCGGTAATATCCGCGCTGCCTTGTTCAATTATCTTTATGCGCGGCGGCATGGCGGCAATTTCATGCTGCGGCTCGACGATACCGATCGCGAGCGTTCCACGGCCGAATTCGCCGCCGCGATCGAGCGCGATCTGCAATGGCTTGGCCTGAATTGGGACCGTTTCGCGCGGCAATCGGATCGGCTGCCGCGTTACAACGAGGCTTTGGAAAAACTCAAAACCGCCGGCCGCGCCTATGCCTGTTATGAGACGCAGGAGGAATTGGCGCTCAAGCGCAAGACGCAGCTCGCACGCAGCCTGCCGCCTGTTTATGACCGCGCGGCGCTGAATCTGACCGAGGCCGAACGCAAGGCGATGGCCGCGCAAGGCAGGAAGCCGCATTGGCGTTTCAAGCTCGAAGGCAGCTCGGTGGAATGGAACGACGCAGTACAAGGCGCCAAGCATTTTCCTATCGCTTCGCTGTCCGATCCGGTTCTGGTGCGCGAGGACGGCGTGCCGCTTTATACCTTTTCGTCGGTGGTCGATGATGCCGATTTCGACATCACGCATATCATCCGCGGCGAGGATCACGTCACCAACACCGCCGTACAGATTCAAATCTGGCAAGCGCTATCGGATAAGCCGCCGCCAGCTTTCGCGCATTTTCCGCTGATCGTGAGCGCTAGCGGCATCGAGATGAGCAAGCGCCTCGGCACGCTCAGCGTTGCTGGCATGCGCGATGAAATGGAAATCGAGCCGATGGCGATCAATTCCCTGCTTGCGCGGCTCGGCACATCCGATCCGATTGTGCCGCGTCTGGCGCTGGAGGATATCGCGCGTGAATTCGATCTCGGCAAAATCTCGCATTCGACGCCGAAATTCGACGTTGCTGAATTGCTGGCGCTCAATGCCAAAATCCTTCACCTTACGTCCTTCGCGAATATGCGCGACCGGCTGGCGGCGCTGGGGCTCGGCGAAATCGACGAACATTTCTGGAACGCGGTGCGGCCCAATCTTGAAAAATTAAGCGACATCCGCCAATGGTGGCAGGTGGTGAAAGGGCCGGTCACGCCGGTCGTTTCCGATCAGGCGTTCGTTAAAGCGGCGTCTGAACTGCTGCCGCCAAGCCCCTGGAACGAAAACAGCTGGTCACAATGGACCGATGCCGTTAAAAGCAAAACCGGCCGCAAGGGCAAGGAGCTTTTCATGCCCCTGCGCCTCGCGCTGACCGGCGCCGATCACGGGCCGGAAATGAAATTATTATTGCCGATGATCGGCGCCGAAAAAGCAAAAGGACGATTGGAAGGAAAACCTATATGAGCGCGGATGTAAAAAATTTAGCGGCTATACAAATAGAACAAATCGATCACGAAAAATGCGTGGCCGAGATCGCAAAAATCGTTTGCGTCATCGGCAATAGCCTGCGGGCCTTCAGCAAGGGCAGCAACGAAAGAGTGCCGCGGAAAATAGGGGAGGGTCTTCAATCTTTCGGTCATTTGCGAACCGAACTCATTGAGTTGCACAGAGTGCTCGAAACGACACCGGAAAGCGAAGCGCTTCAAAACGAGGACATAAGGAATAGATTGATCGAGCTGACGCGCAGCTATTTCCTTATCAGACCGGCCCTATGGGCAACCACAACGCTGTTTGGAGAAGGAGCGCCGAAAATCATCGATGATGATACTCTTTATATTAGCAACGCCTTTAATTTTGCAATTAATCCATTAAGGGAACCATTCGACGGCAAAACGGGTTTTCGCGTTCTCGCGCATATGGCGACCAATCCGTTCGGCGACGCCGGCAACGGTGTTTCCTGGCTTGACGAGCCCACACGCAAAGACGATTTCAGACCGGGCGTTCCCGCCAGAGCCCTTGCCGCCGCCGATTGACCGATGCCCGAACTTTATCTCCATAACACCCTCACCCGCCGCAAGGAAAAATTTGCGCCGCTTGAACCCAATCACGTGCGCATGTATGTGTGCGGGCCGACGGTTTACGATTTCGCGCATCTGGGCAACGCGCGCCCCGTCGTGGTGTTCGATGTGCTGTACCGGCTGCTGAAGCGGCATTACTCGCGCGTCACTTACGTGCGCAACATCACGGATGTCGATGACAAGATCATCAACAAAGCACGCGAAACCGGCGAGCCAATCGACAGCATTACCAAACGCACAACGCAGGCATATCACGAGGATATGGCCGCGCTGAACGCCTTGCCGCCCGATATCGAGCCGCGCGCGACGCAGCATATTCCGCAGATGATCAAAATGATCGAGACGCTGATTGCCAAAGGCCATGCCTATGAAGCCGAAGGCAACGTGCTGTTCAACGTGCCCTCGATGAAAAATTACGGCGAGCTTTCGCGCAAGCCGCGCGATGAATTGATCGCCGGCGCGCGCGTGGAAGTGGCGCCCTACAAAAAAGACCCGGCCGATTTCGTTTTGTGGAAACCGAGCGCGCCCGATCAGCCCGGCTGGGAAAGCCCGTGGGGCCGCGGACGGCCGGGCTGGCATATCGAATGTTCGGCCATGTCGGAAGCGCATCTCGGCACCACCTTCGATATCCATGGCGGCGGGCTCGATCTGATCTTTCCGCATCATGAAAATGAAATCGCCCAAAGCCGCTGCGCGCATGGTACCGATATTTTGGCAAAAATCTGGATGCATAACGGGTTTCTGACGATCGACAAGGATAAAATGTCGAAATCGCTGGGAAACTTTTTTACCGTGCGAGAGCTATTGAAAAAATTTCCCGGCGAGGCAATCCGGCTTGCTCTTCTTATTGGGCTCTATCGTCAACCATTGGATTTTTCATTGGACCTTCTAAGCCACGCAAAAGTTACACTGGATGATTGGTATCGCGTTCTACGCAATACCAGCGCCATACAATCCTATCCGACTGCTCCATCGGAGGGATTTGAAACCTCGCTACTAGATGATCTCAACACACCTATGGCAATTACAAGTATGCATGACATGGCCAATCGCTTAAATCGTGCCGCAACACCGGCAGAACAATTAACAATCAAGGCGGAGTTTTTGGCATCAGGACATGCGTTGGGTATTTTACAGCAAGACCCCGAAACCTGGTTCAAAACACAACCCGCCGGCCAATCCGGCCCCGCCGACGCCGAGATCGAAAAGCAGATCGCCGCACGGCTTGCCGCACGCAAGGCCAAGAATTTCGCCGAGGCCGACCGTATCCGCGACGCGCTTGCGGCGCAGGGCATTATCCTTGAAGATAGTGCCGACGGCACCACATGGCGGCGGGGATAAAAATGGCGAAATCAAAAGCGGGCGATTTTCAAGTTCCCCTCACGCTGGCGCAAATCCGCGAGCGCTATAAGTCGCCACACCTCATCTTGAAGGAAAAGAAGAAAAAAACCGGCGCGCTCGAAAAGCTGGCGGTGTGGATCACCGAGCATGTCGGCACCATGGGGTTTTTTCTCGTTATTTTTACCTGGACGGTTCTCTGGCTCGGCTGGAATCTACTCGCGCCCAAGGAATTGCAATTCGACCCGCCGATGGGTTTCGTCCTGTGGCTGTTTATTTCCAATCTTATTCAGATATTGCTAATGCCGCTCATCATGCTGGGGCAAAACATTCAGGGCCGGCATGCCGAAAAACGCGCGGAATACGATTTGTCGGTCAATGTCAAAGCCGAACATGAAATCGAGACCATCCTCTATCATCTCGAATATCAGAACAACATTCTGCTTGCGATGCTGGAGAAACAGGGCATCAATCTCGAAGAGGTGTTAGAGAAAAACAGGAAATAGCTTCAAATTACAGGCCGTTAACCAAATAAACCGCTACTCCATTCAGTACCACTGAATTAAATTAGTCGCACGCAATATGAATCAGCTTATTCATGCCCGCAAAAGCTTTAAAAAAGATATGTGGAGAATATAATGGCCAACATCGTTCCAACATCAAAAATATATTCTATGCGCGAAGAGTTGGAGCATATTAAGCACGCGCCCGACACGAATTTCGATTACAGATACGATGTATTTCCTACAAGAAACCTCGTGGGCCGGCATATTTTTGCGTTTCAAACAAATCTTCCCTATACGCACATCGCCCACACGTATGATCTGGTTTATCAAGTCAAGGAGACCGCTTATTTTAAGGCGTACTTCTTTCGTAACGAATATAGCTTTCCTTCCCCACTCGAACTGCACATAGATTACTGGGGCTCGCCTGTTTTTCTATTCAAAGCCACGGTCGACCAGGTGTTGCAAAGAATCCGTGAGAATTGCGCCGCTACAAGGGAACGTTGGCCTTTAGGATACTATGATGCGGTTTTAATCGGAGCTTCTCTGTAAAATTTCTATGCCTCTCCGACAATCAATTTCGATCGATCAAATAAACTAATTCTTCAAAAAAATCTTATACGCCGGATTATTCGTCTCGTCATACGCGGCAAAATCGAGCGTGCGGATGAAGCGGTTGAAATCCTCGCGCTCGCCGGTGGGGACCTGAATACCGATCAAAACGCGCCCGAAGGCCGCACCGTGATTGCGGTAATGGAACAGGCTGATATTCCATTTGTGATGCATGGCCGTTAGAAACCGCGCCAAGGCCCCCGGCCGTTCGGGAAATTCGAAACGATACAATACTTCGTCGATCAGGCGCGGCGGACGGCCACCGACCATATAGCGCACATGCTCCTTGGCAAGCTCGTTCTCCGTCAGATCGCGTGCGTTAAATCCATTGTGCTTGAGTTTGGCGATGAGCGGCGGTCCTTCGCGCTCGTAATCCTGCACCTGCAGCCCGACGAAAATATGCGCCTCGTCCTCGCTGAAGAAACGATAGTTGAATTCGGTGATCGCGCGCCGGCCCAGCAACGCACAGAATTTCAGCAAGGCGCCCGGTATTTCCGGCAATTCAACCGCCAATAAAATTTCGCGCTTTTCGCCCACCGCCGTGCGCTCGGCCACATGCCGCAGACGCTCGAAATTGATGTTGGCGCCGCTGACCACGGCAACCAGATCCCGCATTTTTGCGTTGCCCTTGCGCTCGGCATAAATTTTGGCACCCGCCACCGCGAGCGCGCCCGCCGGCTCCGCTACCGAACGCGTGTCGGTGAAAATATCCTTGATCGCCGCGCAGATCTCATCGGTGCTGACACGGATCACTTCATCCACCAATTTGCGATTGATGCGGAAAGTCTCCTTGCCGGTTTCGGCCACGGCCACGCCGTCGGCGAAAATGCCAACCTGTTTCAATTTCACGCGCCGCCCGGCTTTCAACGCACGATACAAACCGTCAGCATCGTCCGGTTCCACGCCGATGATCTTCACGCCGGGGCGCGCAAATTTCACATACGTCGCAATGCCGGCGATGAGGCCGCCGCCGCCGACCGGCACGAAGACAGCTTCCAGCGGCCCCGCATGCTGGCGCAGGATTTCCATCCCGACGGTGCCCTGCCCCGCGATCACGTCCGGATCGTCATAGGGATGCACGAAAGTCAGGCGCCGCTTCCGCGCCAGCAGGCGCGCATGCTGATAGGCGTCGTCATAGGCATCGCCATGCAGCACCACCCGTGCGCCGTAGCTTTCGACCGCTTTCACTTTGATCTCCGGCGTCGTCAACGGCATCACGATCACGGACTTGATCTTCAGCTTTTTCGCCGCCAGCGCCACGCCCTGCGCGTGATTGCCGGCCGAGGCCGCGATCACGCCGCGCTTGCGCGCCTCCGGGCTTAGCGTCATCATCTTGGCGTAGGCGCCGCGCAATTTGAACGAGAAGACCGACTGCAGATCCTCGCGCTTGAGCCATACTTTCGCGCCCACCCGCTGCGAGAGCGCCGGCGCGAAATCGAGCGGCGACTGTATCGCCACGTCGTAAACCGGCGCATTCAGGATCTTTTTGATATAATCGTGCAGCATCGTATAATCCGGTACAGGAACAAACGCCGCTAATCATAGGATATCGCTTCGGTTTTTAATAGTATGAAAACAGCCCCCATCCTCATCCTCGTCGAGCCGCAATTGGTCGAGAATATCGGCATGACGGCGCGCGCCATGATGAATTGCGGCCTGTATGAGCTGCGCCTGGTCGACCCGCGCGATCCCTGGCCGCTGCACGAAATTATGGAGGAGCGGATGCTGGCAGCCTCATCCGGCGCGGAAGACATTCTCAAAAACGCGAAAATTTTCGCCACGCTCGAGGAAGCGATCGCCGATCTTAATTACGTCTATGCCACCACCTCGCGCACGCATGATATGATCAACCGTATCCTGACGCCGCGCGCGGCGATCCCGGACATGATTGCGCGCATGCAGGAGGGACAAAAAATCGGCGTGCTATTCGGGCGCGAGCGCACCGGGTTGGTCAATGACCATATCGTGCTAGCGAACGCCAAGATCACCATTCCGCTCAATCCCGAATTCGCTTCGCTTAATCTCGCGCAGGCGGTGCTGCTGATCGGCTATGAATGGTATCAGGCGCCCGACCAGACGCCCGCCAATCAGATTCACACCGGCCATAGCCGCCCCGCCAACCGCGCCGAATATCTCAATTTCTACCGGCGGCTGGAGGATGAGCTTGAGGCGCGCGGGTTTTTCGTCGCACCCGACATGCGGGATGGGATGAGCCGCAGCCTGCAAAACACGCTCCAGCGCGCCGAAATGACCGAGCAGGAAATTCGTACTTGGCACGGCGTAATTTCGGCGCTTATAAAAGAGCCGATCTCGCAACAAGCACGAGCGCGTTCCTCCCCCCTTGCGGGGGAGGCTAGGAGGGGGGTTCGTGCCACAACGACAAGCTTTAGTCCTAGTGGAGAGAACCCCTCCCCTGACCCCTCCCGCAAGGGGAGGGGAACGCGCATATCCTGAATCAGGTTTTCTTTTGGAAGCATGAGCAGCACATGAACCCCTCTTCCGTCGTCCAGCTTGAAACTTTACTGACGCGCGAGCCCGATCAAATCAGCGTGTTCCTGCGCGATTGCCGCATCGAGCTCAGTGTCGGCTATCACCCGCATGAGCGGCTCAAGCCGCAGCCGGTAATCGTGACGATCGAAGCGACGGCGGCCCTGCCGCATCATTATCAGGATCTGACCGAGAATAATCTCGACCGCGTCATCGATTACGAGCGGTTTTACAATTACATCCGCAACGAATTGCCGCGCCTCGGCCATATCGCGCTGCTCGAAACCGTGGCCGAGCACATCATCGCCTACTGCTTTGAGGATTGCCGCATCAGCAAGGTGCGCGTGAAGCTGGAGAAGCCGCAAGTGCTGGCCGGCACCGCCCGTGCAGGCATCGAGGTCGTCCGCACCCGGCCGGTGACCGCATGAAGGGCTGGGTCCTCGTTACCGGCGCGGCGCATCGCATCGGGCGCGCGATCGCGCTCGAGCTGGCCGAGAACGATCTCGATATCGTCGTGCATTTCAACAAATCGCTGGAAGATGCCGAGCAGACCGTCAAGCAAATCGAAAAACTCGGCGGCAAGGCGCATCTGGCGAAATGCGATTTTCTCAACAAGAAAGACACCCAGAATTTCATTCCCGCCTTGGTCAAGGATGTCGGCCCGCTGACGGCCCTCGTCAACAATGCGAGCCTGTTCGAGCCGGATTCCCGCGCGCCCGGCGGCCATGAACATAAAACCGTCAATCTCGAAGCACCGCTGATGCTGATCGAGGCCTTCGCCAGGCAATTGCCCAAGGGGAGCAGTGGTGCCGCCATCAACATACTGGATGGCTGCGCGCCGGAGCTTGGCTTCGGCGCCTACGCCGAAAGTAAGAAATCCTTGCGTGTCCTCACCATCGAGATGGCGCGGCGCTTCGCCCCCGCCGTGCGCGTGAACGGCATCGCGCCGGGGCCGGTTCTGCAGGGGCAGCGGCAATCGCCGGAGCATTTCAAGCGGCTGGTCGAGGCCACGCTTTTGAAAACCGCCATCGCGCCGCAGACGGTGGCCGCCGCCGTGCGCTTTCTGATCGAAAATTCCTCGATCACCGGCGAAATCCTGCATATCGACGGCGGTATAAGGCTCAAAAACACCCCTGCGATGTTTACGACCAAGGCCAGCTGAAACACTGGCTCCTTGTTCACAGCGATTCTGGACTCGGTGCAAAGCGCGGCGATGGGCGTTATTCCCTGCAAAAAGTCATAAGTCAGCCATTGAAATTGTGTTTAAGGCTCAAATATTTATGAGTCAGCTGCCTGTTTTTTAGGCAACCACGCCAAAGCAACCGCAATAAACAGGCCAATTGGTAAGTCATATTCACTTACCGACAAACTTATCCACAGATTCCGGGGATAAAGAAAGTATTATAAAAGCATCATGTCCAACATCGAAAACCAATCGGGAAAACTTCTGCGCCGCGGCCGCATCGGCTTCGATACCGGCGCCGATGCCCTGCGCGCGCAGCTCAAAACCATGCCGCCGCAGCCGGGTGTTTACCGCATGCTGAACGCCGAAGGCGCGACGCTGTATGTCGGCAAGGCAAAAAATCTGGTCAAGCGCGTTGGCTCCTACACACAGCCGGCGCGCTTGCCGAACCGTTTGCAACGCATGGTCGCGCAGACTCGCGGATTGGAGATTGTCGTCA
>Ga0307471_100001216_pt1 | contig 13989 bp, 10 predicted proteins | sample atmos_gasesAM3C__2_FD_204566 | JGI IMG/M metagenome (GOLD analysis project Ga0307471, IMG submission 204566) | Hardwood forest soil microbial communities from Morgan-Monroe State Forest, Indiana, United States - atmos_gasesAM3C_515 | ecosystem: Environmental > Terrestrial > Soil > Temperate... | reverse complement strand
TTTCTCCACGGTGGGGATGTCGTGTGGCTGCCGGCCGGCCAGCACCGCCGCATCGTCGATTTTCTGGGCACGCAATCTAGATTCTTGCTGATCTCTTTCAAGGACGGCACACCGCCCGCAGCGACACAGTAAGGAAGGCTGTCGTTAACTTGTTCAAGCGTCGCGACCAAGCGAGCGGTAGCAATCCTCAGACGGACTTGGCTTTCCAAAGCCCGATGGTGTTTCCTTCGGGATCCTGCATCCACGCAAATGTCCCGGTGGGGATGTCCACGGGAGGCACGAGCATCTTGCCTCCCAGGCTTTTCGCTGCATCGAGGAATCTCTGCACGTCGTCCACGTCCACGTAAAACATGATGTAGTGGTGCGGCTCGTGCCCGAGCGAGGTGATGTGGCCACCGATGCCGCCTGGCGCGGGCGCGATCATCGCTGCAGGTCCTTGCTGCTCGATCTTCCAGTCAAAAAGTTTGGAGTAAAACTCCTGAGTCTTCTTGCTGTCCTTGCAGCCAATTTCAAAATGCACGACGGGACGTCCCATAGACTGTCTCCTCTTAGTCGATGAAAAATTTCACTCAAGCGCCGTTGCCATTTTGCCCTAAACGCGTCCATTCCTGCTTGAGGCAAGTTAATGAGTCCCTTCTGAACTAGGCGCCAGACGTCCCACCCGCCAGGAACCGGCTGGCGCGACCATCGGCTGCGCGCATAGAATTGGCGCTGGGAACGCGGATTGCCTTGAATACACTTGAGTTTACGGCGCTGGTTGGTTTGGGGGCGCTGGCGGCGGGGTTTTTGGGCGCGCTGACCGGACTAGGCGGCGGGGTCGTGATTGTGCCGCTGCTGACTCTGGCGTTTGGTGTGGATATTCATTACGCAATTGGGGCTGCGCTGGTTTCCGTGATCGCCACTTCCAGCGGCGCGGCGGCGGCTTTCGTGCGTGAAGGATATTCCAACGTTCGCGTGGGGATGTTTCTGGAGGTCGCCACAGTCGTCGGCGCGTTGGTCGGAGCCGCGCTCGTTCTCCATCTCCGCGTGTCGGTCATCTCGATCCTCTTCGGCATCGTGCTGCTGTATTCCGCATACGCTTCCATAACGGATCACGCGCATTCCGGCGCAAACGCCAAGCCCGATCGCATAGCCACTTGGCTGAGGATGGACAGCACCTACCCCACGGCGGATGGACTGGAAAACTATCATGTGCACGGCGTGCCGCAAGGATTCGGGTTGATGTTAGTGGCGGGAGTGCTTTCGGGATTGCTGGGAATTGGGTCCGGCGCGGTCAAGGTGTTGGCGATGGACAAAGCGATGAAGCTGCCGTTCAAGGTGTCCACCACAACGTCGAATTTCATGATCGGTGTCACGGCCGCCGCAGGCGCGGGGATTTATTTGAGCCGCGGCTATATCGATCCCGGATTGGCGATGCCGGTGATGCTGGGCGTTCTGGCCGGCTCACTGCTTGGTGCGCGCATCCTCGCAGGCGCAAAGGTCCGCGTTCTTCGACTGGTGTTCAGCGGCGTGATTGCGGCGCTGGCGGCGGAGATGATCTACAAAGGATTGAAGTAAGGATGTAATGATGAAATGAGGCCATGAACGAACAGACCGACAGGCGCATGGATGAGATTATTGGCCGGCTGTTACAGGCCGGAGTGATTTTGGCGGCGGTGTTTGTGCTGGCGGGAGGCATTGTCTATCTCGCGCGGCACTCGACGCCGGTTACCAATTACCGCGTGTTTCAAGGCGAGCCCGCGGAATTGCGCACGGTGCCGGGAATTTTGCACGAAGCGCTGGCCCTTCGCGGAAGAGGATTGATCCAGCTCGGGTTGCTGATCCTGATCGCCACGCCGATTGCGCGGGTGGCGTTTTCGGTGGTGGCGTTTCTGTATGAGCGGGATTGGACCTACGTGGTGGTGACTTTGGTGGTGCTGGGACTGTTGTTCTATAGCCTTTTGGGCGGACATGGGTGAGGATGTTGGTTGGCGAAAACCATCAAGACAGAACGTACCGAGAGAAGATCTCGGAGAGCGTGAATTGCCTCGCTAGTTATACGGGGCGTAGAATTAGGGCAGTCGTGAACACGAGCGATTCGATCAGCGGATAGCGCGGATTCAAGGAGAACGAGATGGCTACGGCAACCCTTACAAAACCGGCGGCGAAGGGCGGAAGTTTCCTGTTGGAAGCGATGTCGCCGCAAGACGTGTTCACACCCGCGGATCTTACGGATGACCAGAAGCTGATCGGGCAGACCGCGGAAGAGTTTGTGGTGAAAGAGGTTTTACCGCTGGTCAAGGAACTGGAGAACAAGAAACCGGGGCTGATGCCGCAATTGGTGAAAAAAGGCGGCGAGCTGGGGCTGATGGGCGGCGGAGTGCCGGAACAGTACGGCGGGGCGGGGCTGGATAAGATTGCGACCACGGTGCTGACCGAAAAACTTTCGCTTTACGGCGGCTTCGCGGTGACCCACGGGGCGCACGCTGGCATCGGCACGCTGCCGATCGTATATTTCGGGACGGAAGAACAGAAGAAAAAATATCTGCCGAAGCTGGCCACCGGCGAACTCATCGGCGCGTACTGCTTGTCCGAGCCGCAGGCGGGTTCCGATGCGCAGAATTCCCTGACGCGCGCGGAGCTGAATAAAGAGGGCACGCACTACATCTTGAACGGCCAGAAAATGTGGATCACCAACGGGGGCTTCGCGGACGTGTATGTGGTATTTGCGAAAGTCAACGGCGAGAAATTCACGGCGTTTATCGTGGAGCGGACATTTCCCGGGTTCAAGCCGGGTAATGAAGAACACAAGATGGGCATTCACGGGAGCTCGACCACGCCGATTTTTCTGGAGAACTGCAAAGTGCCGAAGGAAAACGTGCTGCACGAAATCGGGCGCGGGCACATTGTGGCGTTCAACATTTTGAATGCGGGGCGCTTCACGCTGGGCGCTTCATGCGTGGGCGGGGCGAAAAACGTGCTGCAGACTTCCTCGAAATACGCGAAGGAGCGCAAAGCATTCGGCAAGCAGATCGCGGATTTTGGGTTGATTCGCGAAAAGCTGGCGGAGATGGCTATTCAGATTCTGGCGGTGGAATCGATGGTGTACCGCTCGGCGGGAAATATCGAAGCAGCCATGGCCGCAGCGTCCGGCAGCGGAGACAAAGTGCAGAATTCGATGAAGGTGCTGGAGGAATACGCCATCGAAAGCTCGGTGGCGAAGGTGTACGGCAGCGAGATGCTGGATTACGTGGTGGACGAGGCGGTACAGATTTTTGGCGGCTATGGCTTCCACGAGGACTACGCGGTTTGCCGGGCCTACCGCGATTCGCGGGTCAACCGCATCTTTGAGGGCACCAACGAAATCAATCGCATGCTGATCATTCAGATGCTGATGAAACGGGCGATGGGGGGACAACTGGCGCTGATTCCCGCGGCCATGAAGCTGGCGGACGAAATTCTCGCCGGGCCGTCTTTCGAAGAAGCGCCCGAAGGTGTGCTCGCCGATGAAGCGCGAGTGGTGGCCAACTCCAAGAAAATGTTCCTGCAAGCAGCAGGCGGTGCGGTGCAGAAGTTCCGGGAAAAACTGGCGGACGAGCAGGAACTGATCGCCGCACTATCCAACATTGTGATGGAAATTTATGCCATGGAGTCGTGCCTACTGCGCACGCAGAAGGCCGCGGCGGCCAAGGGCGAGTCCGCGACGCAGACGATGATCGACGCGACGCGAGTATTTATCGCGGAGGCCGCCGAACGCGTGGACCACGAGGCGAAGCGCGCGGTGGCCGCAGTGCATGAAGGCGACATGCTGACGACGCAAATGGCAGTGCTGAAGCGATTTGGCAAGCGGGCGCCGGTGGACACCATCGCGTTGCGGCGCGGCGTTGCGGCGGCCATCCAGTCGCAAGACCGCTATCCGTTTGAAGGCCGTTGACGGAAGCGAAAGCGCGGTTCAGAAAAAATGATTATCAGCCGGGAGTTGTCATGCGGCTGGCGCGCAGCCGCATGAACATATAGATCGACGTAATAAGCAGAAACGGCGAAGAGTAGAAGCCCGGAGCGGGCCGGCTGAAGTGGACTGAGGCAACGGTGCGGCCCAGTACTGTGAAAATAGTGTGGCCCATTCCGTTCAACAGCATGATGCCGGCGTAGAAGTAGGCGAGGGGCCGAAGGGCGCGCGCATTGCGATACGCCAAGGGTGTGAGGGCCAGTAGGATCAGGTTGGCCACGATCAGCCCGATCAGCCAGTCGCGGAACGCGAAGGTGGGCATGGGAAACCAAGCCAACCTGGCCCGCATGGCCGTGACGGTGGGGTTGTAAACGTCCAAGAAGCCAGTCAGCGCCTCGTCGGCAACGTGGGCGCAAAAGGCCAGGCAAAGCAAAACCCAGGCAAGACCGAAATTATTCAGCCGCTCCGCAGGAACCGCGGCAACCAAGGCCATGGCGGCGATTGTACTCCTCCGACCACGCGATGTGCCGCAAAAGTGTTAAAGCTCGTGGGAAACCCGCTGCGCGGAATAGTCGCGACTAGGGGAGAGGTGTTTAGTTTTGGGTAACGCAAAGCAGAGTGTTATCTATCGGGACGGTAAGCGCTTACATTAGACTGCTTATCGTACGAAATAAATCTCGCCTGAGTGCAGAAGGAGCAGCTTGGGATGCCCCGGAAGCTGTGTGTCTTAGCACTCACTATTATTGCGCTGCACATTCTGGCAGTGCTCACCCTGGGGGCTTCTCCCACGGGTTCGCTAGTCGGAAATTTATTGCAAATCCTGGCGTGCGGACTGGCCGCGGCGGCGGCTTTCGCGGCGTCGCGGCGGGCCAGCGGCTTGAGCCGGCCTTTCTGGGCGCTGGTGGGATGCGGAATCGCCATCTGGGGAGTTGCGGACGTTGGATGGATGTATTACGAGCTGGCTCTACGCGCGGAGCCGCCCACCGACTCGGTGGTGCGATTCCTGTTTGGCGCGCAGTCGGTATTTTTCGCGTTGGCCATATTTTTGAACCAGGACAAGGACGCATCGACGCTTGATCCGGAGTCAGTGCTCGATTTCGTGCAGATCGCGATCGTTTTCTTCTTCATTTTCCTGGGATTCTATTACATACCGTCGCACCACCTGGACGCGCGCAGCGCGTACCTCCGAGAAGTCTGGGTAGAGACGGGCGAGGATTTCGCGCTGGTGGCGCTGGCGGCGATTCAAGCGATGCGCGCGCGCAGCGACCACATTCGCAAGCTGTATCGGGGCTTTGCCTTGTATTTGCTGGGTTATACGGTGCTGGCGGGCGTCGCCGACTACATACAAACGATCCAGATGTTGCCCACGGGAACATGGTTGGACCTGTGCTGGACGGTACCGCTATTGGGCGCGGCGCTGTGGGCGGCGAGCTGGCAGCCGGCGCGCGAGCCGGAGGCGCCCCGGCGTTCGCGGCAAGAGAGTTTTGGGGATTTCGCGCTGACGAATTTCACGCTGGCGATGGCGCCGCTGATCGTGCTGCTGCAAGTGGCGCAACTGGGCGGACGCTGGACGGTAGTGAGGTTTTCGCTGCTGGGGGTCTCCATCCTTTGCTACGCGGCGCGGCTGGGGATTACGCAATACCGCGCAACCCGGACGGCGGAAACGCTGCATCGCCATAACCGGGCCATGGATTCGGCGGTGAACGGAATCGCTATCTTGGACGTCGCGGGCCAGCACACGTTCGCCAACGCCGCGTTCGCAAAAATGATGGGGCATGAGAGCGCAGAGACCATTATTGGGATGCCGTGGAGAGAGATTTACGCGCCGCAGGACGTGGGGCTGCTGGAAGCAGATATTCGCGAGTCGCTGCGCAAGCACGGCAAATGGTACGGGCCGATGAGCATCCATCGTGCGGATGGCAGCGTGCTGCCGATGGAAATGTCCGTCACCACGCTGCCGGGCGGGGGCGTGGTGTGCGTAAGCCGGGACATGACGGCGCGGCGCGACGCGGAAAACGCGCGGGCGCAAGCGGAAGCGAAGTATCGCATGCTGGTGGAGCAGGTGGCGGCCATCAGTTACATCGCGGAGTTGGGCATTCACGGAGAGTGGTTGTATGTGAGCCCGCAGGTGGAATCGATGTTTGGATTTTCACCGGAAGAGTGGCTGACCGATTCGCGGGCGTGGACGCAGCACGTGCATCCCGACGATCACAAGGTGGTGGAAGCCGCGGAGGAAGCGAGCAAGCGCGGGGAACGCTTTCAGGCGGAGTATCGCGTGGTGCGCAAGGATGGCCGGGTGATTTGGGTAAGCGACACCGCGGTGGTGGTTTCGGGGAGCGACGCACACCCATTGATGGAAGGTATCATCGTAGATATCACGGAGCGCAAGCAACTGGAGACGCAACTGCAACAAGCGCGCCGTATGGAAGCGATCGGAAGGCTCGCGGGGGGCATCGCGCACGACTTCAATAACCTGCTGACGATCATCAAGGGGTACGCGGAGCTGGCGGGGAAGCGGGCGAAGATTACACCGGAACTGCAGACGGATATCGAGCGCATCGAAGACGCTTCGGAACGCGCGAGCACGCTGGTGCGACAGTTGCTGGCGTTCAGCCGCCGGCAGGTGCTGCAACCGAAGCTAGTGGATTTGAACAGCATCGTGCTGGGATTGGACAAGCTGTTGCGGCGCTTGATCGATGAAGACATCCAGATGTTCACGGTGGCGGGGAAGGATATCGGGACGATCAAGGCGGATCCCGGACAGATGGAACAGGTGATCATGAATTTGGTGGTGAACGCGCGGGACGCGATGCCGAAGGGCGGGCGACTGACGGTGGAAACGGCAAACGTGGACTTGGATGCGGCTTACGCGAGCGAGCACGTAACGGTGAAGCCCGGGAGCTACGTGATGCTGTCGGTATCCGATACCGGTGTGGGGATGAGCGCGGACACGGTGTCGCACATTTTCGAGCCGTTTTACACGACCAAGGAAAGCGGGAGGGGCACGGGGCTGGGGCTCTCCACGGTGTATGGCATCGTGAAACAGAGCGGCGGATACGTCTGGGTGTACAGCGAGCTGGGGCGCGGGTCGTCGTTCAAGGTGTATTTGCCGCGAGTGGAAGAAGCAGCGGAAGCACTGCCGGCAGCGAAGGTGAGCAGGGGAGAGCAGAGGGGCTCGGAGACGATCCTGCTGGTGGAAGATCAGCCGCAGGTGCGGGAACTGGCGCGCATGGCGCTGGCGGAAAAAGGGTATAGGGTGCTGGTGATGGCGAGCCCGGAAGAAGCGGAACGCGCGAGCGGCGCGCAGAGCTCGGAGATTCATTTGCTGCTGACGGATGTGATCATGCCGGGGGTCAGCGGGCGCGACCTGGCGATGCGGCTGATGCCGCGGCATCCGAAGATGCGCGTGCTGTACATGTCGGGCTACACGTTCAGCATTATTGCGCAAGGGGCGCAGGGACTGGGCGGGATGCTGGAAGACGGCGTGGCGTTTCTGCAAAAGCCGTTCACGCCGCGGGCGCTGTGCGAGAAAGTGCGGGAAGTTCTGGATCGAGCGGTGCCGGCGGGTAAGAGCTGAGGCTCGCGCGCTGGGAAAGGGCGCCTTTGTCAGCGCGGCTTTGGGGCGGTGGTTTCGGGCGCGTCGGCATCCGCGTGGCTTTTTGGTCTTGCAATCGAAGCGATACTTTCGACGTTGAATTTTTTGTAATCCGAATAGCGCGTGACGGCGTTGACTTTGAAGGACTTTAACAGCAAAACGCGCACGCCGACGTGAGCTTCTTCATAGGTGGGCAGCCAGACCTCGTTGTTAAGGAAGGCTTGTTCGAAGGTGAAGCTGGTGCCTTTCTGAAGATTGGCGATGAGTCCGCCGCCAAAACGGAAATCGCCGACAAAATAGGCTTCGAGGCGGGCAACGTCGTGAGCTTTTTCGTCGATCCAAACGACCCCGGCGAGTTCGTGAACTACTTTCTCGGCTAATTTGCGGGGCTTGAATTCGGGATTGGGCTCGAAGTCGAAGACCAGGACGTCCTGGCCGCGGAAGCGCTCGCGGCGGGGATTCACAAACTGGCAGGCGCGCAGGAACGTTTCGATGCCCACGTCGTCGTCCTTTTTTTCTTTGCCTTGCTCCTTCTTTTTTTCTTCCTTGGCTTCTCTTTTGGCGTCGTGCTTCTGCAGCTCCTCGATGCGCTTTTGGGCGCGCTCGTTTTCCTTCTTCTGCTCTTCGTCGCTCAAGGGTTTGCCGTCTTTTTTCACCAGCGTGGAGACTTCCTGGCCGTCGAGATAAAAGAAAGTGGATTCGCGCAGCTCGCGCTTGGTGATTTTCCCGGTTTTGTCGTATTCGGTTTCTTCCTCGCTACGCGTGCCGGCATAATTCTCCCTAATTTTGTCGATGGTTTTTTGGTTGGCGTCGATTTCCTTGAAGAGACCTTTCAAATCGGGAAGCTGCACCTGGGATTTTTTGGGGAAATCGAAGACGCGCTCGCCGACGGAGGCATTTACCGCCGCGCGAGTTACGACGACATCGTAGGTTTTGGGTCCACGATGCAATTCGATGCTGTAGGGGATTTTGATTCCGTTGGTGGCGCGGTAGTCGTCGTAGAGGATCTGCGTTTCGATGCCGCCGATGGCGGCGGCTTCCTTAAGGATGAGGTGCGTTTGCGTGTCGATGAAGACGCGGCGCTTCACACCGGTCATGGTAGTGATTTCGATTTCGAAGGCCTCCCGGCCGCGCACCTGGGAGGAGCCGGCAAAGCCGAGGCCCAGCTTATTTTTCTTGGCGTCGACAAGATGCGAATTGTAGTACTGAGCGGCGGCTTCGAGCTGGCTGCCCTCGGGCCCGACTAGGGTCGCAAATTCGCCGTTGGTGGTGCGATGCCACGCGGACTTGCCGTTGTAGGCCTCGATTTCGGAAGTGTCGCCGAGCAGAAGCTCGGAGTAATAGCGATTGGGCAACTTGGTGGTGAGTGTGTAAGTGCCGGGCTTGCCGTCGGCGGCGTGAAATGTGCCTTCGAGCGTGAGGGTTTGCGTTTTGGAAAGGGCTTTGGAGCCGCCAGCGGCTTTGATGTACTGGTCGACAATTTTCTGAGCGTCCTGGGCGCGCGCGTTTACAGCAAGAGCGGTCAGAAGAGCGGCGGAGATCAGGCCAGATTTGCAGATATGCATAACGTTAGAAATAGGAACGCAAAGTCACGGGAAAAGTTTCTGTTGATTTTGTGAAAATTGGGCTGTTCGTAGCGAAGGGCCACGTTTCTGACCTTTTTTTGAGGGTCGGAAACCAGCACCGAGGCCTGCGTTGCCCGCGCGGCGTGCGGCGCCACTGCAAAGATGAGCGTTTACTAGGCTTTGGGACGGTTCAAGTATTTTTGGTAGAGAGCCTTGTGTTTGTTGTCGAGCGAAGTGAGCTGGCCCTTAATGAAAAGGTAGCGGACTTCGGTGGTGACCTCGAAGGGATCGCCGTTGGTGATGATGACGTTGGCGATTTTGCCGCTTTCGAGAGTGCCGACGCGATCGGCGAGACCGAGAATCTCCGCTGGGTACACGGTCACGGCTTTCAGGGCTTCGTCCTGGGGCAAGCCGTGAGCGACGGCGTTGGCGGCTTGCTGGCCGAGGCGGCGGGAAAAAGAGTTATCGAAGCTGCCGAAGGCGAATTTTACACCGGCAGCGGCGAGTTCGGCGGGCTGCGAGAGGTTGCGGTCGTAAGGATCGTCTTCTTCGCGAGGCAGTGACAGCGTGGGCCCCAGAATTACGGGGATGCCCTTGGAGCGAAGCAGGTCCTTCACTTTGTAGGCTTCGGCAGCGCCGGCGAGAATCATTTTGAGTTTTTGCTTTTCGCAGAACTCGATGGCGTTGCGAATGTCGCGGGCTCTGTCGGCGAGGACCAGCACGGGCAATTCGCCGCGGGTGACGGGCACGAGGGCGTCGAGCTTGACGTCGCGCTGAAAATCGCCGGGGCCGCCGTGGCCGAGAGCCTGGGCATAGTGACGCGCGCGGTCGAGCCAATCGGTGAGCTCGTTCACCTGCTTTTCATATTCCTGCTTGGCTTCGCTGTAGGGCTTCTGCTTTCTGGTGAAGGTGGAAAGATCAAAGGATTGCGTTTGAATTTCCGGCCAGTTGAGGACCATGGCGACGCTCTTTTTCAGGAGCATATCGTTGATGGTCCAGCCAGCCAGGTGGATCGCGGAGGCTTGTCCGCCGAGAATGCCCGAGGGGCCGGAGGAATCCAAGCCTCCACTGGCGGGCACGGCAAGAACTTCGGTGATGCCGGCGGCGCGGGTGACGGGAATGTGCTCGCTGGAGGGCAAAACGGCCTCGGCAGCGACGACGTCCGGATTGAAGGCGCCAAGCTCCGCGGTATCCACGGTAGCGCGCACGGCGGAGATTTCGCTGAGGCCCATCTGCGTAACGGGATCGAACAAGCCGGGATAGATCTGCAACCCCTTGCCATCGATGATCTGCGCTCCGGCGGGAACTTCGGCGGCGGCTCCGACGTTGGCGATTTTGCCGTCGCGAATGATGAGGGTGCCGTCGTCGATGGTGGCGCCGGAGAGCGTGAAGATTTTTGCGTGGGTGATGGCGTAGGTGGGGGACTTGTCCTGGGCGATGGCTACGCCTGGGAGGTAGAGGAGGTAAAGGAGGTTAAGGAAGCAAAGGAGATAACGGAAAGGACGCGGCAACGTCGCGAGGTTGTTCACCGCGCACCTCCGGAGACGTCAGCGGCCTGCGGCGGCTTAGGCTTTTCTTCGGGTTTTTTCTCTTCGGGCTTTTTCTCCTCGGGTTTCTTTTCATCCGGTTTCTTTTCACCGGGCTTTTTGGCGGAGTCGCCGGCTTCCGGCTTTTTCTCGGCGCTCTTCTTCTCTTTTTCGAGCAGGGCCTTCTTTTCCTTCTCGCGAGCGGAACGATCGGTAACGTCGCGAGCGAGGTCGAAATAGACGCGGCCGTCGATGAGCGTTTTCTGGACCACTGCGTAGGCGCTGAGGGGGTCGTGATTGTAAACGACGAGGTCGGCGTCCTTGCCGACGTCGATGGAGCCCACGCGCTTGTCGATGCCGAGCTGGATTGCGGGATTCAGGGTCACGAGCTTGAGGGCTTCGTCGTGGGAGAGCCCGCCGAACTTGATGCTCTTGGCGGCTTCCTGATTAAGGTGAGTGGCCTCGGCGGCGTCATCGGAATTGATGGAGACGACGACGCCGCGCCGGGTCATCAACGCGGCGTTGTAGGGAATGGCGTCGTAGGCTTCGACTTTGTAGGCCCACCAATCGGAGAAGGTGGAAGCACCGGCGCCAGCCGCGGCGATTTCGTCGGCGACCTTGTAGCCTTCGAGAACGTGCTGGAACGTGCGGACCTTGAATCCGAATTCCTTGGCGACGCGGAGCAGCATGAGGATTTCGTCTTCGCGATAGCAGTGGGAATGCACGTAGCGCTTGCCATCGAGGACTTCGACAAGCGGATCGAGGCGCAAATCGCGGCGCGGGGGAATGAGGTTCTTTTCGCCGGCGGCGGTGCGCTTGGTGTAAAGATCCCAGGTGGCTTTGTAATCGCGGGCTTCGGTGAAGGCACTGCGAATGGTTTCTTCGACGCCCATGCGCGACATGGGGTAGCGGGGGTTGCGGCCGCCAAAGAAGGAGCGCTTGGGATTTTCGCCAAGGGCGAACTTGATGCCGGGGAGAGCGCCTTCGAAAGGAAGCCTGGAGGCGGGCTGGCCCCAGCGCAGCTTGATGACCACAGTCTGGCCGCCGATGGCGTTGGCGCTGCCGTGGAGGACGTTGGCGGTGGTGACGCCGCCGGCCAGGTCGCGGTAAATGTCAACGTCATTGGGATTGAGGACGTCGGCGATGTTCACGATGGAGGAAACGGAAATACTGCCTTCGTTGACGTCGCCGTCAATGGCAATGTGCGAATGGCAATCGATGATGCCGGGGATGACAAACTGACCGGCGGCATCAATCACCTGCGCGTCTTTCGGGGCTTTCAGGTTGGCGCCCACTTCGGCGATTTTTCCGTCTTTGATGAGGATGGAGCCGTGCTCGATGGTGCCGTGACTGACGGTGAGGAGGGTGGCGTTCTGGATGAGGATGACGGAAGAGGGTTCCGCAGCGGCGGCGCGGGTCAAGCTGGATGACCAGAGTGCAGTTAACGCAGCGCAAAGCGCGAAGAGTAAGGAAGAGTTTAGGCGGTTCATCGCTGCGGCTTTCATTGAGCACCTCCGTGAGAGAGGTCGCCGTGATAGCTGCCGGGCTTTGTGCCGGTGAAGTCGATTTCCAAGCCTTGCACGCTGATGGAGCCCTTGATGGAAGTGCCGTCGAAGGTGCCGTTGAAAATGACATCGGTGGGCGAACCCTCGATGGGAATATTGATGGTGAAGCTGAATTTATCGACGCTGAGGTAGCCGCTGATGATAGTAGCGTTGCCGCGCGGGCTGCTGAGGGAGCCGGAGAGCGAGCCATCACTGGCCATGGAAATGTCGACGGTCGATTCCTCCGGTCCTTCCGGGGTGGTGTAGGAGAGCTTCCATTTGCCGGTGAGATCGCCCTTGGGGGGATCTTTGGGTTTTTCCGGCTCACGAATGGTGAACTTGCGGCCGTCGACGAAGACAAATTTGATTTTGGTTTTTTCGTCGAAGAGATCGCCATCGGTTACGACGAGGTTGGCGATTTTTCCGGTTTCTATGGAGCCCAGGCGGTCCGCGACGCCAAAGATTTCGGCAGCGCTTAAGGTCAGGGCGCGAATGGCGGCTTCGGGCGCAAGGCCGGCGTCGATGGATTTCTTCACGGCCTTGAGCATGTCCTTGGGAGCGGTGATGGCGCCGGAATAAAACGCGAATTTGACGCCGGCTTTTGTCAGTGCCGCAGGGGAAGAAGGCGCGCGATCGCGAAAGCGCAAGGTGTTCAAAGACGGAGAGTCATCGGGGTCGGCATCTTTTTCCGCTTCCGGCCATTTCAAGTCGACGAGCACGGGGAGTTTCTTTGCGGCGATTTCGGGCGCGACTTCGTAGCTCATCTGGCCGCCGTAGAGCACAGCGTTTACGTGCCAGCGCTCGGCGAGTTCAAAGGCCCGGCGAATCTGGGTGGCATTGTTCGCGGGGATGAGCACCAGGGCGTGGTCTTCGAGGGCGTCGGCGAGAGCGTCCTCAACGCGGTCATAGCGGGGGCGCGCCACTCCGCGCGGATTCTTTTCGTAGATGGCTTGCGCTTTCGTGCTCCATTCGGTGTCGAGCCAGACTTGGCGCACGTAGGCCAATGAACCCATCAGCGAGCCGGGGAAACTCACGAAGCCGCCGACCGGCTGCAACGATACGGGAATAGCCACGGGTGATTTCACGACCATGTCGCCATTGCGCTCGCCGTCCAAGTCCAGAACCGCGGCCTGGCCGGGAAACATGCCGCCTTTGGGGGCGGAAACGACGGTGGTGAAACCGGCGGAGCGCCAAGTTTCAGCGCGCTTGTCGTCAATGCTGGCTTCGGCGGCAGCATTGCGCCAGGGGGTGGCGCCTGGGCGATCTTCCGGGCCGCGCGCGTTCGGGGGCTGCGGGTGTGAACTGTCGCCGCCCGCGGCGGCCGCAGGGGAAATACCAACGTCGGTGAAGGAGTCGATTAGGCCGGGGTAAACGGTGAGGCCCTTAGCGTCAATCACCCATGCCTCGTCGGGAATGGCGGCGTCTTTGCCGACGGCTTTGATCACGCCGCGGCCGATGATGACCGTGGCGTTTTCCAGGCGCGGTCCGGACACGGGAACGACGGTCGCGCCGCGAATGGCGAAATATTGCGGTTCGCCGCCTTGCGCGCAGGACCGCGCTGGGCTCAGCAAAGCCGCGGCGATGCCTGCGACGACCCCGAACACAAACCAGTACCTCAGAAACGAAGAGGACATTCCTGACTCCTTAGTTTTGGATGGCGTGAGACGCGATCCACAGCCGATGCTTTGGTAGACGCACGAGGCTAGTGGGAAGTTATCGCGGAGTCAAGCAGATAGGCAGGTTGCGAAGCGGGTGGCGACATGGCTGCCAGCACGGCGCGCCACGCGCGTGGACCCCATGGTGGCGCTGCGGTATGAATAAATTCGAACTC
>Ga0307471_100001215_pt1 | contig 13991 bp, 9 predicted proteins | sample atmos_gasesAM3C__2_FD_204566 | JGI IMG/M metagenome (GOLD analysis project Ga0307471, IMG submission 204566) | Hardwood forest soil microbial communities from Morgan-Monroe State Forest, Indiana, United States - atmos_gasesAM3C_515 | ecosystem: Environmental > Terrestrial > Soil > Temperate... | reverse complement strand
CCGCACGACATGCACACGAATCGAACCCTGGCGGTGCGCTGCGCGGCGAGCGATGCCATTGCCCGATTGTACCGAACAGATGTGCGCTAAATCCACCCAGTCGTTCTGCGAGTGCCAATCAGCGCGCGCGGGCGCGCCGTCGAAGGAGCACTGCGAGCCAGATAACGCCGCCCAGGATCACCAGGACGACGGGGAACGGCACCTCGGGGATACGAGGACCAGGGCCGCCGAGGCTGTCATCGAACGACGGCGTCGCGTCGGCCTGGTCGGCCAGCGGCGCGGCGCCCGCTGCGCCGCGCTGGACCAGGGTGAAGCCGGTGGCCTGCAGCAGGCGGTCGCCACCCTGCAGGTTGCCCAGCATCGACGTCGGGACATCGATGGTGATGACCCCCGTTGTCGTGTTCGCGCTGCCGGTGGTCACCGGCGACGCGTTCTGGCTCGTCGCGTACACGGCGAACTTGGGCCCGCCGCTGACGGTGAAGGGCACGCTCTGCGGCCGGCCGGCGTTGTACGTGAATGTCCCGCTCGAGTCGACGTTGGCGCCCACGAACCAGAGATCGTTGGCGTGCTTCCACGTCAGCTCATACGAGATTCCCGTTGCGCCTTCCCCGGGCTGGTTGTTCGTGATCTGCGCCACCGCGTTGGCGAGGTTGGAGACCTTGATCGTCACCTCGAGAGTCGACGGATCCTTGAGCACGGCGCCGGTGCCGAGGAGATCGAGCGACGCGACGTTCGTGTCGTTGGTCGGGGTGAAGCCGTCTCCGCTGCGGTCGGTTTGAAACGCCGTATCCGGTGTCGGCGCGCCGTTCAGCCTGCCCGTGCCGCCGTTGGCACTGGCGAAGAGTGTCGGTCCTCCGACCTGGCGGCCCTCCATGACGAAGGGACCGCCGGGGAACGCGGCGACCAGCGAGTTCGCGTCGTCGTTGTACGCGACCACCGCCGCACCGTTGGCGTCATGGCGAACCTCGAAGAAATCGAGCAGGTTGCGGTTGCCCATGCCGGTGCAGCCGACTCCGTTGAAGCAGATGCTGGCGAGATGCGTTGCGCCCTCAGCAACGGAGACAGCTGGGCCGAAGGTGGCACTCGAATTGCTCGGTGTGGCGTTGAGAGACTGGGTGACGTACGTACGCCACGCCGCGTTCTGCGTGTTGGGGTCATATCCCACCGGGTGCGTCGTGCCGTAGAACGCGACGTTGACCCGTCCCGAGTCACCGGCGTCGATCCAGGGAAACACCGAGTAATGGATACCCGGATTGGCAGAGCCCGGGCCGGTGACAGGAACGGGAGCCGTCCATCCGGCCGCGGTTGCACCGGCCACCGCGACGTTCCGAATCCCGTTGTTCACAGTCGTGAACCCGGTCGTATGCGTCACGTACGTCTGCCACGCGCTGGTGCCGTTCTGTGGCGTGTACGCCAGATAGAGATTGCCCTTGTCGTCAATCGCAAGCACCGAGAAATCGGTCCCCGTGGACCCTGCGTACTGGTCCGCGACTGCTTGCACGGCATGCAACGTCTTCCCGCCGTCCGCCGAGTAGAACACCTGGACCCCGTTGTTGGAGGTACCGGATGACGGCGCCGACATGTACACGACGCCGGTCGCACGGTCGGCGACGACGTTGCCGGGGTTGCCGAGACCGTCACCACCGGCTGCTGTGGCGACCACACCGGCCGTGCCGTAGTTGATGCCATCGTCGCTGCGGAAGAGCGAGTCGCCGTTGAGCCCGGTGTTGTCGTACCAGAGATACGAGACATCGTGATTCAGAAGCGTCGAGTTTCCGCTGGGAACGCCGGGATCGACACGCGTCTCCGCGAGCCACTGGCGGTCTGCACCCAGGTTGGCTGGACACACTCCTCCCTGCGAGGTGCCGTTGAGGAAGGTGAAGCTGCGCCCCGCATCGTCCGTATATCCGCAGGTGATGGTGTCGAGGTTGTCTTGATTGGCGAAGTACACGCGAGTGGGGGTCGCGCTCGATTCCCCCGGAAAGCTAGGACCCGCCGGTGGAAACGCCTGGACCTCGGTGTCACCGCCGGCGCGGAAGGCATACGGATTCTGCACACCCGGCGCCGCCTGAATCTGACGGAAGGACTCGCCGCCATCCTCGGATCGCCAGATGAAGCTCGTGTTGGTCTGGACGCCCCAGGGCGCGCTGATGTACGTGCGTCCGTCGGCGCCGATCGTGTCATCCGGCTCGCCGGCAAAGACCTCCGCGTTGGCCGTCACCGGATGGGCGAATACCGGAACGCTGCTCGCGGCCGACGCTCGCATCGTGTGCGGGGCGGCGGAGACGGTCGCGGCCACAAGGAGCACCCCGCTGGAGAAGAGAAGAACCGATCTGCCAGCCACTGCTTTCCTCCTTCCTGGCCCACGCGCCGAGTGCACCCGACGCCACCCCACTGTACTGCAACCCCTCTTGCGCTCGGCTGAACGCAGGATATATATAATCGATATATCGTGACATCTCAGCGACAATCGGGCAGGTGGAGCTGGCGGGGGCCGTTCGGCGACGGCGGACCCGGTGGCATTCCCTTCGGGATGCGCCACTTCGGCGGCCCTCGCGCGCGGCGCGGTGATATTCGGGCCGCGATACTCTCGGTCCTCGGTGACCAGCCGCGCAACGGATACCAGATCATGGGTGAGCTCGAGGAACGCAGCGGCGGCGCGTGGCGGCCGAGCTCGGGCTCGGTCTATCCCACCCTCGAGCAACTCGTCGACGAGGGGTTGGTCCGTCTCGAGGTCACAGACGGCGCTCGCGCGTACGCGCTCACGGACGCGGGTCGAGCGTACGTCGAATCGCGACGGGACGAGCTCGAGGCTCGGTGCGCTGGCATTCCCAGACGTGGCGCCGGCACCGGCATGCGCGACATGCGCGACACGATCAGTCAGCTGATGGTCGCCCTGTACCAGGTGACGCAAGTCGGGAACGAGGCGCAGATCGCCGAAGCGCGCCGCGTCATGGGTGACGCTCGTCGAGCCCTCTACGGCATCCTCGCCGGCGACCACACAGAGGAGGGTCAATGACAGCACTCGCACCACTCGCTGTTGACTCGCAGACGTTCGCAGTCACGGCCAGCGGCCTGCAGAAGCGCTTCGGGGAGACCGAGGCGCTGCGAGGCATCGACATGCAGGTCGAGTGGGGAGCCGTGTACGCGCTGCTCGGACCCAATGGAGCCGGCAAAACCACGGCGATTCGCATCTTCACGACGCTGCTGCATCCCGACGCGGGCAGCGCGACCGTGGCGGGATTCGATGTGGTGCGCCAAGCGGGAGAGGTGCGGTACTGCATCGGGCTCGCCGGGCAGAGCGCCGCGGTCGATCCCATCCTCACCGGCGCCGAAAACCTGGAGTTGATCGCGCGCCTCGCGCAGCTGCCGCGACACCTGGTGAAGCCACGGGCGATGGACCTTCTCGAGCGCTTTCAGCTCACCGATGCGGCGCACCGACCCGTGCGCACGTACTCCGGCGGCATGCGCCGGCGCCTCGACATCGCCGCGGCGCTCGTACAGCGGCCGCCCGTCCTCTTCCTCGACGAACCGACCACCGGCCTCGACATTCGGAGCCGCAACGAACTGTGGAACACGATTCGCGAGCTCGTCGCCGAGGGTACGAGCGTCCTGCTCACCACGCAGTACCTCGAGGAAGCGGATCGGCTCGCGCACAACGTCGCAGTCGTCGACCGCGGACTCATCATCGCCGAAGGACCACCTGCGCAGCTGAAGGCACAGCTGGGCACCACGGTGATCGAGCTCGGGCTCGCCGATGAAGCGTCAGCAGCGCAGTCGGCAGTGTTGCTCTCGCGTGTCGTCCCGACGCGACCAGAGGTCGAGCAGGCGACCGTGCGGGTCACCTCCAACGATGGTCCCCGAATCCTCGTGGAGGTGATGCGCTCGCTGGACGCCGCGGGGCTCGTGCCGACCACGCTCAACGTCCGCGAGCCGAGCCTCGACGACGTGTTCCTCGCGCTGACCGGCCGCCACAGCGAAGGATCCGAGGACGGCAACGGCAGCAAGCCTGCGATCGGAGCTCCACGATGACCAGTGCAACGATGACGCGCGTGTCCGACGTCGAGCGTCGCAACCCCGTGGTTGTAGCCGTCCGCGACGCCATCGCCGTCTCGGAACGCAACCTCATCACGTATCGCCGCGTGCCGCAACTGCTGGTCTTCTCCACGATCCAGCCGGTGATCTTCGTGCTGCTGTTCCGCTACGTGTTCGGCGGCGCGATCACAGTTCCCGGCGGCGTGCCGTACGTCGACTTCCTGATGCCGGGAATCTTCGTGCAGACCGTCGTGTTCGGCGCACTGGGCGCCGCGATCGGTCTGGCCACCGACCTCAAGAGCGGACTGCTGGAGCGGTTCCGGGCGCTGCCGATGGCGCGCTCGGCCGTGCTCGCCGGCCGCACGCTGGCCGACCTCCTGCGCAACGTGTTCGTCGTCGCGTTGATGTTCGCGGTCGGCGTCGCGGTCGGGTTCCGCGTGCACACCAGCGCGCTCGACGTGATCATCGGGCTGCTGCTCATCCTGCTCTTCGCGTACGCGCTGTCCTGGGTGTTCGCACTCGTCGGTCTGTGGGTTGGAGACCCGGAAACCGCGCAGGCCGCGGCGTTTCCCATCCTCGCGCCGCTCGTGTTCGCGTCATCGGTCTTCGTGCCGGTCTCGTCGATGCCCAACTGGTTGCAGGGATGGGCGCTGCATCAACCCGTTTCTGTGGTGGCGTCGGCCGTGCGCGAGCTGATGCTCGGCCCGGTATCGGTGGGCGACGTCTTCCAGGCGATCGGGTGGTGCCTCGCCGTGCTCGCCGTCTTCGCACCGCTGGCGGTGTGGCGCTACCGCCGGGTGGCGTAACTCAGTAGCGACCGGCGGGGCGGCGCCGGCGCGGCCGGCCACGGTAGCCGTTGCCCGATTCCGATTTCGCGGGCTCAGGCTCCTCTTCTCCCTCGAGGCGGCGCCGCAGCCCGACCAGGCGATCTCGCAGCTCCGCGGCACGTTCGAACTCGAGGTCGCGCGCGGCACGCAGCATCTCCTTCTCGACATCCTTCGCCAGCCGCAGCAGTTCGTCGGGCGGCAGCCCGGCGGCCTCCTGGAACGCAGCGGCACGCACCGACTGCTCGTCGCGGTGCGTCTCCAGCTGGTACACGGCCTTGACGATCGATTGCGGCGTGACACCGTGCTCGACGTTGAATTCGACCTGGAGCGCGCGCCGGCGGTCCGTTTCGGCGATCGCCCGCTCCATCGCGTCCGACACGTTGTCCGCATACATCACCACATGCCCGAAGACGTTGCGCGCCGCGCGACCGATGGTCTGGATCAGCGAGCGGTAGCCGCGCAGGTATCCCTCCTTGTCGGCGTCGAGAATGGCGATGAACGACACCTCGGGAAGATCCAGCCCCTCGCGAAGCAGGTTGATGCCCACCAGCACGTCGAACACGCCGAGGCGCAGGTCGCGGATGATCTCGACGCGCTCGAGGGTGTCGATGTCGCTGTGCAGGTAGCGAACCTTGATCCCCGCCTCGCGCAGATAGTCGGTGAGATCCTCCGCCATCTTCTTGGTGAGCGTTGTGATCAGGCTGCGCTCCTTGCGCTCGATGCGTCGTCGCAGCTGCGCGATCAGGTCGTCGATCTGTCCCTCGGAGCGCTTCACCTCGACGGTCGGATCGACGAGCCCCGTCGGCCGGATGATCTGCTCAACCACCTGCCGCGAGTGCTCCTCCTCATACGGACCCGGCGTGGCGCTGACGTAGATGATCTGGCCGACCATCGAGTCCCATTCGGCGAAGGTCAGCGGCCGGTTGTCGATCGCCGATGGCAGGCGGAACCCGTACTCCACCAGCGGGATCTTGCGGGCGCGATCGCCCTTGTACATGCCGTCGATCTGCGGCACCGCCACGTGGGACTCGTCGACGATCACCATCGCGTCGTCGGGCAGGAAGTCGAGCAGACAGAAGGGCCGCTCGCCGGGGGCGCGGCCGGTGAGATGGCGAGAGTAGTTCTCGATGCCGGCGCAGGTGCCCGTCTCGCGCATCATCTCCATGTCGAACATCGTCCGCTGGCGCAGCCGCTGCGCCTCCAGCAGGCGGCCGCGCGACTCGAGGTCTGCGACGCGCTGCACGAGCTCCGCCTCGATGTCGACGAGCGCGCGCTCCATCTGCTGCTGTGGCGTGACGTAGTGCGACGCGGGGAACACGGTGAGCTCGTCGCGGCGGGCCACGATCTCCCCGGTCAGGGGGTCGAACTCCTTGATGCTCTCGATCTGCTCGCCGAAGAACTCGATGCGGGTGGCGATCTCCTCGTAGGCCGGCTGCACGTCGAGCACGTCGCCGCGCACGCGGTAGCGCGAGCGCCCGAAGTCCATGTCGTTGCGCGAGTACTGCAGGTCGGCGAGCTTGCGCAGCAGGATGTCGCGCCGCCAGGTCTCACCGAGCTTCACGGTGATCGATTCGCCGAGATAGTTCTCCGGCGAGCCGATGCCGTAGATGCACGACACCGATGCCACCACGATCACGTCGCGCCGGGTCAGCAGCGCGCGGGTGGCGCTGTTGCGCAGCCGGTCGATCTCCTCGTTGCGCGAGGAGTCCTTTTCTATATAGGTGTCGGTGCGGGGTATGTACGCCTCCGGTTGATAGAAGTCGTAATAGGAGACGAAGTACTCGACCGCGTTGCTGGGGAAGAACTCACGAAACTCCGCCCACAGCTGCGCGGCGAGTGTCTTGTTCGGGGAGAGAACGAGCGTCGGGCGGCGCTGGTGGGCGATGACGTTTGCGACGGTGAAGGTCTTCCCCGATCCGGTGACACCCATGAGCACCTGCTCGCGTGTCTCGGCCGCGATCCCGCGGTCGAGCGCCTCGATCGCCTTGGGCTGATCGCCGGCCGGAGCGAAGGACGCGGTGAGTTCGAAGTCGGGCACGACTCCCAGTCTAGGCGCTGACGGCGGGACTCACCTGGGCATGCGCGTGCGACGGCGCTTCACCAGCGCCATGGCGGTCACACCGGCGGCGGCCACGACGAGCGTCGGGGCCAGCGGCGCTTCGGGAATCTTCGTGCCGGGCTGCACCGAGTTGGTGAAGGTCGGCGCGAACTGGGTGTCGTTTCCGGGCACATACCGTGCGGTGTTGTTCACCTGTCCGCATACCGTGTTCGAGTCTGCCGGCAGCGCGCCGACCACGTGCAATGAAGCCGTGTACTTCGACGTCCCGCTCGGAGCGGATTCGGTCAAGGACACGGTGTAAACGCCCGGCGTTGAGTACGCGTGCGTCGCCGATGGACCCGAAGCTGTGCTTCCGTCACCGAATTTCCACGCCCACTTGGTCGCAGGCACGGGCGAGGGGATCGCGTTGAAGGTGCGGACATCGTGGATATGTGCCGTGTACCGATCCGGGACGAAGTAGGCGATCGGGTCCGTCGGCGTCGGAGCTGTGCCGAGCATCTGCGGATCGGTGGCCTCGTTGAGCACCAGGTTGCCGGCGTAGCTCAGCGCGCGGCGCACGGCCTCGGCGCCGATGAGCCCGCTCGGGTTGTGGGCGGGATCCCAGGGGTTGATCTCGTTGGGCGGCGACGCGTCGTACACCTGGGAACCGGGCTGACGACCGGACGCCATGAGGTTCAGCCAGCCGACGTTGTCCACCGGCGTGTCGTAGCCCGCGTACGGGAGCCCGCTCAGCGGGCCGCCACCCTGCACCGGCTCTTGGTCGTTGGTGTCGTAGGCGCCGAGGATGCCCCACGCCGGTATGCCGCAGCGGATGAATGGATCCTGATCGGTGCGCCCCAGCGTGTCGTCCTTGTCGAGCAGGTATTTCGAGTCGTTCGCGAAACTCTGGAACGTGTCCACGCAGTTGACCGCGGACGGCGTGGCCGACTGGGTCACGCAGTCGGTCGGGTAGAGGTTAGCGTAGTTGCCCGGGTAGTCCAGCAATGGCAGCGGTTTGCTCTTGTAGAGCTGGCCGAGCTCGCTGAAGGTGTTGACGACCGCCTGATGGGTTTCCGTGTGGAACGCCTTGATTTTGGCCAGGTTGGACACGAGCCGTGGATATGCCGTGTTGCTGTAGAAGGAGTAATCGGCCTGCGGCGTCTCGTTGATGTTCGTGAACCAGGAGCCCTGATCCGGCTTGTCGACCGTGCCGAGGTGCCGCGCCGGATACTCCAGGCCGTTCTGGTCGACATTGAACATGCCGACGTACAGGTTCTTGTCGACGGCACCGATCGGCATCAGGTTCGCTTCGTAGAAGAACGAACCGAAGAGCCCCTCCTCCTCGCCGTCGAACAGCACGAACTGCACCGTTCGCGCCGGCCACAGGTGATTGGTGGTCCAGTACTGAAGCATGTCGCGCGCCACGCCCATGATCACCGCGGCGCCCTGGCCGTCGTCATAGGCGGATCCCCAGGTGGACAGCGAAGCGCCGTCCTGGTGCTCCCCGATGACCACCGTCTGCTCCGGATGCACGGCGCCCGGGATGGTCAGCATGAGCGTGTTCTGCGGGCCGGGCTGGCTGGCGCTCAGGCTTTGCGGATTGGACACGTATGGGTTGGAGTCGACCTCGCCAAGGTGATAGACGTGGTCGGTGATATTCGCGGCCGACATCCCCGGCTGCCGGGCAGCCTCCGCCCGCCACGCATTCATCATCTCCCACCAGCAGTCCTGACTCGCCGGGACCGCAGCCGACGTGACGTTGTTGCCGAGGTAGACGATGTTGCCCAGCGCCGCCTGCGTGTTCTTCCCGGTGGTGGAGTCGAGCAGGCACGGGTTCGGGTTGCTCGCCTGCGTGTCTCCGGCCGCGCCGGAGAGGCGGCTGTAGTAACGCACCAACCAGGACTTGCCATCGTTGAGGTCGGTTGATACGTTGGTGTTGTCGATCAGGCTGTAGATGTAGTTGATGTCGACCGGTGCGGGCCCGTTGGGGCTGCCCGCCGCCAGCGCCGCCCGCGGGGGCAGCGCGACGAAACATGAGACGAGCACGGCGGCGATCGCGGCGATGCGTCGTTGACTGCCGGAGAGTCGAGCAATTCCCTTCACAGCTGCTCCCTTCACTGACGCGGGCGGAACGATCCCGTCGCGGCCAGCATAGCCGATGGCCAAAGCGCCGGGCGTCAGCCTGCCTTCACAGAGGTGTAGATCTCCTCCAACCGGGCCGCAGCGGTTTCCCAGGAGTGATGGCGGCGTACCCACTCACGTCCGCTCGAGCCAAGCTCGGCCATGCGGGAGGGGTTGTCGAGCAGCGCCACACAGGCGGCTCGCAGCGCGCTCACGTCGCCGTGCGGCACCAGCATTCCACCCCCCTGAACGGCGTCGCGCAGACCGTCCACGTTGTACCCGACAACCGGCGTGCCCGCAGCCTGCGCCTCGAGCGCGACCATGCCAAGCCCCTCGTAGCGCGACGGCATGAGCAGCAGCGCGGCGCGGGCGTACTCCGCGTGCAGCGTCGCATCATCGACCGCGCCCAGGTACTCGATGTTCCCCGCGGATCCCGCGTGAGTGCGCAGCACGCCCTCCAGCCTGCCGGTACCGATGACGCAGCCATGCACATCGGACCGATCGCGGGCCAGCGACGCCATCACGGTCAGGGCGTCGAAGACACCCTTCTCGCGTTCCAGGCGGCCGACGAAGAGCAGGCGCCCCGGCTCGTGCCGCGAGTCGTCTGCGGGCGGCAGGTCGACGCCGCAGGGGATGACCTCAATGCGGTCGGCCGGGATACCCATAGCCCGCACCGCGGCGGCTGTGGACGTGGATATGGGCAGCACCTTGGCAGCGTTGCGATAAGCGCGCGCCTCCAGCACCCCCATGGCCCTGCGCAGGTGCGTTCGCGTGTACGCCTGGCGGTAGGTGTGGTTCGCGGTGTACAGCAGCGGCACGTCAGCACGATGCGTGAGCAGCACGCCACCAGGCCCACCGAATGCGTGCAGCACATCCGGCGATTCCTGGGTGAGCAGCTCCGGATGGCGGCGCAGATGCAGCGAGAAGTCCAGCGGCGCTCGGCCGATCCTGCGAGGAAACGGCACCGCGTGATCGCCCCGCCCGGAGACCGTGAACACCTCGACGCCGCGCTGGCGAAGCGCCTTGCGCATGTCCCGCAGCACCACGCCCTGACCGCCTTGCGGGGGCTCGTCGTCGTAGCTGACTAACGTAACTCGAGTCATCGCTGGCAATGGGGGCAGTAGACGGTGGTTCTGCCGGCTACCACGGTGCGGCGCAGCACAGTGCCACACACTAAGCACGGCTCGCCGCCGCGGCCGTACACCTGGAGCGCCTCCTGGTTGCTGCCCTGCGCGTTCCAGATGTCGCGGTAGTCGTCGACGCTGCTGCCACGGTTGGCGATCGCGTTGAGCAGCACCGTCTGGATGGCGACGCGAAGCCTGACGCGCTCGGCGCGCGTCAACTTGTGACTCCGTCTCGTCGGCCGGACGCGTGCCACGAAGCAGGCTTCGTCGATGTAGATGTTCCCCAGCCCTGCCACACCAGCCTGATCGAGCAATGCCGCTTTCACGGTCCGCGTGGTGCGGCGCATCACTGAGTCGAACGCCTCCTGGGAGAAGCCCGCGGCAAGTGGTTCGAGACCGAGACGCGGCAGCACACGCGCATCCTGCAGCGCCGACGGCGAGCCGTATGCGACGCGGCCGAACCGCCGCGTGTCGTCGAAGCGCAGCTCACGGCCGTCGTCGAGGCCGGCACGCAGGTGCGTGTGCTTCGGCAGCGGCGCCTCGGCCGCGGTCACGAGCAGGTGGCCGGTCATACCGAGGTGCACCACCAGGTGGTCCGCCGAGTCCAGTTCCACCATGATGAACTTGCCGCGCCGGTCCACCCCCGCCACGCGCTGACCCACCAGGATCGCGGGAAGGACGTCAGGCGCGGGGACGCGCAGCACGTCGGATCGCAGCACCTCGACGGAGTCGATGCGTCTGCCCACCAGCGTGGCGCGCAGGTCGCGCACCACGGTCTCGACCTCGGGTAATTCCGGCAAGAGAATCAGTTCGCCCGCGCGGGCACGGGCGTCATCTCCCCCCAGTTGTCGCCAACCTTGACGTCGACCTCCAGCGGCACCAGCAGCTCGGCGGCGGAGCTCATCGCGCCACGAAGCACCGGGATCAACCCCTCGACCTCCTCGACCGGCGACTCGAGCAGCAGCTCGTCGTGCACCTGCAGCAGGATCCGCGACCGCAGCGCCAGGGTCCTCAACGCATGATCCACCAGGATCATCGCCCGCTTCATGATGTCCGCGGCGCCGCCCTGCATCGGCATGTTCACCGCCATGCGCTCGGCGGCGAAGCGGAGCTGCCGGTTCGCGGCGCGAATGTCGGCGAGATAGCGGCGGCGGCCGTGCAGGGTCTCCACCCATCCCCACTCGCGTGCGTGGTTGCGCACCGACTCCAGATACTTCGTGACCGAGGGGAAGTTCGCGAAGTACGCCTGAATGAAGACACGCGCCTCCTCCTGGCTCATCCCCGTGTCGCGCGCCAGACCGAAGTCGCTGAGCCCATAGACCACCCCGAAGTTGACCACCTTGGCCACGCGGCGCATGTCGGCGGTGACCGCCTCCGGAGCAACGCCGTAAACCTCGGCCGCGGTGCGGCGGTGGATGTCCTCGCCGCGTGTGAACGCGTTGATCAGCTCGGTCTCGCCGCTCATGTGCGCGAGCACGCGCAGCTCGACCTGCGAGTAGTCGGCGCTCACGAGCCGAAAGCCGCGGTCGGCGTGGAAGGCGCGGCGGATGCGCTGGCCCCACTCGCTGCGCACCGGGATGTTCTGCAGGTTCGGATCTGCGGACGACAGGCGCCCAGTGGTCGCCACGGCCTGGTTGAACGAGGTATGGATGCGCGAGTCCGCCGTGCACAGCAGCGGCAGCGCGTCGACGTACGTGCTCTTCAGCTTGGTGAGCTGGCGCCACTCGAGCACCAGGTCGACCACCGCGTGCTCGCCGCGCAACGCCTCCAGCGTGTCTGCGTCGGTGCTCCTTCCGGTTTTGGTGCGCCGTCCCGAGGCGAGCCCGAGATCGTCATAGAGGAGGCGTGCCAGCTGCTGGGTGCTGCCGGGATTGAACGTGTAGCCGGCCACGTCCTGGAGCTCCTTTTCGATAGCGGTGATGCGCTCGTACAGCTCGGCGCTGATGCGCTGCAAGAGATCGCAGTCGACCGCGACGCCGCGCAGCTCCATGGCGGCGAGGATGGGTATCAGCGGCATCTCGATGTCGGTGAGCAACGCGCGCACACCCTGCGCATCGAGCTGCTGCTCCAGCGCGAGCCGCACCGGCTCCAGCGCGGCGATCCAATTGCCGTAGTAGGCCGCCGCGTCGGCGACCGCCACCTCCGCCGGCGTCACCTTGTTGCGGCCGCTGCCGAGCAGCGACTCCTCGGGCTCCATGCGAATGCCGACGAGGTCTTGAGCGAGCACGCTCAGCGCGGGCACGCGCAGCCGCGAGTTCACCAGGTACGCGGCCAGCATGGCGTCGAAATCCAAGCCGACCACGTCGACGCCCCGACCTTTCCACGCCAGCAGCTCGCGTTTCAGATCGTAGCCTCGCTTGGCCATCGCCGGGTCTTCGAGCAGCCCCCCGAGTGCGGTGAGCACCGCGGGAGCGGCGTCGCCGCCGGTGTCCGCGTGCGCGACCGGAATGTAGTACGTCTGGTCACGGTCGCCCAGCGCGGCAACCGCAACGCCGATCATGTCGTGGCGGCGAGACGCCTCGTCGACGATCGTGCGTACGGCCATGCCACCCGACTGGCGCAGCCGCTGCGCGAGCTCCGCAGCTTGGTGTGCGTCGGTGACCACGTTGACGTCGACGTTGGCCTCCACCAGCGCAGGCGCCTCGAACGTCATCGTCGCCTGCGCTCCGCCGGCGGACCCGTCGTGCGAGGCGGCCTGCGCTGACGCAGCCGCTTCCGCGCCATTCCTTCCGGGGAGCCGAGTGAGCAGGCTGCGAAATTCCAGCCGGTCGAACAACTCGCGCACGGCGGTCTCGTCGTAATGAAAGAGGCGGGCCGGGGCAAGGTCCAGGTCGATGTTCATGTCGACCGCGATGGTCGCCGTGCGTTTGCTCAAGCGCGCCTGATCGGCGTGCGTCTCCAGGGCGCGGCGGACACGGCCCTCCGGCATCGTGGGCACCGCCTCGAGGATCCGTTCCAACGGGCCGTACTCGCGAACCAGCGACATCGCCGTCTTCTCGCCGATGCCGGGGACGCCCGGGATGTTGTCGCTGGGGTCGCCCTGCAGCGCTTTGTAGTCCACCACGAGCGGCGGCTCGAAGCCGTAGCGCTCGTGCACCTTGTCGAGGTCGTAGACGATGGTGTCAGTCAACCCGCGGCGGCTGGCGAAGACGCGCACGTGATCAGTGACCAGCTGCAGCACGTCGAGATCGCCGGTGAGGATCACCACGTCGAGGTCCTGCGACTCGGCCTTGCGCGACAGCGTGCCGATGACGTCGTCGGCCTCGAACGTCGGCACCTCGACGATGGGAATGCCCAGCACGTCCACGATTTCCCGGACCCACGGAAATTGCGCCAGCAGCTCGGGCGGCGTCGCCGAGCGCTGGGCTTTGTACTCGGCAAACTCGGCATGGCGGAAGGTGCGGCCGGGCGGGTCGAACGCAGCGATGGCGTAGTCGGGGTGGTGATCGTTGAGCGCCTTGAACAGCATCGACGTGAAGCCGTAGGCGGCGTTGGTCATCTCGCCGCGGCTGTTGCTCAGCGCCGGCATCGCATGAAACGCGCGGTAGACGAGGTTATGCCCGTCCACCAGCAGCAGGGTCTCACGCGCCACGACTCGTTATGGTACCCACCTGCGATGAGTGATCGAGACCCAACCGGCGCCCTATCGGGTCAGCCGGCGACGCTGGAGCTGCATCGCGCCGATATTGGCTTTTCCGCAGCCCATTTCAGCATCATCGATGGGGAGTCGGAGCGTCTTCACGGACACAACTACAGCGTCTCGCTACGCGCTCGGGGAGGCATTCGCGACGACGGCACCGTTGTCGACTTCGGGACCCTCAAGCGTGCCCTGCGACTCACCTGCGC
>Ga0307471_100001214_pt1 | contig 13991 bp, 15 predicted proteins | sample atmos_gasesAM3C__2_FD_204566 | JGI IMG/M metagenome (GOLD analysis project Ga0307471, IMG submission 204566) | Hardwood forest soil microbial communities from Morgan-Monroe State Forest, Indiana, United States - atmos_gasesAM3C_515 | ecosystem: Environmental > Terrestrial > Soil > Temperate... | reverse complement strand
TCTTCTCCGCCAGGCCAACGTTAACGCTTCGTTGCCGCGCCCGTACGCCACCCAATTGCTTTCTGCTCCGGATTCGGAGTTCTCCGCGAGCAATCCGCCGGTCAGCCGGAGGTCCACGCCCTGCCGCGGCAATTGCACGGAGGCGCGCGTCACGCCGGAAGCGGCCGATGGAAGCGCAATGCTTTCTTCGCCCGCAGACGACGCCACTGGCAGCGCGATATCAAGCAGCAGCACCGCTCGCCCCGCATGAGAAAGCAGAGCAGAAAGTTGGCTGCCCCCTTTGCCGCTAGCGCCGCTAACCAAGGAGACCAGCTTGCCATCCAGACGCGCCTCGCGGACCAGCAGACCCGCGGGAATCGGCACGCGTACCCAGCCGTCCTTCAAAACGTCTATGGTCAGCGTAGCGCGGCCCGAAGCAAGTTCCCCGGCTCCAGCCGATTCGCCGTTAATCCGCAGGTCGTAATCCACGCGCGTCAGCGTCGCCTCCACCGGTGGCGGTTCCGGCTCGCGCTCGATCGGGTAGGCCCGCTCGTGCAGCGCGCGGTACTCCTCAACCGGCAGAACTACCCAGCCGGGCGAATGTTCTGTGTCCTGAGCCGCAGCGTTCGTGGCAAAAATCGAAAGCGCGGCGAATGCAAAAACGCAAAAAACCGAGGTAATAGGCTTATTTTTGATTGTGCGCATGGTTTCGTATTGCTTGGACAGCGTTGGCATACACGTAGCCCCTTTCTCTCGAAGAGTAGCCGGCACGGTTGTTTTTCTGGCGACCCGGGGACGGAGTGTCTTGTTAGCTGCTTGAGATGGCGCGCTTGCCGAAGAAGGTTGTCCCGCTTGCTCCATTTTGCGAGTTCCTTGTTGCCAGGTCCGCCGAACAATATGCTCCTCGGCAAATACGTCCTACTTAGAACGAAGCGCCACCCTTTTCTTGCAGGCTGGTTTGGTCCCTAGCTCGCCCTCAATCACTCGGTCCCGATGGAACCTTTTCCCGGAGCCCCGGTATTCATCTTTGCAAGGGCAAGTTCGGCCGTTTAGGACCATAATTTCGGCGATGACTTTGGCTCCCGACGAGGATCTGATGCTCCAAGTGCGCGATGGCGCGGGTGAAATGCTAGGCGTGTTGTTTGACCGCTACCAAACGCCTCTTTTCAACTTTTATTCGAAGCTGACGGGCGACCGCACCCTCAGCGAAGACCTCGTCCAGGAGGTCTTCCTTCGCATTTTGAAATACCGCCAGAGTTACCGCCCCGGAACGCCCTTTCGCGCCTGGGTTTATCAGATTGCCCGCAACGCGCGCATCGACCATTTTCGGAAGTTTCCCCGGGAGCGAGCCTTCGAGCCGGAGATGCTTCCTCCTGTTTTGCCCACGGATTCCGCGCAGGAGCATCAGGAAGTGGAGCTCCTGCATCGTGCGCTCCTCCAATTGCCGGAAGACAAACGAGAAATTTTGCTGTTGTGCCGGTTTCAAGAACTGAAATACGAGGAAATTGCCGAGCTCCTGGGCTGCGAACTCAATACCGTTCGCACGCGCATCCACCGTGCCCTGCAGGAGCTGCGGAAATCTTTTCATCAACTCACACAAGGCACGCTGAAGCAGGCCAGCGCCGCAGCCGCAGAAAATCTTCCTCCTCGAGGAGGTCGCCAATGAAATGTGAACAAATTTCCGAACTTTTGCCAGACTACCTGCAAGGGAGCCTGAGCCCCGATCAGCATCGCAGCGTTGAAGCCCATCTCCAGCAGTGCACGGACTGCTCCGAAGAAGTTGCCGTTTGGAGGAAGCTTTCGCGGCTTCCCGTCGAACAGCCAAGTCCCATGTCTCGTGTGCGCTTCGAGGCCATGCTGCAGGCGTATCTAGCCGGCCGTTCGAACCAGCCCGCGAGCGGCCTTTCTTGGAAAAAACGCCCATCCTCTTGGAACTTCTTCCATTGGCTTCGTTCGCCTCTGGGTGCCGCAGCGTGGAGCGCTGCCCTACTTGCCATCGGCGTTTTCGCCGGCCTTCATCTCGCTGGTCCTAAGCCCACTCCGCCGGACATAGCTGAAATCCAAAAGCAACTCGAAAGCACGAAGCAATTGGTTGTGCTCTCCATGTTGCAGCAGCAATCGGCCGGCGCGCGTCTCGAAGGCGTGAGCTGGAGCACGCGCGAACAGCAACTCAACCCTCAGGTACTTTCCGCGCTATTGCACACTCTCCGTTACGACCCGAGCGTCGATGTACGCCTCGCCGCGCTCGATGCGCTGAGCCGCCACTCCACACAACCACAAGTACGCAGCAGCGTGGTGAATGCTCTACAGGAACAGCAGTCCCCGCTGGTTCAGGTGGCGCTGATCGATCAACTGGTGGAATGGCATGACCGTGAAGCCAAGCCACATTTGGAAAAACTTCGACAGTCCCAGGATCTCAATCCTGCCGTGCGCCAGCACGCCGATTGGGCCATCAGCAAGCTGAATTGAGGAGGAGACCATGCGCAAAATACTCTTTCTCGCCTTGATCACCAGCGGTGCCTTATTGCTTGTGATTGTCCCTTCACGGGATGCTCTCGGCTCGCCCGGACAGGCTGGCCAGGATCCGCCGAACCAACCGGCGCCGTCGGTTGCGCCTGTTGTATCTGTGCCGCCCATTCCTCCAGTCCGTATCCATGTGGAGCCCCCGCACATTGACGTGCATGTCGATCCTGAGGAAATTGCGCGTAACGTCCGGGAGCACTTGAATATCACTCACGAAGATTTCGGGCCCATCGACGTTAACTTCGACCATGGAGACCGCGACCTCAACGTTCGCGTCGATGAAAAGATCGAGAAGTCCTTCGCGATGCCGGCTGGGCACCGCACGCTCGAAATCGACAACGTCTGGGGTTCCATCGAAGTCGTGGGCACAAATTCCGATCAGGTCCAACTTGCGATCAACAAATCCATCCGGGCAGAATCCCAAGCTAAAATCGAACAAGCTCGCAAGGAAGTCACCCTCGACATCACCGAACAAGAGGGCTTGTTGAAACTCTACGTCAACGGTCCTCTCCGCTGTCATTGCGATGACGGTTGCGGACACCGTGAATTCGAAGGCTACATCGTCAAGATGGACTTTCAGCTCCATGTGCCTCGCGACATCGACATCAAACTCAAAACCGTGAATGAGGGCCGAATTGTGGTGCGCGACGTCAACGGGAAATTCCTCGTAGGCAACGTCAATGGCGACGTCGAAATGAGCAACATTGCCGGCTCGGGAAACGCTCACACCGTCAATGGCCCCGTCAAAGTTTCCTTCCGCCAGAATCCGCGCGAAAATTCCGACTTCCACACCATCAACGGCAACGTCGAGCTGCGTTTCACGCAAGGTCTGGCCGCCGATTTTCGCTTCAAAACCTTCAACGGCAGCATCTACAGCGATTTTCCGGTTACCGCTTTGCCGGTACGCGCCATTCAGGAAGAGCATCATGGAGCGAAGGTTGTTTTTCACGCGGATCGCTATACCGGCGTGCGCATCAATTCCGGCGGGCCGGAAATCAAAGCTGAAAATCTAAATGGAGACATTCGCATTCTTGAAAACCATGAATAACCAAACTCAGCGGTTCCCATCCCTCGTTGTGGCGGTTCTGATTCTTTGCTTCACCCTAGCTGCGGCGCCAGCCCGCGGCCAGGGACAAGCTCAGTCCGGCGGAGATCATGTTTCCGTAAATCTTAGCGAACCTTCACGGCCGGCATTAGTGAAAGCTAGCCTCGTGAGCGGCGGCATCACCGTCAAAGCGTATGACGGCAGGGAAGTGGTCGTCGATGCGCGCGCCCGCAACCGCGAATCAGGCCACTCCGATTCCAACATGAAGCGCATCATTGTGTCTTCCACTGGGCTTTCCGTCGAAGAGGAAAACAACGAGGTGCGCATCTCCACCGATTCCTACATGCGCCCCATCGACCTCACCATTTCGGTTCCCGTCCACACTTCGCTCAAGCTGAGCGCGGTAAATTCCGGAGACATTGTGGTCACCGGCGTGGACGGCGAATTGGACGTCAACGACGTGAACGGCTCTGTCACCCTGAACAACGTCTCGGGCAGCGCCATCGCGCATGCCTTGAACGGGCGCGTTTTGGTTACGTTCAATCGCATCAATCAGAAGCCGATGGCCTTCAGCTCCCTGAACGGCGACATTGACGTCACCTTTCCCGCCGATTTGAAAGCCAACCTCAGCCTGAAGTCCGATCGGGGCGAAATTTTCAGCGATTTCGACGTTCAGGTTCAGGCCTCCGCGCCACAACAAACCGTCGAGGATAGCCGGAAGGATGGCGGCAAGTACAAAGTTAAGATCGACAAGACCGTCCACGGAACCATTGGCGGCGGCGGCGCTGAATTGCAGTTCACAAATTTCAACGGGAGCATCTACATTCGCAAGGCCGGTGCCGCCCATTGACAAACCAGCGACGCGGAATAACCGTGCGGTGCCAGATCGCTCATGGCACCGCACAAAGTCTACTCTTCACTTTTTCACGAACAGCATGCAGTAATCGTTCTCGGGCCATTCGTTCACGACCTTTTCCATTTGTAGACCTGCTGCGGTAAGCTCCTCGATCACAACTTTTTGGGGAATGCCGTGGCCGCCTCGGTTGGCAGGAACGCCTTCGACAGGTTCCAGTCCCGAGCGTGCTGGAAAATCAATAATCGCCAGCCGCCCTCCTGGCTTCAGCGACCGCACCAAGTTGGCGTCGAACTCAACAGGTTTTGTCAGGTGGTGGTACACACGGCGCAGGAAAATTGCGTCGCAGCAGGCTGTAGGCAAATTCGTGTCTGCTTCTTTGCTTTCCACGACGACCACGTTTTGCAACTTTCGCCTTGTGACTTCAGTCTTCAGCTCTTCCAGCTTTTTGGTGTCAATTTCGGTTGCATACACTTTTCCGGTCGCGCCCACGTGCTCCACGGCGGCAAACGAGTAGATTCCGTCTCCCGCTCCGATATCCGCGACGATGGTTCCCGGCTTCCATCCCATCAGCGCCGCCAGCCGCTTGATTTCGTCAGCGGCATTGCCTCTCGCGCGCGTGGCGAACACCGCCGCTGCAACACACACCAAAGCCAGCAAGCCTAGCCGCTTCCATTGTTCTTTCTTCATCGCCTTGGCCCCTTTACGCCTCTAGCCTTCTGACGTACCCAGAGAGTTGTCGTTTCACTGGCTCCATTTGGTCGGAGTGCGGACCCAGCGGTGCGGGCGGAGTTGCGCGTGAAGTTGGGCGGGCAGTGGACCTTTGTCGCTGGTGGCGAGGTTGAATTCGACGTTTTTACGTTTACGCATGCCCGGGATAGTGGTGTGCACATCGGGGTTGTTCAAGATGAAGCGAAGAGCCATTTCGGGCAAGGTCATGCCATTGGCCAAAAGCGGCCTGAGAGCGTCGGTGCGTACGACGCTGGCTTTGAGATTTTCCGGAACGAAGTAGGTGCCGCGCCAGTCGCTCTTAGGCCATTTTGAGGCTAGCGTAAGCGTGCCCGTCAGCGAACCTTCATCGAAAGGCACGCGCGCGATGATGCCCACGTTTTTCTCGCGGCACGCGGGAAAGAGTTCGTCTTCGGGATTTTGGTCGAAGATGTTGTAGATGACCTGGACGGCGTCGATGAGCCCCGTGCGAACAGCGCGGATGCCGTTCGCGGGCTCCCAGCGGTTCAGGCTGAGGCCGACAGCGCGCACTTTGCCGCTGCTGCGCAGCTTTTCGATGGCGCGGGAGATGCGCTCGTCGTCAAGCCACCCGTCTTCCCACGTGTGAAGCTGAATCAGGTCGAGCGTGTCCACGCCGAGATTCTTAAGGCTCTTGTCCACGTACTCGAAGATGTAGTCGGGCGGGTAGCTGTCGTCCAGCGAGTATTCGGGGCGGGAAGGCCAGCGGCGGTTTTTGGGCGGAACTTTGGTTGCGACGTAAAGTCTCTTGTCGGGCCCACCGGCAGCGGAGTTATTTTTATTTGCGCGAAGAGTCCTTCCGAGAAGCTGCTCGCTGTGGCCGTCGCCGTAGGCCCAAGCGGTGTCAAAGAAATTGCAGCCGAGATCAATGGCGCGATGGAGCGAATCGAGCGATTCCTTGTCGTCGGAACCGGTCCAGCCGCCCATGCCCCACATGCCGTAGCCAATTTCGCTGACGTTCCATCCGGTGCGGCCGAAGCGGCGGTAGCGCATATAGCGGTCTCCTCAGGTCGAACGAACATTATACTTGCAGCGATTCGCCGCACAGAGCGGATGCCACAAATGAAAAGGATTTCACGCTGTTTGTTTGAGGGCGCGCTCGACGAGGGTGAGACAGCGTTCGGCCTGCTCGCGGAGCATTTCTTCTTCTTCGGTCACTTCGGTTTTTAGGCTGTGGAGTTCGTCGGCGATGGCCAGTGCCGCGAGCACGGCGAGTTTTTGCGTATCCACGATTCCGGTGGCTTCGGCGATGGCGTGCATTTTTTCGTCTACAAACTTCGCGAGTTTCTGGACATACTTTTCTTCCAGTTCGCCACGGATCGAGTAGACCTGGCCGAAGATTTGGACCTTTATCGGCGCGCCCATGATGCGGAATTGTAGCGCAGGGCGCTTCACCGCGGAATTTATTCTTTAGCTCGCGCGGAGCTGGGCGCTGTGACGATGTTCGAGAATGGAAATGATCTTTCCTACGAAATGATTGATTTGGCCCTCGGTTAGGGTGGCTTCGCGGCTCTGGAAGGTAACGCGAACGAGCAGAGAGTATTTTCCAGCGGGAACATTCTTGCCGCGGAAGAGATCGACGGCTTCGATGGAAGCGATTTCCAAAATATTGAGCGAGCGGATCGATTCGGAAATCTGCGCGAAAGTGATCCCGTCTGCGAGTAAAAGCGAGAAATCGCGCTCCACGACTGGGAAACGCGGAAGCGGCTCATAGCGTCGCGCGCTTTTCGCGCGTTGTATGGCCGCATAGAGAGGATCGAGTTCGATCTCGGCGAGAAAAACGTCCTGGCGAAGTTTTAGCCTGTCGGCAGCGCGACGCGCAAGCTGTCCGGCTGCACCAATGCCGACGCTGTCGAGGTGCACTTTTCCGCGCTTGGCGGCGTGCAGCCAGTCCGGCCCGCCGTCATGCCATGCGAATCCGCTATGGCTTGAGGTGAAGGCAAGCTGCCCGATGGCATCAAGATCACCTTTTAGGTCGGCAAAGGAAAACTCGCGTGTGGAGTCGTAGAGACCTTTTTCTCGGGCTTCGCCAGTGGCGCCGAGCGTGAGCACGGGTGTCTCGACGGATTTGTCCCCCTGCAAGCGATAATGGCGGCCGATTTCAAACAGGCGCGCGTTGCGCTGGCCGTGGTTGAGGTTCCATTCAAGGGCCGCCGCCATGGTGACAATGCCGGTGGATTTCAGTACGCTCGCTTCTTCCGAGAGCGGATTCGCCAAACGCGCCGGAGACACTTCTGCGGGCCGGAAAAGAGCGTCCCGGTCTTCCGGGACGTGGGGAATGGTTACGATCTCACGGTAACCCAAGCCGATAAGACGCTCGCGCAAACGCGTCTCTGCCTCGTGGTGCGGTAAGCGGGCGGCTCCCTGGCGTGCGGCGGGCAAGCGCGGGGGAAATTTATCGAGACCGTAGACGCGTGCGATTTCCTCAATCAAATCGATCTCGCGCTCGACCTCGGCGCGCCAGGAAGGCTGCGCGCATTCCCAGGCAGCCAAAAGAGAGCCTTCGGCGCCGCGATTGTGATCAATACGAACAGGCGCGAAGCCCAGCGCAGTAAGGCTGGCTTCAATTTGCTTGTCGGGAACGTCCGCGCCCATGACGCGGAGAAGCTCTTTGCGAGTGACCTGAATTTTCTTCGGCGCACGCTTGCCGGGGTACACATCCACTACGCCGGCGAGCAATTCGCCGCCTGCAAGCTCAAGAATCAGTTCCGCGCAGCGGCGCGAGGCGAGCTCGGCCATGTCCGGATCGGCGCCGCGCCCAAAACGCGTGGATGCTTCGGTGTGCAATTTCAGGAAGCGCGCGGCACGGCGAATGGCCACGGGATCGAACCAGGCGCACTCAATCAAAACATTTTTTGTAGAAAACGAAATCTCCGTTTCGGCGCCGCCCATGATGCCACCGATGCCAATGGCTCGCGAACCATCACCATCGCTGATCATGCAGATGCCGGGATCAAGCTCGCGCTCGACCCCATCCAAAGTGCGCATTTTTTCTTTAAGCTTCGCAGCGCGAACAACGATCTTGTGGTCGCGTACTTTGTCGTAATCGAAAGCATGGAGCGCGTGGCCGAGTTCGAGCATCACGTAATTAGAAATGTCCACGACATTGCTGATGCTGGCGACGCCGGAAGCTTCGAGGCGGTCCTTCAGCCATTTTGGGGAAGGCTGAATCTTCACCTTGCGAATCATGCGAGCGGTGAAGCGGCCGCAAAGCTCGGGCGCCTGAATTTCGACCTTGATGGCATCGCCGGCTTTCGCGGAGCTTTCCTTGGGCTTTGGTGAAACGGGTTTCAGCGGCAATTTGTAAATCGCCCCGACTTCGCGCGCGATTCCATAATGGCCCAGGCAGTCAGGGCGGTTGGAGCCGACTTCGGCGTCAATCACTGCGCCGTGCTGGCCGTTTTCGATCCCAGCGATGTTCGTGCCGGAGAGCGCGAGGCGCCAGGCGAGCTCCTGTGGCGGCGCGGTCACGTCGACGAAATCCTTCAGCCAGTTGTAGACGACTTTCATGCCATTTCCTTCAGCGAATTGCCACGCCGGCAATGTGTGGCGAGAGAATTGGCAAAAGCGTAGGCGCTCGAAAATGGTGCAACGCCATTTTGGAGAATCCCGCACCCTCGATAATCGCCCAAGTCTCGCGGTTGGGATGACATCCCACAGCGAAGTGAACGAGCAACGGCCTGAACCAGTCCTGCAAACGCCTCAGCCACGTTCCTCGCGGCGCGGCCACATGCTCGATGAACACAAAATGCGCCCCGGGCTTGAGCACGCGATGAATTTCCTTGAGCACTCGTCCAACGTCCCGGACCGAGCAAAGAACCAGCGTGCATACGACGGCGTCCATGCTCTGGTCAGCCACATCCAACTGTTCGGCATTACCCGTGCGCAAATCCACTTGCAAGCCGCATCGTTCCGCTTCCTTCTCCAAATAGGCCCTCATGTAAGGATTCGGCTCGATTCCGATCCATTGCACGCTGGGATCGTAGTGCTTTAAGTTCACGCCCGCGCCCGGCCCAATTTCCAGCACCGTGCCCCTCAGGTCAACCAGCAAAGTACGTTTCCGCCCCGCCATTAAGCGCTCGTATTTCGCGTTGACCCTCACAAGCAAGAACGCAAAGACGCGGGCTCGCCAGTCGCTGTGCGTCGGCAAAGAGCGATCGGGCGTGGCCTTCGTTTCCATCAAAGCGGAAGTACTCATGGGAATTGCCGGAGGAAGCGCACGTCGTTTTGGAAAAAGACCTGAATGTCGTCAATGCCATACTTCAGCATGGCCAAGCGGTCAATGCCCATGCCAAAGGCGAAGCCGCTGACTTTTTTGGCGTCGTAATTCACGAAGCCGTAGACGGCGGGATCCACCATGCCGGCGCCAAAAAGTTCGATCCAGCCGGCGCCCTTGCACTTCGAGCAGACGCCGCCACCCGGGGCATTGCCGCTGCCGCCGCAGAAAATGCAGGAAACATCGAATTCGACAGACGGCTCCGTGAATGGGAAATAGCTTGGGCGGAAACGCGTCTTCACGCCGGAGCCGAAGAACTGTTTCACGAAATATTCGATAGTGCCCGTGAAATCGCAGAAGGTAATGTCCGTGTCCACGGCGAGGCCTTCCACCTGATGGAACATGAAGGAATGCGTGGCGTCGGGATTGTCGCGCCGATAGACCTTGCCCGGCACGATGACGCGCACGGGCGGCTTCTGCTTCTCCATGGTACGAATTTGCATTGGAGAAGTGTGCGTGCGCAGCAGAAGAGGCGTCGCGGCGCCCTTGGGCAAGTCAATGTAAAAAGTGTCCATGTCATCGCGGACTGGGTGAAACTCAGGGATATTCAGCGCCTCGAAATTGTAGTAAGGCGTTTCAATCTCCGGGCCCTCCACAATGGAAAAGCCGATGGAAAAGAAAATGTCCTCGAGTTCCTGAAGAACCTGGCGGATGAGGTGATGCGAGCCGGTGGGATGGATGACGCCGGGAAGAGAAAGGTCGAAATCCGTGGCTCTTCGTGCAGGGACTTCCGTTTCGAGGACTTCGACGGCTTTCTTATGATAGTCAACCAGATTGATGATTTCGTTTTTGTATGAATTAAAGAACGTGCCGACCCATTTCTTTTGCTCAGAGGGGGCAAGAACCAACCAATTGTCCTGAATTCTTGATAAGACGCTATTTTTACGGCCAATCCATCGGACTCGAAAACTCTCCAAATCTTCCGGGCTGCCGATGGATTTCGCCTCTTCGTTCGCTTTATCCAAGACTTGTCTGAATAGCGATTCTATTTCTTTGCCCAGAGAGACACCAAGTTCGCTGAAGGGAAGGTGCGTTTTTTTGAGGATATCTGACATTAGTTTGTCTGGGGCGCAGCATGCTGCGCCCTACAAGGAGTTCGCTCCGGGGGCTACGACCTCTTCGCCTTAGCTGGGGGCGCGGCGGCGGCTTTGGCTTTTTCCGCGATCTGCGCGAAGCCGGCGGCGTCCTTGACGGCAATGTCCGCAAGGACTTTGCGGTCAAGCGCCACACCTGCCGCTTTAAGGCCGTGAATCAACTGGCCGTAGGTCAAGCCGTTGAGCCGCGCAGCGGCGCCGATGCGCTGAATCCACAGGCGACGGTACTGGCGTTTCTTGTTGCGACGGTCGCGGAAGGCATAGCGGTCCGCGCGATTGGCCGCTTCCTGGGCGGACTGATAGAGCTTGCTTTTGGTAAGGAAAAAGCCCTTGGTCCTTTTGAGGTACTTCTTGCGCCGAGCCCGGCGCTTGGTGCCGCGTTTTACGCGTGCCATGGGTTTGCTCCTTTATGTTGGGAAACAAAACAGGTTGCGGCGACGCGCAGCAACGCGCATCGCGCAACGGGTTTGTTTCCGGTGTGATACGAATAGCGCCGCGTTACCGCGGTGACGGCCCAAAAGGCCGTTGCTACATTGCTCCGGCAAAATCCGGAGCAGATCGGCCGGCAGGCACCCGTGAAGCGCTGCCTGGCACGAGTTCGAAATTCGAGATTCGAAATTTGAAAAACGAAGATCGAAAAACTGGAGGCAGTGTAACCCGCCTCAACAAATCCTTGCGCCCTAGCCGTAGGGCAGCATCTGCTTGATGCTGGCCAAATCCTGGGCGCTAACGGTCGTGATCTTCTTGAGCTTGCGCATGCGCCCGGAGGCCTTGAGGCCGGTAAAGTGGCGCTTCGCCGTTTGGCCGCGCAAAATCTTCCCGGTCGCGGTAACTTTGAACCGCTTGCGCGCGCCGCGATGCGTCTTCAACTTCATTTTCGGTTTTGAAGCGTTTCTCGGCATTGCGAAAATCCTCTCTTATTCTCAAAACGGGCGGAAACATCAGCCGCCTCAAATGATTCTTGTTCAGCGTCAGCTGGGGCGCAGCACGCTGCGCCCCCACAAAACAGAATCTGCGCGATGAAGCGCTCGCCTACTGCGACTGCTGCGCGCCGGAGGCCGCTTGTCCTGCGGACCTGGATGCACCAGTGCTCTTCTTGGGCGCCAGCAGAGCCACAAGGACATTGCCTTCCATTCGCGGCATGGTCTCAATCTGCCCCTGATCTCCAATTTCCGTGAGCAGGCGGTCCATCTTCGCGCGCCCTACTTCCTGGTGCGCCATTTCGCGGCCACGATGAAAAATCATGGCGCGCACTTTGTGGCCGTCGCCGAGGAAGCGGATGATCTGATTCTTGCGAACCTGATAATCGTGCTCCGCGGTGTTGGGCCGAAACTTGACTTCCTTCAGTTGCGAACCGCGGCTGCTCTTGCGCTGCTCGTGGGCTTTCTTGTTGAGCTGATACTGATATTTCCCGTAGTCGGTGATCTTGCAGACCGGCGGATCGGCGGTGGGCGAAATTTCCACGAGGTCTAGCCCGCGTTCCCGCGCCACTTTCATTGCCTCGAAAGGCTGCATAACGCCGAGCTGTCCACCATCTTCGTCAATCACCCGGATTTCGCGAGCGCGGATACGCTCGTTTACGCGCGTGCGGTCACTCGGCCGGAAGTTGCGTTCAGCGATAAATCCTCCAAGAAGCGATAGGCACCTGCTTTCCCCGGATTGACCAGGAGCCGGCCCCCAAATGCACGAACACCAGTCCACGAAGAGACGGCACCCGGGACGGGTTACAAAGTATAGCATGGCGGATGCGATGCGCTGCAATAGGGCGTGGAGGTCAAGAAGTTAGTTTCAGTTCCTTCCCGGCACACGCAATGACGGCGCGAATTTGTGGTCCGGCGGACTTAGAGATGTCAACACCGAGGTCGAGTTGGTCCGTGATTTTCGCGAGGGCATTGGGATCGGGAGTAAGCAGCTCGAAGCTCTGAAGATGGCAGCCCCGCGGAGCGTCGACGGACGGATGCGTAGTGTCGGAAGACCATTGTATGAAAAAAGGAAGCAGGCCGCGGTGATCATCTTTGAGGCGGAGCGCCTTCCAGTGAAGAACCTCGCCATCCGGACGCTGATGCGAACCGGGCTGCGGCCCTTCGAACTCGATTCCTTCCTTGCGCAGACGCGCAGCAAATTGGTCCAAATCGTCGCGATGGACTGCCCAACCAATGAGCCGAGGCTCGTTTAACTTGGCAATGGCAGAGTATTGCTGTACGCCGGATTGCTTTTGATCAGGTGCGATGATTTCGAGATAGCGTCGCGGATTTAGTTCCCGGCGGCTGGGCTCGCCCAAAGAAATAAGTGCGTTTTGCATGCCGCGGCCAGGATGAACGCCGCCGAAAGCGGGAGGAATACCGGTGCTTTCTTGAACGAAGGCAATGCCGCGGTCGAGATCGCTACAGCCGAGGAGAATGTGATCGAGCGATGCAGGAAAGCTTGCGACCGTTTCCTCAGAAGCCCAGATGGGAGGCGCTATGACCGCACCAGCAGTGATGGCAAGAAAACTTCGTCGCGGAAGGGTTTCCATATTTTGTTCCTTCGCTCGAAGATTACGCTCTTGAGACTGAATTGTGGAGCGCGGTTTGCGCTACGCTTGCGCTGGAGCCGGCTTGCGAGCGCGAATGTAGGCCCGGCGGCTTTGGTACTCGACTTCCGGCGCATAAGGATCGCGCTCAAGCGAGTCTTCGATAGCAAAACCCGCAAGGCCGAGATAGCGTTCGACCTCTTTCCTGGCGTAGAAGACCACGTCCAGGGAAACCTGGTGGCCCCAGAGATTTTCTTCCCGCAAAACTTCAATACCAATGTGAAAAGCGAGAAAGAGGAGGCCGCCCGGCTTGAGCGCGCGAAACATTTCGCCAAGCGCCTGAAGGATGTCGGTTCTGGGAATGTGAATGATGGAATAGAAAGCCACGATCGCGGCCCATGAGCCGTCCTTGACCTCGAGCGCTAGTATGTTTCCCTGCTGGAATTCGATGGCGGGATTCAATTTGCGGGCTTGTTCAAGCATGCCAGGCGAAAGGTCGACTCCGAAAATGTCCACGCCGCGGTCGTACAAGTAACGCGCCACGTGGCCCGGGCCGCAGCCGAGTTCGCACACGCGCCCGGCACCTTTGACGCGCGCCGCCAACTCGTCAAGCAGCATGCGGTCGAGCGGCTTGTGCTCGAGTTCGCCGGCGATTCTGGCGGTGTATTCCTCGGCGATGCGGTCGTAGCTGGATTGGCAGTCCGAAAGCTTTTGAGGATCCATTGGCACCAGTGCGAGTGGAGCAAACCCGGAGATTATCTCAGATTTTTGTTTAAAGGCTCACAGTTGCGCTTTTCAGTCCGCGCTTGCAGAGATAGGCGTGCCAGAAGAGGCGGGCGGCGACCGCGCGCCAGGGACGCCATGGTGTGCTGAGGGCTTCGAGCTTTTCCGGTGAGGGGCGCTTGCGGAGGCGCTTCACTTCCTGGACGGCCGTAGCCAGCGCGAGGTCGCCGGTAGGCCAG
>Ga0307471_100001213_pt1 | contig 14014 bp, 14 predicted proteins | sample atmos_gasesAM3C__2_FD_204566 | JGI IMG/M metagenome (GOLD analysis project Ga0307471, IMG submission 204566) | Hardwood forest soil microbial communities from Morgan-Monroe State Forest, Indiana, United States - atmos_gasesAM3C_515 | ecosystem: Environmental > Terrestrial > Soil > Temperate... | reverse complement strand
GCCAAGCTTGTGGACGATTACGTCGTCGACAAAGGTTCCCTCGGGATATAGCAGCGCGGAATAATGCGCCTGGCCCGGCTGGAGCTTCGACGCATCGTTCATGCTGATGTGCTGAACCGCGGGCAACGCCTGCGGTCCGCGGATAAGGATGTCGCCCATGTGGCTGACGTCGAAGACGCCAACCCCGGTGCGAACTGCCATGTGCTCGGCGATGAGGCCTGAGTACTCTACGGGCATGTCCCAGCCGCCAAAATCGACCATCTTGGCGCCCGTCTTGCGATGGACGGCGTTCAAGGCAGTCTTGCGCAGTCCGGCATTTACTTCGGCGGTAGGACTCAACGGTGTTCCCTTATTTTGCAGTGCGGAAGGTGACGCCCAGAACGTGCTGGGTAACCCTTGAAATTAACACGCTGATGGGGGAGGGTCAACGCAGCGTTAGGCGTGTCCAAGTCAAAGCGACAATGAACTAAACCTGTCATCCTGAGGCCCTCTTTTGGCCGAAGGATCTCCCGGAATACGTCGGATTTGATTGCTTTATCGTGGCTCTTTGGCCAGAGTCTCGTGAAAGAGCCGAGAAAGTGCATTCAAGACTGAAGCATCGCGGGAGGTCCTTCGGCCAAAAGAGGGCCTCAGGATGACAGGCTTAGAGAGTTGATCGGCGACGCGAGAGCAAGCTCAGATCGCCGAGGGTCTGTTACCCTAATCTGTTTTGCGCTGGCGCTGATTTGATTCAACGATTGCTGCACTAGAGATTCTTATGCCTCCCTTTAAGTTCAAAGGCGTTGACTTCATCGAGTTCGACTCGCTGCTCTCCGATGAAGAACGCCTCGTCCGCGACAACACGCGCAAATTCATCGAAGAGAACCTGGTCCCCATCATCGAGGAATGCAACCGGGGAGGACGCTTTCCGCGTGAGTTAGTAAAGCCAATGGGAGAGATGGGACTCTTCGGCGCCAGCCTCAAAGGATATGGCTGCGCCGGAATGTCGAACGTTGAGTACGGGCTGGTAATGCAGGAATTGGAGCGCGGCGACAGCGGAGTGCGGTCGTTTGTCAGCGTGCAGTCAGCGCTCGTGATGTATCCGATCTACGCCTTTGGTAGCGAGGAACAGAAACAGCAGTGGCTGCCGAAACTCGCGACTGGGGAAAAGCTTGGCTGCTTCGGGCTTACGGAACCGGACTTTGGCTCGAATCCCAGTGGCATGCGAACCCGTGCGGTCCGCCAGGGTAACGAATACGTTTTGAACGGCGAGAAGATGTGGATCACTTCTGGCTCGATCGCCGATGTTGCCGTCATTTGGGCGAAGAGCGAAGAGCATGGTGGCAAGATTCGCGGCTTCCTGGTGGAGACAAATCGGCCGGGGTTCTCAGCGCAGGATGTGCATGGCAAATGGTCATTGCGAGCATCCGTAACTTCGGGCTTGTCGCTACAAGATGTTCGCGTACCAACGTGCAATTTGCTGCCGAAGTCTGATGGACTGAAGTCGCCGCTCATGTGTCTGAATCAGGCGCGCTACGGGATCGCGTGGGGCGCGATAGGCGCGGCGATGTCCTGCTATGACACTGCGCTCCAGTATTCGCTGCTGCGAAAGCAGTTCCGCGATCAGCCTATTGCTTCGCACCAGCTTGTCCAGGAGAAACTGGCGTGGATGATTTCTGAGATCACGAAAGCGCAGCTTCTCGTGTTGCAAGTCGGCCGATTGAAAGATGCCGAGAAGGTCCAGCATCAGCACATCTCAATGGCAAAGCGAAACAATGTCTGGATGGCGCTGGAGAGTGCACGCATGGCCCGCGACATTCTCGGCGCAAATGGAATTGCTGACGACTATCCCATCATGCGTCACATGATGAACCTCGAATCTGTAAAGACCTATGAGGGCACTCACGACATCCACACGCTGATCATCGGCGCGAATGTAACCGGAATCGACGCGTTTTAAGGAACTGAGGACCTATGCCTGATTCTTGCAAACACCTCCAGGAAGCACATGAGACAAAAGCAAACTCGAAGGGCTGCGAGGAGTGCCTCAAGATGGGCGACACATGGGTGCATCTGCGTCTGTGTCTGTCCTGCGGACATGTCGGCTGCTGTGATTCGTCAAAGAATAAGCACGCCACGAAGCACTATCACTCGACCAAGCATCCTGTGATTCGCTCCTTCGAGCCGGGGGAAGCATGGCGATATTGCTATGTCGATGAACTGTTCGCGGGATGAGGGACTGGATGCTTGCAAATTGTCATCCTGAGGCCCGATGTTGGCCGAAGGATCTCCCGCGATGCCTCAGACTTTAATGCGGTATAGCGGCTTTTTTGCCCGGACTATCCTTGAAGGCGCTCACCGTAAAGTTCTCGTGAAAAAGCCGCAACATGGCATTTATGTCCGATTCATTCCGGGAGGTCCTTCGGCCAACGTCGGGCCTCAGGATGACAGTTTTTTGATTTTTTTGAGTCTCGTTCGCAAAGTTGGGTTACCCAAACAATGAAGCTGACTTGCTGGCTGCTTCTCTTTCTAGCCACTCCCTGGCTACTCGCTCAGCGCCTTCCCCAAACCATCATCCCAAGTCATTACTCGCTCTATCTCGATCCGGTTATCGCGCAAAAGACCTTCACTGGCGAAGAGACGATCGATGTGCGTGTCAGCACGGCAACCAAAGACATCGTTCTCAACTCGCTCGATCTCGACATCACTGAAGCTGAGGTTAAGTCAGGCGGATCAGCACAGAAAGCTGCGATCGCCTACGACAAACCGCAAGAGATGGCACGACTTTCCTTGCAAGAACCCGTTCCTGCTGGCGACGGGCAGATTCACCTGAGGTTTTCCGGCAAGCTGACGGAAGGATTGCGAGGTCTGTATCTCAGCAAGGGTGCCCGTCGGCAATACGCGGTCACGCAGTTTGAAGGCACGTATGCGCGCATGATGTTTCCGTGCTTCGATGAGCCGTCGTTTAAAGCCACGTTCGATCTCATGGTCATGGTCGACAAGGGCGACACGGCAATCTCGAACGGCCGAATCGCGAAAGACGAGCCGGCGAGCGGCAACCGGCACCGGATCATCTTCGCGACTTCGCAGAAGATGTCTACCTATCTCGTGGCTTTGGCAATCGGCGACTGGCAATGTTTGTCTCGCACAGTTGATGGTGTGGCCATTCGTGTCTGTGCCGAGCCCGACAAAAAGCAATACGGAGCTTTCGCGCTCGACGTAGCTTCGCGCTCGATCGAGTTCTATAACCAGTGGTACGGCATCAAGTACCCATTTGGGAAACTCGATATGGTCGCGATTCCCGATTACGAGTGGGGCGGCATGGAGAATACCGCCTCGATCTTCTATCGCGATACGGCGTTACTCCTTGGCGAGAACAACGCCTCAGTTTTCCGCAAGCGCGCACAAGCGGTAACCATCGCTCATGAGATCGCACATCAATGGTTCGGCGATCTGGTTACGGCGGCATGGTGGGATGACATCTGGCTCAATGAGGGATTTGCGACATGGATGTCGCGAAAGCCGATTGAGGCCTGGCATCCGGAATGGCATCTTGAAGACGACGCTGCTGAAGACGCGCAGCAGATCATTGGTGTCGATTCTCTTGCGACGGCGCGCGCGATTCACGGAAATCCGAGCACATCCTCCGAGATCAAAGAGATGTTCGACGGCATCACCTATGAAAAAGGTGCCGCGGTGCTACGCATGTTGGAGTCCTACGTGGGCCCGGAGATGTTTCGCAAAGGCGTGAACGCCTACCTCGCAGCTCATGCCAATGGGAACGCCACCTCTACTGATTTCTGGCAGGCCGAAGCTCAAGCCTCAGGCAAGCCGGTCGACAAGATCATGCCGACGTTTGTCTTCCAGCCCGGAGTTCCCTTGCTAAACCTGTCCAGCTCTTGCAGTGATGGTTCTGGCAAACTCAACCTGAAACAAGAGCGCTTTCTCCTTTCTCCGGAGCGACCGCGGTCAGAAAGCAATGAGACGTGGCAGATCCCGATATGCACGAAAACGAGCAAGAACGAGGCTGGTAACTGCTCGCTGATGACGCAACGCGAACAAACTGTGTCGTCCTCGAGTTGCGGCGATTGGGTATTCGGAAATCGCGATGCGAAAGGCTACTACCGCGTCGAGTATGCTCCCGAGGATCTGAAGAGGGTCGCTGACGCCGCCGAGCAACAACTCAATGTACCCGAGCGAATTGCGTTACTTGAGGACACCTGGGCTCTTACCCGTACCGGCAAGACCTCAGTGGCAGACTTTCTCGATCTCGCGCAGCGGTTGCGCTATGACGACAATCGCCACGTTGTCGGATCGTTGGCGAGACACTTGGAATACATTGGCGATTCGCTTGTGCCAAACGGTCACGCGGAGCCATACAAAGCCGCAGTGCGCGCGCAGTTTGCCCCGCTGGCGAAAACGCTTGGCTGGAGTGCTCATGCGAACGAGACTGATGAACAGAAAGCCTTGCGAGCGAACCTCCTCACTACCCTTGGCTCCGCTGGAGATCCGGATGCAGTCGCTGCCTCACGCAAGATCGTGGAGCAGTACATGCAGAATCCCACTTCGGTGGATGGGACCATCAGTGGAAGCGCCTTCACGGTTGCGGCTGAGAATGGGGACCGAACGTTCTATGACCGGCTGACTGGTGCGCTGGCAAACGCTAAGACTAGTGATGAGTACAACCACTATCTCTATGCTCTCACGGCCTTCCGAGATCCTGAGTTGCTTCAGCATACGATCGCTCTCGTAGATCAGGAGAAGGTGCGACAGCAGGATTATCCGCGGTTCTTCGGAGCGTTGCTCTCAAATCCGGCATCTCGAGAAACTGCCTGGAAATATCTAAAGGACCGCTGGGGAAATCTTGCCCAAAAAGTGACCTCGTTCGGCGGAGCTGGCGCCGTTTCCGCTTTGGGAAATAGCTGCTCAGCAGAGATGCGCGACGACGTAAAACGGTTCTTCTCGGATCATCCTGCGCCGGGTGCACAGCGCGCTGTCCACCAAAGCCTGGAGAGGATCGATGGTTGCATCGACTTCCAGCGGCGGCAGGGCGGAAACTTTCAGAATTGGCTGCGAAGCCAGGGTTGATGTCTCCATCGTGGGCAGACTGCGGAAAATATCGCCAGCGTTACAGAGGTTCCCTACTGGTTCCCTGTTATTTTTTTGCATCCCGCAAAAAAGAGCACTAAGCGCTTTGTTGAGCTGGGCTTAGAAAGAAATCCACAGCATTCCCTGTTAATTCCCTGGTTTTGAAAGAAATTTATAGATTTTGGGCAGAATTCAACGATTTTCGGATCGAATTCGAAAAATCCCCTGTTTTTTCCCCTGTTCTTTTGCCTAGGCGGTAAATCTTCCGTAGCATCCTTACCCGGTCAGGGATTATTTAGATCGGAACGCGTGTCATACGGTTGCTTTGCCTAGCCGACAAGTCACTTCCCGAACGTGTATCCGATGTTCAATCCGTAACGTGTCGCATGACTCGATGTGAATTCGATGTTGTTATGGACAAAGTAAAAATGTGCTTCGGGAGCCAGATAAACTGAATTCGTGAGGTAAAGCCGGAGCGCTCCTCCAACGTGTCCCAGGAAATGATTGCTGCTCACATAATTGGTGCAAGTGGCCCCGTTACAGCTAACGATGAAGTTCTGGTAGAAGCGGATACTTTCGGCTCCGATTCCCCCCATGGCGGCAAAGCCAACACGGCCGGTTTTGCGGACATAGACCGCATTGAAGTCGTAGAAAATCGGCCGGTATGGTGAGGTGTCCTGGTAGAGAGCGCGCGTAGCTCTCCATGCGACTTCGCCATTGAAGCCGAGGTTGTGCCAGATGATGAAATCGGCCGAGAAACTTGGGTACACTCCCCCGCTAAGCGATTGCGGAGAGTGGTTAAAGTCATTCAAATTGAAGTTAGACGCCGAGGGAGCGTTCATGCCATTGATCCCGAACTGGGCGTCGATCTGTTGTTGGGCATGAAGCGTTCCTACTAAGGAAATCGAGGAAACCCAAAAAAGGATAGCGAACAGTCGTTTCACAACTCCTCCCAAATTGAAAGGATAACCTTTCTATCGCAGGAAGTAGCGGCAGAGTTCTTCCTCAGTAACTCAGACACTGAAATAGATGAATATGTTGTGCTTAGCCGCGAAATAACGCCAGTTACCGGAGGCCAGCGCCTCGTTTGGATTGCTTAGGATAAAGCTCGATCACTTTGCTTCGAGGCGCCGAGGTATCGGCAACAATTTCAAACCGGTAATTCCCGAGAGTGATCAATTCGGGCCTTTGACCAGCGGGCACGGGAGAATCGGAAAGGGAGTTCTTTCGCTCCTCATCGGAAGGAAAGACTTTCAATGCGAAATACGCCATGAGGAGAAAGCCGGAAAATATCCAGGCCAACTGCAGCCAGAAGAGAGCGTCAACTACTCTTTCCCACACGCCAGGATGCAATCGTGCACCTCTCTTCGGATAATGCAAAAACGAGCGGAGATGATCAGGCTGTCATCTCCGCCCATGTCGCCGAGGGACGACCAGGAGAGACTTTACAGAAAACTTGATGTTCGTTCCCTAGGCGTTGCCACTGAGCCTGGCAGCCACGTGCGTTGCTACCGACTCACCTAATAAGACCACTTCCACGAGGCAATTAACCTTAAAACATGCAGCTCCGGTGTAAAGAAAAGTAAATAGGTGGGTTCGACGGCGCGAAACGTGCCACAATCCTGTTACTGGCCGTATTGAGCCTTAAGGATGTTGGAAAAGATCCTCATAATCGACGACGACGCCGAACTCTGCGAAATGCTATCGGAGTATCTGCGAAAAGAAGGTTTCGAAGTAGAGAGCGTTCAGCATGGCGTGCGAGGCCTGGAGATGGCACGGGAGGGTGGCCATCAGATGATTGTCCTCGACGTGATGCTCCCGGGAATGAATGGTTTCGATCTGCTGCGCGAGCTGCGCACCTCGTCCGACATTCCCGTATTGCTGCTCACCGCGCGTGGCGATGAACTTGATCGCATTGTCGGCCTTGAGATTGGAGCCGACGACTATCTATCCAAGCCATTTAATGCACGCGAGTTGCTGGCACGCATCCGAGCCATCGGGCGGCGCAATGCGAGAGAGCAGCGCGGAACCGGCGCGCCGAAGCAGCCCTTCCAGGTTGGCGATGTGGAGCTTGATCCCGGATCCCGGACCATCACGCTAAACGGCAAAATCCTGGAAACTACTACTGTCGAATTCAATTTGCTCGAAGTTCTGCTACGATCTGCGGGCAATGTAGTGAGCCGGGACGAGATCGCTTCCGTGGTACTGGGACGGGAACTGAGCCCGTTTGATCGCAGTATCGACGTGCATATCAGCAAACTGCGTAAGAAGCTCGGGAATCTCCCAAGCGGTCGCGAGCGAATTAAGACCATTCGGAACACGGGCTATATGTACGTTTCAACGGTCACCTCGCCAGTACGAGAGAAACAGCTCAGATAACATGCGCAGCCTCTTCTTTAAAATCTTCGCGTTCTTCTGGGTCGGCACCGCCTTGATTGTCGGAGTGTTCATTGCGACAGCGGAGCGTCCGACCGAGGATCAGATCCGCGTCGCCGTACACCGCGGTCTTACGCCCGCGATTCTTTCTAACGCTGAAATACTTATTCATTCCTACGAGAGTGGCGGCTGCCAGGCGGTGATGGAAAGCAAGAAGTCCATCGAACCGGGCCGTATGCCTCTCGATCTGTTGGATCCCAGCGGAGCTTTTTTGTGCGACGGCAAGCGCCGCAACATGAACTTGGAAACGTTGCCGGCCCCCGGGAGCGTAGAGTTCCGCACCATCGAGAACCAGCGTTTTGGAATAACCGGCATATTGCGCGGGAAATCGGCAAACTACGTCGCATTGCTTGAATTACGGCGCATTGAGATTCCTCTGGTTCGCGGAAACCTCGTCAAGCGTCTCTCGCTCGCGTTCGTGATATCAGGGTTGGTGTGCGCGTTGTTGGCTCGTTATCTGACTCGCCCCATCACGCGTCTACGAACTGCCGCCCAGAAAATTGCTGCGGGGGATCTCAAGGCACGTGCCGGCACGAGTTCTGTTCAGCTCGATGAGGTTGGGCAGTTAGTGCAGGACTTCGACCTGATGGCCGAGCGGCTCGAGATTCTCATTGGCGCGCAACAGCGTCTTATCAGCGACGTTTCTCACGAGCTACGATCGCCTCTCACGCGATTGAAGCTGGCTCTCGATCTTGCTCGCAGCGACTCTGCCATAGAACACTCGCCGGCACTCGACCGCATTGAACGCGAAGCCGAAAGGCTCAGCGGGTTAGTCGGCATGCTGCTTACGCTGTCGCGCCTGGAGTCTGGGGACTCGGTGCCCGCGAGCACCATGGTTCACATTCCCGATCTGATCGCCGAGATCGCAGCCGACGTCGAAATTGAAGCGCAATCCCGGGCCTGCTCGGTGGCGCTGGGGCGGATGCAGGAATGTTGGATCGAGGGAGATCAGGAGCTACTTCGTAGTGCCTTTGAGAACGTAGTTCGCAATGCGATCCGCTATACGGAACCTGGCACCGCGGTTCAGATAAGCATCAAGTGTGAAACCAGCGATGTGAGAATCGTTGTTCAAGATCACGGACCGGGAGTGCCGGAGTCCGAATTGGACAACGTGTTTAAACCATTCTACCGTGTGGACACATCACGCGAGCGTCGAACCGGCGGTGTGGGATTGGGTCTGGCGATTGCCGAGCGCGCGATAAAGCTTCACAACGGCAAGATTGGAGCCGGTAATCTCAAAGGCGGCGGATTCCAGATCGAGATCTCACTTCCGATGGCGGTAGTGACCGTATAGCTCGGCTGGTGATTTATCATGCCAGCCCATGCAAATTCTCGGACGCTGTCTCGTTTTCTGCTCTCTCGCGACTTGCACCTGCCTCGCACAAACCTCATCGCCCGCCCCGCAGCCGCAAGCTCAATCGCAGCCGGCTGATCCGGAGCTCGAAAGACTCGTCTCTCAACTTCAGCGTGCGCATCAAGCTCTCAACGACTGGCCAAATCTTGGCCGCTATCGTGACGCCAATGCTCAAACTCCGCCCCCAGCACCCGGCGAAAACCGAGTTGTGTTCATGGGCGATTCGATCACAGATGGCTGGGGCAAGGGCCAAGCCCAATTCTTTCCGGGAAAGCCATACATAAATCGCGGGATCAGCGGACAAACGACTCCACAAATGCTCGTACGGTTTCGGCCCGATGTCATCGCTCTCAAACCCAAGCTCGTAGTGACGCTCGCCGGCACGAATGACATCGCGGGCAACACGGGAACAGAGACATTGCAGAATATTGAAGACAACCTTGCGTCCATGTCCGAACTAGCCAAAGCCAACGGTATCCGCGTCGTAATAGCGTCCGTGATGCCGGTTTGCGATTCGCTTAAGCCGCAGACCGCGCGCCGGCCTCCGCAGCAGATCGTCGCACTCAATGAATGGATCAAGGGTTACACCTCAAGAAACGGGTTTGGCTATCTCGACTATTACTCGGCGATGGTCGATAGCTCCGGCATGTTCAAGAAGGAGCTCACCCACGACTGCCTGCATCCGAACGACGCAGGTTACGCCGTAATGCAGCCGTTAGCGGAGCAGGCAATCGCGGACGCCTTCAAGAAATAAGTCATGCCCGACGAATCAGCGGCATCGGCTAAGCACAGTGTCACTGATCGCGCCAACCAGCGCAACGCGCTCATAGCTGGATTTCTTGGCTGGACGCTCGACGCTTTCGACTTCTTCGTTCTCACATATGTACTGAACGACGTCGCTCGCGATTTCCATCGCACCCGGCCTGACATCGCGCTGACACTCACTGCCAGTCTCGCCATGAGACCGGTGGGAGCGCTGATTTTTGGATTGCTCGCGGATCGTTACGGAAGACGATTGCCGCTGATGCTGGACGTCGTCTTCTACTCCATCATCGAGGTCCTGTCGGGCTTCGCCACCAGCTACAACGTCTTCATGTTCCTGCGCCTCTTGTACGGAATTGGTATGGGAGGTGAGTGGGGAGTAGGTGCTTCTCTCACGCTGGAATCGTTTCCCGCACGGTGGCGTGGCCTCCTCTCTGGACTTTTGCAAGAAGGTTATGCGCTTGGCAACATACTGGCGGCAGTTGCCTACTTCACCATTTTTCCTCGATTTGGCTGGAGAGCACTCTTCTTCGTGGGAGGGCTCCCTGCCCTGCTCTCGCTCTTCATCCGGGCCAATGTAAAGGAGTCAGAGGCCTGGCATTCGACGCGCACCGATTGGACAACTTATTGGGCCGTCGTTCGACGCAACGGGCGCCGCTTCTTGTATCTCGTCCTGCTGATGACCATGATGAACTTCATGTCTCACGGCACCCAGGATTTGTATCCGACGTTCCTGAGCAAGCAGCGCGGATATGGACCACATGCAACCGCAATTATCAGCATTATCGCGATGATCGGCGCGATTTGCGGCGGACTCGCGTTCGGAGCCTATTCCGATCGCAAAGGCCGCAAGCGTGCCATGATCACTGCCTCACTCCTCGGCTTGGCAGCAATCCCACTTTGGATTCTCTCCCCGATGACAGCACTGCTAATCGCCGGTGGATTTGTGATGCAGTTTATGGTGCAAGGAGCCTGGGGAGTGATTCCAGCGCACATCAACGAATTGTCTCCAGGCGAACTCCGCGGATTTTTTCCCGGATTTGCCTACCAGCTAGGAGTGCTGTGTGCGTCAACGATCAGCTACATCGAGCCTGTGCTGGGAGAGCGCTTTTCTTATACGCAGTCAATGGGCATTCTTGCCGCAGCAGTGCTCAGCCTGGCTGCGCTCGTGATCTACATCGGACCAGAGGCCAAGGGAGTTCATTTCGGCGCTCCGCAGAGTAGCAGCTAGATCGAACTCTGGCGGTACGAGGCTTCACCATTGAATGAGTTCGCGAAACGCCGAGGAACCTGTTATCGCGATCGGCTTCCCCATAAGCAGGCCGTCCAGTCCGCCGGGATAGTACCGACGCAAAGTCTTCAGCACGGTGTAACCGTGTCTTTTGTAGAACTCAAGAGCCGAGCGATTGTTCACGGCCACTTCGAGAAGTATCGAATTGCAACCAGCGGCCGCGAACTTTGCTTCAAGCGCCTTCATCAAGGCCGATCCCAGACCCGTACGACGCGCGGATGAATCCACGTCCAGAGTGATGATATGCCCGACTCCGCGAGCTTCGAGATGACCGAGGATGAATCCACTCACCTGCTCCTCTTCCCAGGCGGTCAGGCAAATAGCCGACGCCTGGCGGAGGTAGTAGGCAAGCTCTTGTCGTGAATAAGCGATATCCCGCGGAAAGCAACGCTGATCCAAAGCCCACAATTGCTCGAAGTCTTCCGGACGGAACCTGCGCATCTCAGGCATTGGACCTTATTCGGGCTTTCCTCTTTGTATGAAAGGCAACTTCTTCCAATCCGCCACAACAACATGACCGTCATTGCGAAGCACATAGGCTGTTCCGGTGGGATCGCGCGGAATCACACGGAGCAATCCCGACGCGATCAAGTCTCCCCAGGACGACGGATTGTGTCCGGTGCGCGGACGAAATTCCGACACGACGGATTCCAGTTGAGGAATCTCCTGATCGACAACCAGGCACGCGAGATGCAACTCAGCGTTTTGCTTCAGATTCTTGTCTGTAGATTCGTTGTAGATGTTCTGCCACATGTATCGTGCGGTTTCCAAGCTACCTGCATCCGTCAGCATCTTCGCAGCCAGCACTTTCATCCACGAACGTGAGCTGGAGATCCTGGACCCCTCTTCGAACGTCTTGGCCGCACCAAGATAATCACGTTGGCCAAGGTATTGGATGAAACCGAGCGTAAAGTACAAATGCCACTCGCTCGGGTTGTTGCGGATGCCTTTCCTAATCAGTGCCACGGCGGCAGCATCATCGCCGGCGCCACTTGGAGGAGGCTGATCGAGAAATGTAGATCCCCATTCGTAGGCGACTACCAGATTGGGATCCAGAGTAGTCGTAATATCCAGCAAAGGCGCAAGCGCCTTGTATTCCATCGAGTCGCGCTGGTGTTTCCTACCAAAGTACTGCACGACGCGCATCCAATAAATGTCGGCGAGCAAGCCGGAATAGCCAAGGCTGGCGCGCTTCACAAACTCCGGGGAGGAAACAAACAAGACGTCCTCCATCGGCGAAGATGGATAGGCAGCTGCAATCGTGCCAACGAGAACAACGCTGGCAGCCATTGAAGCCACCAGCAGCAACACCGCAAGAATCGTCGAACCGCGACTCACTTCAAATCCCTGCGCGAAAAGATTAGTACAGCGCCGCTGATGGTAGCCGTTGCATATAGGGCTGTATACAGCGTGTTGTAACCAACAAGAGCTGCCGGTATCGACTGGTCGTGCGATACACGTGTGATTACGTTCAGCGAAGCAAGATTAGGAATTACATACGACGCAGCTCGTGCCAACCACCCTTCAGGCCCATGTGCCATTGCAGCAAAGGCGCGAAGATCAGCCGCAAAGGTGCCAGCAACGAACATCGACAGGGCAAAAAGCGCCGACAGCAACGGCGATGAAAAAGAGGAGAACAATAAGGAGAGGCCAATGATCACTACGAATTCCAGGAACAGAAAGTAAACCGCAATCAGAATATTGGCGTCGGAATGAGTAAAATCTCGGGTCATCAGCATCAAAGCAATGTAGAAACCGACGGTCATCGCTGCGGTGTTGACGAGCAAAGTTCCTAACAGCCCACAGTATTTTCCGAGAATGAACTCTCCGCGTCCCACTGGACGAGAGAGCACGGGATATAAGGTCCGCTTTTCAATTTCCTTTGAGACCAAACTGATCCCAACAAAAATCGAGATTACGATTCCGAAAATGGAAATCGCGCTGAGACTCAAATTAATGAGCAGGACTCGCTGAACACCGATGGAAATCTCCCCTAATAACGGGGCCGTGGCAACGAGTAGCAAGGCGAAAAAAACGAGGTTATAAAGAACCCGATCGCGTACTGCCTCCCTGAAAGTATTGAATGCAATCGCGCGAATGCGGCTAATCATCGCGTAGCCTCGACTGGCTCCCCTAGCTTCTGTAGGAAGTATTCCTCCAGAGATCCTCCTACTGGGTTTACCGAAATGAGTTTCGCAGACTGGCTCTTGAGTGTGCCCAGGGCGGCTTGTAGTTGGCTTTCACTTACAACCATTCGTGCAACTTCTCCTGCGACGTGAGTCTCGCCGAAGGCTTGCATAGCCGGTATCGCCGACGCACCCTGCCACACTACTTCGAACCGACTGCGATTCCTTGACACGAGATCGGCCACCACACTCACGCCGCGAAGTTCGCCCTTGTTTAGGACTGCCACTCGATGACAAAGAGCTTCTGCATCCGCCAATATGTGGGTGGAGAAGAAGACGGTCTTGCCTTCGCGGTTAAGCGACTGTATGAAGTCTCGCACCTCGCGCCGGCCAACCGGATCGAGACCAGACATAGGCTCGTCAAAAAACACAACCTCGGGCTCGTGAAGCACTGCTTGCGCGATCCCAACGCGCTGTAGCATGCCTTTAGAGAACTTGCGCAATTGTGTTCGCTCCTGTTCAGCCAGTCCCACTCGTTCCAATAGCTTGGGAATTCGCAGTCGCCGATCGGCCCCGGAAACGCCCGAGAGCGTCCCGTAATAGTCCAGCAGCTCGGAAGGAGTGAGATGATCGTAGAAGTAAGGTTGTTCAGGAAGAAATCCAATTCGTGCCCGAACAGCAAGATCTCGCCAAGGTTGATTGAGGATCCGAGCCGTCCCTGCCGTGGGAGAAATCAGGCCCATCAACAGTTTGAGGGTAGTGGTTTTGCCGGCGCCATTCGGTCCTAGAAACCCGAAGACTTCGCCTTGCGGTATCTCAAGGTGCAAACTCTTGAGGCCCACCTTAGGCTTATTACGCCAAAACCCTGTTGTGTAGATTTTTTCTAAACCTAGGATCTCGACCGCAAGCATAGGATTCTTTAGATCTGTGAGTGTTGGATGATCTCTGCCTTAACCATCTCTCGCGCAGCAGAACGTA
>Ga0307471_100001212_pt1 | contig 14018 bp, 13 predicted proteins | sample atmos_gasesAM3C__2_FD_204566 | JGI IMG/M metagenome (GOLD analysis project Ga0307471, IMG submission 204566) | Hardwood forest soil microbial communities from Morgan-Monroe State Forest, Indiana, United States - atmos_gasesAM3C_515 | ecosystem: Environmental > Terrestrial > Soil > Temperate... | reverse complement strand
GTCGATGTTTTCGATACCGACGGCACCATGATTCGCCGCTTTGCTTCGCATGGACCGCTGAATTCGCCTTGGGGTTTGGCGCTCGCGCCCGAGGGCTTCGGAGAATTCGGCGGACACCTGCTCGTGGGTAATTTCGGTGACGGCCGGATCAACGCCTTCGACCTCCACAGCGGTGAGTTCGACTCTCCGCTGATCGATCCCGAGGGCAATCCACTCGCGATTAACGGCCTCTGGGCTCTTCAGTTTGGCGCGGGTGGCGCAAACAACGGCAAGCGCAATCACCTGTTCTTTACCGCAGGTATCGCCGATGAGGCACACGGGCTATTCGGCTTTATTCGTCCTGGTCGCAATGATGATGACGACGAGAACAGGGATTAGTGGCGCCCATTCTTGTCACGAATCCTTGATCTGTCGCTGAGCTTCGCACGCGGGGGCGAGGTCGACCCGTGACCCGCGCTCGCTTTTTCTATTTCTCAGCTATTCCAAGCGTGCCAACTGTGGCTAACTCCCGGTTATGTCGGGTTGCCGGAGATGTGGCTACCAGTACTCGGTTTGAGCGATTCCCTCAATAGAGTTCCTTGGAAAAGCTGACCGGGGCAGTGCCACCCTGCCGCCCTCGGCTATCGACATAGAGTTAGCGGTCCGATTCAAAAAAAATCAAAAATAGTCGGGAACAGTAGCCGTGACTACGATGCTTGTGAAACCGCATCTCTCAGAGCCATAATCGTCGCCAGTAGAGGTTTAGCCTCGAAGTGAAATACACATCCCCTGACCTTGTAACTTGGCTTCGGCATTTCCAGGAGGTGTACATGAGAAAATCGCTCTCTATCCTACTGAGTCTTGCGCTGACATGTGCCCCCTTATTCGCAACGAACCCAAGAAACAATCTCGTGGCTGCGGCCCTTCAGGCCAAAGGTAAGGTCGACAAGAAAATCGTGTTTTTGCCGCATGCACAAGCTAACCAGGATACTGTGGACGCAAGCGGCAAGAACAACGAAAAGGGCTTCGTGGTTCGAGAGTGGGATGGCCCTTTGTACGTAGAGGCGTCGCTAATTTATTGGGAAGGCAACGATCGCACGGTTACTCTGGTTCTTGGGATAGAATACCCAGCCCATGAAGGTGCGCCTGGGCCCCCAAACCACCACAACAGCTCTTCGTTCCAAGCACGATAGTGGTGTTACTGCCAAACGGACATTCCTATCGACCATACAATCAAGCGGACGTGCTCCAACAAGCTTATGCGATGGAAAGTGCTCGCGCTGCGAACAGTTATTCTGGATATAATCCCCACCTGTCACCACCTATAGCACGAACTGCTCATTGAGCGGCGATACGGCTACGTGCCGAACCACTGCGGACCAATCAGCTCAGGCTGGATACGCCGTTGGCTACGCCCTCGGAGCAACAATAAAAAGCGCGCTAGCCAGGCACAAGGCCGACCAGTACATCAAACAGGTTAAGGAAAAGTACCTTGTGTCTCAGCAAATTCCGATTGGGGCCACCGTTGTGGGCTCTGTTGATCTGTACGTCGAAGATGTGCATGCAGGGCCGTTTACAATCCGCGTTCCTGCCGGGGGCAAGACCTACGATTTTGTTTTTGGTCCTGAAGTGACGACGCTTGAAATTCCCAAAGAGAACTGAGACGAACGCCAGGCACTATGCATCAGGGTTGGACGCGCTGGCATCGTGGGCACCGATGGTCTTGCCCCTCAGTTAGACCCCGGGCAAATCGAGCATCTGATTGGGAGCAAGTCTTCCCGTCGGCAATCGCCTGAGCGCGTCTCCCGCTTGCGTGCAGCTAGCTGGCGCGTTACGAAGAAGAGGCACCCGCCAAGGTTGCAACCTGGCAAGATCTCGAAGCCACGTTCACCACAGAGATGCGCCAGAGAATCCTCCTCGGCAAGTTGGCGGATTCCACCTGGAATCGTTATCGGCAAACCTTGCGCGCGTTTCGTTCCTTCCTCGAAGAGTGCGGAGTTTTCGACCTGCCTTCGATGAATCGCGGTTTTCTCGAAAAGTTCAAAGTGTGGCGGCTCGCGAAGATTCAGGAAAAGAAATTCTCGCGTGGTGGCCGTGGATTGGCGTTAGACGTTGCGATTCTGCATCGTGTCTTTGGTGTGGCGATCGAATGCGAGATGCTGCTAAAAAATCCCGTGCGGCTGGAAGGCCGGCCCGGAGACAGTGCGGAACGTGGCGCGCAGCCTTTCACTGGAGAGCAGCTCAATATACTTCGCGCTGCGGCCAATGAGGATTTGCTGGCCTTCCTGCTTCTGCGCTGGACGGGATTCCGTGGCTCGGATGCGGTGCGGATTACTTGGGAGGAGATCGACTGGAACGGCCGCGAGATCAACTTGCTCACGCAAAAACGGAAGAAGCGCGTTCTGCTGCCGATCCAGCAGGAACTCCTCTTCGCGCTGGAAGCGGAGCACGAACGCCGCAGACCGCAGTTCGGCGAACGCGTGCTGCTGAGTCCCGAAACAGGAAGCCGCTGACTCGTCCGGCGCTGTATCGACGCATGCTCGCCCTTGGCCGACGTGCTGGCGTTCCTGATGCCCATCCGCACAGATACCGTGACAGCTTTGCCGTGGACCTCCTGGCACGTGGAGGAACTGCCTACGACGTGGCCAAGTTGCTAGGCGACACGGTGGCCACGATTGAAAAACATTATGCTCCGTTGGTGAAGGAGCTGCGCGACCGCGCCCGGCGAATCATGGAGAATGGCAAAGGAATTGAGAAAACCGATTGCACGAATTTTGCACAGTCAGCGCGTGCTGCGACGAGGATTCAGTGAAAGCAAAAGACTTAGTGGCGGATGAGCCTGTAAGCCGGATTCTGTCAAGGCGCCAGCTCTTGCGAGCCATGCGCCGCGACGATCATTCCTCTAGCCCCGGCCTCGCGACCGGGATCGAGCGACCTACCCGAGGGTTCATCCTGTTGCGCAGCTTACGCAGCGAAACAGGGGGCGCCTAACGTTTGCACGAAGACACTCAACGAGCCGGGCCAGCTCTCCCCTCCTATTTGGTCTTGCACCTCGCGGGGTTTGCCGTGCCCCCGATGTTGCCACCGGGGCGGTGGGCTCTTACCCCACCTTTTCACCCTTACCGGCGATGTGAACCATACGAAGATGTCCCGAAGGTTTTCCTCCGGGCTATCACCGGGCTGCACTTCGCTGGCGGTATATTCTCTGTGGCACTGTCCGTGAACGGTAGCACAGGCTTCAGCCTGTGTTCGCTTGTTGGCGAGCACCATCTTAAACCCCGTGCCGCCGAAAAGACACAGACTCAAGTCTGTGCTACTGCTCCCCTGGCGTTACCAGGCGCGATGCCCTGCACCCTGAGAGCCAAGCTCCCAGGGTTGGCCCTGCAACCTTGCGGCCGAAGGGCTTCCGCTTGCGCGGATTCGGTGTCCGGACTTTCCTCCCGCCCCCTTCGTCCACCCTTCGATGAACTCAGGGCAAGCCAGCGATCGTCCAGCTCACCCGCCACTTTCATTATATCGTGCTCACCCAATATGGCGCTGGCTTTTATGCCAGTGTTTACGCCGGGATCACTTCAAGCCGAGGAGTTTTTCGAACTCGGGTTCAGTGAGAATCGTCACGCCGAGTTCTTTGGCCTTGTCGTATTTCGAGCCGGGGTCGGTGCCAACAACGACGTAGTCCGTCTTCTTGCTGACCGAGCCGCTTACCTTCCCCCCGTGCTGTACCACCAATTCGCCGGCTTCTTCGCGGCCGCGACTCGCGAGCCCGCCGGTAAACACGAACGACTTTCCCGCCAGCTTCTGGCTCTTGATTTCGCGTTTCTCGGCGGTCGGGCGCACGCTGGCCTTGTGGAGTTTCTTGACCAGATTACGATTGGAGGGCTCCGAGAAAAATTCGACAATGCTGGCGGCAACCTTGGGGCCAACCTCGGGAACCTGTTCAAGGTCCTCCTTCTTCGCCGCGGCAAATTCTTCCAGTGTAGAAAAATGCTCGGCGAGGAGCTGGCCCGTTCTTTCGCCGACAAAACGAATCCCCAGCGCAAAAATCAGCCGCGAGAGCGGGCTCTTCTTGCTGGCCTCAATTTCATCCAACAAATTTTGCGCCGACTTTTCCCCCATGCGCTCCAGATTTGCCAGGTCATCAAGTTTCAGCGAATAGAGATCAGCAACGTCCTTCACCAGCCCCTTCTCCACGAGCTGGTCCACAATTTTTTCTCCCAGCCCGTCGATGTTCATCGCGTGGCGTCCGGCAAAATGCAGCAGTGACTCCTTCGACTTCGCCGGGCACGCGGCATTCACGCAGCGATAGGCCACTTCATCTTCAGCCTTGTGAATCGCGCTGCCGCACACGGGGCAATGCTTCGGCATGTGGAATGCTTTGCGCTGCTTCCCTTCCTTCACTACCTTCAACACGTGCGGGATCACCTCCCCGGCGCGCTCAATCAACACCGTATCGCCAATGTGCAAGCCCAGCCGCTCGATTTCGTCCATATTGTGGAGGGTGGATCGGCTGACAGTGACGCCCCCGACTTGCACCGGCTCGAGCACCGCCACCGGCGTAAGTGTCCCCGTGCGGCCCACTTGCACGATGATATCCTTCACAACGGTGGTCTCCTGCCGCGCAGGATATTTATAGGCAATGGCCCAGCGCGGAGCCTTGGCGGTGAAACCCAGCTCGTTCTGGAGCGCTGTGGAGTTCACCTTGATGACAACGCCGTCAATTTCGTAAGCGAGCTTCTCTCGTTTGCTGTCCCACGCCTCACAATAGGCAATGACCTGCTCGATTCCATCGCACAACTTCCAGTCATCCGAAGCGCGGAACCGCAATTGCTTTAGTACCTGCAGGGAGTCGGAATGCTTCGCATAGGGTACTTTGCCGTCCACGAACAGGTAGTAGGCAAAAAAATCGAGGCGGCGTTGCGCCGTAATGGTGGGATCGAGCACACGCATCGAGCCGGCGGCGGAGTTTCGCGCGTTCACGAAAATCTTGCCCCCCGTTTCTTCCTGTTGCCGGTTCAGCGCCTCAAATGCCTTGCGGGTCATCATGATTTCGCCGCGCACTTCGAAGCTCTTCCCGAGCTTCGCCTTCTTCAGTGCGCCTGCATCAATTCGCAAGGGAATCGAGCGAACCGTCTTGGCATTTGGTGTGACGTCTTCGCCCGTGGTGCCATCGCCGCGGGTCAAGGCGCGCGCCAGCACGCTATTTTCGTACTGCAGCGAAATGCTCAGGCCATCGAATTTGTGTTCGGCAATGTATTCCATATCTTCCCGGCCCGTGCCTTCTCTCACGCGGCGGTCCCAATCGCGCAGTGCCTCATAAGAGAAAGCATTGTCGAGGCTCAGCATGGGCCGGGCATGCCGCACGGTCTGGAAACCTTCACGGGGAGCGCCCCCCACGCGCACCGTCGGCGAATCCGGCGTAACCAGCTCAGGATATTCCGCTTCACTCGCTTTCAGCCGATTCATCAAGCGATCGAAAGCCGCGTCCGAGATCTCTGGTTCGTCGAGCACGTAATACCGGTATTCGTGATAGCGAATCTTCTCCCGCAAGTCCTGTGCTTCTTTTTTGATCGCAGAGGGGGGCCTTTTGAGCATGCACGCCTCGTGAAAACGAATGACTGCAAACGCCATCCTATTATATAGAATGGTGGGTTGTGATTAGCGCGGGAGACTATGGAGACACGATTCCAGAACGCCATCCTGATTCATAACCCCAGCGCGGGGACAGGCGGGAATGCGCGCAGGCGCTTGCTCGACCAGGCGCGGCGCATCCTCGCCGAGAATGGCATTGAAGCGGAGCTTGCGGAGACCAGCGAGCCCGGCCATGCTACGGCTCTGGCTCAGCAGGCCTCGCGCGAGGGACGCCAACTCGTGATCGCCTGCGGCGGCGACGGCACGCTTAACGAAGTTGTTAACGGTCTGGCCAGTTTTCACAATGGCCATCGCGTCCCGCTTGCTCTGCTGCCGGGCGGAACGGCCAACATTTTGGCCAAAGAACTCGCTTTGCCCTGGGACATACCGCGCGCCGCAAAACAATTGGCTGGCAGCGATGTACGGGAGATTGCGCTGGGCGTCGCCACTCCGCTCGAACAACCTGAAAAAAGGCGCTTTTTCCTTTGTGTGGCCGGCGCCGGCCCGGACGGCATGATCGTTTACTCTGTCGATCTGGGCTTGAAAGCGCGGGTGGGGATTCTGGCGTACTGGTGGCAAGGCGCGCGCCAAGTTTGGCGCTACACCTTCCCGCGTTTCCGGGTGCGCACGGGCGATCGCCAGCTCGAAGGCACACTCGTCGTGGTTGGCCGCACGAAAAATTATGGCGGCCCGTTCAAAATCACCGACCAGGCCGACCTTTTTGAAGACCAGTTTGAGGTTTTGGCAATGACGACGCAGAGCGGCCTGCGCTACCTCAGCTACTTGCCCGCGCTGTGGATGGGCAACCTGCGCAAGGAAGAAGATGCGCATTTCTGGAAAGCGGATACGCTGATCTGCGAGCCGCTTGACGCCAAAGCAGTGTACGCACAATTGGACGGCGAAGTGTTTGCCCGCCTTCCCGTCGAATTCTCAATCGCGCCAAAAGCGTTGAAGCTGCTTGTGCCGCGCAAATCGCCCGCGGCCAACGGAAATCCCGCAACAACTCCCTAACCGTGGACATCGCCACTCACGCGCTCGCCTCGTTCGCACTCTCGCGCGGATTTTTCCCGCGGAAAGGATGGCCGGTTGCCGCGAGCATGGTCATCGCCGGAACGTTGGCGGACGCGGACGTGGCCAGCATCTGGTTTGGGCCGTCGGTCTTTTTGCGTTGGCACCGCACCTATACGCACTCGATTCTGGGCGTGGCCGCCATCGTGACGATTACTGCGGTCATCACCGTGCTCCTTGGCGGTAAGACGAAACTGACCCCACGAGAAATCTTGTTAGCCTTGTTACTTGCTGCCGCGGCCCATCCTCTGCTTGACCTGCTTCAGCCTTGTGGCGAAACACTCCTGTGGCCCTTCCGCACAACGCGCTTTGCGGTTGATCTGCTGCCAGAAATTGACCCTTGGATTCTGGCTCTCTTGATTGCCGGCATTGCATTGCCGGAAGTCTTCCGCTTGGTCAGTTCCGAGATCGGCGCCAAGGACAAGAGTCCGCGGGGCCGCAATGGAGCGCTCATCGCCCTCTCTTTGCTTCTCGTTTATATCGGGGGACGATACATCTTGCACTCTAATGGCAGTGCCCTGCTTGACGCCCACTCTTATCGCGGAGAAAGCCCCCGCCGTGTCGGCGTGTTTCCGGATACTCTTTCGATCTTCACGTGGCACGGAATTGTGGAAACGCAATCCATAATCTGCGAACTGGATGTTCCCCTTGGTCCGGCAGGGCGGTTTGACGCCGAGAGCGCCACTTGCCAGCACAAGCCCGAATCCTCTCCGGCACTGGTGGCGGCACAAGAAGCGAAGACGGCCAAGGAATTTCTGAGGGCGGCGCGCTACCCGAAAGCGACCGTCGAAAAAGACCCGGAAAACATCGTAATCGTAATCCGAGACCTGGTTGGGGCTTCGGAACCTGCACGGCACCGTGTGGCCGCGCGCATCCGGGTGGGAGCGAATGCACAGGTGCAGAGCCAGGAACTGGTTTGGGCCAGCGGTCTGCGCCAGCCCTGACGGCGCACTATTCTTTGGCGGGCTGGGCCGGTTTGCGGCGTAGGATCAGGCGCGAGAGCAAGTAACTAACCAACGCAAATACCAAGACAGTCGCCGTAACTTCCATTTTGTGGGCCAAGAGAAATGGGAGGGCCTGTTGGCCGTACCGGATTGCCAGGTAGCCGATCCCGAAATAGCGGATCGTGCGGGCCAGTGCGATCGCCGAAACAAAACTCGCCAGCGGCACTTCAAATGCTCCCGCGGCTAGCACAAACACTTTGAACGGCGTGGGAGGAGGCAGAAGCGCTGCGATGAGCATGCCGCCAAATCCGTTCCGTTCGACCCAATGACGAATGGCGTGAGCATGCAGACCGGCTCTTTTGTGGAAGAGCGCTTCTTCGCCCTTCTTCGCCAGGACGTAAAGAAGCAGACAGCCGAGTACCGAGCCAATCATGGCCATCAAGGCATAGAGCGGCATCCGCGCGGGATGCTCGATAGCAAGATCGACGAGCAACAAATCGTTGATCACCGGAAAAGTCAGTACGGAAGAATCGAGGAAAGAAATCAAAAACAGTCCGGGTGCGCCGAGGGCTCCCGCAAAGACAACGATTTTCTGCTTCCAGCCAGTCAGCGGCACCGCCAAGAAATAATCCTCCGTAAAGTTTATGTTTCAGTGTACCAGACGCCAGGAAGGGCTTCAGAGAAGCGTCTCGATGGCTTCCACAATTACGTCGTAGACGTGGTGCAACTCGTCAGCTGCAATCACGTATGGCGGCAGAATATATACCACGTTGCCGAGCGGACGAAGCAGCACGCCTCGCTGCAGGAAAAACTCATAGAGCTTCGGCCGAAGCGCCGAGAGATAGCCGGCGTCGTCGGTTCGGAGTTCGATTGCGCCAACGGTGCCCAGCTGGCGAACATCGCCGACTTGATGAAACTCGCCCAGTTGTCGGAGGCGCTCGGCGTGAATACGCCCAATCGAAGATATGCGGTCGAAGACCGGCTCATCCTCAAAAATCTGCAGATTGGCATTGGCCGCCGCGCAGGCTAGGGCATTCCCCGTGTAGGAATGGCCGTGGTAGAAAGTGTGCAGCCGGTTCTCGCTGCGAAAAGCAACTTCGACGCGATCGGTGCAGAGCGTCACGCCCATCGCAAGGAATCCACCGGTAATTCCCTTCGAAACACACATCAGATCGGGGGTAATGCCGGCGAGGTCACAAGCAAACATTTTCCCGGTGCGTCCGAATCCGGTGAGCACTTCGTCCGCTATCAATAATACCTCGTGGTGAGTACACAACGCGCGGATCTTTTGGAGAAATTCCACTGGATGCATGATCATACCCGCGGCGCCCTGCAGCAGCGGCTCGACGATCACCGCCGCGATCTGTTCGCCGCGTTCGGCGAGCAATTCCTCGAGCTGCTGAAGGCACTCGATGTGGCAACTCTCACGCTTCAAACCCACCGGACAACGGTAGCAATACGCGGAATGCACGCGGTGCACAGGGTATCGCATCGATTCGAAGGGTTTGGTGAAAGGTGATTCGTCGCTGACAGACATCGCGCCGGCGGTGTCACCATGGTAGCCATGCGCAAGCGCAACAATCTCCCGTTTATCCGGCCTCGAACGATTCTGAAAATACTGCACAGCCAGCTTCAGCGCTACTTCCACGGCCGTTGAACCATCGTCCGAGAAAAACAGATGCGTCAGGCCCGCTGGCACCCATTTCCGCAGCCGCGCCGCGAGTTCTTCCGCCGCATCGTGCGTAAACCCCGCAAGAATCACGTGTTCCAGCTTGCTTGCCTGTTGGGCAATCGCCGCGCCGATGCGCAGATTCGCGTGTCCGTGAAGGTTTACCCACCAAGAGGAGATAGCGTCGATAATACAACGTCCATCCGCAGTGTGCAGAAAAACGCCTTCAGCCTTCGTGACTCGCAGGGGAGCGGGGTCCAGCGCCACATTCGTGAACGGGTGCCAGATTTGCAGCGGGGCGTTCATTGCGCGAAGGCAGAGCGGTCGAAATGATTGAGGAAAACCTGCATGAGCGCCGTGCGGTGCAGGTTCGGAAGCTTTGGAATTTCGCCGATGACTCGGACATGCCCAAACTTTTCGATCGTTTCCCGGTTTTCGCGGTTCTGGTCGCCAATCAACACCACGCCATGGACCGGCAACTCCGCCGCATGTAACGCGGCCAGCGTAAGGAGCGTGTGATTAATCGTGCCCAGGCCGCTGCGTGCCGCCAGAATGACCGGCAGCTTGAATTTCACCATCATGTCCAGCATGAACTGTTTCGGATTGATCGGCACCAACACGCCACCGGCACCCTCGACGACAAGCCAATCGTTCATCAAGCTGGTCGGCAGAATGATGCGGTTCAAGTCAATTTCGACGCCGGCCCAGCGCGCCGCAAGGTCGGGGGAAACCGGGGGCACAAATTTGTAGACTTCTTCCAGTGTGCGGTCCGTGCCGATGCCCGCAAGTCGCATGACGGTTACGCGATCCGAGCCTTCCAGCGTCCCGGTCTGAATCGGCTTCCAGTAAACGGCATCGAGCGCGGCACAAAGTAATGCCGCAAGCGTCGTCTTTCCCACTCCCGTGTCCGTGCCCGTAATGAAAAACTGACGCCTCATCGACTTTGGACCACCGATGGCACCTGACGCCTTGCACGCCAGCTCACCAGGGAGTTTACCAACCGGTTTAATTCGCTCTCCGGAATCTTGATCGTGAGCGACAATCGCAAACGCGCCCGGCCTTCGGGCACTGTCGGAGGACGGATGGCCCGCACCGCAAACCCGTCGCGCTGCAAGTGCTCCGCGGCATTCACCGTATCTTCGTTTTTTCCCAGGACCACGGGCACGATCTGGCTGGTGCTTCCTCCAACATCAAATCCCTGCGCCTGCAAGGATGATGTAAATCGAAGCGCGCGTTGCGCTAATTCCCGGCGTTCCTGTTCCATGCCGGAAGCGATCCGCAATGCTGCGCCGACCTGTTTCGCGAAGTATGGCGGAAGCGCGGTGCTGAAAATAAAAGTCCGGGCGTGGTTAATGAGATGCTCCTTCAATACTGCCGGCCCGCAAACAAACGCACCGGCGCTGCCCAGTGCCTTTCCACAAGCATGCATGACGGCCAGAGTCTGCGGCTCAATCCGTGCGTCAGCGGCAACGCCGCGGCCGCCTGGGCCGTGCACTGCGGTCGCGTGGGCTTCGTCTACAATGATGGCGGCGCTGTACTTGTTCGCGATTTCAGCGATCTGTGCCAGCGGCGCAACGTCTCCGTCCATGCTGAACACGCTCTCCGTGACGATGACCTTCCGCCAGGGCGCGCCCACTTCTTCTCTCAGCGACTCCTCGAGCGCATTCAGGTCCACGTGAGGATAGATGACCTTGCGGGCTCCGGACAAGCGCAAGCCATCAATCAGGCTGGCGTGATTCAGCTCGTCGGAATAGACCACATCATCTTTTCCAACCAGCGACGACAATAAGCCTACATTTGCCGCGTAACCGCTGCCGAAGAACAACGCCGATTCCGTCCCGGCGAATTTCGCAAACTCCTCTTCCAGTTGCCGCCAGGCTTCCACCTGCCCGGAGAGCAGCCGCGAGCCGGTCCCTCCGACCCTTTGCGCGCGCTCCACCGCTTGGACGACCAAGGCTCGCAATTCTGGATGTTCGGCCAGGCCAAGATAATCATTCGAGCAGAAGTTGACACCCTGAATTTCGGCCAGGCTGCGCAGTTGGCTGCGCTCTTCCAGGGCGCGCAGCCCCTTCTTCAGTTCCGCTTTCCACGTGGATAGGGCGTCAGACCGCATGCGGTTCGAGTGGCTTCATCCCCAGACTCTGGAGCAGTTCTTCGTCTTCATCCACGCCAGGGTTCGGTGTCGTCAAAAGTTTTTCACCCACGAAAATGGAATTCGCGCCGGCCAGGAAGCAGAGCGTGACCGCTTCCGCTGACAATTGCTTGCGTCCGGCGGCTAAGCGCACCTTTGAACCCGGCATAAGTATTCTTGCCGTGGCAATCGCTCGCACCATTTCCAGAGGGTTGAGTTCGGCCATGGACGCGAGCGGCGTGCCCTCGACACGCACGAGCATATTGATCGGCACGCTCTCCGGGTGCGGCTTCAGCGTGGACAATTGATGCAGCAGGCCCACACGGTCCGTTTCCTGCTCTCCCATGCCTAAAATTCCGCCGCAACAAACCGTGATCCCCGCTTTGCGCACTGCCGCCAGAGTCCTCAGCCGTTCGTCATAAACACGCGTCGTAATGATCGAGCCGTAAAACTCCGGTGAAGTATCCAAGTTGTGGTTGTACGCGGTAAGCCCCGCCTCTTTCAATCGGACGGCCTGGTCCTCGGTCAGCATTCCCAGCGTGCAGCAAACTTCCATGCCGAGTCCCGAAACGCCCCGAACCATCTCCAATACTTTTTCGAACTCGCGCCCTTGCGGCGCTTCCCGCCAAGCTGCCCCCATGCAGAATCGCGTCACCCCGCGCGACACCGCTCCCCGCGCCACCTCAATGACGTGCGCCGGGTCGAGCAGTCCTTGCCGTTCTACATCTGCGTCATAATGCGCGCTTTGCGGGCAGTAGGCGCAATCTTCCGGGCACCCACCCGTCTTGATCGAAATCAACTGACAGGTTTGCACGCGATCTGGCGCATGATATTGGCGGTGGATGACCTGCGCGTGGAACAGCAGTTCCGGCAGCGGCATGTGGTAGATTGTCGCAACCTCTTCTTTTTTCCAATCATATCTCGCGGCTGTCTCTACTGACTTGTCCGCTGCCCCTGCGCCCGCTTCGGTCATCATTCGCCTGATTCGCCTGGATGGATTACACTGCACGAACTACCTAAGCTCTTCATACTATCACTAGCTCCCAACCCCGCACCATTTTGTCTTGCAAGCTTTCCTCCAGCGTGTCAAAGCGTTTGACCCGCCACTGGCATAATGTTATAAATCAACGTTTCGGGTTGCCTCCTCGCGCGGTACTGTGGGAAGTGCCGGGGTCGTCCTGACCCGCCCAGGGTCTGAGGGAATATCGCGCGTGGGATGAAGAGTTCCCGTCCTGTCAGTCATGCGGGAGTCTTACCGGTACTCGGTGGGGCGCTCCCCCCAACGCTGGTGAATGCAGTTGCCGTGTGCATTCACCTTGTTTGCCAGAGGCAGGAATGGTGTGTGTGGTCTTGAAGCAGGTAGCGCGAACACCATAACTGCAAAAAGCAACATGATCCCAGTGTTGAACTGTGTTGTCTTGGAGGGTTTTTCATGCAAATCGCACTCGACACCGTTTGTCGAATTGGCAGCCGGATTACGAAACGGGTTCTGACGGCCTCGACCTTGTTGTTGCTGACCGCTTTTTCTAGCCTTGGCCGGCCCGCGGAAGAAGCAGGCGGCGGTGAAGCCAATCTCACATTGCCCGATCTCTCGTCCGTTTCCTTTCTTGGCATCGACGGACATAAGCTGCTGCTCTTCGGCATCCTCATCTGCATTTTCGGCCTGGCATTCGGCCTGACGATCTTTATGCGGCTCAAAAACATGCCGGTGCACCGCTCCATGCAGGAAATCTCCGAGCTGATCTACGAAACCTGCAAAACCTATCTGGTTACGCAAGGAAAGTTTTTGCTTTTACTCTGGGTGTTCATTGCCATTGTAATTGTGCTGTATTTCGGCGTCCTCGCCCCAGTCGCTGGAAAATCCATCCTTGTTACCCTGCCTGTGATTCTCCTGTTCAGCCTTATCGGAATGGGCGGTAGCTACAGCGTGGCGTGGTTTGGTATTCGCGTGAACACGTTTGCAAATTCGCGCACCGCCTTCGCCGGACTGCGCGGCAAACCCTTCCCGATTAATCACATTCCACTCGAAGCAGGCATGAGCGTGGGCATGATGCTCATCAGCGTGGAACTCCTGATGATGCTGATCATCCTGCTCTTCATCCCTAGAGAATATGCCGGTCCATGCTTCATCGGCTTTGCCATTGGTGAATCCTTGGGTGCGGCGGCACTGCGTATCGCCGGCGGTATCTTCACGAAAATTGCCGACATCGGCTCTGACCTGATGAAAATCGTCTTCAAAATCAAGGAAGACGATGCGCGCAATCCCGGCGTCATCGCCGATTGCACCGGTGACAATGCCGGCGATTCGGTCGGCCCCACCGCGGACGGCTTTGAAACTTACGGTGTGACGGGCGTTGCCCTGATCACCTTTATTCTTCTCGCTGTAAAAGATCCCACCGTTCAAGTGCAGTTGCTGGTCTGGATTTTCGTCATGCGCATCATCATGCTGATCGCCAGCGCCGCGGCCTACTTCATCAACGGAGCCCTCGCCAAGGCTCGCTTCGGCAATGCCACCGACATGAATTTCGAGGCGCCGCTCACCTCGTTGGTGTGGATCACTTCCTTCGTTTCGATTGCCCTGACATATTTGGTTTCCTCG
>Ga0307471_100001211_pt1 | contig 14023 bp, 10 predicted proteins | sample atmos_gasesAM3C__2_FD_204566 | JGI IMG/M metagenome (GOLD analysis project Ga0307471, IMG submission 204566) | Hardwood forest soil microbial communities from Morgan-Monroe State Forest, Indiana, United States - atmos_gasesAM3C_515 | ecosystem: Environmental > Terrestrial > Soil > Temperate... | reverse complement strand
AAACGGCGCGCCTTCCGCCGCTCCCTGCTCGCTGCTCTTGATGCAACACTCCCACTCCAGCACCGCCCATCCCGCAAAGTCATACTGCGTCAGCTTCGAAAATATGGCGCGGAAATCCACTTGCCCGTCTCCCGGCGAACGAAACCTACCCGCCCGATTCGCCCACGTCTGATAGCCTCCGTAAACGCCCTGTCGGCCCGTCGGACGAAACTCCGCGTCCTTCACGTGAAACATTTTGATGCGCTCGTGATACAAATCGATGAATTCCAGATAATCGAGCTGCTGCAGTACAAAATGGCTCGGATCATAAAGCACATTGCATCGCCGATGTTCGCCCACGCGCTCCAAAAACATTTCGAACGTCGCGCCATCGTGCAAATCTTCGCCGGGATGAATCTCGAAGCACAAATCCACTCCCGCTTTGTCAAACGCCTCCAGAATCGGACGCCACCGCGCGGCCAATTCATCAAAAGCCGTTTCAATCAGTCCCGCCGGCCGCTGCGGCCACGGATACATATACGGCCACGCCAGCGCCCCGGAAAATGTCACATGCGCCGTGAGTCCCAGATTCGCGGATGCGCGCGCCGCCAATAATAATTGCTCCACCGCCCAGGCTTGTCGCGCTTTCGGATTCCCCCGCACCTTCTCCGGCGCAAATCCATCGAACGCCACGTCGTACGCGGGATGCACCGCCACCAATTGCCCTTGAAGATGCGTCGAAAGCTCCGTGATCTCAAGCCCGTGCCCCGCCACTATCCCGCGAATCTCGTCGCAGTAACTCTTGCTCCCCGCCGCGCGCTGCAGATCAAACAGCCGCCCATCCCAGGAAGGAATCTGCACGCCTTTGTATCCAAGCTTCGCAGCCCAAGCAACGATGCTCTCCAAACTGTTAAACGGCGCCGCATCGCCCGCGAACTGCGCCAGAAAAATTCCCGGTCCTTTGATCGTTCTCATCTTCCCCTCAGCTCCACCCGGCATCCACGATGAACTCCTGCGCCGTGCATTTTTCCGCCGCGTCCGAAGCCAGGAACAGCGCCATGTTCGCGACGTCGCTCGGAAGCACGCGCTTCTTCAAACATTGCCCCGCGAAAACTTCCTTCTCGTACTCCGGCGTATACCATTTCTTGATTTGCCGCTCCGTCCACACCGCCCCGGGCGAAATCGTGTTCACCCGTATCCCGAACGGCCCCAATTCGCGCGCCAGCACCCGCGTCAACCCGGTGATCGAAGCCTTGGTCACGTTGTAAACCGGCAGCCCAGTTTGCTTCAGCCTCCAAATAATCGACCCAAGATTAATGACCGCGCCTGCCCCAAGCCGCTTCATCTGCGGCGCGACGGCCTGCGCAGCAAAAAACATGTGCCGCAAATTCACCGCGATCCGCTCATCCCAGTACGCCGGCGTCACTTCCTCCATCGCATGCCTGTCGTCGTTCCCCGCATTGTTGATGAGCACTCCAATGTCGCCCAGCTCCGCCCGAATTTTTTCGATAGCGCCTTGCAGCGCCGCGGCGTCGCGAATGTCACAGCCAACGAAGACCGGCGCCCTCCCCGTCTCTTTCTGAATCTCAGCGATGAGCGCCCGGCTCGCCTCCTCCGCAATATCCACGAACCCCACGCGAGCCCCCTGCCCCGCAAACGCCCGCGTGAACGCCGCACCAATCCCGCTCCCTCCCCCAGTAATGAAGACCGTCTTGTCAGCAAGCCCAGCATAGTTCGCCGTTTTGTCCGCAACCACCATAGCTCTCCGCCGCCTCAATTCCCCCGCGAGCCGCTACTCTACTCACTTTCCCCCTCAAAGCAAATCTCCGCGCAGGCCGCGCCTCCCCCGTGCTGTCATCCCGAGCCCGCCGTGGCGGGAGGGATCTGCTTTTTTTCTTGCTCCCCATGTAGAGGCCGGGCTTCACCCCGGCCTGGTTTTGCTATCTCCGCGTCTCTCGGGAGGGCACGGCTTCAGTTCACCCTGAGGCAGGAAGGGCCGTGCCCTAACCGGCGCGAAATCAACTCGGCTTCAGCCGCTGAGGTCTCGTCGACCCGGCAATGCGATTGTTCCACCAGCTATTGCAACATTCTCGCCAAATCGCTACTGTTGAACTCATAAGTCAGGAAAACCTTCAATGGACCTCGTACCGCTCGATAAGCAGGGTCAGCTGTTTATTTCCCCGTCGATCGATGACTGGAAGCTGATTGAAGATCATGGCATTACTGCGGTGATCGACCTGGACGGTGATCTCGACTTGGGCATTCCAAACATTCCCAATCACATGCTCTATGTCTACTTTCCGATCTTCGATGAAGGCCTGCCGGATTTGAACAAGCTGCACGCGCTGGCCACGCTCGCGGCCCGATTGGTGGGCAACGGCCAGAGAGTTCTGGCGCACTGTGGCATGGGTCTCAACCGCTCGGCTCTGGTCGCGGGATTGGTGCTGACCTATCTCGGGATGAATGGGGAAGATGCCGTCGCGCTTCTGAGGGAAAAACGGCCCGGCGCGTTGTTCAACGAAAACTTCGCCGACTATCTCGCGGCGCTGCCGTGCAACGCCACAGCACCGGTCCGTCCTGGAACTTGACCCGTCCGGGAAAGAAACATCTCTCTTCTCCAGTGCGCAAGTGTGAATGCCAGCCGCCTAAACAGATTGCTCGCGCTGCTGCATCTCGTTGCCTTTGCTTAGCACCAGTACGGCAAGAATCCAGCAGAAAGCAGCGGACAAACAGCCCACTCCGACAAGAAGCGGGCCCCGGGTAATCCGGTCAATTTGATTGTAGCGGACTGTCACATCGGAAGAGCTCAAGGCCGCCCAGGTTTCACCGTTGCGCGCCGCAAGCCGGCCGTCCTGCAGTGTATGGTCCAGCAATTCCCCACGCACATAGACTTCAAATTTTCCCTGGTGTTCTTCCAACGGCCGGTAGCCCGGCGTCCAGTGATAATCCTGGCGAAACGAATACGCCGCCCGGCCCAGTGACGTTACTCCGATAAAGACCAGCGGAATTCCATAAAGGAGCAACCGCATCCGCACTAGATTCGTCATGGTGTTCCCTCCGGGGGAATCCCCCAAAGCGTTCTTGGGTCAAAGGGTACGCCTCTGAAGCCTCACCAGCGCGAAAATATTCTTGCTCTTGTCCGGCGCGCCGTTGCTGCTTCTGCCTTTTCTCTTTGCTCTCCCTGGAGCGCCGGGCATCCCTCAAGTTTGTGGGGGGCCCGACGGTTCTTGTCGGGAAGCCCGGCATCTTTCGACTTGGGGGTCGAACCTTCAGCTTGCCCTGAGCTTCGAAGGGTTCCGACATAAGGCCTGTCTCTTCTTCACGGCTTCAGTTCACCCTGAGGAATGAAGGGCCGCTGAGGAATTGCTTCCGGACTGCCCGCGTAGTGGCCGGTCTTCAGACCGGTGTCCCGCTCGTAGCCGTGCCGGGCTTCATCTCGCCCCGGTCCCCACCTCGCCATCTTTCTCCCCTTCTCCACTCATAAGCCCACCAATCGAGACGAACCGCAATCCTCTCTCCCTTCCCGCCCTAAGAATTTGCGGCAGCGCTTCAATGCTTCGTCTCGGGTCCGAGATACCGTCATGCAGGATGACGATGGTTCCAGGCGCAAGATTCTTTTCAATCAGCCATCGGATGTACCACGCCGGAGGGTCCATCGGGTCATGCGGGTACGCACACCCAAGGACGCACTCGTACCCGTGCGCTCGCGCCAGCCGGAGCTGCCTGGGCCACGCCACCCCACCGGGTGGCCGAAAGAGCTTCGGCCCTTCTGTGATGCCGATCGCTCTCTCAGTCTTCTCGAGGTACCCGGTGAAGTCGGCATCCGAGTGCAGCAAGGTAGAACCGTTCATGAAGTAATGGTTTCCCACCTCGTGCCCGGCAGCTTTGATTCGGGAAACCACTTCCGGGTGGCGCAGCGCCCGTTCGCCAATCAGGAAGAAGGTCGCCTTCGCATCGTGCCGCGCGAGAATCTCAAGCACTTCGAGCGTGAAGGTTGGGTGCGGGCCATCATCGAAGGAAAGAGCCGCCAGAGGACGCGAGGTCCGAACTCGATAAATGACATGGGGCGTCAGTCGCTCAAGCACACTCAAGACAGCGAGCGGCTCGATCCAGAACACCACCAACACCAAGCCGAGAAGCGCAATCGCTGTCAGGAGCACGGCCGCCATCAGTGGCGCGATTCTACGTCCGATTTAGGATGTTGTCAGCACAGCGAAACTACTTAGCGACGTGGTCCACCGATAAGTGCCTAGTAGCCGACAATCCGTCCAGAATGTCGCCTTTCGCGTCCCACGAGGCTGTTTCTAGAGACCAGAATCACGGCGCTGATCACCTAACCATTCCACTCTGGCATAGTCTAACTATGTCACGAGGGTGATGATTTGCATCAAGACGAGATTCCTCCTGGAACGCTCTATCTGCTGATCTTAAGAACTCTGGCGCGCTCTGGGGAGATGCATGGATATGAGATCGCCAATTCCATTCACCGGATGTCAGATGACGTTCTTCGAGTCGAAGAAGGCTCATTGTACCCGGCGCTGCAGCGGATGCTCATCAAGGGATGGGTGACCGCCACGTGGGGCACAACGGCGGGCAACCGCCGCGCTCGCTACTACCAGCTGACCGCACCGGGCCGCAAACAATTGGCCGTCGAGATGTCGCAGTTCGAACGGGTCATCGGAGCGATCACCCGCGTGATTGAAGCGGTCTGAAAGGAGTTCTGGGATGAACTGGCTGCGCGAAGTCGCAAGACGACTCAGGATGCTGATGCATCGGCACCAATTCGACGCGGACCTCGAAGAGGAAATACGCCTGCATCTGGAGTTGCGACAGCAGGAACATATCGAATCGGGCATGACCGCAAACGATGCTCGGGCTGCCGCCCGGCGCCGGTTCGGCAATGTAACTTTGTTGAGGGAAAAGAGTCACATCGCGTGGGGCTGGGAATGGTTCGAGCAACTCGTTCAAGACGTTCGCTACGGCCTACGCATGTTGCGCAAGTATCCCGGTTTCACAACTGTGGTCGTGCTCACTCTTGGGCTCGGAATTGGCGCAAACACCGCCATCTTTTCTATGGTAAACGGCGTCCTCCTAAAGCCTCTCCCCTTTGCGCACTCCGAGCGCCTCGTTGGAATTTTTCTTCACAATAAAGCGACGGACCGCGACGTGATGGGGAATGCCGATTTTCTGGCTCTCGATCTGCACAACCAAGCGTTCGAACACGTTGCCGCCTATTCCCCATCCACGCTTGGATTCACGCTGACGGGCCTGGGCGTTCCACGCGTGATCCCTGGAGCAGCCGCCACCGCTGATTTTTTCTCGGTCCTAGGCGTTCAGCCCGTTCTCGGCCGCACCTTTCTTCCAGAGGAAGGGAAGCCCGGTGGGCTTCTTGCCGTTGTCGTCAGCCATCATTTCTGGGAAGAGTTTCTGCATGCTGACCCCGCAGCCGTCGGCCGAACTATCATTCTCGACGGCAAGAGCTACACCGTTGTCGGTGTTATGCCTCTCGACTTTCACTTTGGTCCGCCGAATGACTTATGGCCGGTTCTCCAGCTTAAACCGGCGCAAGCGCGTCCTCCGTTTTGGCTCGTTCCCATCGGGCGCTTGAAACCAGGCGTCTCCGTAGCGCAGGCCTCCGCCGATGCCTCGCACATTGCAAGACTTGTCGGTGAGCAGTTCCCTCTTTCGGGCGACAATGACGCGATCGCCGTTCCACTGAAAGAGCTTTTTGTCGGCAACGTAAGCAACGCGTTGCTCATTCTCCTCGGTGCCGTCGGATTTGTTCTCCTCATCGCCGTCGTCAATGTCGCCAACTTGCAACTTTCCCGTTCCGGCTCGCGTGCTCGGGAGATGGCCGTTCGAACTGCGCTTGGCGCGGGCCGCGGCCGGCTGGTCATTCAACTCCTTACGGAGAGCCTCATCCTGGCGATTCTGGGTAGCGCGCTGGGTCTGGGCGTCGCTTATTATGGCGTCCGCGCATTGCTCGCGCTCAGCCCAAACGTGCTTCCAAGGACGGAAGAAGTCGCTTTGGATGGTCGCGTTCTTCTCTTCACGGCTGCAGTCGCTATCGTCACTGGCATTCTCTTCGGCCTTGTCCCCGCGCTTCGTGTCGCCCGCTTACCGCTGGGCGACTCCTTAAAAAATGGCAGCCGCAACTCCTCCTCAAACCGGGGCACGCGCCGCACGCACAACGCGCTCGTTGTCGCCGAATTCGCCTTGGCTCTCGTCGTGTTAACAGGTGCGGGCCTCCTGATTCGAACGCTCTTCGCACTACAGTCAGTAAACCCGGGATTTAACTCCGCCTTCATCATGACGGCACTCATCTCGCTTCCAGATGAGCGCTACCCAAAGGCGCCGCAAGTCATTTCATTTTATGAACAGCTCTTGGAACGCCTTAGGAATTCCCCCGGAATCGAAAACGCTGCGATTTCTCTCAGCTTGCCGCCCAACCTCCTCGAACTCACGAATCCTTTTCACATTGAAGGTCATCCGGATGTTCCCGGTGAACCCGCTCCGGCCGTGCCGGAAATTCCTATCAGCGACAACTACTTCCGCACGCTTGGCGTTCCACTACTTCGCGGGCGTTATTTCTCGGACGCCGACCGTTCAGCCGGCACACATGTTCTAATCATTAATCAAAACATGGCTCACCGCTATTTCCCGGAGCAAGATCCGATCGGCAAAAAGGTTCAGACAGGCGACACCAACCCCAAAGCATTCTGGTACACCATTGTCGGCATCGTTGGCAACGTGAAGTACGAAGGCCTCGGCGAAAAGGATCAGGCCACGATGTACGTCCCTTATTCCGACTCTGGCTGGTGTCCGTGGTTCGTTCAGTCCCTCTATATAGTTGTCCGTAGTTCAGCAACCACCGAACAAACTGCTTCTACCCTGCAATCCTCCGTCTGGTCGCTTGACAATCAAATTCCGCTGGCCCACGTCCGCACCATGGACCAATTGCTTTACGACTCCGTCGCAAGCTCGCGCTTTCGCGCCATCCTGTTCGGCGCTTTTGCAGCCCTGGGTTTGGTCTTGGCGATGATCGGCATCTACGGCGTTATGGCCTATTCCGTTAGCCAGCGCACAAATGAAATCGGAATCCGTGTGGCCCTGGGCGCGCAGAAAAAAACTGTCCTGCGAATGATTCTGCGCCAAGGCGGGACTCTTGCTCTCCTCGGCGTTGGCATCGGCCTCGCCGTCTCATTGGCGCTATCGCGTGTTCTGAACGATCTGCTTTTCGGCGTCCAAGCGAGCGATCCGCTCACCTTCGCCGGCGTCGCAGTCCTCGTCTTGGGGGTGGCACTGGCCGCCTGCTACATCCCCGCCCGCCGCGCCGTGCGCGTCGATCCAATCGTTGCGTTAAGATACGAATAGCCTTTCGGGCGGCGGGTGGGGCACCCTTCGGAGGTTGGTTCATCAAAGGGTGCGGGGGTTGATTCTCTTGCCTGCTTCGCCTCGAACCTACATCCCTTTGCATCCAAACGACTTATAATAATTCTTGACTTATATTACCAATATGCTATAATTGCCTCGTTAGGTCGGCAAGATTCACTCCTGCCTTACCAGCGATGCTCGTCCGTCAAGCGGTCCTTGTAACTCCTCTAAAATCTTCCCACCCGATTCAGTTACCTTCTCGCCAACTCCAGGCCTCTATAAGTCCTTTAGCTGCAACACTTATGAACCTCCCCGCAAGTGTTGCAAACAAAAGACTTACGCCAAGGCTAACTTCTTTAGCTGCAACACTTACAAAAAAACCGGGGGGAGGGGCACATCCTTCAAGTCAAGAGATTTTCCCCTTTGCCTTTTCCTATCCCCTATTCCTTCTATTTTCATACCCTTCCAGACTCACCTACACAACGGCCATCCCACAACTCTTTTTCAATCAATCGCTTACGCACTCTTTTCATCGCGACGGGGTGTATCCCCCCTTCAACATTCCAACCTGCAACCTGCCAACCTCCCAACACGGTCCCGACCAACTGTCTCGAACGAGACAGACGACTACATCCTCCCCCCTGTATATATTCCCTGTGCTATCCTCCCATTCTTGCGTTCGGGGGACTGCCCATTCCTCCCGCCTCGGGGGTCACCATGAATAAAGCTTTGAAGATTGTCCTCATCGTTGTCGGCGTCCTTGTCGTCCTTCTCCTTGTCGCCCCGTTCCTGATTCCCGTGAATCAGTTCCGCCCGACCATCGAAGAGAAAGCTTCCGCCGCGCTCGGCCGCAAAGTCGAACTGGGAAATCTGAGCCTTTCGCTCATCAGCGGCTCGCTCTCCGCCGACAACATTTCCATTGGCGACGATCCGAAATTCAGCTCTTCACCCTTCCTTACCGCCAAGTCCCTCAAAGTCGGCGTCGAAATGATGCCGCTGATTTTCTCGAAGACCCTCAACGTCACCGGCGTCACCATTGACACTCCGCAAGTCACGCTGCTTCACAATGCCGCCGGCCTGTGGAACTACTCCTCGCTCGGCGGCTCCGCTGCAAAATCGAAGGGTGCGTCAACAACCACTCCCGGAGAACTTTCCATCAAGAAATTCGATCTCAAGAACGGCACCATCATCGTCGGTTCCTCGAATTCGCAGAAGCGCAGCACCTATGACCATGTTGACGTCACCGCCTCCGACGTTTCCCTGACCTCGAAGTTTCCCGTCACCGTCACTGCCAATCTTCCTTCCGGCGGCAAGTTCAAACTCGATGGCACTGTCGGCCCTATCGATCAGGCCGATGCTTCTCTCACTCCCCTCGACGCCAAGCTTCATGTCACCTCTTTGGATCTCGCTTCTACCGGTTTCCTCGATCCTTCCTTGGGACTCGGCGGCCTTCTCGATCTCGACGGCAATCTCTCTTCTCAAGCTGGCGAAGCGCAGACCAAAGGCACCGTTAAGTTTTCTAAAGCCCTGCTGATTGCCGGAGGTTCCCCTTCTGGTGTTCCCGTCAACGTCAATTTCGATACCAAATACAATCTTCGCAAAAATGCCGGCGTCCTCAATCCTTCAACTCTCAATATCGGCAGCGCTACTGCGCATCTCAGCGGCACGTATGAAACTGCCGGCGAATCCACCGTCGTCAACATCAAGCTCAACGCCAAAGACATGCCCGCAAAAGATCTCGAAGCGTTTCTCCCCGCGCTCGGCATCCATCTCCCCAAGGGTGCTTCGCTTCAGGCCGGCATGCTCAATTCCGATCTCAATATCACTGGGCCCATCAACAAACTCGTCACCACTGGCAACGTCGGTCTCTTCAATGGAATTCTCGCGGGCTTTGATCTCGGTTCAAAGATGTCTTCGGTGGCTTCGCTCGCAGGCATCAAATCGGGCAAAGACCTTAACATCGAAAAACTAACCAGCAATCTCCGTATGGCGCCCGACGGCCTCAAAGCTGACAATTTCATTGCCGTCCTTCCAACCATTGGCGATCTCACCGGCGCAGGCACCGTGGACTCGAAAAACGCTCTCGATTTCAAAATGCTGGCCACGCTCACCCACGGGGCGAGCGGCGCGGCGGGGTCCGCCGCAAGCGGAGCGAGTAGCGCTGCGGGCGCACTCGGTGGTCTCCTCGGCCAAGTCACCGGCGGTGCTGCTGGTGGCGGCGGTTGCAGCAGCAGCGGCGGTGGCATGAAAGTTCCTTTCCTGATTCAGGGCACAACTTCCGATCCAAAATTTATTCCCGATGTCGGTGGCCTCGCCAAAGATCTTTTCAAATCCGAACTCGGATGCCTCGGCGGAAAGTCTTCTTCCACCGCCGCCAATCAGAAGCAGCCCGCGAATCCCAACAATCCCGTCGACGCTTTAAGCGGCCTCTTCAAGAAAAAGAAACCGCAATAACCGCCGTAAATTTTGCTGCGACTCTGCGCCATAGATTTAGGGCGCGACTTTATTGCTTGGAATTTCGCAGCGACTCCTCGCCACAAAATATTTGTTTCGCCGCCCTTCTTTGATTCGCGAAAATTTCAACGCCGTCGCATTTCTTCAACTTGACTCTGCCGCAACTCTGTTTCGTGAATCAGAATTTTCTCCATGCTGCTTGACTCTGCGGCAACTTCACACTAGCCTCATCCGTCTATTCTTGTGGTCGCTGTTGGGGAAGTCCTCTTAACTCTCTTTGCCAGGAGCTTTTCATGCGTTTCAACAGGATTCGCAGGTGTGCCTCGCTAGTCTGCTGCGCCGCTCTCGTCGCGCTCTTCGCCGTTACGCCGTCTCTCTTTGCGCAAGGTGGCGAGCCACAATACTTCGCCATTCGCGGCGCAAAAGTCGTCCCTGTCTCGGGACCTCCAATCGAAGGAGCCACCGTCGTCATCTCGCGCGGCATCATCACCGCGATCGGCAAAGACGTTGCCATTCCTCCCGAAGCATGGGTGATCGACGGCAAAGGCCTCACGGTCTATCCAGGATTATTCGATTCCTTTACCGACGTCGGCATTCCCGCCGCTCCTCCTCCCGCCGGTGGTGAAGGCGGTCCACGCCGCGCGCAAGGGTCGTCTCGCGGTCCTGAGGATCGCCCCGGTTCCACACCGTGGCGCAGCGCTGCCGACGAAGTGAGCCTCAGCGATAAGCGCATTGAATCCTGGCGCAGCGCGGGATTTACGACGGTTGTTTCTTCGCCGAAGGGCGGATTTTTTCCTGGCCAAGCTGCTGTTCTCGATCTCGCGGGTGAGCGCGCGGGAGATTTAGTTGTGAAATCGCCGGTGGCCATTCCGGTTTCGTTGCAACTTTCGGGAGGATTTGGCGGAGGATTTCCTGATTCGCTTCTTGGCGCGCTTGCGTATGTGCATCAGGTTTGGCTGGACACGGAATGGAGCACGAAGGCGCAGGCGATTTACGAAAAAAATCCGCACGGCGTCGCGCGTCCCCGTTACGACCGCACGGAAGCGGCGCTGGCGGATGCGCTTGAGGATCACGCGCTGGTGCTGGTGCCGGGGAATAATTCGGTTCAGCTGCGGCGCGCATTCGAATTGATCGATCGCTGGAAAGTGAACGGGGTGATTTACGGCGGGCAAATGGCTTACGAAGTTGCGCCGGAAATTGCAGGGAAGAAAATTCCCGTGCTCGTGGATTTGAAGTGGCCCGAAGCGGAGAAGGATGCGGATCCGGAAAACCGGCCATCGCTTCGAACGCTGCAGTTCCGCGACAGGGCGCCTTCTTCTCCGGCGGCGCTTGCGAAGGCGGGCGCGAAGTTTGCGCTGTATTCCGGCGGCATTACCGCGCCGAAAGATATTCTGAAAGCCGTGAAGAAATCGATTGACGCAGGCCTCGCTCCGGACGCGGCGCTTCGCGCCTTGACTTTGTCTCCGGCGGAAATTTTCGGCGTCGCTGACCGCCTCGGCTCCATCGAAAACGGCAAGATTGCAAACCTCGTGGTTGCCGACGGAGATCTGTTCGAGGAGAAAACAAAAATCAAAATGGTTTTTGTGGACGGCCGCAAATTCGAAGTTCGTGAGCCGGAGAAGCCCAAGGATCCTCCGAAGGGCGACATCACGGGGAAATGGAAACTTTCCTACACGACGCCCGAAGGTGCCGAAGAATCGACCGCGGACATGACGATGGACAAAGATGGTTCGATCTCCGGCACGTTCACCAGCAAGCGCGGGACAGCAAATATCATCAATGGCTATCTAAGCGCGGACAAATTCAGTATCACGATCAACATCGTGCTCGAGCAGGGAGCCGCGGATGTCACGTTTTCCGGGACTTACGATGGAACCACTTTGAAGGGATCCATCAGCGTGATGGGATTGTCGATAGACTTCACCGGCGTCAAGCCCGGCAATAATATATCTGCGTCAAAAGCCATTCTCGGGGGTGCCCAGTGAAAATTTTATTCAAGTTTTTCAGCGCAGAGAATTTTCGAATGTTCAATCTCGTTTGCCTCCTTTGCCTTCTGTGCATTCCGCTTGCGGCTGCGGCTTCTCCTGCCGACGCGCCTTCGGTGATTCTGATTCAAAATGCCACGATCCTTACCGTTTCGCACGGCGCCATCGAGCACGGGTCGATCCTTATTAAGGATGGAAAAATCGCGGAAGTCGGCCAGTCCATCAAAGCACCGACGGGTGCTCAGGTGATTGATGCCGCGGGGCAATTTGTGATGCCCGGGATTATCGATTGCCATTCGCACATCGCGGCGGAAAGCATCAACGAGGGCAGCGTTTCCGTTTCTTCGATGGTGAACATGGAAGAGGTTCTGAATCCGGACGACGTGGATATTTACCGCGACCTCGCCGGCGGAGTGACTGCCGCCAATATTCTGCACGGCTCCGCAAATTCCATCGGCGGACAAACGCTGGTCATCAAGCTGCGCTGGGGCCAGCCGGCGTCGAAACTGCCGTTTGAGGGCGCGCTTCCCGGAATCAAATTCGCGCTCGGTGAAAATCCCAAGCGCTCGAATTTCAGTTTTCCCGGCCAGCCGAAGCGTTATCCAGCTTCACGGATGGGCGTGGAAGAGACGATACGCGGGGCTTTCTCGGAAGCGCGCGATTATCAGAAATCCTGGGAGGACTACAACAAGCGTGTCGGGGCGGGCGAAAAAAATCTGATTCCTCCGCGGCGCGATCGCCGACTCGGGCCGCTCGTCGAGGTGCTGCAAGGCAAGCGTTATGTTCACTCGCACTGTTACCGCGAGGATGAAATCCTGATGCTGCTGCGCGTGGCGAAAGAGTTTGGTTTCAAAGTGCGCACCTTTCAGCATGTCCTCGAAGGCTACAAAGTTGCCGACGAACTGGCCGCTGCCGGTGTGGGCGCTTCCACTTTTTCCGATTGGTGGGCTTACAAAGTTGAGGCTTACGACGCGATTCCTTACAACGCCGCGTTGATGACACACCGGGGCGTGGTGGTCTCCATCAATTCCGACGACGCGGAAGAAGCCACGCACTTGAATCAGGAAGCCGCGAAGAGCATGAAGTATGGCGGGCTGACGCACGACGAAGCGCTGAAGATGGTTACGCTGAATCCCGCGATGCAACTGGGAATTGACAAGCGCGTGGGATCGATCGACGTCGGGAAGGACGCTGACCTGGTCATTTACAATCATGATCCGCTCAGCGCCTACGCGGTCGTGCAGAAGACATTGATTGATGGCCGCGTGTACTTCGACCGCCAGCGGGACATTGCTGAACGCCCGGAGCGCGAAAAGGAAAAGAAAGCGCTCATGGACAAGCTGAAAAAAGCCGGCGAAAAGAAACCCGATGAGAAAAAGCCTGACGCCACCGTGGAGGTCGGCAAGAAACCGCCCGCCAAACCCGACGACAAGAAGCCGGAGGAGAAAAAGCCGGAAGATAAACCGAAGCCTCCCACGCCAAATCCGACGAACACCGCGACCGGCATTGCGCCGACCGCGGCGGCGGTTCCCGGAGGTGGGCTGTGAAAAACATCGCGACCTTGCGACGTTTCGGTTGCTTCCTTAGCGTTTTGTGCTTTGTCGTCCCCGTGACTATCCATGCGCAATCGCCGTCATCGTCCACCTACGTGCTGACGCACGCAAAAATCTTTACCCTTGCTGGCACTCCGATTGAAGACGGCACACTGGTAATTCGCGACGGAAAAATCGCCGCGATCGGAGCGAGTGTGGATATTCCTGCCGGCGCTCAAGTGATTGATGCCAAGGGGCTGCAGGTTTATCCGGGGCTGTTCGATTCGATCACGCAGATGGGAATGCGGGAAATCGGCGCGGTCAGCGCCACGGTTGATTCGGCGGAGACGGGAAGCTACAACCCCGATGTGGTGGCCGCCACAGCGGTTTTTCCTTCAAGCGAGCACATTCCCGTGACGCGCGCCGCGGGCATCACCGAAGTCCTGGCCGTTCCCGCGAGCGGCGGATTGGACTCTTTCGGCTCGCAGGGTGTTCTTGGCGGTCAAGCGTCCGCGATCCATCTCGCGGGTTGGGCCATCGAAGAAATGCTCATCAAGAAAAGCGCGGCGATGGTACTCAATTGGCCGGAGATCGAGACGCAGACTTTCGATTTCTCCACCTTCACGCGAAAAGAAAAACCGTACACCGACGCCAAACAGGAATACGACAAACAGGTGAACGAGCTCACGGACTGGCTGG
>Ga0307471_100001210_pt1 | contig 14025 bp, 17 predicted proteins | sample atmos_gasesAM3C__2_FD_204566 | JGI IMG/M metagenome (GOLD analysis project Ga0307471, IMG submission 204566) | Hardwood forest soil microbial communities from Morgan-Monroe State Forest, Indiana, United States - atmos_gasesAM3C_515 | ecosystem: Environmental > Terrestrial > Soil > Temperate... | reverse complement strand
ATGGCGAAATCTATATGATCGGCGCCTTTGTCACCGTTATCAGCTTTACGGTTCTCGGCTTGGCCGGCGTCAATGAGGTCGCCGTGGCGCTGATGATCGTGCTGGTTGCCAGCATCGCCGTCACCAGCCTGTATGGCTGGACGGTGGAGCGCGTGGCCTATCGACCCTTGCGCCAATCGACGCGACTTGCGCCGCTCATTTCCGCCATCGGCATGTCGGTGCTGCTGCAAAATTACGTGCAACTTTTGCAGGGCGCGCGCGTCAAGACCATGGCGCCGGTTCTGCAGGGCTCGTTCATTCTCGCCCAGCGTGGCGACGGATTCGTGGTTTCCATTTCCTATCTGCAAATCGTCATCATCGCGCTGACGCTGGCGCTGATGATCGGCGTGACTTTGGTCATTCAGCGCACGCCGCTTGGTCGCGCGCAGCGCGCCTGCGAGCAGGACAAGGTGATGGCCGCTTTGGTCGGCGTGAATGTCGATCGCACCATCTCGATGACTTTCATCATCGGCGCGGCACTGGCGGCGATCGCCGGCTTCATGGTGACGATGTATTACGGCGTGGTGGATTTTTTCATGGGCTTTCTTGCCGGTATGAAAGCTTTCACCGCCGCAGTGCTGGGCGGCATCGGTTCCTTGCCGGGCGCGATGCTGGGCGGGCTTTTGATCGGTTTGATCGAAAGTTTCTGGGCCGGCTATGTGAACGCGCAATATAAGGACGTCGCCGTCTTCGGTATTCTGATGCTGGTACTGATGGTGCGCCCCAACGGATTGTTCGGACGGCCGGAGATTGAGAAGGTGTAATAATGCTTGACAGAATATCCCAAAAATGGGATACTTGAGATGGGAATGGAAGATGCGGCACCGGTCGTCAAACCGCTGAAATGGGTCGGCTCATCCAGACTCGACCTTCGGCTGCTTCCGCAACCGATCCGCAAAGAAATAGGATATGCGCTTCATTTGGCGCAAGCGGGAGAAAAGGGGGCGCACACCAAGCCATTGAAAGGTTTCGGCGGAGCGGGTGTTTTGGAAATAGTGGAGAATTACGACGGTAATGCCTATCGCGCGGTTTATACCGTTAAATTTACGGCCGCGGTATTTGTGTTGCATGTCTTTCAGAAGAAGTCGAAGAAGAGCATCGCGACGCCGCAACGGGATATCGAGCTCATCAAACAAAGGCTAAAAATTGCCGCCGAACAATACAAGCAGCTCTACGGGAGTTCCTGACATGAAAAAAACGACCATTCACGATAGCTGTGGGAATGTTTATGCCGATCTGGAATTACCGGACGCCGATGAATATATGGCTAAGTCCGAGCTTGCCGTCAGGATTTTTAAGACCATCCGGCAACGGCGCTTGACTCAGAAAGAAGCTGGCAAGTTGCTCGGCATAAGCCAGCCCAAAGTTTCGGCTTTGCTCAAAGGCAGACTGGACGGATTTTCCATCGAGCGTTTATTCCGCTTTCTTAATGCTCTTGGTTACGATATCAGGATCGGCCTTTCCCGCCCGCATCCAAATACGCGCGGCGAAGTGAGCGTCATGACCGGTTAGTCGGCATTATGTCTGCCCGCCTCAAAGACGCTTTCCTTACCGCCTTTATCGCCGCCGTGCTGGCGTTGCCGCTGGCGGGCGCGCGCACGATTGATGGCATCAACGGATTGACGGTCGAATGGCATCTAGCCGATGTCGGCGTGGCGGCGGTGCTGATTTTTCTGGGCCGCCTCTTGCTGGGTTTGATCGAAGATGGTTATGGCGCGGCTATTGCGCCGCTAGCCTTTTTTTCCGGCATTGTTGCCGCCTATATGCCACTGCCTTCGCATTTTCTGAAGGTGGTGGCGATCCTTGGCTCGTTCGTATTGGCGTCGAAGGCCGTATTCGCGCTATGGCGCTATCCCGTCACGCGGCAAAAGCGCGCCGCGATCATCACCGGCTTCGGCAGCGTCGATTTTCTGCATGTGTTCCGCCGCGGCGACATTCATTTTTCGGTCGCGCGCGCGCGGATGTCCGGCCTTATGCAAAAGGCGCGACCGTGGCTCGGCAATCTCAAGATCGTTTCACTTTTTCTTCTCATCTTCATGATTGCCTTGCCTTTCACGCCCTTCGCCACTCGCTATACGATGGATGTGGCGATCATGGTGCTGACCTACATCATGCTGGCCTGGGGCTTGAACATCACGGTCGGCTATGCGGGATTGCTCGATCTCGGCTATGTCGGATTCTACGCCATCGGCGCTTATAGCTATGCGCTGCTCGCGCAAGCCATCGGCATCGGTTTCTGGACCGCCTTGCCGTTGGCCGGATTGATCGCCGCCGCCACCGGCTTTTTGCTCGGTTTTCCGGTTTTGCGTTTGCGCGGCGATTACTTCGCCATCGTCACGCTCGGCTTCGGCGAGATCGTGCGCTTGGTGCTGATCAACTGGACCACGCTGACGAATGGGCCCAACGGCATTTACGATATTCCGCGCCCCACTTTGTTCGGGCTTGAATTTACGCGCGACCCGGGCGAGGGACATCGCGCCTTTCACGATTTCTTCGGCCTCGCTTTCGATCCGATGCAGCGCGTGCTTTTTTTGTATTATATCATTCTTGTGCTGGCCGCACTGGTAGGATTTTTCAGCGCGCGCTTGCGGCGCCTGCCTTTGGGCCGTGCCTGGGAAGCGTTTCGCGAAGACGAGATCGCCACCGCCGCGCTCGGCGTCGACCGTACGCGCATCAAATTGGCGGCTTATAGCCTCGGCGCGCTGGTGGCGGGATTAGCTGGTGCCTTTTTCGCCACGCGGCAAGGTTTCATTAGCCCGGAAAGCTTCACCTTCACCGAATCCGCGACCATTCTGGCGATTGTCATCCTTGGCGGGGTGGGCAATCCGCTCGGCATCGTGCTGGCGGCCGTGCTCATCATCGGCATGCCGGAATTGTTCCGCGAGCTTGAGCAATACCGCATGCTCGCCTTCGGCGCCGGCATGGTGCTAATCATGATCTGGCGGCCGGGTGGGTTGATGACGGTAAGGGAACCGACGGTTCGGTTATCAGTAATCAGTCATCAGTTATCAGAAAAAGTGTGACAAATTCTTCTTTGTCTGATCACTGATTACTGATAACTGATTACTCGATGCCCCAAGTCACATTCATCCTGCGCGACGGCTCCAAGCGCGAGATCGCGGCCGAGACCGGCCAATCCCTGATGGAAATCGCGCAAGCCAGCGACCTCGATGTGGAAGGGGCCTGCGGCGGCGCGATGGCCTGCTCGACCTGCCACATGATCGTCGATCCTGCCTGGTATGGTAAATTACCGCCGCCGGTGGAAGACGAAATCGACATGCTCGATCTCGCGTCGGGTCTCACGCGCACCTCGCGGCTCGGCTGCCAGATTAAAATGACGGATGCCTTGAATGGATTGACGGTCAAGCTGCCGCCGGCGACGAAGAATTTACTCGGCTAGATTGCACCCCATCCAGCCACGCATCGAACAGCGCCGCGCCGCGTGAGGTCAAACTGTTTTTCCAGCGTTTGGTGTCGGCGCGAATTTGCGCGATGTCGATCTTATTCAGCGCCAGCTCGCATGTATGGCCGATCAACCATTGTTCGATGCGGCGGCCGACGGCTTCCGGGTGAAACTGAAGAGCGAGTATATTCGCGCCAACGGAAAAAGCCTGATGCGGGACTTCGGGCGTCGAGGCCAGCCAAAGCGCGCCGCGCGGCATGTCAAACGTATCGCCGTGCCAATGCAAGACGGGTTCGTCTTCGCCGATATGGCGTAAGGGAGAATTGCGTCCATCCAGCGTTAGGCTGATTTTATTCCAGCCGATTTCTTTCACGGCGGCCGGATAAATCTTCGCGCCCAGGGCGGCAGCGATCATTTGTGCCCCGAGGCACAGGCCAAACATCGGTTTCGTAGCGGTGAGGCGTTGTTCTGCCACGCGCAATTCCTCCTTAATGAAAGGATAAAGATTTGCGTCGTTAACGCTGATGGGGCCGCCAAGCATGAGTAGAATATCGGCCTTGCCGGCCTCGGCCAGATCGTCGACGCCGGCCTCATAATAGCGGATGTCATAACCTCGTTTTTTCAAAACCGGTGCGAGGCTGCCCAGATCCTCAAAGGCGACGTGGCGAATGGCGGCGGCTAGGGCCATTGGTTAATCCTTTTCACCCGCTTATCATGGCAACAAGTAAAAGTCGCTTTCAAGCCGATTTTTATTGATCGCCAGAGCATTATCCGCCTAAAAACCGGGTTTTTTAATTGCGCAGACCAATGTGCCTCGCTATTGAAGCTTGTGCGAAGGGCATCACCGAAGCCAGACGAAAGTAATTTTCCTCTTTGGTTCGCTCAGGGCCTCATGTTAATGAAGTTCACGTATTGCGCTTTCATCGAAATAACAGGAAGTATTCATGTCTTTAGATGTTTATGTGGGAATCGACCTGCCTTTAAATACCTTCAGAAAGGCAAGAGTAATTGCGAATGCACAGCAGGAACAAGCCGAGGATAAGCTTCGGCAGGTAACGGACGGACATCCGCCGGCTTCAGATCCCGGCCGGGCGTGTATAGAAAGGTATGTTGAAGGCCTGGCAGCCGTTCCCCTTCTTCGTCCCGATGATTATCAATCGCTGCGCAATTTATGGAGTTGCATTCCATCCGGCCAGTTTGACGAGACGCCCCTCGCCCGGGCCGTTGACATGTTCGTGCGGAAGGAGATGGAGGCAAGAAAGCCAAATGAAAGAGTTACCAAAAGGCAGATTAAAGAGATTTTGCGAGGCATAAGAGATAGACTTGATGAAAACTACGCAACGTTCGAAGCTTATTATGCGCCCACGCCCAACGAGCTGGATGCAAAAAGAGATTTTTTAAACATAGCCGTCAAGGATAATTTTGCGCCGATCGGCTCCTTTAGCCCGCGCACCGATCAGGAAATCGCCCTGCGCGATCCCGTCACCAATAATATCGTCGGCATCATCGATTTCGCCGTGTATGCAAAAAGCTCGACGGTGCAAACCAACTTTCCGCTAGTGCCGGCGCCCTATCAGGGAACCGCGCTCGGCGAAGCCATTATCGACCGGCTGCTGTTCGAGCAAGGCAGTTTCGCCGCGGATTTCATCCATCGCGAGAATCCTGAAGTCCTGCAGCGGCACGGCGGCATGTACGTCTTCGTGGAAACGGATTTTGTGGGCGATATGAAAGCCACGACCTATATGGGCCATCTCGCCACCTCCGCCGGTCGGCCCGAATGGACCGGGCAATGGCTGAATCGCGGCTTTGGCTGGGTCGATATCGACCATGCCTGGCCGGTTTTGAGCCGCGGAGGCAAATCCGTGCGCTATGACATGCATGTGGCGTTTCGCCGGGCCTCGTCCGACGGAAAGCTGGGAGATATTCTGCGGCTGCAAAATATCGATCCCCAAATCGTGCTAGACCATTATACGGCCTGTTTTACCACCAGCACCGTGGGAGGAGGACTGGACGACAGTGCGAGAAGGCAATTGGGCCTATACCAGGCCGCCGTCGTTCGTGGAGATATGTTACGGATTCATCCGGAAACAGAGCATAGAGAAAAGCTGCAAATATGGGAAACTTTTTTTAACGCTGTCGAAGAAATGTTTCCGGACAGGCATCTAGTTCGTCCCGCGATGCTCCAGCTTGGGACAAATCTTCCGCAAGCCGCCGCTTTTAGGGCCAGTTTTGGCGACCGCCTGCAGCCTCTCCCGAATTGATAATCCGGCGCCGGCTGCGAAAAGCAAGCGCGGGTTATTTCTCTTGACCATTGCGGCGCATTTCGCCAAAAAATCCGTATGCCCAGCTTGAAAGACCTTAAAAACCGTATCGCCAGCGTGAAATCCACGCGCAAGATCACTTCGGCGATGAAGATGGTGGCCGCCAGCAAATTGCGCCGCGCGCAGGATGCGGCCGTGGCCGCGCGGCCTTATGCCGAGCGCATGGCGCGCATGTTGGCTTCGCTGTCGGAAAATCTCGTCATCACTGACACCACCCCGCCTCTGGTCAAAGGCACCGGCAGCGATAAAAACATTCTGCTGGTGGTAATGACGTCCGATCGTGGCTTGTGCGGCGCTTTTAATGGTACGGTCGTGCGCGAGGCGCGGCGGCTGATCCGCCAATGGGAAGGCGAGAGCAAAACGGTCAAGCTTCTGTGCGTCGGCCGCAAGGGGCGCGATCTGTTGCGCCGCGATCATGCCGGCAAAATCGTGCAGGGCTCCGACGAAATCGGCCGCAAGCGCGTCGGCTTCGCCGATGCCGACCGGGTCACGGCCAGAATTCTCGAATTGTTCGAAGCGGGCGAGTTCGATGTGTGCCATCTCGTCTTCAACCGCTTCAAATCCGCGATTGCGCAAATTGTGACGGTGAAGCAGTTGGTGCCGGTCGCGATTGAAAAGACCGAAGCCGCTAATCAGGACGAGCCCCAAGCCGTCTACGAATTCGAGCCCGACGAGGAAACCATCCTCGCGCAACTGTTGCCGCGCAATCTGGCGATGCAGGTTTACGGCGCCTTGCTCGAAAGTGCCGCGGGCGAGCAGGGGGCGCGCATGACCGCGATGGATAACGCCACCCGCAACGCCGGCGATATGATTAACAAGCTGACTTTGAATTACAATCGTAGTAGACAGGCTTATATAACCAAGGAATTGATCGAGATTATTTCCGGAGCGGAGGCCGTTTAGTCATGTCTGAGAACCATAGCGATATTTTCAACCCGCCCTTTGTTCCAAAGCATGGGCGTAATTATTTAACCGGAGTTGCTCCGGCCAAGCAGTCTGAACTCGTAGCGGCCTTCATCGCTGCTGCCAAACATATTGGCGATACTTATTATTCAATAGATCAGGAAGAAGTCAGAGAATCTTATGCCCAAAGATTAGTCGAAGAAGTTGTGGAAAATGTTAGCAGCCATATGGGCGAGCTTATGAGCGGCGCCCGGGAAGTTGAGATAATTTGGGAAGATTCTATGGGTATGACACAAAGAACGAATCTTCCTGTACAATCGCAAGCGAGCTTGCCCGGCGATCTCGCTGATGCTCTCCTTGAATCTTACAGAAGTTTGACCGCGTTCCGTCCCGCAAGCATTAACGCAGCCATTTTCGTACTCTAATCCGAAAACCGAGGAATCAAATGCAGTCCACCTCCCAAGGCCAAATCACCCAGATCACCGGCGGAGTGGAGGCGGTGTGAAATGTCTTCACCCGGATTTTTTATTGTTTTGACAAGACAGGCTGAGTACGTGGAAGGGTTAAAAGGAAAGTCGAGCTATTTTACCAAAGTTTCATCGCCGGTTTTCGTGAATCTGTTGTCGGCGTATCTGGACTATCACCACCAAGAAGTTGATTCCAGTATTGCTAGAAATATCTCCGTTCCCGACGAACAGAACCAAAAATGGGCCGATGAATATATTTGTCATACAGCCGTGCGGGGTGTTTCCACCCATATTCGAGGCATGGAAAAAAATAAACAAAATGGGCAGACTATTTTACGGTATGCCGTGAAAGGGAAAGTTCTTCATCACGAGCTCGTATATGACGGTTTTGACGATTCCACAGCCTATTCTTTAATTATGATTTATGACGGAATAACTGGAAATTCCGGTTCGGCAATACCCCAACCAGATAGAACCGAAGGTCCGGTCCGACAGCCCGAACCACAGGTCCTTGTTGCTAGATCCTGAGCTTTAATAGTAAACATTGTCCTCGAAAGGTTAGACGCAATGTCCACCCCCCAAGGCCACATCACCCAGATCACCGGCGCGGTCGTCGACGTGCAATTCGATGGCGAATTGCCGGCGATCCTGAACGCGCTGCATACCGAGAACGAGGGCAAGCGCCTGGTGCTCGAAGTCGCCCAGCATCTGGGCGAAAGCACCGTGCGGGCGGTGGCGATGGATACCACTGACGGCCTCGTGCGCGGCGCGAAAGTTTCCGATACCGGCGCGCCCATTATGGTGCCGGTCGGGCCCGAAACTTTGGGCCGCATTCTCAACGTGGTCGGCGAGCCGGTCGATGAACGCGGCCCGGTCAAGACCAAAATGCACATGCCGATCCACCGCAGCGCCCCCGAATTCGTCGAGCAATCGACCGAGCAGCAGGTGCTGGTCACCGGCATTAAGGTAGTCGATCTGCTGGCGCCTTACTCGCGCGGCGGAAAAATTGGTCTCTTCGGCGGCGCCGGCGTCGGCAAAACGGTGCTGATCATGGAGCTCATCAACAACGTGGCCAAGGCGCATGGCGGCTATTCGGTGTTCGCCGGCGTGGGCGAACGCACGCGCGAAGGCAACGATCTGTATCATGAGATGATGGAATCCGGCGTCATCAAGACCGACGGCCCCGGCTCCAAGGCCGCGCTGGTCTATGGCCAGATGAACGAGCCGCCCGGTGCCCGCGCGCGCGTCGGCCTCACGGGCCTCACGCTGGCCGAGTATTTCCGCGACGAGGAAGGGCAGGATGTGCTGTTCTTCGTCGACAATATATTCCGTTTCACCCAAGCGGGTTCGGAAGTGTCGGCGCTTTTGGGCCGCATCCCGTCGGCCGTCGGCTATCAGCCGACTTTGGCCACCGACATGGGCACGCTGCAGGAACGCATCACCACCACCAAGAAAGGCTCGATCACCTCGGTGCAGGCGATTTACGTGCCCGCCGACGATTTGACCGATCCCGCGCCGGCCACCAGCTTCGCGCATCTGGATGCCACCACGGTGCTGTCGCGCCAGATTGCCGAGCTTGGCATTTATCCGGCCGTCGATCCGCTTGATAGCACCAGCCGTATCCTCGATCCGCGCGTGGTGGGCGAGGAACATTATAATGTCGCGCGTTCGGTGCAGAAGGTGCTGCAAACCTACAAATCGCTGCAGGATATCATCGCCATTCTGGGCATGGACGAATTGTCGGAAGAGGACAAGCTCACTGTTTCGCGCGCGCGCAAAATTCAGCGCTTCCTCTCGCAGCCATTCCATGTGGCCGAAGTCTTCACCGGCAGCCCGGGCGTGTTCGTGAAGCTGGAAGAGACCATCCGCGGTTTCAAAGGCATCGTCGCCGGCGAATATGACCAGCTACCCGAATCCGCCTTCTATATGGTCGGCACGATTGATGAGGCCGTGGCGAAGGCACGGAAGATGGCCCAAGAGGCGGCGTGAAAGTAATTCAATATTTGCTATGAATAGATAAGGTTTGGTATATGTCCCTGCATAAAGAAAGACAACAGAGTTGTGCCATCTGTACATTTTAGAGAGCATTTCATGCCGGAATATTTTGAATTCATGCGGGCGTGGCCCATATATCCTGAAGACGTAGATGCTACCCAAAGAATCCTGGCTGCATTGCAAATCAAGCCACCTCAGGTCCACGAAAACCCTCGGCTCGACATCAATACTCCACGCTGGGAACAGGAGTTGTGCATAGTTGCCCGGGACGAAGAAGCGAAGCCGGGACACGCCGCGGATATTCGACAAGAAATTCTGTACCTTTCAAGAAATGCGCTTCGTGTTCACACGAACTCTCCCATCGATATGGCTTTTGTCGACAGGGCTACGGATGATCATTTAATTGATGACACAAAGAGAATAATAGGCTCTTTGACCGTTCTTCATAAAGGAAGCGTTTGGTTTATTCGCTCTACCCAAGAAAACAGGACTAGCAATTCGTTTCTTTTATTTTTTGATTATAGGACAGCTGAAGATTATGATTCTGCAAGCCCAATGCATAGATTGGCTGTGGTTTCGGTCAAGCTTCTTATTCCCCGCCGGGATTTTGCGAGTCCAAGGGCTCTCAGTATCCTTGAGTTTGATCATCACGTATCTGAGGTACTTGCAAAACGTGATTCTTTATCTATTCCCGCAAATAATGATCCTACATTCTTAAATAGGGTCGTTGAGGAAGTGTTTAAAAGCGCGAATGCGCCATACCTGGAAAAGGCTGCAAGGGTATGGAAACCTGTGCGTGAATTGCTCGCGCCTAGACCGGCCGCCTGATATGGTACAAACGTCTCGTTAGCCGTTCGGATGCTTTTTTGGCAGTCCATATCATGTCCTCCTCTCTCCACTTCGAACTCGTCTCTCCCGAAAGGCTGGTGCTGGCCCGGGATGCTGCCCCGGTTACGGTGCCGGGTGGGGAAAAGAGGGCGGTGGCGAAAGCGCGCAAGATGGAAAACGAAGCTGCGTAATTTGGCTTCATTGCCGGATTACATCTTTTATTGTAAAACCAAGTTGTTCAATTGTTATAAAGTCTAAATTTCAAGGAAGATTATTATGAATGCTCCCCAGCCCGAAGATCCTTCCTCGGTTGCATCGCCAGCCACTTACGTTGAAGAAGAACTATTATACGATCTGTGCCGACAGTTGCTCGCAAGCGGCTTTAAGAGAGCGAGCGCTACGTCTCTCGCATATTATTTCCAGAAAAAAGGCGCTCTTACAAGGTCGCCCGGTCAATATACCACCCATTATGGGCCTGGCATGAGGTTAGTTGAAAATCTTGTTACATCTAACGGTGTTGATTACACGGGTTGCATTTTTCAAGGACAAAAAGAAATGGATGCCCCGGAAGCGCCAAGTGGTTCGGCCGATGTCACGATTGCCGTGATGTTTCCCGTCAAACAGCGGGTTACCGCAGCCGATCAGATCATCATTGAAGCCTATATCGAGGGCGGTGGCGAATTTCTCGGCCCTGTTACCTACGAAGATTGTCGGCAAGGAATTCCGCATCCTTTGATCGAGATGATATGCAGAAATAAGGTCGAGTTTCCGGAAGGCCGCTCTGCTGGTGACAGACGGGTTTTGTTTGGAGCGCTCGATCCCCCGCTGGAAGCTAATGCGGCACCGGCATCGCTTGCCGTCAAAGAGGTCCCTTTGCCGCTGGCCCGGCTCAAGAGGGCTATCGTCAAAAGCGGTGCAGGAGAAGACCCATCGCCCCAATCGTTAAATATGATATATTCTTTTCTTCGCAATTATGACTTGCCGCATTTGGCCAGAGAGATTGGAGTAACAGATTTCGTTATGGGCACCAGACATCTAATCAACATTTTGCCGCCTACTTATTTCTTTTATTATCGGCCGCCGGGCATGAACGCCGACGAGGATTATGTGGTGGCCAAGTTCGCCTACAATGGGATGTGGCGGAAGATCGAAGGAGTAAAAATCACGCGCCTGAATGATTATCTGGACGGCCTGCCGGAGGAATTATCCGGCCCGAAGGATTTGTTGATGCCTTTCAAACGCGTGCCCATATGGCAGCTCAGTCTGTCCCGCGAACAAGCATTGGCGCAGGAGCCGCTTCCTTTGGGCACAGGCAATCCCACGGCGAACCCTGATTATGGCAAAAGGTGAGGATTGACGGCTGCAGGATTTTTGCAGTAGTTGATCCCATAAAGCTGGAAACAAAGCATGCCCTCTCCTCTCCACTTTGAACTCGTATTCCCCGAAAAACTGGTGCTGGCCAGGGATGCCGCCCTGGTTACGGTGCCGGCTGGAGAAGAGAGGGCGGTGGCGAAAGCGCGCAAGATGGCAAGCGAGGCGGCGTAAATGTCGAAACGCGGACGGCGTGAAGCTGCGCTCAAGCAAAAACTTCGTGCCGAGGGCTATGCCTACATTGCTCACGTGGATTGGCTAAGAGAACATATTGACCAACTGGCGCGTTTTGCCGGCAAGAAGTATCATTCGCCATCGAATGTTGTTTCTACGTGGTTGCGCGGGAAAGGACTGGAGTATGACGGCGTCTGCTATATTGTGCTTGAGCAAGAGGGATATTCACTACATTTTATAAGCGGCAATATTCGCAGAGTTGAAGTTGAAGGCAGATATAGAACCGAGACAGCAAGCTTTAATTTAATAATATGACAGAAGAACAATATTTAGAAGGCTTCGAAGCAAATTATTCGCACACAACGAGATTGAATCTGAGCGTTGATTTAACATCTATTATAGAAACGGGAATCGCTTTAGTCCGCCGCACGATAAATAGGATCAAATCCGTGCGCCCAAATAAAAGGCTAACCAGGTTGATTGAATATGAAAGAAAATAATTCTCTCCACTTCGAACTCATCTCCCCTGAAGAGCTCGTACCTGACAGGATAGGAAAAACGGCTTGACAAATTTGTATATTATGGTAATATACAAATGATCGACCTCGGTAAAATCATTGGATTTCAATGGGATGAGGGCAATCAGCGTAAAAATCTGGCCAAGCACGGTGTCAGTCAAAAGGAGGCTCAAGAAGTCTTTCTCGATGAGTTCGTTTTGTTTTTGAAAGACGTGCAACATAGCGAGCATGAAGATCGTTTTCAGGCTTTGGGCAGAACCATCGATGGACGCCATTTGCAGGTAACTTTTACGCTTCGAAGCAATAATACCGTTATTCGTGTAATTTCGGCCCGCGACATGAGCAGAAAGGAGCATGCTTCCTATGACTAAGAAGCTAAAAAAAATCCCCCATTTTGGAAACGAAGCCGCCGAACGGCGCTTCTGGGAAACGCATGATTCAACGGACTATGTCGATTGGAGCAAGGCCGAGCGTGGCGTACGCTTTCCCAATCTTAAATTTTCAACCGAGGCGATTTCCCTGCGCCTGCCGCTCGACCTGCTCGAGCGCATCAAGATCGCTGCCAACCGCCGCGACGTGCCCTATCAATCGCTAATCAAGATGTGGCTGTCGGAAATGATAAAGCTGGAAACGTCGAAGCGCGCGACATAGAATAAAAGAAATGCCCCCCTCTCTCCACTTCGAACTCGTCTCCCCCGAAAAACTGGTGCTGGCCAAGGATGCTGCTTTGGTCACGGTGCCGGGCGGGGAAGGAGATTATGGCGTGCTCGCGGGGCACGCGCCGATGATCACGACCGTGCGTCCGGGTGTCATCGAGGTGTACGAGCAGGAGGAAAGCCCGCCGGTTGAGCGTTTTTTCGTGGCCGGCGGCTTTGCCGAAGTGACGGGCGAGCGCTGCACGGTGCTGGCCGAGGAAGCGGTGCCGGTCGCCGAGTTGGATCGCGCGCAGCTTGAGCAGCAGGCCTCCAATCTCGCCGAAGACATCAATCTCGCCAAAACGGATGCCGAACGTGCGGGTATTGAGATGCAATTAGCGCTGGTAAAGGCAAAATTAGCTGCTAGCACCTAACTTAAGCCACCGCGCTGTAATTCGACCCCCGGATCGTCGAGGAATTGGCGTTCGCCATCGCGCTATAGATGCCGGTCGATTGCGAAAACGCGCCGGTATTTTGCATGCTGCTGCTTGAACCGGACGAATTATTCTGGTTGCCAATCGAATTATTCGTGTTGTCGCCGAACGAATTCGTATCGTTGTTCGCGCCGTTGTTGTTCGTGTTGTCCGTCGGCGCCGGTGCCGACGTCGGAAAGGCATTCGCGCTGGTATCGATGAAATCCGCCACCTGCAGCCCGTTATTGGGGCTCAGATTTATATTGGGATTAAGCGTGGCGGCCAGGACCGAGGCCTCGCTTGGCGCCTCGTTTTGCAAATTCGACACGCCGTTTTGCGCCTGCAGCGCACTGCCAAAGCTACCGTTGGCATTCAACCCGCTCGAATTCGCCAGCAGATCGCCGATCGTCGTCACGCCTTGCGAGGAAATAGCGGCGCCGCTGCTGCCCGCGTTCGACGCCGTCGGCGTCGTCGGGGCCGGTGTGGGTGGTGCGTTGGCGGGCGCCAGCGTGACATCGTCCACCGGCTTGCCGCCGATATGATAGGTCACCGTCAGCGTGTTGCCGACCTTGGCGATACTTTCGAGCTTTATTTGCTCGTCGCCGATGCCGATGGAATTGGCGGCGCCATGAATGGTCTGGTTCAGCGTGCCGTTGGGACTGATGCCGTAGGTGGTGTTGAGCGTATGGTCGCGGCTGGTACCGCTTTCGGCCGCGAAGCTCACGCCGCGACCGTTGATATTGCTGTTGGTCAGGGAATTCAGCGTGTCGCTATTCAGCTGATCGGTCTGGTAATTCACCGTCAGCGTGTTGCCGACCAGCGACGCACCGGTCTCGGCATAGCTCAGGCCGTTGCTGTTGACGCTGGAGGATACGGTCGTGCTGGGGACGCCGTTGCT
>Ga0307471_100001209_pt1 | contig 14033 bp, 4 predicted proteins | sample atmos_gasesAM3C__2_FD_204566 | JGI IMG/M metagenome (GOLD analysis project Ga0307471, IMG submission 204566) | Hardwood forest soil microbial communities from Morgan-Monroe State Forest, Indiana, United States - atmos_gasesAM3C_515 | ecosystem: Environmental > Terrestrial > Soil > Temperate... | reverse complement strand
CCGGGTTTTCGCTCGGTGGTATCTCTTTTCCCGTGACAATTCCCGCCGGACAAAGTGTGCCGTTCACGGTCACTTTCGCGCCTCAAACAACAGGAGCTGTAAACGGTACAGTTTCTTTCCTGAGCAATGCGAGCAACTCGCCGACCAACGAAACCTTGGGTGGAACCGGCGTACAAGCGACCCCGCACAGCGTGGGCCTGAGCTGGAATCCGGATGCTTCAACCGTCCAGGGCTACTACGTGTATCGTGGCGCGCAGACAGGCGGGCCGTACGCAAAGATCTCGACCTTACAACCTGGAACTTCGTACGTCGATGCCAGCGTGTCATCTGGCCAGACCTACCACTACGTTGTGACTGCGCTCGGCACCAATTCGCAAGAGAGCGCGTACTCGAATGAAGCCGTGGCGGTGATTCCGTAGAGTCACCAACAGACACACTGGCTGAAGTTTGAAATTCTCTCTTATATCCATTAGCTTTGAAAACAAGGTGCACTACCGCCAACAGTCTCGCGATTGCCAGGGACCGCGGGTAAGCATCCCAACGAAGGCCGCAACCTGCCCAGGGCTGGGAGCTTTCCGCAGAGAGATCACATGATTGGACTGCCCTCTTGCTTTCGGGTCCAGTACCACAGGGCAAGTTCGACCCGGTTGCTAACGCCAATCTCATGTAGATGGCAGTCAAATAGTTCCTGACAACAAATACGCTGATCCCGAGGATTCGCCGATGCACCGAAGCGGTGGGACGGTGAGGCAGCTTCTCGTTCACAACCGGGCAGAATTTTTTTAACCAGGAAAGGGCAGACGGCACTGCCCAGGGACCCTCCAGCCCTTCCTGACCAGGTAACCCGCCGCGCTCGGGAAATCGCACAGGGCCAACTCGTGTCCCCTTGCCCTTCTGAGACTGTCCCACCGTGATCTGGTGAACACGCGCCAGCCCAGTGAGAATCCCACCAGCAGTTCTCCCCAGCTTGGCGCCTCGACGGGCCGATCTGAGGAGTGAGAGAGCACCACCATTCCCCCGCTGTGCGCTGTGGCGCACTGCATTAGGTGTGAACTGTGACCGGCTTCGGCTTGGTAAGGCCCTGGGCTCCTTTCCTCTTTATTTTGGCTCTCCTGAGTATTCTTCCATCAGCCGCATACTCGCAACAGATCGCAGTAGCGCCGTCCGCTTTAGGCTTCGGCAACGTGCTTGTCGGAAGCAGTGGGACGCAACCGCTGAGTATCACAAATACCGGCGGTGCTAGCGTCAGTGTTTCCAACGTAGGTGTGAACGGAACGGGCTATGCGGTCAGTGGGCTGTCCTATCCGTTGACGCTCTCTCCCGGGCAGAGCGTGGGTCTGAACGTTATCTTCAGTCCACCTGCGGTGGGCAGTGACAGCGGCTCGGTGTCGGTAACCGTATTGACCCAAACTTGGAAACACAATGGCAAGCGATCGTCTTCCACGGCCACAACCACCATGGTGTCGTTATCCGGCTCGGGGATAGCTGCTACAGGCCAGATTGCGCCTGCGCCGGCAATCCTGAGTTATGGAAGTCTCTCGTTAGGCACTTCTCAGACCTTAACCGAGACACTAACCAACACCGGAACAGCCAGTGTGACCATCTCGCAAGTCGGCTCATCCAGCGCGGCATTCACGGCGAGCGGCTTGTCGCTGCCGACGATTCTGGGAGCGGGACAGAGCCTGACTTTCAACGTCGTCTTCGCGCCCACCGTTTCCGGCTCGATTTCTGGGAACCTGGCAATCCTCTCTAATGCTTCGAACCCGCAGCTCAACATCCCCCTGTCGGGAAATGGGAACACTGCCGGGCAGTTGACACTGTCGCCCTTAGCCTTGAATTTCGGCAGTGTTAGCACAGGGTCGCCTGCATCCTTGCCCGGCATGCTGAGCGCAAGCGGTTCCTCGGTTACGATCTCTTCGGCAACCAGCACGAGTGCCGAATTCGTTCTCAGTGGGATCTCGTTTCCCACCATCCTAGCCGCCGGCCAGTCGGTTCCCTTCACCGTGACCTTCTTGCCCCAGGCCTCTGGTACCGCGACCGCCAATCTTTCTTTCGGCAGCAACGCCGCGAATTCTCCTGCAACGGAGTCGCTGAGCGGGAATGGAGTAGCCCCGATACAGCACGGCGTCGACCTCTCCTGGGGTGCGAGTTCCAGCTCGAACGTTGCGGGATACAACGTATACCGGGCGGGAGTATCCGGCGGCCCCTACATTTCCGTGGCTTCTGCAAACGCGGGCACGAGCTTCGTCGACGGTTCGGTGCAGTCCGGACAGACGTATTACTACGTGGTGACAGCCGTCGACACGAGCGGGACGGAGAGCGGGTACTCGAACCAGGTGCAAGCGGTCATTCCGTCTCCCTAGGGACCCGCATTCCTAGAGGGCGGGACAGTGTGGGGTGGCTGCCGTATACCCGCGTGGAGTGAGTCCGCTGCGCCCTCAGCACCACCACAACCCCAGAAGAATTCACACACAGGGCAACGATCCCAGTCGGAGTGAAGTTCTTCGGGAAGTTCGGACGTCAACTCGGGGCAGCGAGCCTAGTCCTGTGGGCCGAGCGATGGCGCGAACCGGCCAGAATGCAGGCAACCGCGACGCCGCCCGAGGCAGTGGATGTGGCGAGCCATTTGTTGCCCCAACGGCCGCGTCGTTCCAGTCTGTACCAGCCAAGCCGATGGGGCGCAGACTCGCAAGGGCCAGCACCAGCGCTGACGGTTTGCGAGCGCAGTCGGGCCGAATATCTTCGGAGTAGCAGGCCCTGCGGCTCCCGGATTACGTGGGGAGAGAGGGAATATTCTGTCCGATCGCCCGTCACCTTCGTGGCAGGGCCTCCTGATCCATGGCTGCCTCGCTCGCGACTGTGCCCATCCTTGCAGCTGCGCCAATTCGTCCATGTTGGTTTCCAGGAATTGTCGGCGAGTCCCAGGGCCGCTCGAAAAGGGAAACTGGCATTCGACTACTATCTGACTCCCCACAGCCGTACTATTAAAGCATGCGGCGTGGTACACACCGCAGGAAAGTCCGACCTCAGCCTTGGACATCCGACGGCACTCCGGAATATCGCACGAATGGGGAGAAGGCCCGGCAGCGCCTGCGCTGCTCACGGGGCATGTCGATGTGTGGCGCGTCCGGTTGGACGAAACAGAGCCAGATTCCAGTACGAAAATTCTTTCCCCCGACGAGCTTGCTCGCGCCCACCACTTTCACTTCGAGAAAGATCGCCTGCACTTTGCCCGTTGCCGTTCTGCTCTGCGTGACCTTCTGAGCCGGTATCTCCAAATCCCAGCTGCGGAAATCCGTTTCGAATATCAATCGACAGGTAAGCCTGAGCTGTCGTTGGAGCAAAACACCCGCCGACTCCGTTTCAACGTCTCCCATTCAGCTGGCTTGGCCTTGATCGCAGTGGGCGCCGAACATTCGCTTGGAGTGGACATCGAGAAAATCCGATTCGATGTCGATACATCAACACTGGCGGAGCAGTTTTTCTCCGAACGCGAGCGTGCCAGCCTGGCAGCGCTGCCTCACAATCTTCGATTGCCAGCCTTCTTCAGCTGTTGGACTCGTAAAGAGGCTTTCCTCAAAGCTACGGGTTTCGGTCTTTCGTTCCCCCTAACACAGTTCGCCGTGTCTACCCACCCCGAAAGTAATCCTGAGATCGAGGAAATCCATGGCGATCTTCAGTCGGCAGGACAATGGTCGATTAGAGACATTCAAGCAGAGAAAGGATACCGGGCCACTGTGGCCATTCAGTCTGCGTCCCCAACTCTCTCGACTTTCGTCTACCGTCGCTTTTGTTCCACGATCCAGTGCTGAAAGCTAGACTGGCTCTTCTGGAAATGGTGCCGGATCAGTGTCGTTGCCGACTAGGTGAGGTCCATGCTCTTGGACGTGCCCGCATTGGTCGAATAACACCACCGTCGCGCTTTCTCGCCGATCAAGGGCCGCGAGGGCCCCTCGGCTTAGCCCAGCGGCAGATAGCAGAAAATGAAGAATAATCAGCAATATATTGCACAATTGGCAGTGGTTACCATTGTCAAAGGCTTTCAAAATTTGTCATACGGTTGGAATGCGGCGTGCATAACCCAAGATCGCTCGCCGTAAGGCCTTTCGGGGCGTGTTTTCGCCTTCATGTTGAAGCGGATTTCGCGTGGCAGCAAGAGGCCTTTTAGTTAGGCTTGTCTCGCGAATGAGGCAGGATTGTCTCGCGAACGAGGCAGGATGAATTTCCTAGGAATCAGCGGGTTAGAGAGGTCGGTTCCTTTCAAACGGCAGCGCTGGCCGGCATTGGAAGCGCGAGAATACCGCATCTCGCAAGGGCATGATTCTGCCGCCGCTCTGGTGGTCGATGGTAAGATAGTCGCCGCTGCGGCACAGGAACGTTTCAGCCGCAAGAAACACACCGGCGATTTTCCGATCAACGCCATCCAGTTTTGCCTGAGCGAGGCTGGTCTCACTATCGAAGATGTGCGCGAGATCGCCCATGGCTTTGACTACTCGCCCTTCCACCAGTTGTACTCGCTCGATCCAGACTCGGCGAGCTTGTACAGCGAAGTGTTCTCGAAGGCAGTACTGGTCGAGCAAGTCAATCGCCATTTTCCGGGGTTCGCAGAAGAACGGATTCAGCAGGTCAATCATCATCTGGCGCACGCAACCAGTGCGGCACTCACGTCTGGATGGAACGAGTGTCTGGTGGTGGTAAATGACGCGATGGGAGAAGTTCAAAGCCTCACCGTATTCCAGTTTCGTGATGGCGGGTTGACTAAGGTAAGGGAGATCTCAGCCAACGATTCTATCGGCATCCTCTATTCCTTGGTTACGCTCCACCTGGGTTTCGATTTCAACTCGGATGAATACAAGATCATGGGGCTTGCGCCTTATGGCGACCCAGAGCGTTTCCGCAGCTTCTTTAAGGGAGCCGTCGAACTGCGTGCTGATGGCGCGATTCGAATTCCGATTCTCCGGCTTAATCCCTCGCGGGAAGAACGCGAGAATTACCTGGCAACCCGCCGCTACCTGGACGAGCACCTGATCGCGCGGCGAGCGCCAGAAGCTGAGATCACGCAGCACCACAAAGATGTGGCTGCGGCATTGCAGGAGTGCCTCGACCGGACCGTCCTGCATGTTTGCGGACACTTCGGAAAAAAAACGGGCCTGCGGCGCATCGCGCTGGCAGGTGGGGTTGCGCTCAATTGCACGGCCAACAGCAAGCTGATCGACTCCGGTATTTTCGACGAAGTCTATATCCAACCCGCGGCTGGAGACGATGGCACGGCCCTGGGCGCTGCGTTATATCGGGCATCGTTGTCGGAAGAAATCTGCAATGTGCGGATGCCGGTACCGCTGCTGGGGCCTGCCTACGACGATTCGCGCATTGCGCACGCAACCGAGAAGTATTCCAGCCGGGTGGCCGTGACGCGGTTCGATTCTACAGACCGGACTTGCGAAGAAGCAGCAAAGTTGATCGCAGAGGGACGGGTGATTGCGTGGTATCGCAGCCGCATGGAGTACGGTCCACGGGCCCTGGGGAACCGCAGCATTCTTGCCGACCCTGGACATCCGGCGATGCGGGATCGCATCAATGCGATGGTCAAGATGCGCGAGGCGTTCCGCCCCTTTGCGCCGGCGTGCTCGATTGAGGAAGCAGACCGCTGGTTCAATGTTGCGCCTGGCACGCAAATGCCGTACATGATTACGGTCGTGGATGTGCGTCCGGAATACCGGGCCACGCTTCCGGCTATAACTCACGTAAACGGCTCGGCGCGATTGCAGACGGTTTCGGAACCAGATAATCCGGATTTTCACCGGCTGCTGAGGGCGGTCGGCAAAACCACGGGCCGTGAGATGGTGCTCAACACCAGCTTCAACGTGAAGGGCCAGCCCATCGTTAATACACCGGAAGAAGCTATCGAGACTTTCTTGGGTACCGGTATCGAATTTCTTTTTTTGGAGAACTGGCTTGTTGTCCGTAAAGACGGCTGATCGCAGGGACATCGGGACCGGGTGCCCGCGCCAGGGCACGATGGCACAGTTGTTCGAGCAGCAGGCTGAGCTCACACCGGACGCGGTGGCGATAGCTTCGGCAGGACAGTGCCTGACATATCGCGAACTCGATCAGCGCTCCAATCAACTGGCGCGGCACCTGCTGCAGCTTGGAGTTGGACCGGAAATTGTGACGGGCATTGCGGTTGAACGTTCAGTGGAAATGATGGTGGGGTTGCTGGCGATCCTGAAAGCCGGAGGGGCCTACGTTCCAATCGATCCCAGCTTTCCGACGCAGCGCATTGCGTTGATGATGGAGGACTCGCAAGCTCCAGTCGTCCTTGCGGCGGAACGGACGAAAGTGCGCTTGCCTCAGATGGCTAAGCGCATCATTTCCATTGACGGGGACGCGGACGAAGTCGCGAAGAACGGTACAGACACAGTTGCTTCCACAGTAAGCGGGCAGAATCTTGCCTATGTGATTTACACCTCCGGCTCCACCGGCAGGCCCAAGGGAGTGACGATCGAGCACCGGAACGTCTTGAACTTTTTCACCGGCATGGATGCGGTGATCGGCCCGCCCCCCGGCGTGTGGCTGGCGGTAACCAGCATTTCCTTCGACATTTCTGTGCTCGAACTTTTCTGGACGCTGACGCGCGGATTCCAAGTTGTCATTCATGGAGACGAAGGCACGCAGACGATTCCGGAGGAGATCCGGAATTATGGCGTTACGCACATGCAATGCACGCCGTCTTTGGCGCGGATGATTGCGGTCGTGCCGGAGGGTCTGGCGTCGCTGGGGCGATTGGAGAAACTTCTGCTCGGCGGGGAGGCGCTTCCGTTGGTGCTAGCCCGGCAACTGCGGCAGGTTTTTCGCGGCGAAATGTACAACATGTATGGGCCAACCGAAACCACGATCTGGTCCACGACGTCCCAGATCGGCGAAGACCCTGGCAGCATTTCGATTGGAAAGCCCATTGTAAATACGCAGGTGTATGTGCTGGACCCCATGCTTCAACCGGTGGCTGCGGGACACGCGGGCGACCTGTTCATTGGCGGTGCTGGCGTGGTGCGCGGTTATTGGCAAAGACCGGAGCTCACGAGCGAGCGGTTTCTCGATGATCCATTTCTGCCGGGAAACCGCATGTACCGCACTGGTGATATCGCGCGCTTTCTGCCGGATGGAAATTTGGAATTCCTGGGGCGAGCGGATTTTCAGGTGAAGCTGCACGGCTTCCGCATCGAGATTGGGGAGATTGAAGCGGCGTTGGAAAGCCAGGCAGGTGTGGCCCAGGCAGTGGTGGGTGTCTGGGAATTCAAGCCTGAGGGCACGATAATAGAAGATAAGCGGTTGGTGGCCTATGTTGTTTCGAAAGCCGGAGCGGATCTAAAGATCGCCAACCTGCGCGCTGCACTTGCAGCAGTGCTCCCGGAACACATGGTGCCGTCCAATTTTGTGGTGCTCGATTCGCTACCCCTGACGGCGAACGGCAAGATCGATCGCAACGCACTGCCCAAGCCTGCGGCGGAGGAGGAGCCTGAGACCATCGCGGAGCAACCGCGAAACGAGTTGGAACGGGTGATTGCGCAGACGTGGAAACAGGCGCTAGGCGTGGGGCGAGTGGGATTAGACCGGAATTTCTTCGACCTAGGGGCCCACTCGCTGATGGTAGCTGAGGTTCAGATGCAGCTGCAGGAGCTACTCGGCCGGGAAATTTCTCTGGTCGATCTGTTTCAATTTCCCACCGTGAGCGCGCTGGCAGGCCACCTGGGCGGGCAAGAGGGCCAGCCGTCGGCCACGAACCGGGCGGCAGCGCGGCTGGCGGCACGGCAACGGCGAACGCCATGAAGAGGAACGGGACAGAGGTTGCGATCGTGGGCATGGCGGGGCGTTTTCCCGGGGCGCGGAATATTGCCGAGTTTTGGCAGAACTTGAAGAACGGCGTGGAGTCGATCCGGTCGTTGACGGACAGCGAGTTGCTGGCCGCGGGAGTTTCTCGAGAAGAACTGGCTCAGCCCGAGTACGTGAAGTCGGGCGCGGTGCTCCAGGACCTGGATAAGTTCGATGCCAGGTTCTTCGGCTTCAGCCCGAAAGACGCGGCCATTATGGACCCGCAACACCGCATCTTTCTGGAGTGCGCGTGGGAGGCGCTGGAAAACGCGGGGCACGTGCCGGAAACATTTGCGGGGTCGATCGGGGTTTATGCCGGCTCCGGCATGAACTCTTACATGATTCATAATCTGCTCACCAACCGCACGCTGATGGAAAGCACTGGGCTGTTTCTGATCCGGCAGACGGGCAATGACAAAGACGTGCTGGCGACCCGGGTCTCCTACGAACTGAATCTTCGAGGGCCGAGCCTCAGCGTGCAGACGGCCTGCTCGACCTCGCTGGTGGCGGTGCATCTTGCTTGCCAGAGCCTGCTGAACCAGGAATGCGATATGGCGCTGGCGGGCGGAGTGACCATCGAGTTCCCGCACGGACGGGGCTACCTGTATCGCGAAGGCGAGATTCTGTCGCGCGACGGACATTGCCGCGCCTTTGACGCCGACTCCAGTGGTACGGTGTTTTCCAGCGGCGCCGGCATGGTCGTGCTGCGCAGACTGGAAGATGCCTTGGCCGATCACGACACGATCCATGCGGTGATTCTGGGATCGGCGATCAACAATGACGGGGCGCGTAAAGCGGGGTATTTGGCGCCGAGCGTTGATGGGCAGGCGGAAGTGATTGCCGAGGCTCTGGGGGTTGCAGGCGTTGAACCCCGAGATGTTTCCTACGTGGAAACGCACGGCACTGGGACCAAGGTTGGGGATCCAATAGAGATCAAAGCGCTCACGCAGGCGTTTCGGCAGGGCAGCCAGAGCTCAGGCTTTTGCGCGATTGGATCGCTCAAGAGCAACATCGGCCATCTGGATACGGCAGCGGGCGTGGCTGGCCTGATAAAGACGGTGCTGGCGTTGAAGCACCGGCAGATTCCGCCGAGCCTGCACTTCCGAAAGGCAAATCCGCTGATTGATTTTGCGAGCAGCCCGTTCTATGTAAATACCGGTTTGGCGGAATGGAAAGCGGCGAGCGGGCCAAGACGTGGAGGAGTGACTTCGCTCGGCATTGGCGGCACCAACGCGCACGTGGTTCTGGAAGAAGCGTTGCCCACCCCGTTCACTAGAGAGAGTGCGGTCACCAAGAAGCCCTACCAGTTACTAGTGATGTCAGCAAAGACCGCATCGGCGCTGGAACAAGCTGGTCAGAACTTCAGCACTCACTTGCATGAAACCCCAGAGTTGCACCTGCAGGATGTCGCCTACACGTGCCAGGCAGGACGGAAGGCGTTCGCATACCGGCGTGCGGTGGTGGCTGCCACGAACGAGGAGGCCAGCCGGCTGCTGCGCAGTGCGGACTCCGGACGGGTGTTTACCGGCCAAGCGACGAGCACTGCTCCTGGTGTGGTCTTCATGTTCTCCGGGCAAGGCTCGCAGTACGTGAACATGGGGCGGGAGTTGTATGAGACGGAGCCGGTGTTCCGCGCGCAGTTGGATTTGTGCGCGGAGCGACTGATTAAAGACCTCGGCCTCGATCTGCGTGCGATGTTGTATCCGCCGGAGCAGGAATCTGCTGCAGCGACGGAGAAACTCTCCCACACCTGCTTCACGCAACCCGCGCTGTTCAGTGTGGAATACGCGCTGGCGCAGTGGTGGATCGTGCACGGCATTGCGCCTGCCGCCATGATGGGCCACAGCATTGGAGAGTACGTGGCGGCCTGTCTGGCGGGCGTGTTCTCACTGCAGGACGGGCTTCATGTCAGCGCTATCCGTGGCCGTCTGATGGATGAAATGCCGCGCGGTTCCATGCTGGCGGTGTCTGCGAGTCCTGAGGCGCTCTCGATTCCCAAAGCATTGTCGCTCGCGGTGGTGAACGGGCCCGAGCAATGCGTTGTCTCCGGACCCACGGAGGCAGTGCAGGAATACGCCCAGGAGCTCGCAAAGCGGGGGATTGTTGGTCGCGGGCTGCACACCTCGCATGCCTTCCATTCGGCGATGATGGACCCGATGCTGGAGGCCTTCCGCGCAGAAATGGCCCAGGTCTCTCTGCACGCGCCCAAAGTGCCGTATATCTCAAATCTCACCGGCACGTGGATCACGACCGCCCAAGCTACCGATCCTGGTTATTGGACGAAACATCTGCGGCAGGCCGTGCAGTTCTCCGCCGGTCTCGCCGAGTTATTCCGCGAGTCATCACGAGTGTTTCTGGAGGTTGGTCCCGGCCAGGCGCTCACGGCGCTGGCGCGTCAGCATTCGGCCAGACCCAAAGGCTCGCGAGTGTTTTCTTCCATGAGGCATCCGCAGGAACAGGTTTCTGATGCCGCATTCCTGCTCAGCACGACCGGACAACTGTGGATCGCGGGATGCGCGATTGATTGGAACGCACTACACATCGGAGAGACACCGCAACGGATTCCACTTCCTACGTATCCGTTCGAACGGCAACGTTACTGGATTGAGCCGGGGAGCAGCCTTCTGGCAGGCAAGGGAACCGCTCCTGCTCCCGTGGCGGAAGCAGCGAAGGCCGACTCCTGGTTTCAGCAACGAGTTTGGCAGCGATCTGCTCTCGAGAAGACGGCTTCGTCAGCCCCAGGTTGCTGGCTGATCTTTCTGGACGAGACCGGGTTGGGTGCCGAGATATCCAACCAGCTCAAGGCTGCTGGACATGAGGTGCTGCAAGTCTCTGTTGGTGCCAGGTACAAGCGCACCGGCACTGGAACGTATGTGGTTTGTCCGGGATCACGGCACGACTACGATCAACTGCTCGCGGATATCGTCAGATACGAGCATCTGCCGGCGAAGATTCTGCACCTGTGGCCGGTGCTGGACGGGAAGACCGGCCAGACACTCGATCAGACGCTGGACCTGAGTTTCTACAGTCTGCTCTTTTTGGCCCAGGCGCTGGGCGACCAGGACCTGGAGGCGGTGGAGATCACGTGTGTTTCGAACGGGCTGAACTCGGTTTCTGGAGAAAGCACCTTCGCACCCGCGCGCGCCGCGTTGCTCGGGCCCGTCCGCGTCATTCCCAAAGAATTTCCCGGCACTCTCTGCCGCCACCTCGATCTTGATTGGGAGATCGGAGACTTGAGGAAAGCTGCAAGTGACGTGATTGCGGAGTGGGCGCTGCCAGCTGCAAATCCCTGTATTGCCTCGCGGCAGTCGGAACGTTGGGTGGAGAGCTTCGAGTCCCCCAGTCTTCGCATCCAGCCTTCGGTCTCTCGTCTGAAAGAGAAAGGGGTCTATTGGATCACCGGCGGGTTGGGCGGCGTTGGGTTAGTGATCGCCGAACACTTGGCGCGAACTGTGCATGCGCGGCTGGTGCTGACCGGGCGGACACCGCTCCCGCCCCCTTCGGAATGGGATGCTCTACTCAAACAGCCAGAGAAAACGGGCGATGTGCAACAGAAGATCAGGAAGTTGCAGGAGTTGGAGTCGCTGGGGAGCGAGGTTCTCACGATGGCCGCGGACGTAGCCGACCGTGGACAGATGGAAGAAGCCCTGAGTATGGTCCGGCAGCATTTCGGCGAATTGAACGGAGTGATCCATGCTGCCGGCCTGATTGAGGACGGGCCGCTGCAGATCAAGACGCGCGAAAGTGCCGCTCGGGTGCTGGCGCCCAAGATCGAAGGCACGCTGGTGTTGGAGGAGGTGTTGCGCGGCTGCAAGCTTGATTTCTGGCTGTTGTTTTCTTCGATCAGTGCGCTGACTCCCCCACCTGGGCAAATCGACTACGCGGCCGCGAATGCTTTTCTGGATGCGTTTGCACTGAGCCAGACCGGTCAGCCGACCATGGCTGTGAGCTGGAGCTTGTGGGCTGACGTGGGCATGGCCAGCCGGGATGCGGCGGGTCATACTCCGCTTCTGGGCCGCAGGCTCGCCCAATCGGCGTCGGAAACCGTGTATTCAGTACGGTTGAGCTGCGAGGAGGACTGGTTGCTCGACGAACACCGGTTCAAGAGTGGGGAAGCTCTGGTTCCGGGGACTGGGTATCTGCAGCTGGCGGCCGCGGCGCTGGTCCATGACCGGTTTGAGCCGGGCGTTGAGTTTGAAGATGTGTTTTTTCTGGCGCCGCTTTCGGTGCCTGCCGGCGAGACCAAGGAAGTGCGCGTACGTTTGCGCCGCCAACGTTCTGGCTTTCGGTTTTCGATCTTGGCGAGGGACAAGGAGTGGACCGAATACGCGTCTGGGCAGGTGGGGAGGAACCCGAAGCACCCGCTCGCGGATCAGAATGTCTCGAACCTTCGTCGGCGCTGTTCTTTGCGTTGCATCACGTTTGACGATCAGCGCCGGACCCGCCAGGAGCAGTATTTCGATTTCGGCCCCCGCTGGCGAAACCTTCAGAGCCTGCACATCGGAGAACGTGAGGCACTGGCGGAGTTGCAGCTGGGACAAGACTTTTCGGTTGATTTCAAGACTTGGTTTCTGCATCCGGCGCTTCTCGATCTGGCCACCGGATCCTCGCTGTACCTCATTAAAGGCTACGAGGACTCGGAGGCTCTCTATCTGCCACTTTCGTATAAGCGGATTAGGTTTTATCGTCCGCTCGCCGCACGGGTATACAGTCACATCCGTTGCCATCAGGACAACACGGCCCAACGCGAGATTGCGACCTTCGACTTCACTTTGATGGACGCCGAGGGACAAGTTCTGGCGGAGATCGATGAGTTTTCCTTGCGGCGGATGGCGGCCAGGACTGACAGTCGCGCCCCGGTATTCCGCCCGTGGACGCCCGCAACCGACAGCGACTTGGCAGACGTAATGGCGGAGCAAGCGATCTCCTCGGCCGACGGGATCAAGGCCTTCGATCAGATTCTCTCCTCCAGTATGCCGCCGAACATCATCGTGGTGCGTGGCGGTCTCGAGGACAGGCCGGCGGAATCTCCAGTGGCATCTCCCGCCAAGAGCCTGGCTAGAACGGACGGTGGAGTGGAGGATGTACTTGCTGAATGGTGGCAGGAACTGTTGGGGGTTGAGAAGGTCGGCCTGGATGACGACTTTTTCGATTTGGGCGGCCACTCCCTGATCGCGGTGCGCCTGTTCAGCAAGATCAAGAAAACGTTTCAGCTGGATTTAGGCCTGTCCACGCTGTTTGAAGCGCGTACGGTCGGGCAATTGGCGGTCCTGATCCGGCAGAGGGAAATCGCAAGCGTTCGCGCAGAAGTTGACTCCCCCGCAATCGTTCCGATCCAAGAGCAGGGCTCGCGCTCGCCGCTTTTCTTAGTATCTGGACTGGGCGGATCGGTCGTCGGCTTTGGCACTCTGGCACATTGTCTGGGAGACGACCAGCCGGTGTTTGCTCTTGAACCGCAAGGCTTGGATGGACGGAAGCCTTTCCTCACCCAGATCGAAGATATGGCTGCTTACTATCTCGGCGAAATCCGAAAGGTTCAGCCGCATGGTCCGTATTGCTTGGCGGGATACTCGTTCGGCGGTCTCGTGATGTTTGAGCTGGCGCGGCAGTTACACGCTTCCGGAGAAACTGTGGCGCTGCTCGGGCTACTCGATACTATTGAATGGCAGTATCTCGAACGATTCAAACGTTCGCTCAATGTCCGGCAACGCTTCACAGTGTATAAACATCGCCTGAATCATATCTTCTTCTCAGGAGAAGGTGGGCAGTACGTTAAGGACACGATATCTGCTTTGTTTACGGATCAGATGTTCCGCCTCTTCCAAAAAGTTGACCGTCCGTTGCCACAGCGCGTCGGCAGTTTGAAAGATATCAACCGGATTGCTGGGTCGCTTTATCGGCCAAAGGTGTATGCCGGACGCCTCACCATTTTCCGCTGCGTAAATCGCCGCATTCTTGATGGAACTGATGAGCTGCTGGGTTGGCGAGGACTGGCGGCGGGAGGAATTGAGATTCAGGATGTTACGGGCAACCACCGCGACCTGCTTAGCGAACCCAATATCCGCATACTGGCGGAGAAACTGCGGGCATGCCTCGACCGCGTGCAGGTTGCGCCGCAATACTCTGCAGCAGACCAATCGCTTGAACGTGCGGTCGTCAAAACC
>Ga0307471_100001208_pt1 | contig 14035 bp, 10 predicted proteins | sample atmos_gasesAM3C__2_FD_204566 | JGI IMG/M metagenome (GOLD analysis project Ga0307471, IMG submission 204566) | Hardwood forest soil microbial communities from Morgan-Monroe State Forest, Indiana, United States - atmos_gasesAM3C_515 | ecosystem: Environmental > Terrestrial > Soil > Temperate... | reverse complement strand
GGTCCACAAAATGCCGCACCAGCTTGCGGATGGCGTCGGGTTCGATTTCCGTGTCCGCATCAATGGTCACTACAATCTCGGTCTCTGCATGGGACATGGCGACATTCAGCGCCGCGGCCTTGCCCCGGTTTATCTGGTGAATGATGCGTACGCGCGGCTCACGCGAAAAATGCTCGTCCAACAATTCCCCCGTCTTGTCCGCGGAGCCATCGTTCACGACAACGATGTGCAAATCCGGATAATGCGATTCGAGAACGGAAGACACGGTTTGCACGATGACGCTTTCCTCGTTGTGCGCGGGAATCAGCACCGTCACGCCGGGGAGCGGTTCGCGTATCTCCGGACGGTCCGGCCGCAATTTCTCAATAAACGCCAGAATTCCGATGATTAATGTGCGCCCGCTGACGAGGATGATGCCGAGTATAAACGTCACGGTGATCAGCACCCAGAACCAGTGATAGATACCGAAGATGAAACCGTCGGCTCGCGCTTCAAACTGTTCTTCGGGAGAGAGCGGCAACATGACCTGCGCGCGTGTTCTCCCGATCAAGTCCGGCACGGAAACAAACTCGTATCCATTTGCCCGCAAAGCGTCGATGAGCTGAGGAAGGGCGAGCACGGTTTGCTCGCGGTTTCCGCCGCCGTCGTGCAACAAAATGATGTTGCCGTCGGACGCTTCGTCCAGAACGTTCCTGACGATGTTTGCCGCCGAGAGCGGGACTCCCGGCGCGATCTGTCTCCAATCGTGCGGGTCAACTTTCTGGCCGATAATGATGTAGCCCATTTCTTGCGCCAGGGGCAAACGAGCCACTTCTTCCGCGAATTCAGGTTGATGATCGATGCCGTAAGGCGGGCGGAAAAGAAGAGACTTCACTCCGACGATGCTCTCGATCAGCCTTTCTGTCAGGTTGAGTTCCCACCGGATTTGTGTTGGCGAGAGGTTCGGGCTTTCCCAGTCCGGATGCGTATACGTGTGATTCCCGATTTCATGGCCTTCAGCGTACTCCCGGCGCAGGAGCTGTGGCCACTTATTGGCATCGAGGCCAATTACGAAAAACGTGGCCTGCACGTTTTTTTCTTTCAGAATGTCCAGAATCTTTGGAGTCCAATTGGGATCGGGTCCGTCGTCGAAGGTTACGGCAAGCTTTTTCTTGGCGGCCCCGATTTGGTCGATATGATACGAAAGAGGATAAGCGTCGTACTTTTCACCGGTAATGAGATCGGCCGAGGAATCGTAGCTAAAAGTGCGGTGGCCGCGTTTCGGCGTGTCGAGAAAGTGCCACACATCGCCATCACCTTCCAGAATCAAATCCGGCCCCGGGGGAAGATCTTCTAATTTTTGACGGATGACGTCGTCAGGCCGCGTTGCGTCCCAAACCGGCCACATCGAGGTATCCGCGGAGCCCAGGCGCCACAAAGCAGTTCCTCGCACGCCCATGCGCTCACTGGCCCGCAGTTCGTTGTAGGCCGTCACTGCGTCGAGCATCCACACTTGATGCACATGATTGTGCTCGTCATCATAGGAGTAATGAGGATTCAGCGAACGAGAATCGAATTCCACCTGGGTCTCGGACTCAAACGCGTGGAGAAGCGCTTCCTGAATCGTCAGCGATTGCGCGGGCTCATGAGTCTTCGCCGCGTTGTCAGACCAATCGTACGCGTAACTGCCGACGGCCACGATGATCTTGGGCCCCGGCACGTCCTCCATGACCTGGCGCAGGTTTTCGACGTACCAATCCTGGGAAGCGATGGGGCCGGGCGGAGAAGTCTGCCAGTGCTCATCGTAGTTCATCAAAACGATAGCGTCGCACTGTTTGCCGAAGAATCCGTAGTCATAAGCGTCGTCGCGTGCCGGCAGAGCGAGCATCAACTTCAACCCGGCAGAATGCAGCGCCGGCCCCAGCTCCGTGGCGAATTCCCGATAGTGTGCCTGGCTCGTGTCGGGAACCTCCTCGAAGTCCACGACAATTCCTGATGCGTGCGATTGCACAGCGAATTCAACGGCGTCGGCCACCAGTCTTTGGCGCGACGCGGGGCTCGCCAGCAGTTTCACCATTTCCTCGATACGCCAATGGACGCCGTCGTAGTTGTTCAGTAGCGCCATCATAGGGAGTTCGACGGGGGGATTGAGAGACTTCATCCACTGGTGCAACTCATCCTGTTTCAGCAGGCCCACGGCTTCTGCTGGAGTTGCCTTGACGCGGTTCTGTCCGTGCTCGTAGTCCACGATGGTCATCGCGCCGTCTGCGCTCACGGCGTGAAGTTGTTCGGGAATAAGAAGGTCAATCTCGCGGTAATGCTTCTTCAACGACGCCAGGCTGTTGGGATCCCAACTGACAAAAAACGCCGCGCGCACGGGGTCGTAGCTGGCAGGCACAGTTCCGAGGTTGGCCACACGGCGGCGCCGTTCCTCGCGCGTCGGCACAGTCTTCTTCTTCGTTTTCAGTGCGTGAAGTCCCAGTTTTGTGCCTGGAAGCAAGCCCGCCGGCAGATCAACGCTCACCGCGATGGTGATAAAAAAATACACGAGGAGCACGGTAAGCAGTGCTCCGCTGAGCTCCAGCACACGCCGGGTGCGGCTCCAGCGCACGCGCTGCGCGTCGTAAAAGATCGGCCTTCGTTCCTTCATGAGTCTGCTTAACCTTCGGGATGGCGCGGCGGCTCCTGGCTGGTCAGGGTCCCTCCGCGATTCCGTCTGCTCTATTGTAAGATGCGTTGCGCCGATGAAGCGAATTTTCTCAAGCCCCGTTTTCGCGCTGGTAGCCGGGTTGCTCCTCCGCCTGTTCTTTGTTCTCAAGTTTCCGGCAGAGTCCGGCGACACAGTCCTTTACGAACAGATCGCCGCGAACTGGCTGAAGCATCACGCCTATGCGATGGACGTGCACGGCGCGATCACTCCTGTGGACCTCAGAATGCCCGGATATCCCGCGTTTTTGGCCCTGATCTACGCGCTCACCGGTCGCACCGGTGAAGCCGCCCGGCTCTGGGTCATGCTCGCTCAGATTGCCGTAGATCTTTTAAGTTGCCTGGTGATCGCCGCTCTTGCCGTTGCATTGCTTCTTCTGGCGGATAGGGGCGGTTCGATCAAACGGGTTTTCACGGCCGCGCTTTGGCTGGCAGCGTTATGCCCCTTCACTGCCAATTACACAGCGGTCCTGCTTACCGAAACCATCGCCACGTTTTGGACCGCCGTTGCGCTCCTATTCCTCATCGGCGTCGCTGCCAACAGCAATCACTTGCTCTTTCCCAAGCCCTTTGCCAAGTCAAGACGGCGCTGGGAAGGCAAGTGGTCCGAGGACTTCCGCTTCTTCGTTCCCTCCGCCGGATTGGCAGCGGGTTTTGGCGCTCTTTTCCGGCCCGAAACGCCTTTGCTGCTCCTTGCTGCGTGGATCAGCAATACTTTCTTGCTCCTGCGCCACGCGAAGGCGAAGCATTTGCTTCGCATCATTCTCTTCACAACTCTGGGCTGCCTCCTCCCTCTTGTGCCTTGGGCGGTTCGCAATGCCCTGACCTTTCATGAAGTGCAATTCCTCACGCCGAAATACTCCACTCTGCCGGGAGAAATCGTTCCGCGCGGCCTGATGGCCTGGGAGAGCACCTGGCTCTTCCGCGTCAAAGACTGTTACCTCGTGCCGTGGAAAGTGAACGAAGAAGCCATCGATGTGGACACCATTCCCGCGCGCGCCTTCGATTCGCCGCCCAACGGTGCAACGCCCAACAGTGCAACACCCAGCAGTGCAACAGATGAAAAGCAGCGTGTTGCCGCCATCCTCGAACCATACAACGAGGACCTGACGCTCACGCAGCAAGAAGACGACGCTTTCGGCCAGCTCGCCCGCGAACGCACCGCCCGCCATCCTTTGCGAACCTGGCTGTGGATTCCCGCCGCGCGCGCCGTCGTCATCTGGTTCTCCCCGCGCATCGAGCTGCTCCCCATTTCCGGAAACGTCTTCCCGCTCGCCCAAATGTACGACGAAGACCCCGCCGATCAGGCCTTCACCATCCTTCTTTTCCTCTTGAACATCGGTTATGTCGGTCTGGGCGTCTGGGGCGCCATAAAGCTCTGGCGTTCCCGGGATCGCCAATCTCCCGATTGGCGTAGTTCCCAGGCCCGCTCACACGAAGAGAAAGACGCCCCGCTCGCCGCCGCAAGCCCCGCCGTCAATGATGCCTTGCCCGGCGCAACAAAGTGGCGCGGCGCCCGCCCCGCTGTGGCGTTTCTAATCCTCTTCGTCCTGCTCCGCACCGCGTTTCTCACCACGCTCGAGACGCCCGAACCGCGCTACGTCCTCGTCTGCTTCCCAATCCTAATCGCCCTCGCCGCCCAGCTCTTCGCCGGCAAGCCGGCTCCTGCGTAGTGGCGGGTCTTTAGACCCGTTCTTTTCTCCTTCGTTGGTCTTTAGACCAGCTCCTTTGTCCCTTGCCCCTCTCTTCCTTGTCGGTTCTAAACCCCCTACCGGTCTAAAGACCGGCCACTACAACCCCACACGCAAACCTCGCGTCTTGCTGTAAATTACTGCGTGCTATGCCCCTCCATCGCCGCGTCGCTCGTCTGTCGCCCAAAACTATTTCGGCCGTCAGGCGTATTTCGTCACTATCTGCTGCGACGGCCGCGCTACTTTTCTCCAAAACCCGCCTACGGCTCAAAGCGTCCTTGCTCTGTTGCTTCAATGCGCTGCTTCACACTCGTTCCAGCTGCATGCGTATTGCCTGATGCCGGACCATTTTCACGTTCTTGCGCAAGGCCTCCACGACCGTTCCGACTTGCGCGAATTCATTCGCGTCTTCAAACAACGCTCCGCCTTCGCGTTTCGCCAAACCCACCGGCGCCGTCTTTGGGAAGTGAGCTACTACGACCATGTTCTCAGGACCTCCGACCAGATTGAGGATGTCGCCTGCTACGTCTGGTGGAATCCCGTCCGCAAAAACCTTTGCACGCGTCCTCACGAATTCCCTTTCTCCGGTAGTCAAACCATCGATTGGATCAAACGTTCCGTCGTCACCCCCTCCTGGTCCGCCCCCTGGAAAACTCCCGTGTAGACCCGTGCTTTCCTCTTCCGTGTAGTGGCGGGTCTTTAGACCCGTGCTTTTCTCTTTGGTCTTTTAGACCGTGCTTTCCTTTTCCGTGTGGTGGCGGGTCTTTAGACCCGTGCTTTTCTCTTTGGTCTTTTAGACCGTGCTTTCCTCTTCCATGTAGTGGCGGGTCTTTAGACCCGTTCTTTCTCTCTTCTGTCTTTTATTCCGTTTTCTCACTTATATTTGTAGGACCGGGGAGACTGGAAACCATGAGCACGACGACCGTCGAGCTGGACGAGAAAATCCGATGGTTCTTCCTTTGCGCTGTATCGCTGATTCCGTTCTTGCTCCATTCACAAGGCACGCCGCCTGTTCGGATCGGCGCGCATGAAGCCCGTTTCGATGCCCAAGGGCATCTTCTCCCATGGATTGCGTGGAACGCGGCGCTGGACCGGGAGATGCACTTCTACCAACAGTGTCCCGCGGATCATGGATATCCGCGCTTCGTCTCCGTCACGTTTCTGGATGGCCATTGGAATCCGCTGCCAAATCGCTCGGACACGATTCCCGCGATGCAAAACGGCATGGGCATTCTTTCCTATCTCAAGTTTTACGAGCTTCGCGGCAAACGCGATTCTGCCTACCTGAGCACAGCCCGTGCCATGGGCGACTATCTCCTTCAGGAAGCGCTTACGCCGAATGAGGGCAAGTATCCGCGGTTTCCGCGTTCCACCGGCATTCGAGGAAAATTTCCCCAGCCTCCGGACGGCGGCACCCAAGACGATCATCCCTATGAGATCGAGCCGGACAAGGGTGGCATCGCGGGCTTTGCCCTGGTGGAACTGTTCCAGGCCACCGGTGAGAAAAAATATTTGGAACAGGCCCTGCACAATGCGCGGGTCCTCGGCGCAAATCAACTTCCCGGCGACGCCGCCCATTCCCCCTGGCCCTTTCGCGCGGACTATCGCACCGGGGAAGCGCGTGGCGCCGTCTCCGGAAACATGACCTACGTTCTGCGCCTTTATGACGCTCTTCTCGTTCACGGCCACAAGGAATTTGCTGCGCCCCGCGAAGCGCTCTGGCAATGGATCAAGGCTGTCCAAATCCCCAGCGCGTCCGGGCAAGGAGCCTTGTTCGCGCAGTTCTTCGAAGATCACGATACGCCCACCAATCGCAACGCCTGGGCGCCTCTCAATCTCGCGCGGTATCTTCTGGAGAAACGCGAAGGCCTCGATCCCGCATGGCGGGCGGATGCGGGCACGTTGGTCACATTTGTGCGCAGAAATTTTACGCACAAGGAATTTGGCGTGACCGTTTGCCACGAGCAGGATGAAGACAAAGAGGCTTGGGGCGGCGTGAATTCCACATACGGCGCGGTCCTAGCTCTGTATGCACAGTCCATCGGTTCTAAAGATCTTGCAAATGAGGCTCACCGGGCACTGAATTTCACGTTGTATTCCATTGACGAGCAAGGTCGCCCGCGCGATCTGTTCAAGAGCCCCGACCTGGGCGGCTGGCAAGAGGATGCGCATACCGATGTAATTCACAATTTCGCAGATGCCTTGCGTGCGTTTCCAGAGTGGGGAGGCGCACACTGAAGCAGAGTAATGCGAAGCTGCAAGCCACAAGCAAACACAAGACTCTTCTCTTAAGGAGCGTGCCAGACGCGCGCCCACTCGCCAAAGGCGTTTTTTGGAATGAAGGTGCGGCCACCCGCCCCTTTACTATGATACTCTGCAGTGCACGACTCCCCGCTCTCGGAAAAGAGCGGTTCGGGCAATCTATATGATTGCCCACTTTTTTTATGGTCTCCCCAGCCTCTACCCCACCAACCTTCTAACCTTCAAACTTTTTTCTCCCCACTCCACACTTCTCCGTTCTGCCTTCTGCCTTCTGCTTTCTGCCTTTCGCCTTCTGCCTTCTGCCTTTCTTCTCCACGCCTTCTTCCACGTCACCGCCGACCTCTTCATCTAGCAAGCCGCAAGGGATGGGCTACCCAAAGGCGTTTTTCGGAATGAGGGCGCGGCCTCCTGCCGATTCTCAGAATTTGAGAATTTCTGGCACAGCGACTTGAACGCAGGCGAACGCAGGCTTTGATACCCTAGTCTGGCTTGCTTACTTCTTCTCTCATTCTCCGAAGGTGCCCTAAACACGTATCTAGGTCCTGCCCTTTTAGCACCACCCACGTAGCCCATACATCCGGGGCATAATGATACTGGCTGTCTGCTTGCACTACCTCCTGAACAGTCAGCGTGTGCAACGGCGTGCCCGATGGCGGAAGTTCCGCAACAATCACTTTCAGGTTTTGAATTCGAGCCTCAAGCCGCCTGACTTTCCTGAGCAGACTATAGCTCGTGATGCCGAGTGCTACGATCAGGACATACAGAGCAATGGACAGCAAGAACAAGCGACGCCAATTTCCTTCACTAGCAAGAGGTCTAGTCTCGGGCTTAGGACTGTCTGGCCATCTCAACAAGTAGAAGAGCCCCACTGTCACCAGGGCAATGAGCAGCCATTCAACGAACAACCGAGCGAAGTCAATTGATCCCCGCCCTGTGAACAGGAAACTATACGAAACCGGATTATAAGGCCCACGCCAGCGTGTAGGCGCAAACAGCAAGGACAGAACTAGGAGCAAAAACCCAAATAGGATGCAGGCCTTTTGCTTTCGATTCATCGAAACCTCCGATGCTTTTCAGTGGGAGACCAAAGGGACTGTAGCTCTCGACATTGGTCGGATGTTCACTCGCTGCGGCCAGCCGCCGACCCTTTATTACTTCTGCGCTTTTGTGCCGTCAGCCTTTATTTCACCTGCCCGAACCCATTTATAAACACAGTAGGCATAGGTGTAGAAAACCAAGCAGATCACAACTGAAATGGTGAACATACCTGCGATAACTATTGATAGGCACCGAAGGCCAGGCAAACACCAGTGCTCCGCTGCGCCAAGCGCAGCATACGACACAACCAGACCCCAAATGTTCTGATTCAGCTTGATGTCCAATTTATCTTCAACGGCCATGACGGGCCTCGTCCGAATGTCACTTTTGGGACGCTAATCGAGCTTTGTCTTTCTCCGACTTCCATTCCTTTAGCTTCTGGGAGACCCTCTGCATATCAAGGTCTGGCTTCCAGGTAGCATATCCGCCAGCAACCAGCTTTTCCGCCATCTCAAGCGCTTCGTTCTCGGCTGCTTCCTTCAGATTCTCGTGCGTCCGCTCGGGATTTAGCTCCTTGGCTAAAAGCGCGAACACAGCCAAACCCGTAGCTGTTTCTTTGCTGTGCGACTTTGCTGTAGGGTCGACAAAGAGCCAAACGAGATCGTTCTGGATTCTAGTCCAAGCCAAATTCCGCTCAGTGCGGATGAATCCACGCACTTGCTTCCTGGCATCATTGATCGCCCAAACGCCGAAGGCAGCGGTCGCCACAATTCCAGCGGCACCCAACACTATTCCCCAGTCCATGATTCCTACCGTCACAGATTCAACGTCTGCTTTTCCATGTAGTGACACTCGCTGGCCGGATAGTCATGAACGAACCGCTGCGGTAAGACAAAGGTATCTCCAGTTTCCCTGCTGGTCCCGATTCCAAGCACCTTTACAAACGTGCCTTTAATTTCTATGACGATTCCGCGCATGTCTCCCAGAGCCATTACGACATCGCCGATTCTCGCCTTAATCTTTTTATCGCCCATGTAGGTTGCGTCCACAGTGTTGGCTCCCCTGACCCGCTTAGTGTTGTACCACACCTTGCGCTGGGTTTTGATTCGGGGTCTCTTCGGACTACAATGCCGCCAGCCTACTATGGTGGCACTTTTACAAGGGCTTCTTACCCCGCTCATTGGCATCATTGCCCTTTACATCGCTTGGCAGCAATGGAAGGGCAATCAACTGAGATTGAAGATGGACAGGTATGAACGCCGTATTCGCATATATCAGGAAGTTGTGAAGTTTCTAAGGGCCTGTTCCAATGGAAAGATAGAGTTTGTTGACATACTCGGATTTGGCGCCTCTACAGCGGAGGGTGATTTTCTCTTTGGCCCCGAAATCCGGCAGTACCTCGAAGAAATATCCTCTCGCGCGGTAGACTTGAGCGTGGCAAGAGCCGAATATCGAGACTTTACGCAACCAGCGCCCCCACGGGATTACGACCACAATAAAGTTGTTCGGGAAATGACCACACAAATTAAGTGGTTCACGGACCAGCTTATGGGATTCTATGCAAAGAACAAATTCGCTCCTTATCTGGATATCAGCCGCAACGGATAAGGGGCCGGGTGCGCCAGGTTCGATTTGAAACCTGGGCCTCTTCTCGTCTCAAAACGTTTCAACCCTCTACATTAATTTCGACACTTTTCTATGCGCGCTATCCCGCACCATCGAAACGACTTACAAATCCTTGAAAAATCGGCCATCACGGGAAAACTTCTTCCGCTCTAACTCCTAGCATCTAAACCACTTATTTACGGCTTGACAAATCTTAACTTTGTAATATACTATCCTCGACCTTCAGGACGATCCTAGGCCTCTGTCCCTATGTACGCCCCGCGCGCCCTCCTTCAAGATTCCCCAATGGGAGTGTGCGCATCCAACCCCTTTCTTTTCACCCACTTCCGCACCCTGTGTCTACAATGGAGATTCGCAACCCCTTTTCCATCAACCACTTCCGCACTCTTTCCCATTCAACGGCGGGGGGAGGGGTCAGCTGAGCTCTTTTCTAGCCGCTCGTCACTCCCCACTTCATTGCCCTTTGGCTTCTGTTTTACCCTTTTTGCCCATCGCCATCTCGTTTGTTTTCATACAAATACAAACTGCCCATCTTGCAACCCCTTTGTTTTGATAACGATGCAAATTGCCGGGGGGTGGGGGGGTACGACTACTGCCGGAGTGAAAGTATTACTTGAGGTCCCTGGCGGGGCATGTCCTTGCTCTCTTTTCTATTTTCTGCCTTCTGCTTTCTGCTTTCCGGGTCACTCGCCACTATTTCTCATCCGCCGGCTCGGGGTGAATCGTGACGCGATAAATCTGCTGAAACTTCTCCTTCACCCGGTCTTCCAGCGCGGCGGTGACGTCGTGGACTTGCGTGATCGGCAACTCGCTCTTCATCGTGCAGTGGCACGACACCAGGATGTGGTGCTCCACCTGTCTCACGCGGACGTCATGGCAATTCACCAGTTCATCGAATTCCGACGGCAGGCTGTTCAGGAAATTCTCGATGGCTTTCGCCAATTGATTCATCTCGCCGGGTCCTGCGTCCGGTGTAGGAATGCGGCGCCCCAGCGGCTCGATGTGAATGTTCACCTCGGCCGCGCCTCCGCGCAATTCGAGAATCTGGTCTTCCAGTTCGCTGGCCTGGCGGTGCGCCTCGCGCAGGGTCAAATTCTCGTCCACCTCCAGGTGCAACTCGATAAACAGCCGCCCATTCTGTTGCGATGCATGAAGGTCATGGATGGCCAGTCCCATGCGCTGCGCCACCGCGCGAATCGCTTCAAACAGATGCTCTCCCTGCGGCGCGCGCGGCTCCACGTGAACCATCACATCCGAAGGAACAATCTCGCCGATGCGTTTCTCGATGGCGTCGCTCAGCGTGTGTACGTGTTCCAGGCTGGCGGTGCGCGCAACGCTGACCGTAGCGTCCACGAAATAGCGGTTGCCCGCGCGCCGCACGCGCACACGCTCCACGTCCAGAACGCCTTCCATGCGTTCCAGCGCCCGCGTGATTTCCGGTTGCAGCCCTTTCGGGGCCGCGTCCAGCAGGACGTCCAATGTGCGCCGCCCGAGTTGCGACCCGACCCACAAGATCACCGCCGCGACGGCCAGCCCCGCCAGGGCGTCCGCATAGATCAACCACGGCAGGTTCAAGGTTTCTCCGGCCCACACCAGTCCGACGCCGGCGATAACCACCGTCGTGCTCCAGACGTCCGTCGAAAAATGCAGCGCGTCTGCCTCCAGCGCATCGCTCGAATACTTCCTGGCGGCACGGCCAAGCGCTCGTGCGCGCGTGATGTCAATGGAAAGAGCAACGAGGAGCACCACAATGGCCATTATGCTCGGCCGGATGTGTACGCTGCGGAAAAACAGCCGGTCAAACGCTTCGTAAATGATGTACAGCGCGGTCAGCGCCAGGAGTCCCGTCTCCACGAACGCAGAGAAGTTTTCAAACTTCCCGTGTCCGTAGGGGTGGGTCTCGTCTGCCGGCCGGTCGGAAACTCGAATGGAGAGAAAAGTGATAATCGCGGCAACCAAATCCAGCCCGGAGTGCAACGCCTCGGATAACACACCAAGGCTTCCCGTTTTGACGACCAGGAAGGCCTTTAGCGAAACCAGCAGCGCCGCGGAACCCACGCTCAGAAGCGCGGCGCGCTTCTTCTCCCGCGCTTCCTCGATTGGGGCAACTATTTCCATCGCGGGTCTAGACTACCTCAGATTTTGTCTATTTCTGTGGCTTGCAAGAGAGTGTTGCAGGGTCACTAAAGGCGCCGTTATTTCGATGCCGTCATCGGCGGCGGAGGCAGCAACGGCAGCCGTTTGGCTTCGCCGCGTTCCCCGCGAATTTCGACTTCTTCGAAGAGGAGCGACGGCGCGACCACCGAAGCCGGCAAGCCGACTTGCGCTGAACCAAAAGCGCTGAGCGCGGTGCCTGCAAAGCCGTTCGCCTGGCTTTGCATGTAGTTGTACACAAAATTGTCGCTTCCGATCCCGGCGATGTTCCGCAGGGCCCGCGTGTTCAGCCCGATGATGCGCGCTCCGCGGACCATCTCTTCGCGTCCGGTATCGGGATAAATGCGATAAACGACCAGCGCCAAACGGTCGCCGGTCCCCGCGCCGCCGCCAAAGCTGGCCAGCAACTCGGAAAAATCTTCCTGATGCAGGAGGCTCAGCGCGGGATTGTCCATCTCGCGAACGACCAGGCAATACTGCTCGCGTTCGGACTTCTTTTCGGCGCGGCATTCATCGAGGAATTTTTTCTTCAAGTCCGCGGACGAAAGGGTCTCTGTGGAAGAAAAAATCAGGTTGCTCATCGTAGGCTTGGCGTCGTTCAGGAACGCGGTGCGGCCGTGCCCGTTGGACTGCTCGAAATCCGGCCCCGGGCGGCGGGACATGAGTTCGTTTTTCAGGTTGCCATTTTCCACCAGCGTGACTTTCTGGCCTCGAACGCCTTCGTCGTCCACACTGTATCCGCCGATAAGCGAAGTCCCCTTGAATTCCTTGTCGCTCGGATCATCGACAACGGTCACGGTCGCAGGTAAAACGCGCGCGCCGAGCCGGCCGACCCAATCGCTCTTCCCTCCCAGGCCGGTTAACATTTGCTCGAGCACGGGGCTGAAAGAAATCGGCGGCCGCGCTCCGTTGATCGCCGGACTCAAGACCTGCGCCAGCAGTGGCGCCGCCGCACGCGCTTCAAAGAGCACTGGGCCGGTGTAATCCTGCGCGGGCGGAGCAGCACGCAGCGCCATCAATTCCGTGCACGTGACGTTCAAGGCCTTGCGCACGGCATCGACATTTGGCAAATCGCCGGGCCGCACCGCGTACGTCGCATAATAATGATTCACCGGCACGCCATCGTCCGCGACCGCACTCAATCCCGCTTCAATGGCGGCAAACCTTCGGTTCTGGCGAATCTCCGTGCCTTCGCTCGTCAGCAAATACTCGGTCCCGTAAACGAGGTAATAACTGACGCGCGATTCATGAATCTGCGAAAACGCGCGCATGACTGCGGAGGTGTCCCGCGCTTCTTGTTCCCAGTTGCGGTTGCTCCAGTCCGGCGTCTCCAGCGGTTCGATGAGCTGCACCGGCTCCGCTTTCGAGAAATCATCAATGTCGGATTGCCGTGCCAGGCTGCTCAGGTAACCCTTTTTTCTCGAGTACGTGTCAACGGCTTCCTTGAAACCCTGGTCCGTGGCAATCCACAGGTCCTGCCGCAGCGAATCGTAGTCGCGGTCAATGCCTACGGATCCTTGCGGCCCGATAAAGCCGCGAAACGCGTCGTCGCTGACAAAGTTCGAGCTGTCGAGTTTGTAGCCGCCCACGCGGGCCGCCACATTCATGAAGCGGTTCCGGGTGTGTGTGCTGGAAAGCAGCGTTCCGAATTCGGTCACGATTTCGCGCACATCGAGGTCGAGCAAACGGTATTCGATGTAATACGGCCTCACCGGCTGATCGGTATTGGGGATCTTCAATTCCAGCCGCGCCTTCGATCGCGCCATTTCGTCGCGCATCGCTTGCAGCGTGTGGTCGTTGTCCTGTTGGGCGAACGCAAGGCCGGCCGTTACGCAGCTCAACGCCGCCAAAAGAAACGTCTTCGCTGCCATTTTTCCCGCGCGCCTCACAGTCCTCCTCCCGTCTTGACCGCGTCATGAGCGGGCGGCGGCAGAATCGGTGGCCGATCCGTCGAACTCTCTTTCTTCTGAACTTCCAATTCTGAAATCAATATCGCTGGCGACGCCGCGGCGACGGGAACGGACCCCGACTCCGCCCCGCAGTAGCCGTTGAACACTTCCGGCGCGTCGCCCGTGGCCACAATTTTGGTCAGCGCCGCCAGCGGCGTGCCCACGATGTCAACGCCGCGCACCAATTCGTCCGACTTGCCGTCGGCAAAAACTTTGTAGACCACCAGGGGCTGCACCTGAAATGCCTGCGGTTGGCCACGGCCGGTAAACGTGAATCCTCCGGCGATGTCGTCAATCAGCAATCCGAATGATTTGCCTTGCGCTTTGATGAGCTCGATCAACTTCGCACGAAGCTGCGCATTGTTCATCGTCTTGCTGCTTTGCACAATCAGATTTCCCTGACGAGAAACCGGCGTCGCGCCAAGCTGCCGCCGTCCGTGTCCGTTTGAATGCGGAAAGCCCACCAGCGGCGACCGTGACATTTCAAAATTTTTCAACACTCCGTGATCCACCAGAGTCACGCGCTGTGCCGGCACACCTTCATCGTCAAACTGGTAGTAGCCCAGCAAATCCTCTCCGCCCAGTTTTTTCATAGTGGTGTCGTCGGTGATGCTCAGAAAATCAGGGAGA
>Ga0307471_100001207_pt1 | contig 14035 bp, 11 predicted proteins | sample atmos_gasesAM3C__2_FD_204566 | JGI IMG/M metagenome (GOLD analysis project Ga0307471, IMG submission 204566) | Hardwood forest soil microbial communities from Morgan-Monroe State Forest, Indiana, United States - atmos_gasesAM3C_515 | ecosystem: Environmental > Terrestrial > Soil > Temperate... | reverse complement strand
ACTACCTGGGATGCGCCCTTCAGCGGACGCGAGACGATGATGTTGCCACCGCCAACAAGGAGGAGGGGCAACGGTGCAGCGCTTACTTTGACTTGATCGATTGCTTCTTCAATCTGAATCTGAATGCTATCGAGCGCGGCGTCTACCAGAGCCTGCGGCAGATGTTGCGCTCTGGTCGGGTCGCCGATGCTCGCTAACCCCGCTCGCACCGCAATGTCGGTTGCAGTGAGCACTTCCCCTCCGAAAATCAATGCATCATCTGTAATCCGGAATCCCACCGAGTCGGGTCCGACAGCCCAGCTACTGCCACTCGCGCGGACGCGACTCCCACCGCCTACGCCAATCGACAGCACATCGGGCATGCGAAAGTTCGTGCGCACACCCCCAATGTAGTTGGCGGACGTCGTCTCGCGTGGGAACCCGTTGGCAACAAAACCGATGTCAGTCGTTGTTCCGCCGATATCCACTACGATCGCATCGGAGCAGCCTGTGAGGAACGCCGCACCGCGAATACTGTTCGTTGGACCCGACGAGCAAGTAAGGATTGGTAGAACTGCTGCTGCCGTGGTGCTGATCAGCGTGCCGTCATTCTGGCTGAGAAATACTGGCGCCCGTATAGAGAGATCTGCAATGGCAGTCTGGAGCGACGACACGACTTGTGCTCCAATCGCCGCCAAGCTCGAATTAATGATCGCCGCGTTCTCGCGGTCGATGAGCCCAATTCCGCCGACGTCGGAAGACACCGTGATGAGCGCCTCGGGCATGACACTGAGGACGATCTCCTTTGTTCGGTGCTCAAGGTCGGGCCGAATTGGTGCAAAGTTCGCTGAGATCGCGACATTCCGCAGTCCCTTCGCCTTCGCGTCGAGCGCCGCGCGTCGGATTGCCGCCTCATCGAGGGGCGCGTAGTCGACGCCCGTATAGTAGGAACCCCCGCCGACCATGTAGATGTGTTCGCCGACCGCGCGAACCGCATCTTGCGGCCATCCGGCAAGAGGGGGCACACCGTCGGCCTTCGGGAGCGAGACTCGCAGGATCGCCACTTCCGCAAGCCCGCGCCGTTGAATGAAGGCGTTGAGGAACTGGGTTGTGCCGACCATGACGGCCTCGATGGCATCCGGCTGAATCGCGCCTCCATCGAACAAGCCCGCAACCGCGTTGACGACACCGCTTCGAACGTCATTTGTCGTGATGCTCTTGGCGGTCGCCACTACTTCCTTGCCGAACATGAGAGCGGCATCCGTATTCGTACCACCGACGTCGATGCCGAGCCTCAATCGCGGGACTTCCTGTCGCTTCGTCATGAGTCGAGATCGTTCTTACAGATGCGGCCGTCGCGAATGATCACTCGGATTGCATCGCGCCGTTCCAGCACCGTGATGTCAGTGAGTGGATTGCCGTCGATGACCAGGATATCGGCAAGTGCGCCGGTGGCGATTGCGCCCAGCTTCCCTGCCATCTGCAAAAGATCGGCATTGACTGACGTGGCTGAGCGCAGAATCTCAATTGGTGTGCAGACCTCACGGCGCAGGTGAAATTCGCTCGACTGCCGGCACATAAGATGCCCCAGGAGATCGGTACCGAAGCCAATCATCGCGTTCGCGTTGCGCAGCCGCTCGAGTGAGAGGTTGGCGACATCCCCTATCTCGGCTATTTTGCCTTTCATCGCGGCAGGCAGACCGAGCGACGGGCCCTCGCTGCGGATGGCGTCGATTATGGCCAGTGTTGGCACCGCAAACGCGCGGTGCTCGGCAATCGCCAGGGCGCCGCTGGACTCCACCAGTGTCGCATGCTCAATGGAGCGCACCCCGCATCGTAAGCAGCGAAGTACGGCCTCGTTGGTGTGCGCGTGTGCCATGACGTAGACGCGTCGCGTCGCCGCCTCTTCGACAGCAGCACGAATCTCTTCCTCCGAGAATTGGTTCATCCAGATCGGATCCGTCGGTGACAGGACCCCACCGGAGACGAACAGCTTAATCTGATGAGCGCCTGTACGCAGCTGATCACGGACCGCTTTGCGTACCTCCGTTGGTCCGTCAGCGACGACCGAAAGGGCCCCTACATACGCGCACGCGCACGCGCCTTCGTGCGCGGGCTCGCGGAGGTCGCCATGTCCACCAGTCTGGCTGAGCGCCAGACCTGGATAGAACAGGCGCGGCCCCTCTATCAAACCGGTGTGCAGGGCAGTAGCGAGCGCAAGGTCACCCCCCGCAGCATCGCGTACGGTGGTGAAACCGCGCTGCAAGGCCTCCTCAAGGAGTTTTTTCGCGCGCAGGGCGCGAAGCTGTGGGGCAACGCGATCAATCAGGGCTGGGTTTAACTCGAGGCCGTACGCGTGGAAATGCGCATCGATCAGGCCTGGCATAACAAAGCGCCCACCGGCATCGATACACCGCGTCTCGGTGGCGATTGGAAAAGCGGCGCTCGCAATTTCGCGGATCGTGCCATCCTCGATCACCAAGGTGCGCCCTTCCTGCAGCTCGGCGCTCCGGCCATCAAAAACCGTGCAATTCTGTAGGAGAAGAACCAAGGGAACCTCAGCAGATCCCAAGGTCTGTGTATTGACTCGCTGCCGACACACACAGCCCTCGTGCAATGCTGGCGCCAGGTGGTGCAGCGCAGTATTCAGTCATCTCGCGTCAACTCTAGAGTCGCCGGCACGCGCAATACGAGCACATTACGCGCGCGCGCGATGGGTCGTGGAGCTGGGTCAAAAGCGATAGGACGCCTCGACGCCGTAGCGTGAGCGATCGGCCAAATTCGCAAAGTCGAATCCGCCCGGAGCACCCACGAAAGTGTTGTCGAAGTACAGAGCGTAGTACCGGGTATTGAAGATGTTAGTTCCGTACAGATCGACCTCCCAATGCTCGTTGCGGATACCGCCGCGCAGATTCACAAGAGTAAACGGATCCCTGGCCACGCGGTTGTCCGCATACCAATAGAGGGTGCCTTTGCGGCTTAGGTCAGTTCGCACGAAGCCTTCCATGGCCGTCGCCACATTGTGCGAGTACTGGGCCGAAGCGTTCAGTGTGTATTTCGACTGCAATGGGACAGTCTTTCCCACATAAGCAGCGGGATTGAAACCTGACCCAGATAGGGAATTCCCGAATTCCTTGATTGTTGCGTCCTGCAGGCCGGCGCCGACGTTAATTTCAAGGCCGGCCATGGGGCGAGTTTCGACCTGCAATTCCAGTCCGTTGATCCGTGCTGTCTTAACGGTAAAGATGCTCTGACTCGCGCCGCTAGCGGTCACCTGCACGAGAGTGAGCTGCTGATTGCTGTACCGCGTCGTGTAGGCGGCGGTGCTCAACGCAAGCTTGCGATCAAAGAACTCGAATTTGGCCCCGGCCTCGAACGTCTTCGTCTCCTCAGGATCGAAAACTGGCTGAACTGCGGGATTATTTCCAGGATTAAAGCCGCCCGGCCGGAATCCCTCTGCGTAAGTCACGTAATACGTCTGGTCTGTTGAGGGCTTATAACTGAGGGAGGCCTTCGGCTGGAATTTACTGAAGGTTCGTTGCAGGCGCACACCAAGATCGAGCTGTGATCGTGGATCGTGATCGTATCGCCCAGCAACAGTAAACTCGAGGTCGGGAAGAATGTCGTAGTTGAGTTGCACTGCGCCGGCATAAGAATCCAGATGCTGGTCTGCATCGTCGGCTGCGAACGGAACGAGCATGGCATCGGCGGGGTTTGTATCACCAGTAACTAGAAGATTCAGGTTGCCTTGAATTGTGAACGGGATCTGGCGATGCACCCGGCTGAGGAAGGCAATGACGTTCCACCGAAGTCGCCGATTGCTCGGCGAAGTGGCCCGTAACTCTTCCGAAAATGCGCGAATCGCGACGGGTTGATCCGTCAGATACACGAATGGAATGTGCGAGACGTCCAGGTCCTGGTGATTGTTCTCGTTGAGTCGCGTTCCCGCCGTCACGGATGTGAATTCGGCCACGGCGGTTTTCCAGTCGAGTCGCAGCGATCCATCGAGTGTGTCTCGACGTGTATGAGTGTGATAATCCTGGTTCGGCACGCCGAGCACGAGTTGGCTGTTCAGCTCGGCGGTGGAGACGTTGGGAATTCCTGAGGCTGGGCTAAGTGTCACCGGAACCAGCGGCTCGGCGCCACTGTGGGTCTTGCTGTAGTAGACGCCCAGGTCGGCGGTAAAGTTGTCGGATCCCAAAAACTTGATATCGACTCTGCCAAGACCGTCATCCAGATAGTTCTCAAGGTCTCTCGGGGCATAGGCGAAGCGCACATCCCCGTCGAAGCTGTGGTAGAAGCCGGCAGCGCGGAACAGAAGCCTGTCAGCAATAATGGGACCGCTTAACACTCCAGTTACTTCGGTCTCGTTCGCTTTGCCATAGCTCGCCCTAAGGCGGCCGTGGAAATCATTCGTCGGTTGTTGTGTGGTGATGACAACCGCGCCGCCGATCGCGTTCTGGCCGTAGAGGGCGCCCTGAGGGCCCTTCAACACTTGAATGCTCTCGATGTCAAAGAGCGGGATGGTGAAGCTGTTCGGGTAGGGCAACGTTACGCCATCGACTACCATGACCACGGGCGCGTCGCCACCGTTACCGCCCGCCTGACTGATCCCGCGGATGCTCATCTGAAAATTGCCAGGAGTCGCGGAGGGAAAGAATTCCATATTGGGCGTCAATGCGGCGAAGTCGCTGAACTTTTGGATCCGCGCATCTTCGATCGTCTGTGTGCTGAACGCCGTGATCGTGTCCGGTACGCTCTGGAGGTTCTCCGAGCGACGACGCGCGGTGACAGTAACCTCTTCGAGAGCGGCTGGCGCAGTTTGTGAGGGCGCTGTCGTCGTCTGCGCAAATGCTTGCGGACTAGTCGCCGCAAAGCCCATGAATCCGATAAGAAAGCCAAGTAGCCGCACTGCGCGGCGTGAAGGGTGAATCATTGACCTAGTACCCCTTGGTAGTTTGAGATCTAGTTTTCTCTACGACGACGGGCCCTTGAGTTCCCGCCTCCCGCCGGGTCGCGTCTCTTCTCGCGTCAGGCCTCGTTGATCTCTCCCAAAACATGGTGACTGGTGCATTGCCAGCGGCCGTCGATTTCCTTCCACCCGGAGGCATATCCGAGCCTCTTGTCTTTCGCGAAGGCATTCATTTCCGCAGTGGAAGGCATTTGCGGACCAAGGTCTCCCCGGAACTCTTCATTGATTTGCGCAAACACGACGGTGATAACGAGATCACCCAAACGCCGCGCAGTGACTCCGAGGAAATGAATGTTCGACTTGTATACGTGACGATCTTGCTCGATGAATCCCTTCTTATCCTTCTGCACACTTATTGTCGTGCCTGCAGGTGTCCGCAGTGGTGCGGTGGTGAACACAAAGTCAGGCGCGAGATGTTGCTCCAGAAACGCAAAGTCCCTCTTTTCCAATGCATTAATCCACCCGTGCAGCGCAGCCACAGCTCCGTCACATCCAGGTTGCACGTCTTCACTGGCGGCCAAGGCATCGGGGGTAATTGATGTGGTCGCGGAAGCCGCGGCCATCGCACTCAAGAATGCGCGGCGATCCATAAGTGCCTGCTCGGGAATTGCACGACCGAAGTCACGATAGAGAGATCTGGAGCACTCCGGCAATACCGGAGATGGGTAGTCGGGCCACGAATCCGGCTAGCCAGGGACTGGCGTCCGAGTGTCCGCTGGCCCAGCAGCGCGAAGACTTGCTGCAGTGAGCCACGAGTCCGGCGATTACAAATCAAGCTCCAGATGTGCCGAGCTGGGCTTGGCACAGCATATCAAGACGTGGCCGGGAGCTGGCTCGATAGTCGGTTTGAGACTATACGAAATCTGCCCAAGCGTCATCGCCGTCCCGCAGGTACCACAGGTCCCTGCCCGACAGTTTGACGGCGGTGTTAACCCGTGACGCTCCGCGAGCTCGAGCAGCGAGTCACCGGACTTCCCTCCCCACGTCACCGTTCGGTTCGACTTCGTGAAGTGGACAATGCACTCGCGCACGTCAACAGATTGTTCATATCTTGCGCGACCGAAGCTTTCGGAGAAAATCGAGGCCGGCGTGACCCCAAACTGCGTCAGCGCACCGCGGACCGACTCCTCAAACGCCGCGGGACCGCAGATGTAGAACATGCTCGCATAACCTGGAAGCTCGATTTCGCGTCCAAATGGACTGCAGGCGTAAGGCGGCGCCAGAATTTCAATATAGCGTTCAGCCGGTATGCGGCCTGAGTGATCGTAGTCGACTCCGCGGTGATCTTCGTCGCGCGGCGCGCTATATGCCACATAGGATCGAAACTGCGTGCGCGAGCGCACCACACACTCGACCTCTGCGCGCAATGCATGCGTGGCTCCGTTACGTGCAGTGTGAATCCACATAAGTGGAGGCGGCTGCTCGCGAGCCGCGTGCGCCTTTAGCATGCTCAGAAGCGGCGTGAGTCCAATGCCGGCGCTGATCAATACGACGCGATAGACCGCGCCTCGATCGAGAACAAAACCGCCAGCCGGGCTGCGCGCTTGCAGCACATCGCCCACTTTCGTTGAGTGCAGATAGCGAGAGCCCGTTCCCCGTGGATTACGGCGCACCGTTACCCGATAGGATCGCGCATGATCAGAATAGTCCGAGATGCTCCACGGTCGGATGACCTCGCGACCGTCGGGCATTCGCAGGCAGAGCGTCAAGAACTGACCAGCGACAGGCTCGGGGAGCACCTCGCCGTCGGTCGGGCAAAGCGTGAAGGAGCAAATCTCCGCGTTATGCTTGGCAACTTCAGTCACCACAAAGTCTCGCCAGCCTGGCCATTTGCCTGTATGGCTCCGGAGCCGATCGGTCAGATGGGTCACTCGATTTCGCAACATTGACGAGGCTTGATTTCCGAGACCGGGCGTCACCAGAGCACGTCGCAGCCGATCGATTTCTGCGCTTTCGTCGTGGAGCAGGCGGGAGAGTTCGGCGACGGTGACGTTATCAGGGTGCGCTCGTTCGACAGTTATCCGATCTCCTGCCGAGACCATTCCGGGAACGAGGACGCGCAGATAGAATCCGGTGTGCCCAGACTGAACCAGGGTGCGCAGAAAGGGCTCCAGCTGCCCCAGTCGCCATGCAAGCTTGAAGCAGGGGATTCTCGGCGAAGTGACCTCGAGCACCGCCTGTGCTCCAATTCGAAGCCTGTCGCCGATCCGTAATTGACTTTCGTCTATCCCGACGACGGTCAGATTTTCGCCCCAGTAAGAATTCGGCCAAGATCCTCGCGCGATCCCCAACGCTGCCGTCCAGTAGTCATAAGTCTCGGTAGCCGTGGCAAGAACATCCTCGGTATGTACAGCAGTTCGATTTCCAGCCGGCCCGCCAGAGCGGAACATTACGGGGCCTGTGGATGGGTCACGCACGATCGACGTCATGACTGATCGGCCAAACATGTCGATCAGGCGAGGAGTGGAAGTGCTGACAGCTTGGACGCGCGCCATCGCTTAGGTTCGAGTCCAGATCAATCCGCGCATTCCTTGGGCGACTCTGCTGATGCCGTGCCGCATTCAATAGTCCTATGTGGGCGCTCAGCGGGTTTCAATACTCATTCGAGAAGTTGAAGGCAAGGCCCCGGCCTGCGACCTACCCAGAAAGCGAGCATCGCTACCCCTTCAGCCGGGGTACTGTCAACGCCCGACGCCTATAGTCGAACGGACCTTCGGGGTGATTGATGAGTAGGTAAGAGTGCGGAAACACGCGAGAACTCATCGATCGGATGCTCAGATCTGTCTTTGCAGCCCCGACGCCTGCCAGCGGTGTCGAGCAACTGGAAAGATCTTTGAGAGGGACATCCGCTTGTACATCGATGGCCGGGAGTTCAACTGGAATTGGCTAGAACAGCACGTCCGAGAGTCTTGCGTTCGATTGCGAGACGTGACCATTGAAGTTACCCACCCCGTTGGGGACGAAAACGTTTTGATGACCCGACACATGCTGACCGCCACTGCTTGTGACACGGGTCATGATTGGAAAATCGAAGTCATGGACGCGTACGAACTCGAGCCGAATTCAGGAAGTCACGCGCATGCACGTCGGTGAGTACTCGCATTGGTCACCCAAAAACGACACGGTGACTGGAATAGACGGAGGTAGGACAAGGTGAGCAGACGTGGCGCGGCGGTATCCAACGTTGGCCGAAGGAGTCCAACTATGCTCAGTTGCCGTGCAACCTCCGCGGTCACAATCGCCGCGCTCCTGGTCTGCGTGCCGGTATCGGCAGGAGAATCGAATAGAACAATGAACAAGCGCGAAGCGGACGCAACGACGGCAACGGCAGCGCAGCCCGCGCAACGAGCCAGCCAGGAGGTCCTGCACGCCGCCACGCGGTACCTCGAAGCATGTGTCACAAGAGATGCAGATTTCATAGCTGCAAATTCTGTTGATGATGGCAGCTTTTGGGGAATTGGCAGTGGACCGGGCCCCGGTTGGAATCTACATGAAACCGTTGAGCATCTGCGAGGGCTCAAAAAAGCCGGGTGGTCGGGCCTGAATCCGCAGGGATTCGTTGCAGGAGATTTCGCCTGGTTCACGGACTACGCCAAGGGCGTTTTGCCGGATGGGAAGCAGTTAGATATCCGTGTCACCCTCGTCATGCGACATCTGGGCAAACGGTGGAAGGTTGTTCACTTTCACGTGTCGGAGGGCGTGCAGCGCGAAGGCATCAAGCTAGGGTCCTAGCACGACTGCTGGGAGCTCACGCAGGGCGAACGCCCTTCACCAGATCATCAGACAGCACGGTGAACCCAAAACAGAACCGGACGTTGTGCAGGGTCGCCTGCATGCAAAAATCCGGCGAGCTCGTTGCCGTGCAATCTTCGACGAGTATGGTGTCGTAGCCGTAGAAATTTGCATCCATCAGAGTGGCAAGCACGCAGTGATCCGCGTTAATTCCGGCGAAAAACAGCGTCTTCACTCTCAAGTTGCGCAGAACCGAATCCAACGGTGTGTCCCAGAAGCCACTGATTCGATGCTTGTCTACGAAGATATCGCTCGGCTGGGCAGCCAGCTCGTCGACTACCGCCGCACCCCATGCGTCCTTTTGCAACACCCCGTTCGGTGAGCTGCCGGCCTGAGGTGGGCGCTTCTTCATCGGATCCGCCAAGCCGACGCCGCAACCAACTCGGTTAAAGGCGTAACGTGTGACGGGCGAGAGATTGGCCTTGTCCGCGCGGACACCCCAATTTACCCAGACGATAGGGACGCGGCACGCACGCAGCGCTTTCGTAACACGTCCGATTGGCTCGTAGAGCTTAGTAAACCCGGAGACCGGAGCGCCCAGCGAATCGAACCACCCACCACGGCTGCAGAAGTCGTTTTGCATGTCGACCACAAGCAAGGCGCTGGTGTTTAGATCGACCAAGATGCTCTGCGGTTCAGCCCGAAGACTCGCAATCGCCGGGGCGTAAGAAGGTCGGCTCAGGTCCACTGCCGAGTCGCTTAGGCGGTAATGATCGCGGCGTGGATCGCCGAGGGCTACCCAACCCTTCCCCAAATCGCTTTGTTCGCTTGCCACGTGTGTCTCCAGGCTGTTCCAGCTGAGCCGTGCTGTAAGTTACGGACTGCGTCGATGCTCGCTTACCGAATAGACCTTGGGTCTGAACTGGGAATTGAGCAGACAATTGCCGGCTCTCGGGTTGTCAGAGCCGAAATGGCTTAGTCCGAGACCAAGTTTGCAGACCCCGCTCAACACGAATTTAAGGTGCCCGAGCGTCCAGTAGTAGAAATTTCAGATAGTCGCCGGATGCTTTCGGGTAGTTCCGGCCACTACCGCTTCGCCCGCCCACGGCCGGGCCCCGCTTCGGGCCTGATTCCTTCCCCCTCTCCTCAGACGCAACGACGACCGCGGCCTGTCGCCGTGACCTTCTCAGCCTGAGAGCACAAGCGAGTCGGCGCGCTGCATACCAATAGCGTCTCGTGCGGCCAAGCGTCGCGAATGGGCAGGCATTGGCTACTGTCCGCGCACAGACGCTGCCGATCGCGCCGCCTGTTCGTAGGCGCCCGACAATGCACGCAGTACCGTGCTCAGGGCGGAAAGATCATGGTCGTGGGAGATGAACCTCATGGTGGGTTCTAAGAACTTCTTCCGGTCTTTCAAAAAGTCCAGGTAATGTTCCTTGCCCTTTTCCAAAGCCGTATAGAAGACCTCCTTGCCGATCTTTGCGCTGGACGTAAATCCGAGCCGGGTCAACTTCTTCAGGGAGTAAGAGACAAGGTGCATGTCATCGATCGAGAGCGCGAACGCTAAATCGCTGCCGCGCAGCGGTCGATTCCGATAGACGAGCAAGTGAAGCAGGAAGACGTCGAAGTCAGATAGACCACTCACCCCTCGGGAATTCGAGCGCTGGTCGAGCCAGCGGCGCACGCAGTTCCATAACACGGTCAAGGTTAGCTCTAGCTCCGAGAGCTGTTCCGCTTCTGTGCTGCGTTCGGCGACCTCCCTCTTGCTCGTCGCGCTGCCCATGTGCTTCCCCGTTCACAAGCGTAATACCTACGAATCATATACCCCGCGCGGCGGCTCTGTGCTCTGGCGGTGATGTGCTGCGGAGGGTTATTAGTGATAAAATATCACTAAGATATTGACAACATATATGCGTAGTGAGAATGTAGATAGGTCCGAGAGGAGCGAAACCGCATTCCGGGGGCATCATGAGCGATGACCTGTCCAAAGAATTCAAAGCCTTGTATGACGCCTGGGGTCGGGCAATCTCAGATCGAGACATTGACTGGTTCGAGCGGCACTTCGCGGAGGACTTCCTAGGTACCGCGCAACCGTGGCCGACGCTCCTGGTCCGCAAGGGAAAGATGATCGACCTCGAGAAAGCCATCGAGAAGATGGACGTCGAATGGCTCGAGGTCACAGCCCGTCGTTTCGGCGAGACGGTTTTGGCAACGGGCGTCGTGCGCTACACGGAAGAAGCGTTCGCGCCAGGCGCAACGCTCGGCGAAGGCATGCCGACCGGCAGTCAGTTGAGCTCCCTCGTCAACGGCAGGAAGGTGCTCTACATCGGCGCCTGGCGTCGCAACGGCCTCAACTGGCAAGTCTTCGACCATCACATGGTCGGCGTCATTGGCTGATCTCTCTCAGGAGCGACCAAGAGCACATCGTCCCAAAGGCCAGAAAGACTCAAAGAAAGCGCGCTCAAGACGCAGGGGAGCTGCCATGACAAAGATCGTGCACATGCGAGTATCGGCTCTTGGCGTGATCGCTTGCACCGTCGCCGGAGGGGCCCTAGCGCAGACGGTAGCGACCGAGGCTCCGCTCGAGGAAGTCGTCGTCACTGCAGAAAAGCGGCCGGAGCTAATTCAGAGCGTTTCTGCTCAGGTTGACGTCTTGACCGCCCAGAGGCTTGAGACGCTGCAAATCCGCGAGGCCCCGGAGATCGCCGCCACGGTCCCCAATTTGACTGTGGCGCTCAACGACACGTACCGCAATTCGACGATTGTGCTCCGCAGCCTGACTCAGGCGAACAACTCCGACGTTCCGGTAGCCGTAATCGTCGATGGGGTGCCGCAGGATGACTCCAAGCAGTTCAATACGCGTCTCTTCGACATTGCTCAGATTGAGGTTCTTAAGGGGCCGCAAGGCTCTCTCTACGGTCGCAACGCCGAGGCCGGCGCCATTGTCATCACGACGGCTGCGCCTACCAACACATTCAAGGGTTTCGGCGATGTCTCGTACGGGAACGGCGCCACAGTCGCCGCGAGTGCGGCCGCTTCCGGCGCGCTCGTCCCAGACAAGGTGCTCTTTCGCCTCGCCGGGAACTACTCCCGCACAGATGGCCTGATCGATAACACATTCCGCGGTGATAAGTCGGACTACGCCGTCTTTGACCGCAGTCTTCGTGGCAATGTGCAATTTGTCTTCAGTCAAGCCGTCAAGCTCGATCTGATCGGACAATACGGCACATTCCGATCGGGAACCACGTATTTTGCGCCAGTCTTCTCTGCTAACCCGAATGACTTCGAAAATCCCCAAGGAAACTTCCCGGGTGTCGATTTAGGTGACGCAGCTTTTTACGCCGCGAAGCTCGACGCCAATCTCGGGTTTGCGACACTGACGGCGATCTCGGGGTACACGAGAATCTCTGAACACCAGATCAGTGACGTGGACTTCACAAATCCCGCACAACATCCGGAAGTCTTCCAGGTGGGCGACAACCAGCCTTCGAACAACCGGATCTTGAGTCAGGAAGTTCGCCTTCTGGGGCCGAGCGCCGATCGTTTGCGATGGCTCTTGAGCGCTGACTACTTAGACTCAAGCCAGTTGCTGAGCACAAACATCTTCGCAGACACGGGGCATCCGGCGAGCGACCCCTTTAATCCCGCTCTACTTCTGGTGTCGAGTTCCGCGCGGAACAAGCGCTCGGATTATGGGATCTCGGGACAGCTTGACTATGACGTCACGGGCCGGCTGACGTTGATTGCGGGCGTTCGCTACGACGATGACCGACGTACACAAATCAACCTCAATGCCGGAACAGAGCGTGGCGCAACCTTCAACGCGGTGGAGCCGAAGTTCACGGCCACCTACAAGTTCAGCCCCGCGGTCTTGGCTTACGCGACCTACGGCGTGGGATTTCGATCTGGGGGGTTCAATCAACCGAACTTCCGGATACCGATATTCGCCGAGGAGAAACTCAAAAACTACGAGGTCGGTGTCAAGAGTCAGTGGTTTGACAAGAAACTCACGTTGAACGGGGCAGTCTTTACAGGAAATGTGGCGGGCTATCAGTACTCCTATATCGACTTTGCGACCGCCTCGCCCGTGACGGGTAGCCTGGACAAAGTCCGGATCAATGGCGGCGAGCTTGAAGCACGTTTCATAGCGATGGCCGGCCTCAGCCTCTTTGCGAACGTCGGCGTCGCAGTCCCGAAGATCAAAGAATCCTCTCAGTTCCCTCAATACGTTGGTAACGAGACGCCACGCGCCAGCAACTACTCGCTTCAAGGGGGCTTTGACTACACCTGGGCTGTCTCTGATCGTCTCGCACTATTTGCCGCATCGAACGTGCAATATGAGAGTAAGCGCTACTGGTATATCGACAATCTCGACACCCAGAATCCCAAGACGTATCTCAACGGAAGCGTGGGCGCCCGAAGTGGCGCTCTGACGACCACCTTGTGGGGGAAGAATCTGCTGGACACGCGCGCTTATGAGACCTATGACCCTAATCAGGCGACAGGTTTGGGTCGCGACGTCGGGTTGCCGAACAAGCCGCGGTCCTTCGGCGTTGAATTGTCGGTTAAGTACTAATTCGGAGAGCTAAGGCGGGGAGCACGCTGATGCCAACCCACATCCGCGGGCCAATTCCGGCGGGCATCTGGAGACTTAACACCGCCCGCTCAAGACTGCTGTCGCCGAAGACCTTGACGTTGTGGATCGTCCAAAACACCGCCGATGAGCTCAAATGGGTGGCTGTGGAAACCAACGCCCAGCGTCAGACGTCGATCAATTCATGGCAAGGTCGTTACGGCGGCGAGGCCGCAGTGGTGGCGGGTGCAGGCATCAAGGCGCGGCTGACAAGCAAACCAGTGGAAGGAATACGCACCGAGGGAGAGTTCCCAGGCTTGGGACGTTTTGTTGAATTCTGTACGCTCAGCGATGATGGCCGGCGAATGATTTGCGATGGTGAGGTTTCAACGGACCATGGCCTCCAAACCTATCGCGAGGAATTCGACTGGTTCTCTGATTCTCCTCACGCGCTGTCGGACCCTGAAAGTTAAGTAGCTCGAACGCCTGAGGGCGTGGTCGTGGTTAGTCACTGAACCCATTTAAAACACCTCGAAACGTTCTTCCTGGTTGTCTGTCATCATACAAGAAAATATCAATCGGCGACTGATTCGGCGTAGTGACGCGCCGGTGCAGTCAGTCCGCCGCTCTCGTACCAGGGGAAAGCGGAACAGCGGCTGCAGCTATTGACTGTTGACATGAACGCAGCTAGCGCACAGCAGATGTCCGAGGCCGAGTCGGGTGCGGATTCCGCTGATGATGAACGGTCGCGCTGGAGGATGGTGAACGGTGCGGCGGCC
>Ga0307471_100001206_pt1 | contig 14044 bp, 14 predicted proteins | sample atmos_gasesAM3C__2_FD_204566 | JGI IMG/M metagenome (GOLD analysis project Ga0307471, IMG submission 204566) | Hardwood forest soil microbial communities from Morgan-Monroe State Forest, Indiana, United States - atmos_gasesAM3C_515 | ecosystem: Environmental > Terrestrial > Soil > Temperate... | reverse complement strand
ACCGTGCGATTGCAAATGTTTCAGAAGCGCCTCCGCTTAAATCTTAATCGTAATGTCAACGCCCGCAGGCAAATTCAATTTCTTTAATTCGTCCACCGTCTTCGCCGTCGGCTCAATGATATCCAATAGTCGCTTGTGTGTGCGAATTTCAAATTGTTCCATCGACTTTTTATCAACGTGTGGAGAGCGGTTCACGGTGAATTTCTCGATTAATGTCGGTAGCGGAATCGGCCCGGCCACGCGCGCCCCCGTACGCTTCGCAGTTTCCACGATCTCCACCGCAGATTGGTCAAGCATGCGATGATCGAACGCTTTTAGGCGAATCCGGATGCGCTGGCCATTACTCATTTGGCCTCTTTCTGGTCGAGAATGGCCGGAACCAAGTTCGCGGGCACCGGTTGGAAATGCGACGGTTCCATTGAATAACTGGAGCGACCCTTCGAAAGCGAACGAATGGCAGTCGCGTAGCCGAACAGTTCAGCGAGTGGAACCTCGGCATGAACGATGGCCAGGTGCCCGCGCGTCTCGATATTGTTAATGCTTCCACGCCGGCGACTCAAGTCACCGCAGATGTCCCCTTGAAACTCATCGGGCGTGATGTTTTCGACCTTCATTATCGGCTCCAGCAGAATCGGTTTCCCCTGTCTAAATCCGTCTTTCATCGCGAAGATCGCCGCCATTTTGAATGCGAGCTCGCTGGAATCGACTTCGTGAAACGAACCGTAAACGATATCGACTTCAACATCGACAACAGGATAACCGCCAAGAACACCGTTGAGCACCGCTTCCTCGATGCCTTTTTTGACGGCAGGAATGTATTCGCGCGGAATGACGCCGCCGACGATTTTGTTTTCGACAACCAACCCGGTGCTTCGAGCGCCGGGACGGACATCCACTTCGACGTGGCCGTACTGACCGCGGCCGCCTGATTGCTTAATCAACTTGCCGACGCCATGCGCGCTGGCAGTGATCGTTTCGCGGTAAGCGATCTGGGGTTTGCCCGCGTTCGCGTCGACTTTGAATTCGCGGAACATGCGATCGCGAATAATCTCCAAATGCAGCTCGCCCATTCCGGCGATGATGGTCTGGCCGGTGTCTTCGTGCGTATAAACCTTGAACGTCGGATCTTCTTCAGACAACCGCTGTAGGGCGATGCCCATTTTTTCCTGATCCAATTTTGTCTTCGGCTCGATCGCCATTGTAATGACGGGATCAGGAAACGTCGGCGGCTCGAGCAGAATCGGATGGTCTTCGTCGCAAAGAGTATCGCCCGTGGTGATATTTTTAATTCCGACAATAGCGGCGATATCGCCCGAGTAACAGGTCTCTATGTCTGCGCGTTTGTCGGCTTGAATCTGAATCAAGCGCGAGATGCGCTCGCGTTTGTTCGTGCGCGGGTTGTAAACCGTGTCGCCTTTGCTCAGCGTGCCGGAATAAACACGGAAGAAAACCAGCTTTCCGACAAACGGATCGCTCCAAAGCTTGAAGGCCAGCGAGCAAAAGTTGCCGTTGTCATCAGTCGGCGCGTCAATCGGCTCGCCGGTATCGGGGTCCTGACCCTTTGCCGGCGGAATGTCGAGTGGACTCGGGAGATAATCGACGACCGCATCGACCAAATACTGGATGCCGATGTTCTTTAGCGCCGAGCCGCCGATCACCGGCACAAATTTGTTGGAAATTGTTTGCCGGCGAATTCCAGCTTTTAACAGCTCTGGTGTGACCGGTTTTTCATGGATAACGGCCTCAGCAACCTCGTCATCGATATTTGAAACTTGTTCGACCAGTTCCCTGTAAGCCTTGTTAACGATCTCAACATACTCCTTGGGAACATCGGTGACTTCATACGTCGATCCGAGCTGATCGTTCTCTGAATAAATGATTGCCTTCTTATTGATGACGTCGAGCTGACCGCGCAGCTGATCTTCTTTGCCCAGAGGCAGCAAAACCGGCCATGCGTTCGCGCCGAGCTTTTTGTGGATACTCTTCACCGACATTTCGAAGTCCGCGCCGACCCGGTCCATCTTATTGATGAACGCCAAACGCGGCACGTTGTACTTGGTCGCCTGGCGCCACACCGTTTCCGATTGTGGCTGCACGCCGGCCACACCATCGAAAACTGCAATCGCCCCATCCAGCACGCGCAATGAACGTTCCACCTCTGCGGTGAAATCGACGTGTCCCGGCGTATCAATAATGTTGATCCGCTCTTTGACCCCTTCGAAAATTTTGTAAACGCCCTCTTCTTTGCGTTGCGCCCAGGTGCATGTCGTCGCAGCAGAGGTAATCGTGATCCCGCGCTCGCGTTCCTGCTCCATCCAGTCGGTGACCGTCGTGCCTTCGTGCACCTCGCCCATCTTGTGAATCATGCCGGTGTAAAACAGCACCCGCTCGGTAATCGTTGTCTTGCCGGCGTCAATGTGCGCTGCGATGCCGATGTTCCGCGTTCGTTCCAGAGGGAACTTACGATTCGGCGAATTTGGATTTTTCACCGGGGTCTTTTTCTGTTCCATCGTCGCCGTCGCCATAATCATCACCAACGGAAATGCGCAAATGCGCGATTCGCTTGCGCCATTTTATGAGTGTCTTCGCGTTTCTTGATCGCGTTCCCCTGGCCTGCCGCGGCGTCTTTTATTTCCTGAGCCAGTGCTTCAGCCATCGGCATGCCTTTGCGATTGTCCGCGTATTGGACGATCCACCGAGTAGCCAGAGAAATCTGTCGCGCCGGCGTCACCTCCATCGGGACTTGATAAGTCGCTCCGCCGACTCGGCGTGATTTTACTTCCAATCGCGGACGGACATTCTCGACCGCCTTATTTACCACTTCCAACGGATCAACTGAATCAGAACCTTCGCGGGATTTGTCGATCGCTGTGTAAACAATCCGCTCCGCCAGCGATTTCTTGCCGCGCTTCATCACCGTGGTAATGAGGCGCTCCACCGCCGGACTCCCATAGCGGGAATCGACGCGCTCCTCTTTTTTGTAAACTCTTTTCCGTCGCGACATTGTCGGTCTTCCTATCCAATATTATTTCTTCTCGGCGGCGGCTTCCTTCGCTGCGCCTCCGCCACCACCAGCCTTCGGACGCTTCGCCCCGTATTTGGAGCGGCTGCGTCGGCGTCCATCCACGCCCAGCGCGTCGAGCGTTCCGCGCACAATGTGATACCGAACACCCGGCAAATCCTTCACGCGTCCCCCGCGTACAAGCACGATCGAGTGCTCCTGTAAATTATGCCCCTCGCCCGGAATGTAGGCAATCACTTCCTGGCCGTTCGTCAACCGCACTTTTGCCACCTTGCGCAGCGCAGAATTCGGCTTCTTAGGTGTGCGCGTCATCACCTGCACGCATACGCCGCGCCGCTGCGGACAATCGGCCAGCGCAGGTGACTTCGACTTCACCGATATCTTTCGGCGTCCTTTACGGATCAGTTGATTAATCGTGGGCATCTTCCAAATTTCAAAAACAAAGCGCCGCCAAAAGCGTCATGCCCGGGGCGACAAAAAACCCGCCCAGGCCGCGCAGCAAACTCTCTCACGCGCCTGATGCGGTGAGCCCCGAATATAGAGGGAAAAACGCGGTCTGCAAAAAATATTTTATACTCCGTTTGTCATTCCGAACGGAGTCGAGCAATCTCTGATTGAGATGCAGCAAAGCTTCGAACGTTTAGCTACCGATAGACATTCGAATGCGCGGCGTGGGCGCCTAACGACTGCGCATGGCGGGATCGATACGCCGGCGTTCATGCCCGTAGGAACACAAGGTTCGGTGAAAGGCGTCAGTCCGCGGGAGCTCCATGAACTGAATGCGCAAATCGTTCTGGGAAATACGTACCATCTATTCGTTAGGCCGGGACTCGATGTGCTCAAACATTTTGGCGGCTTGCACAACTTTATGAACTGGGATGGCCCCATTCTGACGGATAGCGGTGGTTACCAGATTTTTTCGTTGGCAAAATTGCGGAAAATCACGGAGGAAGGCGTCGAATTTCAAAATCACATCGATGGCGCGCGAGCATTCATCTCACCCGAGATCGCCATGGAAATTCAGACGTTGCTCGGCAGCGATATCGCAATGGCGCTCGACGAGTGCGTTCCGTATCCGTGTGAATACGATTACGCAGCCAAAAGCGCGGAGATGACAACGCGCTGGGCGAAGCGATGCCGGGAGTGGAAACAGCGAAAAGGCGAAATGGCGAAACCGGAACTCGCCGACTCGGCAACTCGGCGACTCGCCGATTCGATGCTTTTCGGCATCGTTCAAGGCGGGACGTTTGAAGATCTGCGCAAGGAAAGCGCGCAAGCGATTGTGGATCTTGATTTCGCTGGTTACGCCATTGGCGGCGTGAGCGTGGGCGAGCCGGAGGAGGAAATGATGCGAGCCGTCGAATGGGCGGAGCCATTCTTGCCCGGGAATAAACCACGTTACGCGATGGGACTTGGCACGCCGCCGCAACTGCTGGAGTTGATCGCGCGCGGGATGGACATGTTCGATTGCGTGTTGCCGACGCGCCTGGCGCGAAATGGAACAGTATTCACAGCGGCAGGCACGATCAATTTAAAAAACGCCGGGTTCATTCTGGACAAGAATCCGATCGAAGAAAACTGCGCGTGCGATACCTGCCGCGAATTTACGCGCGGATACATTCGACATCTCATCAAGGCGGAAGAAATTCTTGGCCTTCGCTTGATCACGCTGCATAACTTGCATTTTTATTTGAATCTAATGAATCAGGCGCGCGCTGAAATCGAAAACGGAACATTCGATCAGTTTCGCAAAGCATTTGCAGCCGAATACAAAACGCGAGATGCGTTGGCGGTCGAATGAGGTACGGGCGGCCTCCGACTACCATTAACCTATTCTTTGCTGGCTGCCCTTCGCGCCGTGCGCAGATCCACTACGAACCGCTCATACTCACGTTGCCGCGATTCCTCGTCTGGTTGTCGAAGAAGAGACGATGGATGCACCGTGGCGAGGGTTCTCGGCGCAAGTTTCGAGGATAATATCTTGCCTCGTTCGCGAGTAACACGGAATGATGGACCGAAAACCGCTTGCGCTGCCGTCGCGCCGAGACACACCAGCAACTTTGGCTTTACAAGGCGCAGCTCCGCTTCCAGCCACGGCCGGCAGGCTGCGATTTCGCGCGAATTTGGTTTCTGATGAATCCGGCGCTTCTCGCGGGGCTCCCATTTGAAGTGTTTCACCGCGTTCGTAACGTAAACTTCCTTGCGATCAATTCCCGCTTCTTCGAGCGCTCGATCCATGATCTTTCCAGCGGGTCCAACGAAAGGTTTTCCCTCCCGATCTTCGTAATCGCCCGGCTGTTCGCCGACCAGCATGATGGCCACGTCTTTCGGGCCTTCGCCAAACACGGTTTGTGTAGCCCGCTTGTAGAGATGACACGCTTTACATTCGCGCGCCCCGTCCCGCAGCCCGGCCAAGCTTGATGTGTCCGGCGGTTGCGCTGGGCGCGCGTATTCTTCAGAGCCCGTCCCCATCTTTCGATTATGAATCGCAACTGCCTTAAAATTTGTGTTTGTTTAACCAAATGATTCTGGAAACGTCGCGACTAATTCTGCGCGAATTCCAAGACGAAGACATCGGGCGGCTCGCCGAACTAATGGCCAACCGCGATTTCATGCGCTTTTCGCTCGGCCCATACACGCGCGAGCAAACTCAGACCGTACTGCAGAAATTCCTCTCCTGGAACCAGGCTGGTTTGCCTTCGCAGTTTGCGGTTGTCATTCGCGAGAATAAGAATCTCCTTGGTTATTGCGGTTTTCTCCATCACCCGGAAGTGCCAGAAGAGGTCGAAATCGGTTACCGGCTGGATCCCGCATATTGGAACCGTGGTCTGATCACAGAAGCCGCGTGCGCCGTGCGCGATTACGCGTTTCTCAATCTAAAATTGCCACGAGTGATTTCGCTGATTCATCCGGAAAACATTCCCTCGCGTCGTGTGGCGGAGAAAATTGGAATGGCGCCGGAAAAGGAAATTACGTTTCGAGGCTTTCCGACGACTGTGTTTGCGTTGTCTCGCGAGCAATGGCTTGTGGAGCGCGGCGGTGGATGAACTCGCGCGCGAGTGCGCGATAGGCTTGGGCGGCCGCTCCACTCGGAGCATATTCCAGAATCGATTTCCCAAAGCTCGGCGCCTCGCTCAAGCGCACACTTCGCGGAATCACAGTCTGATAAACACGCTCGCCGAAATGCTGGCGCACCTCCGCAACCACCTGCTCGCTAAGATTTGTCCGGGCGTCAAACATCGTCATCACGATACCGCCAAGTTCGAGGCGCTTGTTCGCGCCTGAGTCGCGCACCTGCTCGATCAGTCGAACAATTTTGACCAGTCCTTCCAGCGCGAAATACTCACACTGTATTGGGGTCAAGAGCTCATCGGCGGCCGCGAGTGCGTTGGTCATCAGGATTCCAAGCGACGGTGGACAATCCAGCAGGACAAAATCAAATGTGGCGTCTGCGTGCAGCGGCTGGAGCGTTTCCGCCAGACGCGTGAGATGACTCGGCATCCGCGCAATCTCGACCTCGGCACCCGCCAGATCGAGATCGGAAGGCACAATGAACAGTCCTTCGCGTTCGGTGGGAAAAATTCTTTCGGTAATCGAGGCGTCGCCGAGTAATGGTTCATAAAGACTGGTCTGCTCTACTGCTTGCAGCCCAAACGAGCTGGTAGCGTTCGCTTGTGGATCAAGATCGATAATCAAAATCCGATGACCTATTTCAGCCAGCGCCGCACCGAGATTTACGGCCGTAGTGGTTTTGCCCACACCGCCTTTTTGATTAGCGATCGCGACGATCTTCATAAATCAGAATAGTCAATCTAATCGATTAAGACTGCAGCATTGTTTGCCGTCTTCGAAGCTCGCCAGATGATGTTGCCAGTCGCTGCAAACGGAAACTAAATTTTTCGGATTTCAGATTTGGAATTTCAGCAGTAGCGTTTGAGCGTCTAAACCCATGAAAGCTCCTTTAGTATCAATCGCACCTGCGCCGACAGCGAAACCGCTGGAGCGCGAGGAACCCGTTGTCTTACGCAGGCAGGACGAGCGCGGCGTGGTCACGCTGACGCTAAACCGACCGCACGCGTTCAATGCCTTGTCGGAGGCAATGCTTGCGGCACTACAGCGTGAATTCGAGGCGATAGCCGAAGACGAGTCGGTGCGAGTAGTCGTTCTTGCGGCGGAGGGCAAAGCGTTCTGTGCCGGACACGATCTCAAAGAGATGCGGGCAAAGCCATCGCTTGATTACTACGAGCGGCTCTTCAGCCAATGTTCCGAAATGATGCTTGGCATCCAGCGATTGCCTGTGCCGGTGATTGCTCGTGTTCAAGGCGTCGCCACCGCGGCAGGCTGCCAATTGGTTGCGATGTGCGATCTAGCTGTAGCGGCAAGCACTGCAAAGTTCGCGGTCAGCGGAGTTAACCTCGGTCTTTTTTGCTCGGCGCCGGGCGTGGCGCTCTCGCGCAATCTTTTGCGTAAGGCGGCGTTCGAGATGCTCGTAACAGGCGAATTTATCAGCGCCGACGAAGCAAAAGTGCGCGGGTTGATTAACCGCGTAGCGGAACCGGAACAGCTCGACGGCGAAATTGAGAGACTCGTTGCGGCAATCATTGCAAAACCGCGTGTCGCTGTGGCGATAGGAAAGGAATTCTTTTACCGGCAAATTGAACTGGGCATTGCGCCAGCCTATGAAGCGGCGGCGCGGACCATGGCCTGCAACATGATGGATGAAACTGCGCTCGAAGGCGTTCAGGCATTCATTGACAAGCGTCCGCCGCGCTGGCCCAAGAATCCAAAGGCATCGTGATTTTTTCAATCCTTGCCTGGCCGCCGTAACCTTGGCGAAGATGGCAACGGTTCAACTGTTTGGCGATTTAATTTTTCCATGTCCTACACTCTTCAAGAACTGGCCAGCATGTCTGGCGGCGAATTGGTTGGCGATCCAAAGCTGAAGATCACCGGGGCTGCATCGCTGGCAGAAGCTACTAGCGGAGAGATCAGTTTTTTCGGCAACCGAAAGTATATCGGACTGTTGCGCAAGACGCGGGCTTCAGCTGTTTTCGTTCCGCCCGATTTCGCCGAACCGCTGGCGCCCGCACAGGTTCGTGTCTCAAATCCTACCAAGGCGTTCGAGCAAGTTGTGCTCAAATTTGCACCTAAACCGATCACCTATGCTCCGGGCATTCATCCGAGCGCGATTGTCGGATCAGGCGTTCGCCTCGGACAACATGTATCAATCCAGCCCCATGTAGTGATCGAAGACGGTTCCCAAATCGGCGATGACACAATTATTGGCGCCGGAAGTTACATTGGACATGAGACAACAATCGGGACCGCGTGCTTGATTTATCCGCTCGTGACCGTTCGCGAGCGAAGCCGGATTGGTTCGCGGGTAATCATTCACAGCGGTGCCGTCATTGGTGCGGACGGCTTCGGCTTTGAAATGGTTGATGGCCGACAGCAAAAGATTCAGCAGCTCGGAATCGTGCAGATCGACGACGACGTCGAGATCGGCGCGAACACGACCATTGATCGCGCCCGGTTTGGTCGGACCTGGATTCAACAAAGTGTGAAGATCGACAACCTCGTGCAAATCGCGCACAACGTCGTCATTGGAAAAAATTCCGTGATCGTGGCACAGACTGGAATCTCAGGCAGTACGCGTGTCGGCGAGCGCGTCACAATGGCGGGACAGGTAGGCATTGTCGGCCATGTCGAGATCGCGGACGGCAGCATCATTGGCGCGCAGAGCGGCGTCTCCAAGAGCATTCCAGGCGGTGTGTGGTTCGGTTATCCCGCGGGCCCGATTGACGAAGTGAAGCAACAGATTGCCTGGATCCGCGGACTGGGAAAACTCTTTGCACGAGTAAAAGAGATTGAGAAGAAACTAGGATCCTAACCTCGCAGCACACTCGAAAGAAGCCCGCGAAGCGCTTCAGAGGAAATCCATTCTGCGCCGCACGCCTGGACCGTTTCTGCTTCCAGGGAATCGGAAGTGGCGACCATCAGCTCGAACCGTTTCGCGTATTTGCTTGCGAGTCGCTCGACGATCGCATCGGCTGTCTGCCCTGTGCGAGAATAAAAGACTTGTACGTCAGCCGGGTCGGAAGTCGCCTCGACCTTTCGTCCTTTGCCATCAAAGACGACCACCACGCGCACACCGGTCCAATCTTGATAATCTCGCAAGCGCTTGATCAGCGCTTCGCGCGCCAGCGACGACCGCCGCGCTTGGAGCTTGCGCAATTCAGGCCATGCAAAAATAACGCTGTGTCCATCGACAATCAGATAACGGGCTCGGTTCGGCATTGCGATGTCTGTGCATGAGCACCGACCCATGTCAGCAGACAGCGATCGAGTCGAATTTACTTTTCCGCGTCGGGTTCCCTCTTTGCCCGCTGCTTGCCTGATGCTGGTTGCATGGCGCTGGCTCGCGGCGCTGCTTTCTTGCGCTCCAGATAGGCTCTACGTCGCTTGCGTTTGGATCGTGCACGGTGCTGTTGTCCCACGGGATGTCTATCGGTTGAAACAATGACAAACGCAATCTGATTGAACTCAGATCATTTTGCACCCCAACCTTCGACGCGAAATCAGGATTGCGTTTCTGCGTGCTTCGTTTAAAAAAGCCTCACTCCTCACACTCTCCTATGATGCACCGGGAATCCGCGGTTACAGCGGTCACACCGAAAGGCGTGGCCGGCTTTGCCATTTTGCTGCTCGTATTGGCCGCATTTTTTGGGTTTTTAAACACCCAAAAAATGAAAACGCTTCGCGCAACTCTTGCGACTGCACAGGCTGCGCGCGATACAGCCGAACGCGGCATACGCGAGAAACTGAATCCGTCGGCGGGTGCCGCCGTAGAAGACCAGGGTAAAGTCGCACAAGCGGAAAACAGAGCCGCAAAAGCAGAGGCAGAGCTCGCCAAAATACAGAAAGAGAAGGCCGATCTGCAGACCAAATTAGACGAAAACCAGAAAGAGATCGCTTCTTTGCACACGCCCGTGCAAGCAGCGGAAAAGAATCCGAATGCTTCGCCGGCTGACAGCCCCGCCGCGACAGCGTCGGCCGCGGATTTGCAGTCGCAAGTCGATGATCTTCGCCGTCAATTGGACAGCGCGGAAAAAGAAAAGGCTTTCCTTTCCGAAAAGCTCCAGGACATCCAGGATCGCGCAGATCAGCCGAAGGAAGGAAAGAAACGGCGGGAAGCCGTCCGCGAGACTGCCCCCCGCCGAACAGGTCTGCGCGGGACGATCCTTGCAGTCAATCAGGCCTACAACTTCGTAGTATTGAATCTCGGCACTCGCCACGGGGTCGAGTCGAATGCGGAGATGCTTGTTCTGCGGGATGGAGCGTTGGTCGGAAAAATTCGCATTTCTTCAGTTGAACCGGCGACCGCCATCGGCGATATCATCACCGGTAGTTTGGCGCGCGGCGCTCAAATTCAATCCGGAGACAACGTAATTTATGCTGGCACAAATCCGTAATCTTCGAACAATTGTCGTCCCTGTTCTGCTGTGTGCGTTCGTGGTAGGCATGTCCTCATGCGCGACACAGAAGGAAACTGCCCTGGTCAGTGATCCGAATGATCGTCACGACTCGCAGATCCCATGGAATAAGCAAGAACCATGGGAAACCACTGGGCAGTTTGCGGGAATGACAGATAGACGATAGCAGCCAGGCTGTACCCGCGGGCGTTGACCGCGGCAATGAGGAACCAAAAGCGCCGTTCGGCGGTCATCACCCCGGCTACAACAAAACCGATCAAATCCAGAAACCGGCTGGAATGACTGCGTTTTTGGGTACCACGACTATGCCGTCGCGGATAAAGTAATTTTCCGCATCCAAATTTGGCGGTTTACCCTCCGGCGTAATCACAACTCCATCGGCGATGCGAGCATTTTTGTCGATGATGGCGCGATCGATCACGCAATTGCGTCCAATGCCCATGGGCAGCTGTGACGAATCAGTTCGTCCTAATTCAAAATAATCCGCGCCCATCACAATGCTGTTCCGGATAGTCGCGCCGCTGTGAATAACGCTGCGTATTCCCACCACACATCGTTCCAGATGCGCATCCGAGATGATGCATCCATCCGAAATGATCGCCTGTCGCAGGGTGGCGCCATTGATTTTGCTTCCCGGCAAAAAGCGCGGATGCGTGTAAATCGGAGACTCGGGCTCAAAGAAACTATACTCGGGCACTACATCTGTGAGATCCAGATTCGCCTCGTAGAAAGCGCGGATTGTTCCGATGTCTTCCCAATAACCCTCAAAAATAAACGCGCTGACATGCCGGTCTTTGATCGATTGCGGGATAATATGTTTTCCGAAATCGACCAGATCGTTCTGCAACGATTGGATGAGCACGTCGCGATTGAAGACGTAAATTCCCATCGAGGCCTGGAACAATTCTTCGTCTTCGTCGGAGCCGATGGCGCTGAGAAGCGCCCGGCTCATCTTCATTTCCTGTAAGACTGCTTCATCGGTCGGCTTCTCGACGAAACGCGTGATCCGGCGATCAACACCGCTCTGCATGATGCCGAACTCAGAAACCTGATGCAGCGCTACCGGTTTAGTGGCCAAAGTGATGTCTGCGCCAAGCCGGATGTGCTGATGTAGCAGCGCACGAAAATCCATCCGGTAAAGCTGGTCGCCGCTTAGGACCAGGTAATAATCAAACGGACGCTCAAGGAAATAGCGCATGTTTTGCCGGACAGCGTCAGCAGTTCCCTGATACCACTGCGAGCCGGTTGGCGTTTGTTGAGCGGCGAGAATGTCCACAAAACTGCGCGAGAAATTGTCGAACTTGTAGCTGTCTTGAATATGCCGATGCAGCGACATGCTGTTGAACTGGGTCAGCACATAGATCGAGCGCAGTCCGGAATTCAGACAGTTGCTGATGGGGATATCAACAATGCGATATTTGCCACCGAGCGGTACGGCAGGTTTGGCGCGGTCCTTCGTCAATGGGAACAAACGGGAGCCGGCGCCACCGCCCATAATGATGGCAAGCGTTCGCTGGGTTGTGCCGGGCGGCAACGCCCCGAACGCTTCTGCGCTGGGATTTTTTGGAAACAAATCGCGCTGCGGCTGGTGTTGCATTCTTACCAATCAATAACTCAGCGACTGCTTTTTTGCGGTAACTTTTTTGCTGTCGAGCCAAAGCGACGCCGGCGACTCGAGTTTCTCACGAAGGTTTAAGCGAAAGTGTCTGTTTCTTGCGGCTGAGGACAGCCGCCGCTACACTCCAAAAAACATGTGTGGAATTGTTGGCTACGTTGGGCGCGCTCAAGCCGCGCCCATTTTGCTCGACGGACTGCGTCGCCTTGAATATCGAGGTTACGACTCAGCCGGCATCGCCATTTTAGACGGGGGGCGTCTGGAAACGCGAAAATGCGCCGGACGCATCGCAGCTCTCGCAAAGCTAATGAGAAAGCAACCAGTCTCAGGTTCGCTCGGGGTGAGTCACACACGCTGGGCGACGCACGGCAAAGTCACCGACCAAAACGCGCATCCGCACTTCGACGCCAGCGGCAAACTGGCACTGGTCCACAACGGCGTAATAGAAAATTATCAGACGCTCAAAGATGAGCTAATCCGAAGCGGTGATACAAAGTTTCGCTCCGAAACCGACACCGAAGTGCTCGCGCATCTGATAGGCAAACTCTATGACGAATCGTGCGCCAGCACAGTGGATGTTCCGGAAAAAAAGGCGCGACTGCTTACGGCCGTTCGCGCCGCGCTTCGCCAGGTGATCGGCACATATGGTATTACTTTGGTCCACGCTGACGTGCCGGATTTCATGATCGGCGCACGGCGTGGAAGCCCACTCGTGCTCGGAGTAGGCAACGGCGAAAATTTTCTGGCCAGTGACGTCAGTGCAATCGTCGCTTACACCCGTGACGCTGTTTATCTAAACGATTTCGACGTAGTCGCTGCGGGAAGCGACAAATTCGAGATCACTTCGCTCGCGGGAGACAGCAGCGAGCATCCTGTCAGTAAAGTCGAATTTACCGCCGAAGACATCGGAAAAGGGGATTATCCCCATTACATGCTCAAAGAAATCCTTGAGCAACCAAACACGGTACGCGACGCGATGCGCGGCCGTCTCGACCCGGAGGAATGCACCGCAAAGCTAGGCGGCTTGAACATGACGCCTCCCGAGCTTCGCGATGTCGGCCGTATCGTCCTTACAGGTTGTGGCACCGCGCTTCATGCCGGCATTGTCGGTGAATATTTGATCGAGCGACTTGCGAACATTCCAACCGAAGTCGAATACGCGAGTGAGTTTCGTCATCGTAATACACCAATGACTCCTGAGACGCTGGTCTTTGCGATCAGCCAGAGCGGCGAAACCGCGGATACACTCGGAGCCGTGCGCGAAAGCCGGCGCAAAGGCTTTCGCACTCTGGGAATTTGTAACAACGTCGCGAGCACGATTGCCCGCGAGAGCGATGGAGGAGTTTATATGCACGCCGGTCCGGAAATCGGCGTCGCGGCTACGAAATCTTTTACGTCGCAACTTGCCATTCTTACGCTCCTTGGGTTGCTCTTTGGCCGGATGCGAAATCTTTCCGCAACGGATGGGAGCCGCGTGATTGAAGCGCTTGAAGCGTTGCCCGGCCAGATCGAAACGGTTCTGAATCTCAGCGACCAAATTAAGGCAGTTGCCAAAAAATATGCCGGTGCAAACGGCATGCTTTTCTTTGGCCGGCAATTCAACTTCCCGGTCGCGCTTGAAGGGGCGCTGAAGATGAAGGAGATCACCTATCTGTTTGCGGAAGGGCACCCCAGCGCTGAGCTCAAGCACGGGATAATTGCGCTGATTCGGCCTAATCTGCCCTCCGTATTTATCGCGCCTGATGATTCAGTTTTCTCCAAAAACCTGAACAACATCGAACAGGTTAAGGCGCGCAAGGGGCCAGTCATTGCGGTGACCAGCGGAAACGGCCCGAAGCGCCTCAAAGAAGTTGCCAACGAAATAATCGTGCTGCCGGAAGTGCCCGAGTACGTAATGCCCATTCTTGCTGTCGT
>Ga0307471_100001205_pt1 | contig 14046 bp, 13 predicted proteins | sample atmos_gasesAM3C__2_FD_204566 | JGI IMG/M metagenome (GOLD analysis project Ga0307471, IMG submission 204566) | Hardwood forest soil microbial communities from Morgan-Monroe State Forest, Indiana, United States - atmos_gasesAM3C_515 | ecosystem: Environmental > Terrestrial > Soil > Temperate... | reverse complement strand
CTCAGTGCAGGCGGTTCTGGTGGCCAATCACGGTCCTTTTGCCTGGGGTCTGGACCCAGCTGCGGCGGCCCACAATGCCGTGATCCTGGAAGCGGTGGCACGGATGGCGTATTTCACCATCAACATTGATCGAGCGGCAAAACCCATTGGCGGCGGGTTGCATGACAAGCACCACCTGAGGAAGCACGGCTCCAACGCGTATTACGGGCAAGCCAAGGAAAAGAAATGATGCCAGCTTTGGCGATGTATGTAGCGACGCAGCTTGTGCACTTGTCCGCCGTGGACGTGGTGATAATCACCTTCTACTTTGTGCTGGTTTTGGCCATCGGATTCTACCTGCGCGGCCGCGCCAACACCGGCGAAGACTTCTTCATGGCTGGACGCGAGATGACGGCGTGGGTGGCTGGACTGAGTTTTCTCTCCGCCAATCTGGGCGCGCTCGAACTGATGGGCTGGGCCGGATCGGCCTACCAATACGGCATTCTGGCGACTCACTGGTATTGGATCGGCGCGATCCCGGCCATGCTGTTCCTCGCGCTGGTGATGATGCCGTTCTACTACATTTCCAAGACCCACTCCGTCCCAGGCTATTTGAAGTTGCGCTTCGGCGAACCCAGCCGCGCCCTGTCCGCGGTTTCCTTTGCCTTTATGACCGTGCTCATGAGCGGCGTCAACATGTTTGCCATGGCCAAGGTCATGCAGATCGTGTTGGGTTGGGACATTAATTTCAGCATCTGGGTTTCGTCACTGACGGTTGGCATTTATGTCACGCTGGGCGGCCTCCGCTCCGCCATCTTTAATGAGGTCCTGCAGTTCTTCCTCATCTGGGCCGGGGCGTTGCTGATTCCTATTCTTGGATTGTATGAAGCCGGGGGTTGGACGAATCTCAAGCTGCAAATTGCAGCGAGGTCGTCGGAACAGTACGTCCATCTCTGGTCTGGGTTGGGATCGTTCACGTCGAATCCCATGGGTATCCACTGGACCGGCATTGTGTTCGGACTCGGCTCCGTCATTTCGATGGGCTACTGGACCACGGACTTTCTGGTAGTGCAGCGTATTCTCGCCGCCAAGGACATTCGCAGCGCCGAAATGGCACCCATCATCGGCGCCGGCTTCAAGATGCTGGTGCCAATCATCGTCATCCTGCCCGGACTGCTGGGCTTGGCCGTACTGCCAATGAAGCTGGTCCCGGAATCAATCGCCGCGGCCACTGGGGCCCATAGCTACAACGATGTTCTCCCGCTCATGCTTGCCCGGTACTGCGGTCCAGGGCTGCTGGGGCTCGGGATCACCGCTCTGATTGCGGGTTTCATGTCGGGCATGGCCGGGAATGTGAGCGCGTTCACCACGGTGTGGACGTATGACATCTACCGCCCGCTGATCAACAGCAAAGGCACTGATCATCATTACGTAAACATGGGCCGCTGGACCACCGTGATCGGTGTGCTGATCAGTGTGGGTACTGCGTATCTGGTGATGCAGTTCGCCAGCATTATGGATTACGTACAGGCGCTCTTCAGTTTCTTCATTGCCCCGCTGTTTGGCACCGTCATCCTCGGGATGCTCTGGAAGCGGGCGACCGGTGCTGGCGGTTTCTGGGGATTGTTGTGCGGAACACTTTCCTCGATTGGTATGTGGGCGTGGGTGAAGCTCGATCCCACCGCGTTGCGTTATGTGGCGCTCTCGCCGCATGCCAAGGCCCTGGCCCAGGATATGTATCAGGCGCTCTGGTCTTTCATAGTCTGCGTGCTTGTGACGGTAGTTGTGAGTTTGGCGACCAAGCCTGTTCCAGCCAGCGAATTGACGGGTCTGGTGTACGGCGAGACAGAAATACCCTCGATCGGGGATGTCCCCCTGTACCAGAAGCCGCTTTTCTGGGCTAGCGTGGTGGTGGTCGTGTTCTTTGTACTCAACATTGTTTTCTGGTAGAGAGAGGCGCGAAGTATGATTTCCATCTGGTTTTTTATCGGCATTTCGCTGGCTGTGAACGGCGCGTTGATCTGTGGAGCGGGAATCTACCAGGTGATAAATCCTCCAGTGAATCCGAATGTGGTTCTTTTCAACTTGCACGCCAATGTATGGTGGGGTGCAGTGCTGCTGGTCATCGGATTGATCTACTGCGCGAAATTCGCCCCGCGGCGGCAAGCCTGAGATCATTGAGTCTGTAAAGGTACCGTAATGGCGACCAAAAAAATAACGATGGGCCTGATCGTGGGTAACCGGGGTTTCTTTCCCGATCATCTGGCCAAGAGCGGCCGGGAAGAAATGCTGCGGGTGTTGACCGCTGCCGGCATGGATGTGGTCGCGCTGACTCCGGAAGAAAGCAAGCATGGGGCGGTCGAAACCCGGGAAGAGTCCAGGCGCTGTGCCGACCTGTTCAAACACAATCGTGATCGCATCGACGGCATTGTCGTGACTCTGCCGAACTTTGGGGAAGAGCGAGCGATTGCCGATGCGTTGCGGCTGGCGGATTTGCGTGTGCCCGTACTGATCCAAGCGACGCCCGATGATCCCGGGAAGATGACTATCGCTTTCCGCCGCGACAGCTTTTGCGGCAAGATGTCCGCTTGTAACAACTTGCGGCAGTACGGCATTCCGTATTCCATTACCACGCTGCATACTGAAAGCCCCGATTCGCCCGAGTTTGCCCAAGACCTGCAATGGTTCGCTGCGGTCTGTCGCGTGGTCAATGGCTTCCGCAACCTGCGGGTGGGAGCGATTGGCGCGCGCCCCACAGCTTTCAACACGGTCCGCTACAGCGAGAAGATTCTCGAATCGCAAGGCATTTCAATTGAGACGCTTGACCTCTCCGAGGTACTGGGCCGCATCGAGCGCATGAAGGACAACGACGATGCCGCACAGGCCAAGCTGGCATTGATCAAGAAATATGTCGACTCGAGCGGGGTGCCGGCGCAGGCCTTGATGAAGATGGCGAAGCTGGGCGCGGTGGTCGACCACTGGATGGCGGCCACGGAAGTCGCCATCAGTGCGGTGCAGTGCTGGACCTCTATCGAGGAAAACCTAGGCGTGGTGCCTTGCACCGTGATGAGCATGATGAGTGACAGCCTGCTCTCGAGCGCCTGCGAGGTGGATATCTGCGGCGTGCTCGGCATGCACGCGTTGCGTCTGGCGTCCGAAACGCCTTCGGCGCTGCTTGACTGGAACAACAACTACGGCTCCGATCCCAACAAGGCGGTGTGCTTCCATTGCTCCAACCTTCCCAAGCACTTCTTCCGCTCGGTGAAGATGGATTTCCAGGAGATCATTGCGGGCACCGTGGGCAAGGAAAATACTTTTGGCACCTGCGTAGGGCTGATCAAGCCGGAAAAGATGAGCTTTGCCCGCTTCTCCACTGACGACACCGCGGGCAAGATGCGAGGCTACGTAGGCGAAGGACAGTTTACCGACGATCCGTTGAATACCTTCGGCGGCGCCGGCGTGGTCGAAATCCCACAGATGCAAAAGCTGCTGCACTATATCTGCGAGAATGGCTTCGAGCATCACGTGGCCGCCAACCTCTCGAGCGTTGCGCCTGCGGTCTACGAAGCCACCACCCGGTATCTCCACTGGGACATGTATCAGCATCCGGGAAATAACGGAGCCTGCTGATGGCCATTGTGGCTGGAGTCGATTTTGGAACTCTGAGCGTCCGCGTCTCCATCGTGGACAGCGCCCGCGGCCTTCTGGAATCCGCCGTCGCCGAATATCCTCTGCACCGCAAGCGCGAAGATCCTGAATACGCCACCCAATCGCACGAGGACCACATGCGCGCTCTCGCCGCCGCGACTCGCGAGGCGGTGAAGAAAGCCGGTATCTCGGGCGACCAGGTGGAGGCGATCGCTCTCGATACCACCGGCTCCTCGGTGATTCCGGTGGGCAAGGACCTGCAGCCTCTGGGTGAATACTACTTGTGGTGTGATCATCGGGCCAAGGGTGAGGCGGCAGAGATCACGGCGGCCGCGCATCGCGAAAAGCTCGAGGCCATCAACTGGTGTGGCGGTGTGTATTCCTCGGAGTGGGGATTTTCGAAACTCCTGCATTGGCTTCGCCACAACCCCATAAAGCGTTCCGAGTTTGTCTCCGCCTTCGAGCACTGCGACATGGTGGCGGCCACGTTGTGCGGCATTACCGATCCAAAGAAAGTAAAACGCAGCGTCTGCGCCATGGGCCACAAGTGGCTCTGGAACCGGGCTCTCGGAGGCCTTCCTCCAGAGAATTTCCTGGTCAAGGTCGATCCTTTGCTGGCAGGGGTACGCGAAAAACTGGACGGCGAATACGCGGCTTCAGACCAGATTGCGGGAACCCTCTCGAAGAGCTGGGCAGAGAAGCTTGGCCTGAAGGCCGGCATTCCAATTCCGGTGGGGGCATTCGATGCGCACTGGGACGCGATCGGGGCAGGCTGCGGAACCGACGACATGGTTAACGTGGTCGGGACCTCCACCTGCATTATCGGGATCACGCCGTCAGTGAATCTTGTTCCGGGTGTCTGCGGCGTCGTGCAGGGAAGCGTTCATCCGGGCCGGACGGGGATCGAAGCCGGACTCTCGGCCGTGGGCGACATCTTCAACGCGATTGCAACTCGTGCCGGCACTGATGTACAGACGCTGAGCCAGGGCTTGGAGAATTATCGTGCAGGGCAAACCGGACTGCTACGCATGACCTGGGACAATGGCGACCGCACCGTACTGGTCAATCCGAACTTGCGCGGCATCACTCTGGGCTGGAATCTCCAGAGCACTGCGCAGGACGAATTGTATGCCGCCATCGAAGGCACAGCGTTCCATACCCGCGTGATTCTCGACCGCATGGCTGGCAATGGGGTATACGTCAAGCGCGTCATCAATGCCGGCGGCATTCCGCAAAAGAATGACGTGCTGAACCGGGTTTACGCTAACGTGCTAGGCCGGCCTGTGCTGGTTCCGAGCAAGAGCGTGACCAGCCTGGGTTCGGCAATCTTTGCATTCCTCGCGGCCGGAACGTTCAAGACCATCGAGGATGCACAGAAGAAGATTTGCCCGCCCAACCGGGTCTTCGAGCCTGACAAATCCGAGCAGCGCGTTTACGACGAGCTCTATTCGCTTTACAGCAAGCTCTATTTTGCCTTCGGCGATCCCCAAAACAATGCCTTCGGCACGGTGCTGCCGTCCCTGATTCGCGTAGCCGAGTCTATGCACAAGAATTGATGTAGGCGCGAGCGCCCTCGCTCGTGCGGCATCTCCACGAACCACCTGGGGACAGAGCCGCCCTCGGCTGGCCGGCGGAGCAGGGCTCCGCTAGTTCGCTCCCGGCGAAACCTGTCGAGCTGCGCTCGACTGGACAGCTGAGGACAGCTTTCCCTACGTGGTCCGTGGTGGCCCCTGCACGAGCGAGGACGCTCGCGCCTACACTAGAATAAGCATTCTTGCCTGCTTCCCTTAAACTCGACCGTCTGCGGGTGGTGCTGGTCTCGTCACGTAATCCACTTAACATTGGCGCGGCGGCACGCGCCATGAGCAATTTTGGGTTTTCCCACCTCCGGGTGGTGAACCCCTACGAAAAGGCATTCCGTACGGCGCGCTCCGCGGTTGGCGCGTCGGAACTGCTGGCCAGCGCGAAAGAATTCACGAGTGTCGCCGACGCCGTGGCCGACAGCACCTTGGTGGTGGGCACAACCGCGGTGCGCCATCGGGAACTGCATCACCCGCTACGACGCCTCGAATACGGCGGCCGGCTGATCCGAAAGCATATGAGTTCCGGGCGAGTGGCACTCTTGTTCGGCTCGGAGAGGTACGGCCTTTCGAAGCTGGACCTCAGCTACTGCCACTGGCTGATTCGCATCCCCACCGTGGAGCAGAATATCTCGATGAATCTCGGCCAGGCGGTCGCCGTATGCCTGTACGAACTGATTCGCGATGGCAAGGCGGCCGGGAGATCCGAGAAACAGACCCTGGCTACTGGAGGCGAGATCGAGCGCATCACAGCTTTGCTGGCCGATGTGCTGAGTACCAGCAGTTACATGCTTCCGCAGCGGGCGGCCGAGACTGAGCAACGAATTCGCCGCATGGTCCGCCGGATCAAACTGTCGGCCCAGGATGTCGAAGCGTGGCTGGGCATTCTGCGGCATGTTCAATGGCAGTTGCGCCAGGGGAAAAAGAACGCTGAGTGACGCTGACCCTTCGGAATTTTTCCTTCACCCGAAATCATTTACACTAAAGATCAAATGTCTGACCGCATCGTCTGCTCGTGCATAACCTGCCCCAAGTGCGGGACTTGGGTGGTAGTCGAACGCGAAATGACCAGGGAAAGTAACAAGGAGAAAGTAAACACCACCTGTCCGGGCCCCGAATGCGGCAAGCAGTTTGCCTTTGCGGTGGGGGAAACCAAGGTTTTCGAATTACCCATGAATCTCTTTGAACGGCGACACTTTTACCGCTCCGAACTATCGTAGTTCGGACCTGCCTCGCTGTCTCCCGGCATGAATACCAGCGTCCGGGCTGGAGATTTTGGTGCCGATAGGCGTAGGGGTCTCAAGTAGAATTGAAACAGCCACTGGGGATGAAACCGGCGATGTTAAGATCGTGCCAGTTGCTCGGAGTAAGGTTGAATCTGAAAACAGACGAGGGGAGTATTCATGAGATTTGAACTGCTGGCGCTCTACGCGGGTCCCGACCAAGTGATGACGGTGACTTCCGGGCTGGCCAGCGTGCTCGGCCTCTTGCTGATCTTCTGGAACAAGGTCGTTGGCATCTTTTTCAAAGTCGTACGGAAATTCAGCCGCTCCGCTACGCCTGCCGCTGTTGACGCTCCCAAGGATAGTCCCAAAGGAACTCCGTAATTTCGGGTCCGCTTCTTGCGCAGAAAAGTTATCGTCATCGGTTTGGACGGCCTTGAGCCCGGCATTGTGGACGCGATGCTGGAACGCGGAGAGCTCCCAAACCTCGCCAGGATTCGCGCTACGGGCAGCTACTCCCGGCTGCAAACGACTTATCCCGCCCAGACCCCTGTCGCCTGGTCATCGTTTGTCACCGGCACTAACCCCGGCGGACACGGCATCTTTGATTTCATCTGTCGCGATCCGAAAACCTACTTGCCGGATGTTGCGCTGACCCTGTTCGAGCGGCCGAAGAATCTGCTGACCCAGCCACGAATAGTCAACCGGCGAAGCGGCGTGCCGCTGTGGCAGACCCTCTCGGCGGCCGGCATCCCCAGCACCGTTTTGCGGTGTCCTTGTACCTTTCCGCCTGAAACATTGCAAGGCCGGATGCTGGCCGGAGTGGGCGTTCCCGACGTGCGCGGCAGCCAGAGTAAAGGTACGTTTTACACGCAAGACACGACAGCGGTTGCGCAAGAGAACGAGCAACTCATTTTTCTCGATTCGGGTGATGAGATCGCGACCCGTGTGATCGGGCCACGCAACACGAAAGCATCACCGGTAGCGGATACATCTTGTGAAGTACGTGTCCAGGTGGACAAGGCGGCGTGCAAACTGGTGATTCACACTGGCGGCTCGCCGGCAAAGATTGAAGTTACCGAAAAAAGTTGGAGCGAGTGGGCACGATTCAAGTTCAAGTTCTCTATGCTGCAGTCGGTGACGGGAATCGCGCGCTTCTATGTCCGGCAGCTTGAACCACATTTGGAATTTTACCTTTCAGCCGTCAACTTCGATCCGTCGGCACCCATGTTTCCGGTTTCGGCTCCGGCGGACTACGCCCGAGAGTTAGCGGACAAGGTAGGGCTATTTTCCACGCTCGGAATGGCGGAAGATCACAATGGGCTGAACAACGGCCGCCTGGACGAGGCCGCGTATTTGCAGCAGTGTGAACTGGTGCTCGGCGAGCGTGAACGCACCATGCGTTTTGAACTGGATCGCTTCAGCGAAGGTTTCTTCTTCATGCTGTTCGATACGCCGGACCGGGTGCAGCACATGCTCTGGCGTTTCCGCGACCGTGAACATCCCGGCTTTGAGCCCGATCTCTCACCCGAACTCGCTACCCGGATCGAGGAACAGTATCGCCGCTGCGACGCGCTTCTGAGCGTGGTGCTGGACAAGACGGACGAGAACACGCTGCTGATCGTGCTTTCCGATCATGGCTTCGGAACTTTCCGTCGCACCTTCGATACCAATACCTGGCTGTGGCAAAACGGACTGCTCGCTCTCAAAGACAATCGCAAGCCAGGAGAGGATCTGGGCGATGGATTTGCCGCCGTCGACTGGTCGAAGACTTACGCTTACGCGGTGGGTCTGGGAGGCATTTATCTGAACTTCAAGGGGCGTGAGAGTATTGGGATTCTGGAAGAGGGAAGTGAAGCGGAACAGGTGCGCAGAGCGATTCAGACCGGCCTGGCTGATTTTCCTGATACGCACACACAACGCGCTGCAATCCGCAGTGTGTCGCGCCGTGAAGAGTTATACTCGGGGGCATTTGTGGAGAATTCGCCCGACTTGCTGGTAAATTTCAACCGTGGATTTCGGGTTTCCTGGCAAAGCGCCGTGGGCGGATTTGCCAAGTCCGTGCTAGAAGACAACATGCGCCGCTGGAGCGGGGACCACATTGTGGATCCGGAATCGGTTCCGGGCATTCTGTTCATGAATCGCGCCGCACTTCACGACGCCGCGCGAATTATCGACTTGGCGCCCACTGTCCTCCACTACCTTGGGGTTACGGTGCCGCGATCAATGGAAGGCGCGTCGTTACTCTGACAGCATGAATTTGATCACATGAAAATCTGCGTATTGGGACTGGATTGCGCCGCACCCGAAGTCACCTTCGGCGATGAGCGACTGGCAAACCTGCGTCGCCTGATGGATCTTGGCATCTACGGACGGTTGGAGAGTGTCATCCCTCCCGTTACCGTTCCTGCCTGGATGTGCATGAGCACGAGCCAGGATCCAGGCTCGCTCGGCGTCTACGGACTCCGCAATCGTTCGGACCATTCTTACGACAAGCTTGCCTTCGTCAACTCGGCTTCCATCAAGGCGCTGGCGATCTGGGACTATCTCGCGCGGGAGGGCAAGAAGTCGATCATCGTTGGAGTGCCGCCAAACTATCCTCCACGTCGGGTGAACGGCATCAGCATCGGTTGTTTTCTCACGCCCGACACGGTGAAGAACGAATTCACCTATCCGCCGGCCCTCAAAGCCGAGATCAACGAACTGGTGGGCGAGTATCCGGTCGACGTGAAAAACTTCCGTACCGATAAAAAAGATTGGCTTAAGCAAGAGATTTTCAACATGAACGGCAAACAGTGGGCGGTGGCACGCTGGTTGCTGAGCGAGCAGGAATGGGACTATTTCCACTTTGTGGACATTGGTCTCGATCGCATGCATCACGGCTTCTGGAATTATTTCGATCCCCGGCACGTGCAGTTTGAGCCGGACAATCCTTATCAGGACTTGGTTCCGGAGTACTACCGTTTGCTCGATGAGCAGGTTGGCAGTGTTCTCGAACTGCTGGACGACAACACCATCGTGCTGGTGGTTTCGGACCATGGAGCGCAGCGCCTGGATGGTGGGTTTGCGATCAATGAATGGCTGATCCGGGAAGGCTTCCTGGTCCTCAATGAATATCCGAAGACGTTGACGCCATTTGAAAAGCTGAACGTGAACTGGAGCAAGACAAAAGCGTGGAGCGAAGGCGGGTACTATGCTCGCGTATTTTTCAATATGCAGGGACGTGAACCGCAAGGTGTTGTTCCCGCGTCCGAGTACGAATCTTTTCAGAACGAGATGAAAGCCCGCCTTGAGGCCTTGCCCGGGGAAAACGATCAGGCGATGAAATCGCCGGTGTTCAAGCCCCAGGAAGTCTATCGCAATGTACGTAACGTGGCTCCGGACCTGATTGTTCATATCGGCGAACTCTATTGGCGATCTATTGGCACGGTCGGACACGCCAGACTCCACATTCACGAAAACGATACCGGCCCCGATGGCTGCAATCACGCGCAATACGGAATGTTCATTCTGACGGCGCCGAATTGTCCGCTGAACGGTGAGTATGAAGGGGCCTGCCTTTTGGACATGGCCCCCACCTTGTTAGATCTCGCCGGGTACGAAATTCCCGAGACCATGCAAGGGCGTTCGCTGGTGTCCGGGATGCAAAAGAAGGGCCCGGGCGCAGGTTCGGATGAGGAATCGCAAAGAATAGTCCACGATCGTCTGGCGGGGCTGGGTTATGTTTAGCGCTTTGAAGGGGAAGAGAGAACAGGTCTCGAGGACGGGTGGGCACGACTTCAGTCGTGCCCCTGGTGCTGGGAGGAACGATGCTAAGAAAGTTATTGTTGTTGTCCGTATGGATCGCCGCCTATCTGGTTCCTGCGTACGCGCAGCAGGAACACCCGGCCTCATTCGACGGGAAATCGTGGTGGGAGCACATAAAAGTGCTGGCCGCAGACAACATGGAAGGACGCGACACGGGCAGCCCCGGACTAAAAAAAGCAGAAGCCTACGTCGTCGGCCAGTTGAAGGCTGCGGGGCTCCAGCCCGCGGGCGTGAAGGGGTACTACCAGCCCGTGAAGTTCGAATCGCGGCGGTTGGCGGAGAAGGAATCGAACGCCGCTCTGATTCGGGATGGCAAGGCGGAGGCGCTGACCCTGGGAGAGGATGTAATCTTCAACACGCGCGTGGATCTGGCTCCCGCAGTGGAAGCTCCGCTTGTATTTGTGGGATACGGCTTGAGCATCCCGGAAAAAGATTTCGACGATCTTGCCGGGCTGGACCTTAAGGACAAAGTCGTAGTCCTGATCAGCGGGTCTCCGTCGCAAATTCCCTCTGCACTGGCGGCGCACCACCAAACCGCGGGTGAGCGCTGGAAAGCGCTTCGCACAGCGGGGGCGGTCGGGATTATTTCCATCCCGAATCCTGCGTCCATGGATGTGCCCTGGTCCCGCACCTCCCTGAACCGGCTGCACCCGAGCATGGAATTGGCGGGCGCAGAATTTGAGGAAACCGCAGGAGAGAAGCTGGCGCTGGTGTTCAACCCGGCCCACGCGGACAAACTGTTTGCCGGTTCGCGCCATACTTTCCAGGAGCTTGCGGAATTAGCGAAAGAGCGCAAACCATTGCCTCATTTTCCGTTGACCGTTTCCATCCGGGCGAAGGCGAAGCTGAAAAAGAAGGTGGTCGAGTCGGCAAATCTCGTAGCCCGGTTGCCGGGAAACGACCCGCAGTTGAGAAATGAGTATGTCGTCCTGTCGGCCCACATCGATCACGTGGGGATCGGCGAGCCAGTCAATGGTGACCGCATTTACAACGGCGCCATGGACAATGCGTCGGGTGTCGCCGTGCTGCTCGATGTGGCGGCTTCCCTCAAGAAGCATCCCGAGAACCTGAAACGATCACTCTTGTTCGTGTTTGTCACCGGAGAAGAGAAGGGTCTGTTGGGATCGAAATATTTCGCGGCCCATCCGACGGTGGATCCAAAATCCATGGTGGCGGACATTAACATCGATATGTTCCGCCCTCTGGTGCCGCTGAAGATGCTCACCGTTCTGGGGATGGCAGAATCCGACCTCGGCGACGCGGCACGGCAGGTGGCGGGGTCGGTCGGCGTCTCGGTCCAAGCCGATCCGCAGCCGTTAAGGAACGTTTTTGTCCGCAGCGATCAGTACAGTTTCATTCGTCACGGCATTCCGGCGCTGGCGTTGGACATTGCCCCGACCACGCCGGAGGAGAAGCAGACTTACCAGGACTGGCTGACCAACCGCTATCATGCGCCGTCGGACGACCTCGACCAACCGGTTGACCTAGCGGCGGCCGGCAAGTACGAAGACATTATCCGGCTGCTCCTCGTAACAGTGGCGAACGATGCCGAACGGCCGCAGTGGAAGCCAGACAGCTTTTTCCGTCGTTATGCGGAAGCGGTGAATGAGTAGGCATCCTGTAGAGTGATGCCTTCAAAGAGGATGAACATGCGCAAGTCCCTTCGATTCTCTGCCGTTTTCTGCCTCATTGGGTGCGTCGCAGGCTCGGTGACCTTTGTGGTCGCAGCTCCCAAGCCCAGCAAGAAAGTCGGTACGTCTTCAGTGTGGCAGTTGCCGGAGCAGCTTATGGCCGGCGCCCACACGGCCTGCGACAAGGCTGCGCCAGCCGGCTTTGCCGAATGTGTGATTGACCAGATGGCGAAGGCCGGCGCCTCGGCGGATGCAGTCAGCTTCACCCGCGAACTCTACGAGCAGAGTAGCGGTGAGGTGGGCATCATGACCGGTTTCCAGGCTGTCGGCCCTGTCGATTTCGCGTGGATTACCTATCCTTTTCGCGCGAATCCCAACTACGGTCTTTTGCTGGTCAACGGAAAGCCCCCATCGTAAACGTCGAGAACCTGACGCTACTTGACCGAAAGACAATGCAGCAGACGCCTCAGTTCAAGGACCTTCAGGCCCAATTTCCCCAGGTTGACGTGTGGCCGGGAGACCGCGACGGCAAGACCTGGCCCAACTCCCAACCCGGCCCGAATGGCGGCGTGCAGTTTACAGTGGGATATCCTCTGATCAATGGATGTCATGCCTGCGCCCATGCCGGATCCGCCATATTCACCTGGAATTTTTCGGCGCAAGGAAAATTTCTAGGTACGACATTCGTCGGCATGACACCACCACCCCTGCAACAATAGTTGGCCGTGTGGGGCGGACAGTCTCGTCCGCCGCTCTTGATGTCGATTTTGAGCAGAAAACATCAAGGTCAAAAGCGGCGGACAGGAGTGTCCGCCCCACACATTCGATTGGCCCAAGTGCTATCCTGTTGCACCCATGGGAAGCGTGTCCCTTCTCGTCAAGTTCTTTGCCCTTGCCTTCAGCGCTCTTCTGCCGCTCATCAACCCCCTCGGCTCAGCGCTGGTATTGCTGGGCCTTGTAGGCCAGGCGCCTGCGTCCGTTTTTCGCGATCTGGCCCGTAAAATTGCGATCCGAACCGTGATTTTTCTGGCCGTGGTGGAGTTGGTGGGGACCGCACTGCTGGAATTCTTTGGGATTTCTCTTCCCGTCGTGCAGGTTGCCGGCGGGCTAGTCCTCGCTTCCATGGGATGGAGCTTGCTGAATCAACACGAAGTCAAAGCCGATCCCGACCGGACCGCCGTGGCGGAGGACAGTTTTGGATCTCTCGAGCAGAAGATTTTCTACCCTCTGACATTTCCGGTGACGGCCGGACCGGGCTGTATTGTGGTGATGCTGACCCTGAGCGCCCATGCGTCAGCGAAAGGTGTCGTGAACGACGTAATGGCGCACATGGGAGTTTTCCTGGCCGTGGTGGCTTTGTGCGGGCTGGTTTATCTGTGCTACGCCTATGCCCCTAAGATCACTGCCAGCGTTCGACCTCAGACCGCGCACGGCATTCTGCGCGTCATTGCGTTCGTGCTTTTGTGCATTGGCGTTCAGATCACGTGGAACGGTGTCGAAGCGCTACTGAAGACGGTACTGAAATCTTAAAGCCTTGTGGCCTGCCTGCAGAATCTGTTCATCGGGCGCGGCTCGAATTTGCCGGTAGGTACTCGTTCACCAGGCTGAGCAATCCGTTGCGCAGGAAAGGACCGCCAGCCAGCAGGCCGGAAAGTAACGGTGACTTTCGGTTACAGCGCAGGGGCGAGTTCTCCAGGGTGCTGACGAAACCACCAGCGCTGCTCACAAGCGCCGCCCCGCCGGCAATGTCCCAATCATGTTTGGGCGTAAGCGTGAATGTGATGTCTGCCAGTCCTACCGAGACCAGCGCCAGTTTGTAGGCCACCGATCCCATAGGACGCACTTTTACCGCGGCCTTTTCGAACCTCTTCCACTCCCCACGCTTGATCTCACTTCGGCTGGCGAGGACGACGGCGCCTTCTAGGCTGGTGCGCTGGCTGGCGCGGGCTGGTTTTCCGTTGTAGGTCACACCCGAATCGAGCGAACCGAGAAAGATTTCGTTCGTCGCGGGATTGCAGATTCCCCCCGCCACTGGAATTCCATCTTCCACCATCGCGACTGAAACGCAAAATTCGGGAATGCCGGCAACAAATTCGCGCGTTCCATCAAGCGGGTCTACGATCCAGACGCGTTTCTTCTCGAGCCGTGACAAGTCGTCCCCGCTCTCCTCTGATAGCC
>Ga0307471_100001204_pt1 | contig 14046 bp, 10 predicted proteins | sample atmos_gasesAM3C__2_FD_204566 | JGI IMG/M metagenome (GOLD analysis project Ga0307471, IMG submission 204566) | Hardwood forest soil microbial communities from Morgan-Monroe State Forest, Indiana, United States - atmos_gasesAM3C_515 | ecosystem: Environmental > Terrestrial > Soil > Temperate... | reverse complement strand
AAAAACCGCCGGATTGGACCAATATCCAGCAGTTACTAATTGCATGGGGAAAACGGATATCCGTGTCCCACTGCTCCGCACCGGGGATTGTGGCGGGGGTTTTTGTCTTTCGCAGTGACAAGAATCCGTCGGGGGCATTGGCTAGGAGTTTGCGAAGCATTTCCGAGAACGCGTCACTTGAGTCTGCAGCTTTAACTGCTGGCTCGCTTGCTGTTGCATTGGGTTTTCGATTCGGCTGAGTCTTGGGACGCTGCGCCAAGCTCGAATGAGCAGCGCCTAGGACGTATAGCAGCGTAAAAACCGCAACCGGAAATAAGAAGCGGTAGCGAGAGGGCATCACTCCACCTCGTCGTAAAGCTGTTCGTCGTCAGAAACTGTGAGCCCAAGTTGGCCCATGGACCAAGCCACTGTTTGATCGCGTTCAGTTGGATGTTGCAGGTTTAATCGCCCCAAAATTGTAGCGCAGCAGCTCTTCGAGCGTGCGTTTTTTTATTCTGCCCTCTTATCCGGGATTTCTTCCTGCCGGCCGTACTACACGGCGGCAAGCGGGGCTCACGTTGCCGATGGCCTCCTGATGGCCGCGATTGTTGTAATAGCCGATGACTCCTGCCTAGTGGGGGCAGACCCTGAGTTTCCCCCGGGGTTTGAGCGGGGCATCCGGGAGAAAAAAAGCGGGCCGCACCTAAGACGCGCGGCCCGCAGTATCGTTCTTATGTGCTACTTGGTTGTTCTCGTCCTTGACGTCTCGCGGTGTCCTACCTGAGGGTTCGACGAAGCCACCGAGCTCTTTTTTAGGCTGGCCTTGGTCGGTTTCTTCTTTGTCAACTCAGCACGAACCGTAGCGCTTACTTTGTCGTGGCCCAAACGGCGGAAGTAGTAGAGAGCGACCATCTCCAAGTCAGGCCGGGAGAGAACGTCCGGCAGTTTCTTGCGGATGGCTTCGAGGACGCGCACCCGCGACCGCTTCTCAAGCCTCGTACCGTGAAGTGTGCACAATACAATAGTCCATAAACATAAGCAGTTATGGGCGATCCCTGCAGCCCACGCGGCTGGCTGGGGTAGAATCCGTGCATGGCTAAGCTGGAAGAATACCGGCGAAAGCGGCGATTCGACAGGACGCCCGAGCCTTCGGGCGATTCGCAACAGCCCGAGAAGCCGGTCTCCCAAGGTAAACCTGCCACGGCAGGCAGGCCCGCTACCGCGGGTAAGCGTGCGCGGCTGCCAATGCCGAAACTGCCGCAGGTGGAGGTCCGGCCTGGCCAAGAACATGGCGACACGTTTGTGGTGCAGAAGCACAGGGCGACGCGGCTGCACTACGATTTCCGGCTGGCCATCGATGGGACGCTGAAGTCGTGGGCGGTGCCCAAGGGGCCTTCGCAGAGCCATGGCGACAAGCGGCTGGCGGTGATGACGGAGGATCATCCGCTGGACTACGCCAACTTCGAGGGGCAAATCCCCGAAGGCAACTACGGCGCCGGGACGGTCATGGTGTGGGACCGCGGAACTTTTCATCTGGAGGGCCATCTCGAGGGGAGCGACGATGCGCTGAAGCAGCTGGCCAAGGGCGAGATCAAGTTTTCGTTGAATGGGGAGAAACTACGGGGCAGCTTTGTGCTGGTGAAGCTGAAACAGAGCGAAAAGGGCAACGAATGGCTGATGATCAAGCACAAGGATGCCGCCGAGGATTCCGCTTGGAAGATCGACGACCACGACGGCTCCGCGCTGACCGGGCGCACGCTGGAAGAGATCAAGGAGGAACTGCCGCCGAGACACGGGCGAATTCCCATTCAGGCGCAGGAGGTGAGTGGCGCGCGCAAGGCCGCGATGCCGTCCCGTTTGGAGCCCATGCTGGCCACGCTGGCTGAGCGCGCCTTCTCCGATGCAAAGTGGCTGTTTGAGATTAAGTGGGATGGCGTGCGGGCGCTGGCGTGGATTGATGATGGAGCTCTGACGCTGCGCTCGCGCAATGCCATCGACATCACCAAACGTTATCCGGAGCTGGCTGGATTGCCCGCGGAGTTGGCCGCAAAGCAAGTGATTCTGGATGGAGAGATTGTCGCGCTGGATGAACGCGGGCACAGTAACTTCGAACGCTTGCAGGAACGGATGCACGTTCGCGTTCCCAGCGAAAATCTGATTTCGCAGGTCCCTGTTATTTATTACGCTTTCGACCTTCTGTACTGCGATGGTTATGATCTGCGCGAAGCGCCTCTCCTGGAGCGCAAGCAACTTCTGCAAAAGCTGCTGCGGCCGTCCGCGCGGTTTCGATTTTCCGACCACCAGTTGGAGCATGGGAAGGAGCTATTCAAACTGGCTGAGGAAAACGGTCTAGAAGGAATGCTTGCGAAACGGATCGACAGCCGCTACGTGTCCGAAAGGAGCGCGAGCTGGCTGAAGCTGAAAATCACGAAAACGGTTGATGCCGTGATTGGCGGATGGTCGGAAGCACGCACTCCTGCGCTTCCTTTTGGTTCACTGCTGCTGGGCTTGTATCAAGGCAAGAAGCTTCGATTCATCGGACACGTTGGCAGTGGCTTTGACGGGAAAAAGCTGAAAGAAATAAGCGGCAGATTGAAGGAATTGACGGGACCCGCTTGTCCGTTCGACGCGGTCCCGGTGACGAACGAAAAGCCAACCTGGGTTTCGCCGGAATTAGTGGCGCGGGTGAAGTTCGGCGGATGGACCGACGAGCATGCGCTGCGTCATCCTGTTTTCATCGCGATTCGCGAGGATGCTCGCCCCGCGGATTGCCAGTGGGAGAGTGAGTTTGCAACGCCCACCACCACTCCGAGCGTTGTTCGGGCGCCCGAAGTGGTCGGCCGGGTACTCAGCGCAAAAGCGGAGATCGAAGCCGAGTTGTTCAAGGGGCAGTCAGAAAACGTAACCATTGAACTGGACGGCAAGCGGCTGCGGTTCAGCAACCTGAACAAAGTTTACTTTCCTGAATCCGGGTACACGAAGCGAAATCTGCTGGCTTACTACTACCGCATGGCGGATTTCATTTTGCCATTTCTGCGCGACCGAGCCTTGGTTTTGCGCCGTTATCCGGATGGAATCAAGGGCCAGGCTTTTTTTCAGAAAGATGTGCGAGAAGGTTTGCCGGACTGGTTCAAGACGGTTGCGGTGGATTCCGAGCATCGCGGCGAGAAAATTCAATTTGCCACCGCGAATGATCTCCCGTCGCTCTTATTCCTGACCGGGCTTGGCTGCATCGATCACAACCCGTGGTCCAACCGGTATGACGATATCGATCATCCCGACTACTTCTTCTTCGATCTGGATCCTTCGGACGGCACGGAATTTTCCGTGGTCGTTACCATCGCGCGAGCGCTTCATGAAAAGCTGGAAAAGTTAGGGCTGGCGAGCTTTTTGAAGACCTCGGGCGCAACAGGGTTCCACATCTATATACCGGTAGAGCCGGTCTACACATACGAGCAGTTGCGGACGTTCGGAGAGATTATCGCGCGAACGGTAACGGCCGAGCACCCGAATCTGGTCACCAGCGAACGCATTGTCGCGAAGCGCCCCGCCGGGCGCGTGCTGATCGACGTACAGCAAAATGCTCACGGCCGGCCACTGGCCGCCGCCTACTCGGTAAGGGCTTTCCCGCAAGCACCTGTTTCCACTCCCTTGTCACCGCGTGAATTGCGCACTGGCCTGCGCCCTGAGACGCTGAACATAAAAACAGTGTTCACACGGCTGAAGGAGAAGGGCGACCTATGGGCTGGTTTCTGGACGCGGCGCCAACGGCTGGAAGATGCGATCGAAGCCCTAAGCCGCGCCATGCCGCCGCCTTCGAGACAGAAAAAATAGTCGCGACGGACGCCTTTGCTGTTTTCCTGCCGCTGGCTGTGATTAAATGCGTTCTTCGGAGGCATCCCATTCCTGGTTCAGGCCAGCTTCGCGTAGGCACTTCCGGCTACTCCTACAAAGAGTGGAAGGGGAATTTCTATCCCAAGAAACTTCCCGACGGCGAAATGCTCAGTTTCTACGCAGAGCGGTTCACGACGGTCGAAATCAATTACACTTTTTATCGCATGCCCACGGAGACCGCGCTACTGAACTCGGCTAAAAGTGTGCCGGAGGGCTTTCGCTTCGCCTTGAAGGTCAACCAGAAAATCACGCACATCCTAAGGCTTCGCAACTGCGAGAGTACTTTAAAACGATTTCTGGAAGTGGCCAGCGTTCTCAGCGAAGGAGACCATCTCGGACCGATCCTCGTTCAACTGCCGCCCAACTTCAAATTCGATCGCCCGTTGCTGGAAGACTTTCTGGCCCTGCGGCCGGACGCTTTCGCTTTTGCCTTTGAGGTGCGTCACCCGTCCTGGTATACCGAGGAAACGTACGAAGTGCTTCGCAAGCATAAGACAGCGCTTTGCCTCTCCGAGACGGACAAGCAAACACCTCCCGAAGTGCTCACTGCCGGCTTCACCTATGCTCGCTTGCGTCTCGAAGACTACACACCCAAGCAAATCACGGCGTGGAGAAAACGCTTCGACGACTGGATTGGGCAGGGCGTGGATGTATATGTTTATTTCAAACACGAAGATGCCGGTAAAGCGCCGGCCTATGCCCACCAGCTTCTGGGAAAACCGCGCTGATCTCGGATCGTTAATCGCGCCCTGGTGGGAAAACCAAGACTGCAGGCCCGTTATAACTCCGGAGCAACTTTGGGCTTATAGGGGTATCCCCCGCTGGCCCGGGGCGCGTGCGCGCCACGGTACTCGTCCAGTTCCAGTTCGCTGATGCGGTAGTGTGTTTGCGGGGGATGGTTCGCGAAAGCGGCCAGCTCCCGATGAAGCCTGGCCGAACAGATGTCGGGGGCGTCCTGAAAGCGCACGCGCCGGCCGCTAAATGCCTCGTTCATAATGGTGAGTGTGAATTCGCGGGTTTCGCTCGAAGCTTGCCGCACCTGGAAATTGTACTCCCGGACGAGCGCTTTCGCCTCGAATCCGAGGTATTGGACGATGACATTTTCGATCATAAGAGCCTCTTGCTCCTGGCCGGCGAAAACTGTGACGGCCTTCCTTTTCGTTTTTTTGCTGTACTGTTTCTGTTCCTTGTCCACCGGCTTAGCGTTTTTCCGCGCGGGGTGCGGGCCGTGGTCGTGTGGAAATGGAGCGGGTCCCTGAGGTTCTGCAATTCGCGGTAATAATAGAGTGGCGTCGGGTGCTTCTCTTTGAACGTAAGTTTTCTTAGAAACTCGATTTCTTCTCCGGTGGCACCACCGCTCGCGGACTGATGCCGGAGGAACTCCTTGAACCCCGGCTCTTCCTCGGTTTGAGCAGGTTCCCTTTCAACAAACTCAAATTTCTTTGGGTAACCAGGGATTAGCCTGCGATTCAAAACGATTTCCATTCCGAAAGTGGCAAGATCGATATCCCAGGATTCGATGATCGGATTCAGGAAGGAGACGCAGTTCTCGACGGACACGTTGAAGACATCCGTCTCGAGGAACGCGAGAATCTTGACGCGCATGGCCGCATAACCCTGCCCGCTGAGCCGCGCCACGGAGCGGAGCCAGGTTTCATTCTCCAGTGCGGATCGGGCGACTCTCTTGGTGACGTCCAGAAGCTGTTGTGTAACCAGGCGCTCGAGTTCGCCAAAAGGCTGAGTCTCGAAAATCGCGCGTATCTGTTTCTGCCTGCCTGGCGCGCACTTGCGAAGGATCAGGCCGCGAACTTCCTTAAACAAGGGCTTGGGCGGGTCGTCCAGGTTTCGCTTCAATACTTCCTTGCGCTGGTGGTCCGCCAGCCTGGAGAGTTTGCCGCTGGAGAGCTTCAAAAATTTGCCCATTTTGTCGTAAATACGCGTGCGGCCAGGCGCGGGGGGCAGTTTCTTCCGAGTCAAAAGTTGTGAGATGTAGGATTCCGTCACTCCGGCGGCAGCGGCCAGGTCTCTTTGCTCCAGGCCCAATTCTTCCAGGCGCTGTTTGATCACGAAACAGACATCCACGGCGCAGGCCTCCGGTTGAATTAACTATGGCAAGTGAACTACTGACCGATTCTCGCAGATAGCGCTTGACAAATCAAGTTAATTAACCCAAACTGGTTAAGATTATTGAGAACGACTTCAGGTTACCTGAACCATCTTGCTGTAACCAGGACCTCTGCCCCGAGGGCTGCGAACCGGAAAAGAAGTGGTTCGTTACCGCCCCTCTCTGCCGGCCCAAGTCGCAATCAAGCAACGGAACTATCCGCAAGCCAAGAAAGCCTAAATGCCGGACATAAACAGAACAGGAACAATTCTCATCCGGAACGGGACACCCTTGCCGCCGGATCTGGCCCTCGAAAGTGAAATCTTCGTGCCCGGATGGAGTGCGGTCAGGAAGCTGGACGGTTATGGGCTGGGACGAAGAATGCACTACCTGAACTGGAATTTCTTCCAGCTGGCTGGTGAGATCCGGGTGACCATAACGGGCCGCAGCGGGGACAGCGCCGTGCGCAAAGCAGTAGAGCGGTTGCTGGCGAAGGTAAAGAAACGCAAGTTTAACTCCCTGGAAATCACGAAGGTCGCTTCGAAGCGGTTCTTCGGGATTCCACGTGTGAGTGTCGCCGCCCGTTGCCGGCATATCCAACAAGGTATTGGCCTGGTTTCCGCAGAGGAAGGTGTCTTGAAGACCGCCGCCGTTGGGCAAGATTCGAGACAGAGCAGCAGCGTGGAACTACATCACGCAGCAGCGGCCGCAAAGTAATACGCGGGTTTGATTTCAAATTCCTAGAATTTCGTGGAGAGATGAAAATGAAAACGATGCGCAGTTCGATTCTTTGCCTGGTGGTCCTGCTCTTTGCGGCGCCGTTCCTGCGTGCCCAGGATCTTTCCAAGTATCGAAATTTTTCTTTTGGGATGAACCTGGCCACGGTGTTGAAGCATACAGACCAGAAAATGTCCGACGTAAAGGTGCTTCACATGCAGCCGGCGTTGATTCAAGAGGTGACCTGGTGGCCGCCGAACCTTCCTGGGACAACATTTCGGTCCGATCCCGTAGAACAAATGCTCTTCACCTTCTACAACGGCGAGCTGTGCAAGATTTCGGTGACTTATGACCGAACCGCCACGGAAGGGCTCAACGCGGATGACATGATGAAGTCCATTTCGGCGAAGTACGGCCCGACCACAAATATTGCGCTGGAAATCGATTCCCCATCGACCGAGCGATATGACTCGAAGGGAAAAGGCGTTGCGTCATGGGAAGACTCCCAATATTCCCTGAATCTTGTTCATTCAACCTACACCGCCGGTTTTGGACTTGTCATTTATTCAAAGCGAGTGAATGCAGAGGCTGATGTTGCGATTGCGGAGTCTGTGAAGCTCGCGGAACAAGATGGTCCGAAACGGGAAGCGGAGCGTCAGAAAAAGATATCGGACGACCTCGAAGCGTTACGTCTGAAAAACCAAAAGACATTTCGACCGTAGTTCGCGGCGGATGACACTTTCCAAACGATTGGAAAATCCTGCCGGATATCAGCGCAAGTCAATGAATGCGCCGCCGGCTGGAGCACCGCCTGCTGAATCACTGTTGGCGGCGTCCCAGGCTTTACGCGTGAGGGGCTGGACGGCTTCCAATTTTTTCTGCGCGAGCGATTTGTTCACCGCTGCGAGTTCCTTGGTGACGAAAGCGTCGGATTCGGCTTCGACGTCGCCCAACTCTCTCTTCAACGAATCGATGCGGGAAACCTGATAATCGGTCGGCCGCCCTTCGTAGTTCAACAAGTCGCCGTAGAGTCCGGTGGTTTTTTCGCGAATGCGTTCTTCGCCGGTGATTGCGCCGCCTTCTTTTGTCGCCACAATCTTCTTGCGGAGTTCCTCGACCTTTTGCGCGAGTCCCTGCAGGTTTTTGCCGAGTGCCGCGTCTCCCTTGAGTTTCGCGGCGCGGTCGAGCAAAGCATCGTGCAAGCCGTTGATGCGGTCCACGTCGAAGCTCATATCGCCGAGTAGATTGTAGACGCGCATGGCGGCGTCGAATTCGAGTTTGCGGTCCTCAGAGGTGTATTTCGCGCGAGGATCGAGCGTCACGACAAGCTGCGTGGAAAACGTTTCCGTGCCGCGGGTCATCTTGACGGTGTAGGTACCGGGCAAGACTCTCGGACCCTGCGCGGCTTCAAACGCCGCGGTGGCGGCCGGAGGAACACGAGGGGCCTTCAAACGCATGGGCCACTCGACGCGGCTGATGCCGCGGCGGCTGTTCGGCGGGAGGGTGTCCACGAGCTTGCCCTGCGCGTCAAAAATCTCCAGTTTCATTTTTCCGAAGATGTGGCGCTTCTTTTGATAGTAGGTGATCAGAGCGGCGTCCGGCGGATTCGGTCCGGTAAAGACTGCGCTTCCTTCGGCCCAGCCGCCATTGGCATTGAGCCGCTGCTGCGCGGGCTTGGCCTGGAGGAACGTCGCTTCTTGCGCCATGACCGCGGGCGTCATTTTTCGGAGCGGGGTGATGTCGTCCACGATCCAGATGCCGCGGCCGTGGGTCGCGAGGACGAGGTCGGATTCGCGCGGATGAACGACGATGTCTCGAACGGCCACGGTGGGAAATTCATGGCCTTTGTATTGGGCCCAGTGCTTGCCGCTATCCAGCGAAATCCAGAGGCCGAACTCGGTTCCCAGATAGAGGAGGTTTTGCGCGACAGGATCCTCTTTAATGACGTGAGCGTAGCCGCGCACTCCGCTGTCTGCGGCAACGATCGACGTCCAAGTTTTTCCGTAGTCTGTCGTCTTAAAGACGTGCGGCTCGGTATCCCCGAAGGTGTGGCGATCGAAGGTCGCGTAAGCGGTGGCGGTGTCGTAGAGACCCGCCTCGACCCAGGAAACCCAAGAGGCTTTCGGGAGATTGGGAACAGTGCCGACGACGTTGTTCCAAGTCTTGCCGCCATCGCGCGTGAGCTGGAGATTTCCATCATCGGTGCCGGTCCAGATGGTCTGACCATCGCGTGGCGATTCGCTGATGGAATAAATCGTGGTGTGCATCTCCGCGTAAGAATTATCAACGGTGACGCCGCCGGATTCTTCCTGCTTCTGCTTTTCAGGATCGTTGGTAGTGAGATCGGGAGAGATGCGGTCCCAGGTCTGGCCGTGGTCGCGCGAGCGGAAAAGGAATTGCGCGCCGACGTAAATCGTGCCCTTCTCATTGGGACTCAAGTGGATCGGAGTGTTCCAATTAAAACGCAACTTCCCTTCACCGTAATTCTGTTGCGGCTTGATGGGGCGGCCCTCGAGAGTGAAGCGGTTTACACGGCCTATGTAGCCGCCCTGCGATTCGGCGTAGACGTAGTTCGGGTCGGCCGGGTCGGGGAACACCCAGAAGCCATCTCCTCCGAAAAGATTTTCCCAACGTCCGTTGGTGATTCCGCCCGGATATTGCGAATCGCCCATCCAGACGCTGTTGTCCTGCAATCCGCCAAAGACGTGATAAGGATCGGCCTGATCCACGCTCACGTGGTAGAACTGCGAAATGGGAAGGTTGTTTCCCTTCCACCAGGCGTTGCCACCATCGTAGGAATACCAGACGCCGCCATCATCGCCGGCAATCAGATGATCGCTATTCTCGGGATTCACCCAGACATCGTGGAAATCCCCGTGAGCCCCGTTGGCGATTCCGCTGAAACTTTTTCCGCCGTCCTCGCTCATGATTAAAATAAGGTCCGGTTTGTAAATTTTATTTTCGTTCTTGGGATCAACAATCAAATTGGCGAAATAAAAAGGCCGCCATACCATCCAATTGCTGCGGTCACGCTCATCCCAGGTTTTCCCGCCGTCATCGGAGCGGAAAAGAGCGCTGCGTGTAGATTCGATCATGGCGTAGACGACGTTTGGCTTCGACGGCGCGATGGTTACTGCGATGCGTCCCCACGGTTTCGCGGGGAGTCCCGTGGCGCTCTTTTCATCGAGTTCCCGCCAGGTGGTTCCGCCATCCGAGGTCTGAAAAAAACTGCTGCCGCTGGGAGTAGTGGGATTCTCTCCGCCCGAGCGGAACGTCCAGCCTTTCCTGCGGAAATCCCACAGGGACGCGAAAAGAACTTTCGAGTCCTGCGGATTCATCGACATCATCGCGCAGCCGGTGGAAAGGTTTGTTCCCTTTAGAATTTTGTTCCAGCTTTTGCCGCCATCGGTCGTTTTGTAAACGCCGCGGTCTTCGCTGTCGCTCCAGAGTTTTCCGGGGACGCAGGCATAGACCGTGTTGCTATTTTTTGGGTCGACAAGAATCTTGGAGATGCGCTCGGAGTTTTTCAGCCCCATGTTGGTCCAACTGTCGCCGCCGTCCGTGGACTTGTAGATGCCCTCGCCGACCGAAGTGCTATTGCGGGTCCAGGCTTCGCCGGTGCCAACCCAGATGGTCTTCGGGGATTGCGGATCAATGGTGATGGCGCCGATGGATTGCACGGCTTCTTTGTCGAAGACGGGCTTAAAGGTCGTTCCACCATTCGAAGATTTCCAGACGCCGCCGCTCGCAGCTCCGACATATACGGTCAGGCGGCCGTCTTCTTTGGTGGCAGCGAGCGCGGCCACGCGGCCACTCATCGCGGCGGATCCGATGTTTCGCGCGCCAAGGCCGGAGATGGTATCGGAATCGAACTTGACGTCCTGCGCGGGCGCAGAGGCCGTGAACGACAGCGAAGCGAGTAGCACCATCACGACAACAGCGGAACAGCGAATTGATTTACACATGTCGGCAGATTCCTCAGAGATGAAATTTAAGCCAGAGTTGTTCGGTTCCAGACGAGACATGGGGTTCTTGCGTCAAAACTACTTGCCGGCCGGAGGCGTCTTTGCCTGAGGCTTGGTGGCGGGCATGGTGAAACGCGCGTCTTCGATGTCCACGTTATGCTCGATTTTCACGATGGAAATCTGCGAGCGCGAAGCGCTACCCTTTTGGGCCTGTTCGATGGCGAAGGGATAGTAAATTCCGTTCACTTGCTCATAGTCGCCGTAATACAACTCCGACTCCTGCAGCGCGCCGCGGATCGTGGTTTGCACTTCGAGTTTCAGTTCGAGGAAAGAATCGGCATCCAGGTAGTAGTAACGAACGTCGCCATTCTTCATGCTGAGCTTGATTTTGAAACAGTCCGTACCTTCTACGGAATCGTGCCCGACGAGCTCCGCCTTGTGGCCCTTCTCCTTGTAATTCACAAGCGGGCCATCCATATCCGCATCCACCACCAGGCTTTTCATATCGTCCTGGGAGAGCAAGTCGGGATCCTTGCGGCCTCCGAACGGCGAAATCTGCCAGCCGGTCTTGCCGTCATAAGCCTGGATTTGGGCCATGCCCTGAATGACAAATTCCTCACGCACTTTGTCCGGCCGTTTGTTCTCCGACCGGAAATCGGCGCGAAAGGAGCCCTGGCTGAATTTGGCAACAGTGCGAATACTGCGCACGGTCTTCATCTTGTCGAGCCCGCCATGCGCTTGGACATTTTTGGCGATGACTTCATCCACGGATTGCGCGCGGGCGCCGAAAGAAAAGATGGGTAAGGCCCCAAAAACGAAAAGGAAAAAACGGAAGATTCTGGAAGACTCTGTGATTAGAGTCCGCCGGAGATTCACTTTCATGCACTCCCCCTCCGACAGCGGTAGTTGACTTTACACCACATGGAATGAATTCGGGTAGTAATCCCTTTGGCATTCGGACGAACCAAGCCGGTCTTCGTTAGCATACTTTCGCCCGTGTGGATGGACTTCCTAAAACTCCACGTGAAGTCGAAGTGTAGGCACAAGCACCGGGCCGCGGTCGCGGTTATATCCCGGATTGTTTATGTGCTGTAGTCCAAACGCAGGATAGATCCCACGCCACAAGTGAGCGGTGTAATAGGTCTCTACAATGTTTTCCCGGCCGTAATTGAGACGACCGTCTCCGAGTAGAAACCCCGAGCCGCCCAGCGCGAGATATTCCTGATGGTCGCGCGAGATGCCATTCGAAACGAATACCAAGCCGGCGCGGTCAAATTTCCTGTGCCAGGGCTTGCCGTGTCCGCCAATCCCGATTTCTGCAGTCTGATCCACTTCGGTATAGGCAAATGATTCGTGGCGGCCTTCGTTCCATCCCCAACGACCGAAAATTCCCATCCAGTCATTGAACGGCTGTTCGAAGTTCACACCGAATCCGTATTTGATAGTGGTCTGGAGAGGATGCGCGGTGATTTCCGGATTGGGCGTATTCCCGGCGAGAAACTGGTCCACGGCCTCGCGGTAACTGCCCATGTTGGCGTGATTTACAAAACTCAAGAAACGGATGATGGCTTCCTGGTGCCGCAACACCGTGCCATGGAGTTCGAGTTCAACGTTTTCGGCTCGGGCGCGGGCCATGTCGGCATCGAGGTGAATTCCGTTAGCAACTTTCGGCATCAGCGCTTCCGCAAAACGCAAGACCCACCGCCGGTCGTGATATTCAATCAAGGCGGCAATGGTGAACCCTCGCGTGTCCGCGGCGTAGTCGTACGCGCCGTTATTGTCCACAGTCCAGTTCATGAACTGAAACGTGGTGTCTGTACCGTAAGTATTGGCGTCGAAGAAGTCCGCGATGCCAAACTTTCCGAAGCGAATCTCGAGCCTGCGTTCGGGAACCGAGGAAAATAGTGAGAATGGCGAACGGGGGGTTTCGATTTTCTTGTGACCAAAGGGAATGATTTGGTGCCACATGAGCCGGGCGATATAGGGCGCCTTGCTAAGATCGGGATTTCGAACGATGTCCAGATTTGTGACTCCACCCAGACCGACGGCCTCGCCGATGCCGTGGCCCCCGGTTTCCTGAACGTCGCAGAGCAGTTCAGCGCTGTTCGTGAGCCGTACACCCAGAAAAAGTGTGAGGACGCGCGAAGTGGCATCCTGCGCTTGCGGAGAAAGGCTCCGCGGACCTTGATAGGGCGAACGAAACTCCGGATGCCATTGCGAGATCCAATTGGCTTGGCCGGAAATCCAGAAGCGATCCGTCTCCGGATGCGCGAACATTGCCGGGACGGGATCATCAGCGGGCGCGGAATCTGCCGCCGCGGTCGCACGCTCCGGATCCTGAACGGGCTGCGTATCTTGCGCGCGCAAGCTCAGTGCGAAAATCAGGCTTGCGCAGGGGATCGCGTAAATCGCAGAACTTAGTCTTCGGGTCGACCGCCTCATCTCAAAATTCCACCGTTTTCCAGCGCGTCGGATTCCTGCATGTGAATCGCACGCTGCAGGCTAACTCCCTTTGATGAACGAATGATGAACGCCGTAGGGCGCCGCAAACTTTTGCGTTCACCTACCCCCTTGCTCTACCGTTCAGAAGCTGTTGCTTTTGGACCAGAAACGTTGATACCATACCCCCCTAGGGTAGGCAAGCCAAATGTCACACACCTCACGCGAAAAACTGGACCTCGTCAACCGCACCAAAAAGGTCATCGGCCAACTCGAGAGTGTTCTGCGCGCCTTGAACGAGCACGATCCCTGCGCCGAGGCCCTCCAGAGACTCTCCGCCGCACGCGGCGCTATCAACAGCCTCATGGCTGAGCTGATGGAAGATCACATCCGCAATCACATGCCGCGCCATTCCAGATCTTCGGAAGAAGCTGCCGACGACGTCATCCAGATCGTCCGCACATATCTGAAATGATTTAGAAGAAAGTCGCCTTTCGGACAAATTTTCTATATCTTCTCTGCACGGATATTTCGCGTTGAAAATGCAAGAACCGGAAGGAGTCTCCCGGGTGAGAAAGATATTCGCAGCGCTGGTCCTTGCCGTATTTTCATATGCGCCGCCGCTTCGTGCGCAGGCGGGGCCCGTCGAGGGCGGCAATGAACTCCAGGTGTGGACAGGTGGAGGCCACGGGATTAACGGCAGCCAGTCCGGTGACGGGGTGTGGAACGTGGGCTTGCGCTACGGGTTGATCCTCACGGCGCCGCACGGGCCAGGATTCCTGCGCGGCCGTTTGGAGTACGCCGTCGAAGCCGTGCCTCTCTTCCTGGTGGTTCAGAAAACGAATACAGCTTATGGCGCCGGGATAAATCCGTTTGCATTCAAATGGGCGCTGGCCACTCACCATAAGATAGTCCCCTATTTCGAAATTGGAGGCGGCACGCTGTTCA
>Ga0307471_100001203_pt1 | contig 14046 bp, 9 predicted proteins | sample atmos_gasesAM3C__2_FD_204566 | JGI IMG/M metagenome (GOLD analysis project Ga0307471, IMG submission 204566) | Hardwood forest soil microbial communities from Morgan-Monroe State Forest, Indiana, United States - atmos_gasesAM3C_515 | ecosystem: Environmental > Terrestrial > Soil > Temperate... | reverse complement strand
GAGCGTCGTGCTCACCACCGCCTGGCCATGGCTGCATGGTTATCTCACGGGTGAACCGGTTCACTTCGACGTTACCCGCCTGGTTCAGCCGATGCTGTTTGTTTCGCTTGTGCTCGTCGGCGCCGGGCTCGTGCTGGGTATCTGGTTCTATCGCAAAGCTGGCGCGCAGGATCGAGATCGACCCGCGGAAGTTGATCCACTCGGGTACGCGCAACCGGCGTTGTTCCGGTTCCTCGAAAACAAGATGTGGATCGATGAGCTGTATGCGCGGACGATCATCGCTTTCGCATGGGCCAGCGCGCGTTTGTCCGACTGGATGGATCGTTATTTCTGGGATGGTTTGGTGCGCGGCTTCGGCGCAATCGGCCAACTCTTTGGAATATTTACAGCCGATGTGGACGAGCGCGGCATCAACGCCGGAGTAGATGAAACGACGGTAGGCGCTCGCGGTTTGGGACGGCTGTTGTCCAGCGCGCACTCTGGACAGATTCAAATTTACCTCGGCGTCGTGGCTGTTGGGATGCTGGCGCTTCTTCTTCTCTACGCATGGCTGGCTTAGTCACGGCGATTATTTTGATTCCGCTGCTCGGCGCGGTGGCCGTGTGTACATGGCCGCCCGCCTCCGCTGAGACTACGGCGGGCAGGCTGCGGAGTGGCCGTCCGATTGCGCTGATGTTTAATATCATCTCTGCCGGATGCGCTTTGGCGCTGTGGCGAAATTACGATGCCACCGCGGCTGGACTCCAGTTCGTGGAACGTCATGCGTGGATTCCGGCTATCAACGCCGAGTATCTGGTGGGCGTCGATGGGCTGAGCCTGCTGCTCGTATTGCTCACCTCAGTGATCTTTCCATTCGCACTCCTTGCGCAACCAGCTCCAAATGGAAGCCGCGCGTTCTATGCGACTATGCTGGTCATGCAGTCCGCGCTCTACGGCACTTTCACTGCGCAGAATTTCGTTCTCTGGTTCTTGTTCTACGAAATGAGTCTTATCCCGGGTTTTCTGTTGATCAAAATCTGGGGTGGTGAAAATCGCGATCGCGCCGCGACCAAGTTTTTCCTCTACACATTTCTCGGAAGCGTTGCCATGTTGCTTTCGTTCCTCGGGATTTATTTCGCGAAAGGCACGTTCGACTTCGAGGCTCTGGCGAGTCTTGGAAAGAGCGGCTTGCTTACGGGAAATCTCGCCTGGCTCGCTTTTGCCGGAATTTTCGTCGGGCTCGGGGTAAAGGTGCCGCTGTTTCCGTTTCACACCTGGCTCCCGGACGCCTATCAAACTGCGCCTACAGGCGTGTCGATGGTGCTCACTGGCGTGCTATCGAAAATGGGCGTTTACGGTTTCGTGCGCCTGTTGCTTCCGTTGTTCCCTCACGAAATCAAAGTCATCGGCCCGTGGCTGCTTGCGCTGGTGGTTTGCTCGATCGTTTTCGCTCCGCTGACTGCGTGGGCACAGCGCGATTTGAAGCGAATGATTGCGTATCTCTCGATAAACCATCTCGGCTACTGCATGCTGGGTCTTTTTGCGCTGGCCGCGTCACCCGCTGTTGCTGCGAGGATCGACACGTACGCAGCACTGAGTGGCGTGTTTATGCAAATCTTCAATCACGGAATTACCGCGGCGATGCTTTTCTACTTTGTGGGCCTGCTCGAACAACGGCGTGGCCTGCGGGGCATCGACGATTTCGGTGGCCTGATGCAGCGGACACCGCTGCTGTGCGGTTGGATGAGTGTCGCAATGTTTTCATCGCTCGGTTTGCCGGGGCTGAACGGATTTATTGGCGAGTTTCTGATTTTCAAAGGCTCATTTGCGATGGCGGCGGCGTTCACGGCCATTGCCGTGATCGGCCTTCTCGTCACAGCCCTCGTTTTTATGCGAGTGATGCAATCTCTCTTCAGCGGACCACTCGCAGAAGGTTGCAGCGCGTTCCCCGATCTTTTGCGAAGGGAAAAACTTGTCGTGGTTCCCGTAACACTGCTCATGTTCGCCATCGGCATCGCGCCACAATTCATCTTCAACATTTTCAATACAACGGTCGTTCACATGGCGCGGCTGCTTGGTTGAGATTTATCGCGAATGAGCAAAGCAGTCATTCCAATTGAGCGCATTGCTAGCGCCATCTTGATGCTTCGCGATCAGAGAGTGATGCTCGACTACGATTTGGCCGCGCTGTACGGCGTGGAAACCCGTGCATTGAAGCAGGCGGTGCGACGTAACCCTGATCGTTTCCCAAACGATTTCATGTTCGAATTGTCCGAACAGGAGATCGACACGGTGGTATCACAGTTTGTGATACCAGACCGGCGAAGATTCGGAGGTGCTAAACCGATGGCATTTACAGAGCAGGGCATTGCCATGCTCTCCAGCGTCTTAAACAGTGAACGCGCCATCAAAGTCAACATCGCGATCATGCGCGCGTTTGTGAAGCTACGCGAGATGCTCGAAACAAATCGCGAGTTAGCGCGAAAATTTTCGGAGCTCGAGCAACGTGTCGGCAAGCACGATGAGGAAATCACTGCGATTCTGGAAGCGATACGGCAGTTGATCGCCCCGCCGAAAAAGGCACGCCGTGAAATCGGGTTTCATGTGCGCGAGAAGGCATCTCGCTATCGGGTGCGTAAACGCGCATGATCGCCTGGACGATTTACCTCACGTTTGGGGGCGCGGTTCTGTTGCTGCTTTTGCCGCGGGCGTTTGCTCGCTGGATTGCGCTGCTTGCGACCATGGCGGGCCTGGCACTGGGCACGGTCGTGTTTGTGAGCACGCCGATTGCGGATCTGGCGCACTTTGCAACGATCGTACGCGTGCCGTGGGTCCCGGCGCTCGGGATGAATTACCACCTCGCGCTCGATGGCGTGAGTCTGACCATGGTTCTTGTCACTGGTATTTCAGCGGTAAGCACGGTGCTGTTTTCATGGGATGTGGAACATCGGCAGAACGAATTCTTCTTCTGGCTTCTGCTGGTAGTGGCCGGGTGCTACGGCGTGTTCCTCAGCGCGGATCTGTTTTTGCTGTTCGTGTTCTACGAGCTGGTAATCGTGCCGAAATATTTTCTCATCGCCATCTTCGGCTCCACCAACAAGGAATACGGCGCGATGAAGCTCACCCTGTATTCCTTCTTCGGCGGGATGTTCGTGTTCGTTGGAATACTGGTCGCTTATGTCAACGGGGGGTCGTTGGACCTGAATCAGCTGTCGCAATTCGAATTTTCACCGCAACTGCAATCGTGGGCGTTTCCGGTGTTGTTTCTCGGCTTTGCTGTGCTGGCCGGCATCTGGCCGCTGCACACCTGGGCGCCGACTGGTCATGCAGCTGCTCCGACTGCGGGTTCGATGTTGCTCGCGGGAATTGTGATGAAGCTCGGCTCTTACGCCGGTCTGCGCGTCGCGATGAATCTTTTTCCGCAGGGATTTCAGATGTGGAGCAAATGGATCGCTGTGCTCGCAGTGATCGGAATCGTGTATGCAGCGGCAGTGGCGCTTCGCCAATGTGATCTGAAATTTGTAATCGGCTATTCGAGCGTGAGTCACATGGGCTTTGTGCTACTCGGTCTTGCCACAGCCAACGCGCTCGGCGTCTCCGGTGCAGTACTGCAAATGTTCTCGCATGGCGTCATCGCTGCCCTCTTGTTCGCCGTCGCCGGACGCATGATCTACCGGCGTACGCACACGCGCGAACTCGATGCGCTTTCTGGAATGAATTTGAGCCACGCCATGCCGTTCGCGGCTTTCACTTTCGTGGTCGCCACGGCGGCCTCAATGGGCATCCCGGGTTTCAGTGGATTCGCGGCCGAGATCACGATTCTTATCGGCGCATGGAAAACATATCCGATTGCGGTTTGGATCGCGGGAGCTGGGATAGTTCTCGTCGCTGCGTTCACATTGCGCGCGCTAAAGCTTTCGTTCTTCGGTGAGAAAGCTGTCCAAGGCGAAGTTACAACCGTTACAACGTTAAGTCGGGAAGAGTTCAACCCGATCACGATCCCGGAAAAAATCGGTGCGTGCATGCTGATGCTCACCACACTCGCCGTCGGCGTTTATCCGAAATTGTTGCTGGACCGCATCATGCCCGCTGTCGAAACGATGAGGTTTTTGAAATGAAACGAATGCCGCATCTTCAGCGCTATAAAGCTTCAGCCCTTTAGCGATGTCTTATCTCGAGCTTCTCAAACTTGCATCGCCTGAAGCGGTCGTAGTTCTGACCGCGCTGGTTGTGCTTTCGGTCAGTCTCGTTGCGGAACGCGCAGCGGCGGCGTGCGCATTTGTTGCAGCGCTGGGAATTGTGCTTGCAATCGTGGCAGTCCTGTTTTTGCCGCGCAACGAGACGCTGTTTGGCGGAATGCTGGTGATCTCGCCGCTCACGTCACTGTTCAAAATCATTTGCCTCGCGCTCGCATTTTTCACGATCCTGCTGACGCGGGCAGAAAAGGCGCCGCGCCATCCGGGTGAATTTCTGGCGCTTGTTCTTCTGGCAACGGTCGGCCTGATGCTGCTCGTCGGCAGTGAAGAACTGCTGATGATTTTCATTGGTCTCGAGTTGCTTGGACTGTCGCTTTACGTCATGGCGGCATTCGATAAAACGGACGTGCGCTCAGCCGAAGCCGGTCTGAAATATTTTCTGTTCGGCAGCACCTCGAGCGCCTTCACACTCTTCGGGATCAGCCTGATTTACGGCGTGTCAGGGGCAACCGGTCTCGCTGCGATCTCAACTAATTTGGCAACAACGTCAGTGCAGCCGCTCCTCGGGGTTGGAATCGTCATGACGCTCGTCGGCTTCGCATTCAAAATCGCTGCCGCGCCGTTCCATCTGTGGGCACCTGACGCGTATCAAGGCGCGCCTGTTCCGAGCGCCGCGTTCATTGCTTCAGGTTCGAAGGTTGCGTCGTTTGTTGTGCTGGGAAAAATCGTGCTGATAGGCTTTGCGCCGGTGCGTGGCAGCGCCGGTTGGCACGCCATGGTGGCCGGTTGGTCGCCTGTGCTTGCGACGCTAGCGGCGTTATCGATCGTAATTGGCAATCTCGTCGCGCTAGCGCAATCGAACGTGCGCAGATTGCTTGCCTACTCCGCCGTCGCACACGCGGGTTACACATTAATCGGGTTCGTGGCCGGCGACCGCGAAGGCTTTTCCGCGGCCTTGTTCTACACCACCGTTTACGCCGTCACGCTCGTCGGCGCGTTTGGCGTGGTCGGCGTCGTGCGTCGCGAAACAGGCGGCGACAATTTCTCTAATTTTTCCGGCCTCGCTTCCCGTTCTCCGTTGCTCGCTGGATGCATGGCAGTCTTTATGTTGTCCCTCGCAGGCATCCCGCCGCTGGCTGGATTTTTCGGAAAATTCTATTTGTTCAGCGTCGCGTTACACGCTGGCGCAAATCACTCGCTTCTTTGGCTCGTCGCGCTTGGCCTCGTTGGCAGTTTCGTCTCGCTATATTATTACCTTCTGGTGTTGAAAGCGATTTTTGTCGATGCAGCGTCGCTCGCGGCTGGGGAACAGGCAGAGCGCATGCGATCTGATTTTTTGCAACGAGCTACGGTCACTCTGCTTGCCGCAGCAGTTGTTTTGCTCGGGGTAATGCCGAACACTTTGGCATCGCGGATTCTTGCCGCTGTTCCGCAAAACCTTTAAAAAAATGCAATTAACACTTGACCGGTGCGCCGTAAGTTTTGCATCAAAGCAACATTACCCGTTACGAAGTTGGTGATGTGAAGATGGGCAGCATCAGCGAGTTCATTGAGCGCCATTTCCGGCATTTCAACGCGGCGGTGCTGAAAGACGCAGCCGACGCCTATATTGCGCATCTCGATCGTGGCGGAAAGATGATGATCACGCTGGCGGGTGCGATGAGCACCGCCGAACTTGGCGTCTCGCTCGCGGAAATGATCCGCCGCGACAAAGTGCACGCCATCACCTGCACCGGTGCGAACCTTGAGGAAGACCTCTTCAATCTCGTCGCGCGGAGCAAATACGAACGAATTCCTAACTATCGCGAGCTGAGTCCACAACAAGAGGAGGAGCTCCTGCGCCGGCACATGAATCGTGTCACTGACACTTGCATTCCGGAAGAGGAAGCGATGCGACGGATCGAGCGAGTCGTGCTCGAGGAGTGGGCGGCCGCTTCGCAAAACAATCAGAGAAAATTTCCCCACGAGTTCCTTTACAAAATCTTACGCGAGTGCCGCCTCAAACAATTTTACGAGATCGATCCTGCCGACAGCTGGATGGTCGCCGCTGCCCACAATGACCTTCCGTTGTTTGTGCCGGGCTGGGAAGATTCGACCCTCGGAAACATTTACGCGGCTCGCTGCATCACTGGGGCGGTCAGCAATGTGCAGGCGGTCCGCTCAGGCATCGAATACATGATCGAACTCGCGGATTGGTATCGCCGGGTATCAAAGGATTCATCCATCGGCTTTTTCCAAATTGGGGGCGGCATCGCGGGCGATTTCCCCATTTGCGTTGTGCCCATGTTGAATCAGGACGTGGTCAGCATGCCCGTGCCCGAGTGGGGGTATTTTTGCCAAATCAGCGATTCCACCACCAGTTTCGGCTCATACTCCGGTGCGGTGCCGAATGAGAAGATTACGTGGGGAAAACTGAACGTCGATACTCCGCGGTTCGTCATCGAATCTGATGCGACAATTGTTACGCCGTTAGTTTTCGCCAAGGTTTTAGGCTGGTGAACCCTACAGCGCGTCGGCGCGTTGCCAGCCTTCCGTCAGCGATTCGATGGCGTGAGGCAAACTTTTGAACCGAGGATGTGGAATGCTTTACGTGGTTGCGACGCCGATTGGTAATCTGGGCGACATTACCTCGCGGGCTCTTGAGGTCCTGAAGGGCGTTGACGTCGTGGCGGCGGAAGACACGCGGCATTCCGGTTTACTGCTAAAACATTTCGGAATCAAGAAGCCCTTTGTCAGCTACCACGAACATAATGAAGCGGCGCGCACGGCTGAGCTGGTCGAGCGCCTTGGCCGAGGCGAAAGTGTTGCGTTGATTACGGACGCTGGGACACCTGGACTTTCCGATCCAGGGGTGCGCCTCATTCGCGAATGCATCAGTCGCGAACTGCCGTTTGCGATTGTCCCAGGAGCATCGTCCATCCTCACGGCTTTGCTCGGTTCGGGATTTGCCACCGCCAGATTCTCGTTCCGTGGATTTCTTCCGGTGAAAAGCGGCCAACGCGAAGGCGAATTGCGGATAGCAGCTGAAAGCGAGGAGACGACGCTTTTTTTTGAATCTCCGTACCGGCTACTTAAAACCCTTGAGGCTTGCAGAACCATCATGCCGGACCGGCAACTGTGCATCGCACGTGAGCTGACAAAGAAATTTGAGGAATTCCGTCGCGGCACTGCTGCCGAACTGCTTGCACATTATGAGGTACATTCGGCGAAAGGCGAAATCGTGCTCCTTGTCTCTGGAGCGTAGCTGGATCGCCGGTGTATTCAACGAGCCGCTAAAATTCGTCGGTCAATAGCGGGGACAAGATGGAGAAAAACGTCCGTGCGAATAAACGAATCGCGATCGCCGTCCAATCCAGCCACTGAGATCAGTTGGAAACCATGCGACCAGACATTGGATTTGCGCAAAACTTCACAAGTTCTTCGCATCCTGCCAGCTTTCACACCGTTGAGTTGCCGACCGGGGTAACTGGACAGACTCGGAAACGTTGGCGTGGCGACGAGACCTTCGCGAGCAGACTGGGCGGCTTCTGCGATTATCAATTGATGACCCGCCTGCCACGGTTTCTAACGCCATTACTCGCGGGATGCGCCGTTACGCTTTTGCAGGTTGTCATGGCGGTGACTCTGCTTGCTCCAGAAGAGCCGATCGCCGAGCGCTACTCAGCGCTGATTCAACACGACAGCTATTGGTTCATGAACATTATCGATCGTGGTTACCAGACCATTGTCCCACCGATCGATCACAAGGTGATGGAAGTCTCGAATGTCGCGTTTTTCCCGGCATATCCCGCGATTGCTGCATTGCTCCGAAATGCATTCAACATAAGCACGGGCACGGCCCTTTTGATTACCGCTCAGTTCGCTGCCTGCGGTTTCTGGACTTATTTCTTCCTTTTCTGCAGGCGCTGGAAAGTTGCGCGTTCGCTTCAGATTTGCGGGACACTCCTCATCCTGGCGAACCCGGCAGCGTTCTTCCTCGTCGCCGCCTACTCGGAATCGCTATTTCTAATGGCGCTGCTTGGCTTCATCTATTGGAGCACCGGGGAAGGTCGGACGGCGAGAGTGTTGGCGGCCACGCACGGAGTGGTTATGTCCGCGACACGAATTGTCGGAATTGTATGCGCTGCCTTTCCTCTGGTGCGCTCGGCTTTTCAAACGGGATGGCGCGGTTTGCTCAAACCGCGCAAATGGATTCGAGAGAACTTGGCAGCTGCGGGCTTGACGTTTGCTGCGGCCTGCGGCGCGATAGCCTTTTTCGTTTTGTGCCAATTGCGCTGGGGTCACTGGGACCTTTACATGCTTACGCAGGCGGCTGGCTGGGGCATCGTGCCCGATTACCTTGCAGTGGTTAGACCCGAAAGTTATCGCTGGCTTGTTCCGGCACTGAATAATCCCATTGAGGCGAGCCAGCTATCGATGACCCTTGGTGCCGTGCTTTTGTTGGCGATTGCAGTGTGCGAATTGCTTCCAACGATTCGGCGTCGAGCCGGCCTGCCGGTACGCGCGGGGATCTATTTCTGTGCGGCCACGATTTATTACGTCTCCGTGAGCGGCGTCGCCTGCGTCGACATGGAAAGTATGCTGCGATACGAGTTCAGCGCGTACGCTTTAATCGTGCTGGCGCTTTTGAATTTTCTGCGTCAATTTCGCACGCCGCCAGTGTGGGTGCGGGCTTTTGGGACGGCGGCAGTAGCGTTGGTCAGCGCTGCGGGGCTGTGCGTACAGGGCTGGTACGTCTGGAATTTCACCCGGGGCAACTGGGTCGCGTAGCAGAACATGAAGCCAAAGGTCGTCATAATCGGTGCAGGTCCGGCAGGTCTTACTGCCGGTTATTTGCTTTCGAAAAACGAGGTCGATTTGGTGGTTCTGGAAGCCGATCCCGTTTACGTCGGCGGCATTTCCCGCACCGTGACTTACAATGGTTTTCATTTCGATATCGGCGGCCACCGGTTCTTCTCAAAATCGAAAGCAGTCGAGGATTTGTGGAGCGAAATTTTGCCGAACGACATGCTGATGCGCCCGCGGTCATCGCGCATCTTTTACGGTGGTAAATTTTTCTCCTATCCCCTCAAGCCAGTTGAAGCGCTGCTGAAGCTCGGGGTTTTCAAATCGATTTTGTGCGTTCTTTCGTGGCTGAAGGCGCGTCTGTTTCCGATACGAAACCCGCGGAATTTCGAAGAATGGGTGAGCAATCAATTCGGGAAACGGCTGTTTAAAACGTTCTTCAAAAGCTACACCGAAAAAGTCTGGGGCATGAGCTGCAAGGAGATTTCCGCTGACTGGGCAGCACAACGGATCAAGGGCCTTTCGTTAGGGAGCGCAATTAAGAATGCCCTTATCCCGCAGCGTTACAATGGCGACCGGAGCAAGGTGATTAAGACGCTGATTAATTCTTTTCGTTATCCGCGACGCGGGCCTGGAATGATGTGGGAAGCTTGTGCCGAAAAGATGCAGATGCTGGGCGGCAAATTGGAGATGGGCTGCAGAGTGACGCGCTGTTTCTACGACGATTTGTCCGGACAATGGAATGTCGAATACAAAAACGGGAACGGAGATCGGCAAATAATCGAAGCCGAACATGTCATTTCGTCGGCGCCGATGCGGGAACTGGTCTGCGGTTTGTCACCGGCCGTGAGTGAACGAACCAAGCGCGCGGCTGAGAGCCTCAAGTATCGCGATTTCCTCACCGTCATGCTGATCTTGAAAGATCGGCAGATGTTCGATGATAACTGGATCTACATTCACGACCCGAGCGTCAAAGTCGGTCGTGTTCAGAATTTCCGTTCATGGTCACCGGGAATGGTGCCCGAATCGGACAAGGTCTGTTATGGGCTCGAATACTTTTGCTTCGAACACGACGGCCTTTGGGATTCGAGCGATAACGATTTGATTGAGCTCGCCAGGCGGGAGCTAGTCCAGATCGGACTCGCCAGGGAAAACGATTTCATCGACGGCTGCGTTGTTCGCCAGAAGAAAGCGTATCCCGTCTACGATGACGATTATGCTTGGCACGTCGCCGTGATTCGGCAGGAGCTGGACACGCGTTATCCGAACCTGCACCTCGTCGGCCGCAACGGCATGCATAAATACAACAACCAGGACCACGCCATGATGACAGCGATGTTGTGCGTGGAAAATATTCTCGCTGACACAAAACTTTACGATCTCTGGCAGGTGAACAGCGACGCCGAGTATCACGAAGCTGGTCCCGCTGCGGCCGACGAAACAAACGGCAGCGCACTTCGCCTCGTCCCCACTCGCGTCGTGACAGCGCCCGAGCTCGCGCCGGAAGGCTAGCGCACGCGTCGCGCGTGCTGGTTTGGTGTCTCGCCGAAACAATCTCTGCTGACGGTCCTAATCTTCACAAAGGCGACTCGCATGGAAAGTCCGTGATCGCCAGACACGATCACCACCGTCCGAGACGCACGCATTACCCTTCTTCAAATTCGTCGACAGGCGGACACGAGCAGAACAGATTTCTGTCGCCGTAGACGTTGTCGATGCGGCCAACTGCTGGCCAGAATTTATGCTCGCGCGTCCACGGCGCGGGAAAAGCCGCCTGTTCGCGCGAGTAGGGGCGGTCCCATTTGTCGGACCCGATTTGTCGGGCGGTGTGCGGCGCGTTCTTGAGCAAATTGCTTTGCCGATCCTGTTTCCCCCCGGCGATTGCTTGCATTTCCGCGTGAATGGAGATCATCGCATCGCAGAAACGATCAAGCTCGTGTTTCGGTTCGCTCTCGGTCGGCTCGATCATCATCGTCCCGCCAACCGGCCACGAAACGGTTGGTGCGTGAAAGCCATAATCCATCAAACGCTTTGCCACATCTTCGACTTCAATGCCTGCGTTCTTCCACTGGCGCACGTCGACAATGCATTCGTGTGCGACGAGACCATGCTTGCCCTTGAAAAGAACGGGAAAGTACGGATCGAGCCGTTTAGCGATGTAATTCGCGTTTAGAATTGCAGTTTCGCTCGCACGTTTCAAGCCTTCGGGCCCCATCATGCGAATGTACATCCATGTAATGGTCAGAATGCTCGCGCTGCCCCACGGAGCAGCTGCAACATTGCCGCCGTCGCCTCCGCCATGCCTGTAATTAGCATCGAACCCGCTGTTGGGTGGACGCTCTCCGCGTTGTCCTTCGCCAAACAGAACTCGGCCAGTCTCGGGATCGGCGATGTATTCGCGTGGGAGATATGGCACGAGATGTCTCGCCACGCCTATCGGTCCCACGCCCGGGCCGCCGCCGCCGTGCGGAATGCAAAACGTCTTATGCAAATTCAGATGGCAAACGTCAGCGCCGTAATCGCCGGGGCGACAAAGACCGACCTGCGCATTTAAGTTTGCGCCGTCCATGTAAACCTGGCCGCCGTGCTCATGCACGATGTCGCAGATTTCGCGAATCGTCGGCTCGAAAACGCCATGAGTCGAAGGATAAGTCACCATGAGCGCCGCGAGATCGTGTGCGTGTTGGTCGACTTTCGTTCGCAAATCGGCAAGATCGATGTCTCCATCTTTTAGGCAGGCAACGGAAACAACTTTGAACCCGGCCATAACCGCACTCGCGGGATTCGTCCCATGCGCTGACGTTGGGATGAGACAAATTTTGCGATGCGATTCGCCGCGCGACGCGTGATATTCGCGAATGGCCAGCAGACCTGCGAGTTCACCCTGCGATCCGGCATTCGGTTGCAATGAGACCACCGCGAAGCCGGTGATTTCTGCAAGCCAATCTTCCAGCTGTCGGAAAATCTCCATGTAGCCCGAGGCCTGTTCCGTGGGCGCGAACGGATGCAGTTTGGCAATCTCGGGCCATGAGATTGGAAACATTTCCGCGGTGGCGTTGAGCTTCATCGTGCATGAGCCGAGCGGAATCATCGACGTCGTTAGCGACAGATCGCGCGATTCCAGCTTCTTCAGGTAGCGCAGCATCTCGGTTTCAGTGTCGTGCGTGTTGAAGATTGGATGCGTGAGATACTCGGAAGTGCGGATTGCGGATTGCGGAATGCGGATTGGCGGGTCGCCGACATTATCATCGTCGAAATCGCGAACGTTCGTCCCGCGGAAGATGGAGATCAGCAGTTCGATGTCCCGCGGCGTCGTTGTTTCGTCGAGTGAAATGCCCACCGCATGTGGCCCCAGCACGCGCAGGTTAGAGCTGGCTTTTGCCGCCTGCTCCAAAATGACTTCGCTTGAGGCCACTTCGACGCGAACGGTGTCAAAGAAATTCTCGTGCGTGACTCTGCAGCCAAGAGCACGCAGACCATCTGCAAGTCGACTGGTTAGCCGATGAACCCGCTCGGCGATTGCGCGCAATCCTTTGGGACCGTGATAAACCGCATACATCGATGCAATGACGGCGAGGAGAACCTCTGCCGTGCAGATATTGCTCGTCGCTTTGTCGCGGCGAATGTGCTGCTCGCGCGTTTGCAACGCGAGCCGGTAAGCGAGGCGACCTTCAGTGTCATGCGAAACGCCTACCAGGCGGCCGGGCATGTGACGTTTGAACTGGTCGCGCGTGGCGAAATATGCGGCGTGAGGCCCACCGAATCCCATTGGGACTCCAAATCGTTGCGTATTACCGACGGCAACATCGGCGCCGAATTCGCCCGGTGGCTTGAGTAATGTCAGGGCGAGAACGTCTGCCGCGACGACAACAAGGGCACCTGCATGGTGTGCCTTCCGGATGAACTCAGCGTAATCGTAGATCGCGCCATCGGTCGCGGGATATTGAAGAAGCGCACCGAAAACTGTGCTGTCGAATTTGAACCGCGAGTAATCGCCGATCTTGATCTCGATCCCGAGCGGCTTCGCGCGGGTTTGAACGACGGCGATCGTTTGGGGATGACAATTATCGGCAACAAAGAACGTCTTCCGATTTGGAACTACAGCGTGACAAAGCGCCATCGCTTCAGCAGCAGCTGTCGCTTCGTCTAGCATTGATGCGTTCGCAATGTCGAGGGCGGTCAAATCTATGATCATCTGCTGGAAGTTCAGCAGTGCTTCGAGCCGCCCTTGCGCGATTTCCGCCTGGTAAGGCGTGTAAGCGGTGTACCAGCCAGGGTTTTCAAGAATGTTTCGCTGAATGACAGGCGGCGTGATGCAGTCGTAGTAGCCCGTTCCGATGAACGAGCGCGCGATTTTGTTCTTCTGTGCAATCGCCCGGAGCTCGGCCAACGCTTTGGTTTCCGATTTCGCTTCCGGCAAGTTCAGTTCCCGTTCGAGACGAATGTCTTTGGGAACCGTGGCTTCGGTGAGCGCACCGAGACTATCGAAACCCACTTCGTGTAACATCGCGCGGACTTCTTCCTCGTTCGGCCCGATGTGTCTGCGCGCGAACGAATCAATATCGATAGTTGGTTCGCGCATTTGCATCGGAAGAGACTACGGAGCGCCAGACGCGCTTCAACTCTCGAGCGCTGCCTGCGCCGCGGCTAATCGTGCGATGGGAATTCGGAACGGACTGCAACTGACGTACTCGAGACCGAGCCGGTGGCAGAATTTCACACTGTTTGGTTCGCCGCCGTGCTCGCCGCAAATTCCCAGTTTGATGTCCGGCCGCGTCTTGCGGCCGAGATCGCGAGTAATTTCCATCAAACGTCCAACACCCTTCTGATCGATTGTTGCGAACGGATTTGAACCGACGATGTCGAGTTCCGCGTACGCGGGGAGAAAACTGCCCGAATCGTCGCGACTCATTCCGAGCGTGGTCTGCGTCAGATCGTTCGTGCCGAAACTGAAAAACTCGGCGTCGCGCGCAATCTGGTCGGCTAGCAGCGCGGCGCGGGGGATCTCGATCATGGTTCCGACGAGATATTTGAATTTTGTTCCTCGTTCTTTGGTCACTTCGTCTGCGACGCGCCGCACAATGTC
>Ga0307471_100001202_pt1 | contig 14065 bp, 11 predicted proteins | sample atmos_gasesAM3C__2_FD_204566 | JGI IMG/M metagenome (GOLD analysis project Ga0307471, IMG submission 204566) | Hardwood forest soil microbial communities from Morgan-Monroe State Forest, Indiana, United States - atmos_gasesAM3C_515 | ecosystem: Environmental > Terrestrial > Soil > Temperate... | reverse complement strand
GGCGAATGATGTCGATGAGGGAAGCAGGGAGGTGGGAGATGTTGCCGAGGGTTTCGTGGCGGACCTGATCGCCGACGCGGAAGGTGCGGCGGAGGAGGTGGGATTGGTAGATGCGGCCTTTGTACTTTCGCGTAGTTGTGGCTACATGAACAGCACCAGATCTAGATGGCATGCCTTTACATAGCATGACAATGAAACGATGTCAAGGGTAAAGTGACACATTTAGTGGCTACAAAAGGAAGCGCAAAACGAACTAAACGGCTTCTTTCGATCTACTTAACCTCTAATGGGGGATAGAACTCCGGCCTAGAAAACACACCCACTATGAGAACAAAATCCTCGTTTGGGGCCCTATAACGGAACTAAGAACTTCAAACCTAAAATCCAGGGGTGAAAACTGAATTGGAGAGGGGAATCGAAGGACAGGAACGTGGACTGAATCGAAATCCAGATATTCCGGCGGAGATTAGTGCCGCGGCTTGTGGTTCGACAAATACGAACTCGTCAACGTAAACACGAACAAGCCCAACACAGCTCCTATCAGGATGACGACAATCAAGGGAGCCTCCAGTCAAGGGCTCAACGTGCATTTGAGCGCCCAAAACGGCTTCCGTGTTTTCAATGATTTACGCGAGTTCTAGAAGTACTGCTGTGAGGGAAAACAGGCAGCAATTGTCCTCAAATGTCACCGGAATGACCTATCCGCAAAACCGCGGTTGTCATCCTTTATTCAGGTGGATTGACCCATCCCCTGTGCGAACAATGATCGGTGTACCGCCGCCGTTCATCTTCCCGTGAATCTGCGTGGTGCTGAACGTCCCTTCTACCGTGACGGGGATGCCCAAGCTGATGTGGCCGTCATGTGTGCTGGCATCAATGTTCGCTTGGATCTCACCGGGCAATTCCAGGTCAATGCTCCCGTCTCCGGTATGAATGTTCCAAGATGATTGCACCTTCGAGCCGCCGCGCGCGCGGGCCGTCACGCTCCCGTCGCCGGTCTTGATATTCAAGACGTCGAAACGCCCCTCCAGATTGACGTGCCCGTCACCGGTTGTCACATCCGCGCGCCCATCCAGATTCTGCCCTTCGATGGAGCCGTCTCCGGTGCGCAACCGAATATCTCCATGCGCACCCTGCACCCGGATGCTGCCATCCCCGGTTTTAACATCCAAATTCCCATTGATGGAATCCGCTTCCACAGAGCCGTCCCCGCTGCTCACTTCGAGGTCCGTGTCCTTGGGCATGTGCACTTCAACCCGCAAATTCGTGTGGCTCACGCCCCAATGGATGCCCCAATTGGAGCTGGTCTTTGCGATCACTTCGACCTGGTCGCCATTCTGGCTGGTGCTGACATGCAAATCCTTGTCCAGCTTGTATCCGGAATAGACCACGCGCACTTCCACCTGCTTAATATCCCCAGTGGAGACGCGCACGCTCCCGTCGTCCGTCTGGACCCGCACCCTGGCGTGCCCGCTGACTGTGAAGGTCTTGGCCACTTCTTCGGCCCGCGTAGTCGCCGGGCCGCCCAGAAGCAGCAGCGCTGCCAAGCAGGGAAGGGCAGTCCTTGCCAATCTTATTCCGTCAATGTTCATGCCGATTTGCCTCCGAAACCCGTTCTATTACCTAGAACGCATCCTACCCCGCAAATGTTCCCTTGGCCCTGACCCATTCTAAGGCGCTGTATTCGTTTCACTTGCAGGGTGAGCGGGCACTAAGCGCAACTCCGTAGGCAGTGTGCCCCGACATGTACGAGGGAGCGAAGCGCGGCGAACGGATTTTCCGTGTCGGCGCCGCCGTGGATGTTACTCCGCTGGCAGGCGCTGGGAAGGCTACTTGGCTGAAAGGCCAGCACAGTAGGAGCGGCACTCCGCATCTTTTGCAAGTGGGAAAATTGTTCACGGCTACCCTACCCCTTGGCTGCGCGTTTTTTCGCGCCTGGCTTCTCCCGCAAAGCAGCCAAAAACTCCTTCTCCGGCAGGGCATTGACCACATCCTTCTTCTCCAGCCATCCGCGCCGCGCCATCGTCACGCCATACCGGATGAAGCTCAGATTTGCCGTATTGTGGGAATCCGTTGAAATTACCACCTTCACCCCGCGCTCCTTGCACATCCGCAGATACACATCCTTCAGATCCAACCGGTCCGGGTAGGAATTGCACTCCATTGCTACCTCATGCTTCGCGCAGGCATCCAGGACTTTTTCCATGTCGTAATCAAACGCTTCGCGCCGCAGGAGGAGGCGCCCCGTGGGATGAGCGATGATCTGGGTATAAGGATTCTCAATGGCGGCCAGCATTCGCTCGGTCATGGCCGCCTTATCGAGATTGAAGTACGAGTGGATCGAACATACGACGACATCCAATTGCGCCAGCAATTCATCCGAATAATCCAGATCGCCGCCCTTCAAAATATCCACTTCTGCGCCCGCGAGCACGCGTATCCCTAGCCCTTTGTCGCTGGCCGCGCGAATCTTTTTGATGTGCGCCGCCATGCGCTTTTCGTCCAGTCCATTCGCCACGGTCACGGCCTTGGAATGGTCCGTAATCGCGATGTACTCATGCCCGAGAGCCCGCGCCGCCTCGGCCATCTCATCGATCGAATTCTTTCCATCGCTCGCGGTCGTGTGCATTTGCAGGTCGCCCTTCATGTCCCGCAATTCGACTAACATGGGTAGCCTGTGTTTTTCGGCCGCCGCGATCTCTCCCGTGTTTTCGCGCAATTCGGGCGGGACGTAATCCAGCTTCAGCTTCCCGTAAATCTCTTCTTCCGTCCTTCCCGCAACTCGTTTTCCTCCCTTCAGCGCTGCCATCTCATATTCGTTCAGGGTCCAACCCATATCGTTGGCGCGCCCGCGGAGCGCTACGTTGTGCTCTTTCGAGCCGGTGAAGTACAGCAATGCCGCCCCGAAATTCTCTTTCTCCAATAGCCGAACGTCCACCTGTAGCCCATTTTCGAGAGTGAAACTCACCTTGTTTTCGCCATGCGCCAGGGTCTGATCGATTCCGGGAAAAGCAAGGATGTGCTTCGCGACCGTGTCCACATCTTTCTGCCCTTTGTGGCCCGATGCCATGGTCACCAGCAAATCCAAATCCCCGACGGTTTCCTTGCCTCGGCGCAAGGAGCCCGCCGGCGTCACACTTTCCACCGCTTTCCCTGCCTTCTTGATGTGTTCCGTGATCGCCAGCGCGGCCGCTTCCGCTACGCTTACGAGGAAACGCCCGGCCGACTTCTTGAACACCTCTACCGCTTTCAGAATGTTCTGCTCGCTCTTCTCGCCAAATCCCGCCAGGTCGCGCAGCTTTCCTTCTTTCGCAAGTTTCTCCACGTCCGCAACGGTTCCGGCTTTAAAGGTCTTCCACAGCACGGCCACTTTTTTTGGCCCTAACGACTGTAATTCCAGAACATCCAAGATTGTTTCCGGGTATTTCTTCAACAGTTTTTTTCGCAGACTGTAATCGCTCGTCTCCACGATCTCCTTCAGGTGCTCCACCATGCGGTCGCCAATCCCGGGCAATTCCGTCAGCTTCTCCGGCGTCGCAATCATCTGCTCCACCGATTCAGGCAACGCATCAATCAGTTCCGCTGCCTTCTCGTAGCTTCGGTAGCGCCCGATAATGGCACCGTCGATCTCCAGCAAACGCGCCGTTTCCCGTAAAATCTTGGCAATCTGCTTGTTGTCCATGGCGGGATTATATTCCTTTCTACGAGGGACGCAAAAGATGATGCCCGCGGCCGGGCAAGGCTTGTCACTCCGAGCGACTGGAGGAATCCGCTTTTCTCCAGACTTTCGCATGCCCCTTCTTCCCTCCGCAAAATGAAACCGGCGGAAGCTTTCGCTCCCGCCGGCGTGGTAAGGACTGGCTACGAATCAAGCGGGCTTACTTACATTAGCCGCCTGTGGCCCCTTTGGGCCTTGGACGATCTCAAATTCGACCGGATCCCCTTCCTGCAACGTTCGGTAACCATCCCCGACGATCGCAGAATAGTGAACGAACACATCGGGTCCGTCTTCACGGCCAATGAATCCGTATCCTTTCGAATTGTTAAACCATTTCACAGTTCCTTGCACTTCGTGTCTCCTTTGGCAGGTGACTCTTGGGGCGGAAAAACAACAATCGCCGCCATGAGCACGAATTGCGCGGAGTCTATCAAATCAGAACTCGGAGTCAATAGCTTTGGGCAGAAAAAATTGCCTCCTGTGCATTTTTATGCACAAAATCGTTTCAAATGCGCGTTTTGGCGCACGTTACCGCAAAAAAGTAAGGTAGTAGAGGATCCCCGCGATCGACTTGGCATCCCGCAGCTTGCCCTTGAGCAACATTTGTTTCAGTTGGCGCACACTAAATGCACGGGAAACTATTTTCTCATCCTCTTCCGGCTGGGCCTCCCCCTCCGTCAAGCCTTCCGCGAGCAAAACGTACATCCGCTCTTCCAAGAAACCAGGGGTTGGGAACATATCCAGAAAAATTCTCAATCGGTTGGCGCGATAGCCGGTCTCCTCCAACAATTCTCGCGCCGCAGCCTCTTTCCGTGTCTCTCCAGGATCCATGCGGCCCGCCACCAACTCCCACAAGAATTGGCGCGTCGCATGCCTGTATTGCCGAATGAGCACGACTCGGCCGTCCGGGAGCACGGGAAGAACCACCACGGAGCCCGGATGCGTAATCACTTCCCGCTTCGTTCGCAACCCTCCCGGTTCCAGGACTTCGTCGCGCCGCACCCCAAATATGGGCCCTTGGTAGATCACCACGCTCTTCAGGATCTTTGCTTTACCGTGCACTTGAGGGTAGGGCTTGCTCTTGACGCCTGCCTTGCTAGTCTTCGCCACAGTTGTTTCTCTCCCTGTCCGAGGTGAATTCGCATCATACTCGAACTCTTCGAGTTTCGATCCCTGCCCATCCTGGTTCTTGGCTTCTCCGATTGCCTCGCGGGGCCGCTAGGCTAGGCTCCTGGCCGGAAATTGTTGCTACCCTCACCGCTCGCCACTGTCCTGCCCCACGCGCTATACTCCCGGTGTCACCAATGACCATCAACACCATCATCGTTGACGACGAAAAGCCCGCACGCGAAGAACTCGCGTTTCTCCTCAAATCCATCCCGGAGATCAATCTCCTGGCCCAGGGGAAGAACGGCCTCGAAGCCATCAACCTCATCAAGGAACATTCCCCCGATCTTGTCTTCCTCGATGTGCAGATGCCGGGCCTCGACGGCTTCGGTGTCCTCAAGAAACTCGTCGAGCGCAAACTCAGGGTGCCGCACGTTGTCTTTGCCACCGCCTTCGACCAGTACGCCGTCCAGGCTTTCGATGTCAATGCCGTGGACTACGTACTAAAACCGTTCGACAAGGCGCGTATTTCCAAAGCTGTTCACAAAGCCCGCAAGGAAATCGAGGCCCACACAAGCACCGCCGAACGGCTCGAGCAACTTGTCTCCCAACTTGCCGCCCCTAAGTCGGCGGCGCCGCCCTCGAAGATTCTTGTCAAATCGCAGCAGCGCATGTTGCTCGTTGACGCCGAAGACCTCATTTTCGCCTCCATCGAAGGGGGTCTCATCTCGGTGGTCGCGCGCGAGGTGGAAGGATCGTCCAATTACCGCACGCTCGAGGAACTTCACGCCGCCCTCGAGTCCGATTCCTTCTGGCGTCCGCACCGCTCGTATCTTGTCAATATCCACCACATCAAGGAAGTCGTGCCTTGGTTCAAGTCCAGCTTCATGATTAAAATGAACGACAAGAAGCAATCCGAAATCCCCGTTTCACGCCAACAAACCAAGCGCCTGCGCGAGCTGTTCAAGCTCTGAAGGTTTTGCCTTTTGTGTCACAGACACTCTTGTCTGTGACACCCGCAGCCTCGTGCCGATTTATCCATTTGCAACTCAAACCCAGATGATTCGCGAACGGCGAGGGCCCCGCTGTCAGATTATGAGGGTAGCGTTTGGATTTGCTTTTGAGCTGTAAGCTGTTAACTTCGAGCTTTCAACCTTTTCACGCAAAAAGTAGGACTTCAAACTCAAGACTGTCTGCAACTATGGACTTCTCTTTCAACGACCACCAACTCCTCATCCGCAACACCGTCCGTCAATTCATGGACACCGAAGTTCGCCCTCATGTTAAAGACTGGGAGCGCACCGACTGTTTTCCGTTGGACGCCATCCAGAAACTCGGCGCCCTTGGCTGTTGCGGCATGTTGGTACCTGAGGAATGGGGCGGCCCCGGCTTCGACACTATCTCGTACGTCCTGATGCTCGAAGAGGTTGCCCGCGTCCACGTGGCCATTTCCACCGCGCTTGGGGTCACAAATTCCGCCGTGCAACTTCCGATTCTCGCTTTCGCTACCACCGAGCAAAAAAATCGCTACCTCAAACGCCTGGCCGCTGGCGAAATCATCGGCGCCTTCTGCCTCACCGAGCCCGCAGCCGGCTCTGACGCCGCCGGTATCCAGGCGCGCGCGGTCCGCGAAGGCGACAATTACAAGCTTTCCGGCACCAAGACCTGGGTAACAAACGGCTCCTCCGCCGGCGTTTTCATTGTGTTTGCCAAGACCCGGCCCGAACTCGGCGGAAAGGGAATTACCGCCTTCCTCGCGGAACCCAAGTTCCCTGGCTTCACCGTCGGGCGCCACGAAGACAAGATGGGCCAGCGCTCCTCGCCCTCGGTCGAAATCATATTGAACGATTGTGTCGTTCCCGCAGCCAACCGGCTTGGCGAAGAGGGCCAAGGCCTCAAGATTGCCCTCAGTGCACTCGACGGAGGCCGCATCGGCATCGCGGCGCAGGCCGTTGGCCTCGCCCAGGCTGCCCTCGACGAATCGGCCAAGTTTGCGCGCTCCCGCAAAGCCTTCGGCAAATCCATCGGCGAATTCCAGGCTATCCAGTGGATGCTCGCCGACATGCACACGGAAATCGAAGCCGCCCGCGGTCTTCTCTATAACGCCGCGGCTCTGAAGGATTCTGGAGGAAGAATGGGCTCCGCGGCGTCACGCGCCAAATTGTACGCCAGCGAAATGGTGAATCGGGTGGTCTACAAAGCGGTGCAGATCCACGGCAGCCAGGGCTACTCCCGCGAATCTGAAGTCGAACGCATGTACCGGGACGCGCGCGTGATCTCGATTTATGAGGGAACGAGCGAGATACAACGCACGATTATTGCGAGACATTTACTCGAGAAGTAGTGCGCATTTTCCTTGAAAAACAGATATCGGATAGCAGATATCAGTGATCAGGAAGCGGGGCGTGCTGGTATGCGAGGGGATTGCGGCGGGTTCTTCGCTTCCTGCTATTTGATTACTGATCTCTGATATCCTTTTTGACTCGGCTCATGCATTCCAATCTTCGAGGCCCATACTCTTGACGAACGCGACGAAACGAGTCCTAAGCGGCATGCGCCCCACGGGACGGCTCCATATCGGCCATTACTTCGGTGCGCTTCAGAACTGGGTCAAGCTCCAGAACGATCCCTCCTACGACTGCTTCTACTTCATTGCCGATTGGCACGCGCTCACTAGCGATTACGCGGACAGTTCTGGCATTGCGGAAAACACGCTGCAAATTACGATCGACTATCTCGCCGCCGGGCTTGATCCCGCAAAATCCATCATTTTCCAGCAATCGCTGGTGCCGGAGCATGCCGAGCTCCATCTCCTTTTAAGCATGATCACGCCACTTGGCTGGCTCGAGCGCATCCCCACTTATAAGGAAGCTCTTGATAATATCCAAAACAAAGATCTCCACACTTACGGCTTTCTCGGTTACCCCACGCTGCAAACCGCCGACATCGTCATGTACTCCGAACCTGGCAAAGCTCTTTTCGTTCCCGTGGGCGAAGATCAAGTCTCCCACGTCGAGTTCTCCCGCGAACTCGTTGTGCGGTTCAATTTTTTCTTCGGCCTCGAAGTCACTGATCAATTGTTCGAACTTGATAACAACAGTCACTTAGAATTCGTACTAAAAGCAGTCGCTCCCATAGAGTCTAAGGGTCGGATCGAACCTCCTCCTTACCGAGTGCCCACAGCCGCAGAGAAGAATGACTACCGACACAGGATTTTGACCGTAGCCCGTGAGGTCGGGATTGAAAACTTTATCGAACTCATGGGCGGGCGGAGGAACTTCTTCATCCGCGCAGAGAAACTGACTGAGCCTCTGCCCCTGCTTACGCCTACGCCCCGCATTCCCGGTACAGACGGGCGCAAGATGTCCAAGTCCTACAACAACGCCATCACCCTCTCTGAATCGGATGAGGAGATTCGGAAGAAAACAAAAGTGATGGTGACCGACCCAGCCCGCAAGCGCCGCACTGACCCTGGCAATCCCGACGTTTGCCCGGTCTACGACTGGCACAAACTTTTCTCCACGCCCGAGCGCGACCCCGGCCGCCTCGCATGGGTGCAAGCCGGGTGCCGCTCTGCCGGCATCGGTTGCATCGAATGCAAGTCGGCGATGGCAGACAACTTGATCAAGTGGATTGAGCCCGTGCGCGCCCGCCGCGTCGAGTATGAGCAGCATCCGAAGCGCGTCCTCGAAATTCTTGATGGTGGTTCTAGGAAAGCCCAATCCGTCGCGCGCGAGACAATGTCTCGCGTCCGGGAAGCCGTCCTCGGCTGGCAGCGTAAGCGTAAAGAAGTGGCGAGTGGCGAGTGACCCTTCGGCGTTGCTCAGGGCAAGCGAGTGGCGAGCACAGCCTGCGGCAAGGGCCTTTAGCGCAGAGCGCGTATGCGAGTCCCGCGGCTTTTTCTCTTTGGTTCTACCGCCCAGACTACAGTCCCATCGGGGTTCTCTCTTTAGCTGTGGACTGTAAACTGTGAACTTAGAACTAACCCGTCGTACAATACTGCTCGTCCCCGTCATGGATTGGAGCGCTGGTCTCTGCTATCCGATTTCTGATATCTGATATCCGAAAACTGATAACTTAGGACTGTAAACTAAGAACGCAAAATGGCCACTCCCTACAAAATCACGATCCCGATGTTCGAGGGTCCACTCGACCTCCTGCTCGATCTCATCAAGAAACAGGAGATGAACATCCACGACATTCAAATCTCGAAGATTACCTCGCAATACCTCGAGTACCTCCATAAACTCGAACAACTCAACATCGATGTCTCTGCCGAATTCATCTACATGGCTGCCACGCTCATCTACATCAAATCTAAAATGCTGTTGCCGCCCGACCCGTTAACCACACCCGAAGAGCAGGCCGCCGACCCCCGCGCTGAGCTAGTCCAGCGCCTCGTGGAACACGAAAAATTCAAGAACGCCGCGCAACTCCTCTATCAAAAGCAACAGATCGAAGAAAACGTCTGGTCAAAGCCGGATAAGAGTCTCTACAAGGACGAAGGCACCGAAGGCGACCTGGTCGTTTCCCTTGTTGACCTCGTGCGCGTCTTCCAGCAAGTCCTCGAACGCAAGAAAGAAGTCGTCCGCATCGAGCTGACGCATGATGTTTTCACCGTGGCCCAGATGATCGCGCAACTTCGTGGCCAGATTCTGGCCAGCGACACGGATTCCGTCAGCCTGGTGAAATTCTTCGAGGCTTGCCCGTCGCGGCACGCCATGATTGTCGCCTTCCTGGCGGTCCTGGAAATGGTCAAGCTGCAAGCCGTGGCACTTGCGCAGGAAAAGCAATTTGGCGATATCCTTATAAAGAAGGCCAAGGCTTTCGATGTGGCTTTCGACGAAAACGGCGCCATGCGCACGATTGATGAAGAGTACCGGTGAGCGAACCGAACGGATATCAGGAATCCAGTTGCGGGTGATTCACGGTTCCTGATATAGCTGATTGCTGATATCTGATATCTCAAAATAACGGCTGAGAACTCAAAAAATGTCCACTTCCAACGATCGCAAAGCCGCACTCGAAGCCATTATCTATGCTGCCGATGAGCCCGCGACTCTCGAGCAGCTCGCCGCGGCTCTGGGCGAAGAAAAGCTTGCCGTGCAGTCGTCGCTCGACGAACTCGTCGCCAGCTACGCCAACGAGGAGCGCGGCATCGAAATCCGCGCGGTTGCCGGCGGCTACAAGATGTACACCAAGCCGCAGCACCACGACGTGGTTCGCCGCTTCATCAAGTCTCTGCGCCCGCCACTGCGTCTTTCCATGCCCGCTCTGGAAACACTCGCGGTTATCGCCTACAAACAGCCCGTCACCGCTCCGGAAATTTCCGACATCCGAGGCGTCAACACTTCCGGCGTTATCAGCACGCTCCTCGACAAGCGCCTGATCACCACGGCCGGCCGCAAAGAAGTGATTGGCCGCCCCATCTTGTACAAGACTTCCAAAGAATTCCTCATGCGCTTTGGCCTTAGCGATCTCGACGAACTTCCGAGCCTCAAGGAATTCGAAGCGCTGGCCCGCGAGGCGCTTGGCGCTGACGAAGGTGTGCTCCCCTCGACGGACGAAACTGTCCTGCGCGACTCGTCCGCTTCGTCGCAGAAAAATCATTCCACTGCAGGTCCGTCCGCAGGCCTTGCCCCCCTCGAGCAAAAACTCGCCGAAGCCGAGGCGCTGCGCGAAGAGGAAGTGACTGCCACCGGCGAAGGCATGCCAAGCGGGGAACTTGACGAAGATCCGCCCAAGCCTTCGGTGAAGTCCACGTCCGCCGGTGAATAGCCCTGCTCCTTTGTTGTGTTGCGGGTTTTTGGCCGTCGAGAGTTCCGCATCGCCGGGGTTGTCTCTCCAGTTCGCTAGCGCTTAGGCGATCTCTGCCAATTTCAGCTACCATAGTTCCTCATGCTCGAACGCCTTCAGAAAATCATCGCTCGTGCCGGCATCACTTCTCGAAGGCATGCTGAGAAACTCATCCTCTCTGGGCAGGTCCTCGTCAACGGCAAAGTCGTCACCGAACTGGGTTCGAAAGCCGATCCTTCCAAGGACAAGATTGAAGCCGCAGGCCGACTCGTCGAAGCCGAAGAGGGTCATGTTTATGTCGTCATGCACAAGCCTCCCGAGGTGGTGTCTAATTTGGCCGACCCGGAAGGCCGTAAGACGCTCCGGAATTTTCTCCGCGGATTCGCTGAGCGCATCTATCCTGTGGGCTCTCTCGATTACGCCGCCAGTGGACTGGTCTTTCTCACCAACGATGGCGACCTTACCTCGGTCCTGCTCAAGTCCTGGACGAATTTACCGCAGGTTTACCACATCAAGATCAAGGGCCGTCTCACACTGCAAGATCTCGAACGCCTCGGCAAACAAACCGGAACCAAACTTCGGACAGTGCGCCAGCCCGACTCGACGCGTGGCCACGCCGCCAATTTCTGGTACGAAGCACAATTTGCCGGCGCCAAGATGGACGTGCTACGCCGCACGCTGCTTAAGGAAAATCATCCGGTCGAAAAAGTGAAGCGCATCGGCTTGGGGCCGCTGACCCTCGAAGGGATTCCGCGCGGACGATATCGTGTGCTGGAGAAACGGGAGGCCGAAGGACTCACAAATTTCAAGCGGCCCATTAAGGCGAAGAAGCCCCGCTGACGGCGGCTTGTTTACAGTCTTTTTGTTCATTGCGAAGCGAAGATTCGTCCGACCCAGCGAAAGAATCCATCTTCTCCCGTCCGCAATCGAGAATTTCAGCTACCATAATCCTTCGTGTCTGAACGCCTTCAAAAAATTCTCGCTGCGGCTGGCATTGCTTCGCGCCGCAAGGCTGAAGAAATCATTGCGGCGGGCCGAGTTACCCTCAATGGCAAGGTCGTGACCGAGCAGGGGACCAAGGCCGACCCGCAAAGCGATGTGATCTCTGTTGATGGCAAGCCGTTGCAACGTCCGCAGCGCCTCTTGTATTTCCTGCTGCACAAGCCCAAAGGCTACGTGACTACGGTCAGCGATCCCGAAGGGCGTCCCACCGTGATGCAGCTACTCGGAAAACTCCCCGAGCGCGTCTATCCCATCGGGCGCCTCGATTACGCCAGTGAAGGGTTGCTCTTAATGACCAATGACGGCGCGCTCGCGCAAAAACTCACGAAAGCCGGCTCGCACATTCCGAAAACTTATCTCGTGAAGGTGAGTGGAAAGCCGGGCGAGCAGGCCATCCAGCGATTGCGCTCCGGAATTACGATCGCGCTTGATGATGGACGCCGCGTTAAAACTTCACCGGCTAAAATTCGGTTGACGGAAGACGCGCCCAATCCGTGGTACGAAGTAGTTCTAATCGAGGGGCGCAATCGGCAGATTCGACGGATGTTTCATCACGTGGGATTCCACGTCGAAAAAATCAAACGCGTGCAGCTCGGCCCCCTGGTCCTCGACGTTCCGCCCGGGAAATTTCGCCCTCTCACCAAAAGCGAGGTAATTCAGCTCAAGAACATTGCTACGCCCAAGCCATGATCTTTGTTTCCGTGTCTCCGCGCGTTCCGCGGCTTCTCCTGAGGGCCAACCATTCAACTTTCGACACTCCCTCTGCGCAAACCCAAATCAGGAGCATAATATAAACGTATGACTCATACTCTTGAAGAACTCATCCCTGATTACATCCAGGGACTTCCCACCTATGTTCCCGGAAAGCCTGTCGAAGAGGTCGAGCAGGACCTCAAGATTCACGCCGTAAAGCTTGCCTCCAACGAAAACCCACTCGGCCCCTCTCCCAAAGCCATGGAGGCGGCGCGCCGCGCTCTCAGCGAAGCCAATTGGTACCCGGACGGCGGCAGCAAGCGCCTTCGCGAAGTGCTGGCCACGCGGTTTGGGGTTCACCCGGAAGAAATCTTTGTTGGCCTGGGCTCGAGCGAAATTATTGATCTTGCTTCCCGCGTGCTTCTTCGCCCCGGCCTTGAAGGCATCACCAGCGAAGGCTCTTTCGCCCTTTTTGCCATCGCCATCAGAGCCAGCGGCGGCAAACTCATCCAGACGCCGATGCGCAATTTTACCTTTGATCTCGACGCAATTGCCCGCGCCGTTACCCCGCAGACGCGCATCATCTACATCGCCAATCCCAATAACCCTACCGGGACGGCTTTTGGCGCGGAGGAATTCAATGGCTTTCTGAAGAAGGTCCCCGGCGATGTTTTGATAGTTCTGGACGAAGCCTACAAGGAATACGCCGAACGCGGCGATCTGCCCGATTCGCGGGAACTTTTCAAGCAGTACAACAATCTCCTCACCCTCCGCACCTTTTCCAAAGTCTACGGTCTGGCGGGACTCCGCATCGGCTACGGCATTGGGCATCCCACGCTGGTGGCCGAAATGAATAAGCTTCGCACCCCGTTTAATGTCACCAGCGTCGGCCAGGCCGCCGCGCTCGCCGCCCTCGACGATCGCGAACATGTTGAACGCTCGACGGCCATGAACCGTGCCGAACGCAAACGTCTTTTCAATGAGCTCCGCGGCCTCGGCCTCAATGCCGTACACAGCGAAACGAATTTTCTGTTTATCCCGATCGGCCCCTTCGCCAAGGCGCTCTGTGATGAGCTCCTCCAGGAGGGCGTCATCGTTCGTCCGATGGGCTGGATGGGCTTCCCCGAAGCCATTCGCATCTCCGTCGGCAGCCCCGCTGAAAACACCAAACTCCTTCTAGCCATCGCAGACGTGCTCCCGCGCCACAAGGCAGGACTGGCCGCCGCCTCCTCCTCGAACCAGTTTTCCAACCGCTCAATATAGTTACTTGCGTTGTAGTTTGTGAGTATCCTCGCGCATCTATAAAAATGGGACTCACTTCGGCCAATGAAACTCTATCTCCCTGACCACAGCAATTCCTCAACTGACCCAATCGCTGACATCCTTCGCGCCTCCAAAGCTATCACTGTTGTCGGGCTCTCCTCGAATCCCGCCCGCCCCAGCCATCAAGTCAGCGCTTACATGCAATCCGCTGGGTACCACATCATTCCCGTCAATCCCAACGAGAGGGAAGTGCTCGGCGAAAAGTCGTTCCCGCGCCTCGAAGATGTTCCCGGCCCCATTGATATTGTGGATATCTTCCGCCGCTCCGAGGATGTCGCTCCCGTCGTGGATTCCGCCATTGCCATGGGCGCGAAAGTCGTCTGGCTTCAGTTGGGGATAGAGGATCCTGTCGCTTGCGAAAAAGCGCGTGCCGCAGGCCTAACCGTTATCGAAAACGCTTGCATGCTCGTGGAACACAAAAAACGC
>Ga0307471_100001201_pt1 | contig 14065 bp, 9 predicted proteins | sample atmos_gasesAM3C__2_FD_204566 | JGI IMG/M metagenome (GOLD analysis project Ga0307471, IMG submission 204566) | Hardwood forest soil microbial communities from Morgan-Monroe State Forest, Indiana, United States - atmos_gasesAM3C_515 | ecosystem: Environmental > Terrestrial > Soil > Temperate... | reverse complement strand
ATGACACGGGCGAGGCGACCGCCATTCGTCCTCGCGTGACGCCGAAGGTGACGAACTTTCCGTGAGCGCCCTGCAAAATCCAAGCAAGGGATCGGTACTGGATAACACTCTTGCAACGTTATCTCGCGGATGGATTGTTTGGGGTGAAAGCTCTCAAGGACCGGAATCTTCGGAGCGGATATCCGCCGATTAGTACCGTGAAGTCCTCTTCGACGACATCACCATTGATCTCCCCGAAGCCCGTTTATGGATTGCTTGCGGTTTGCCGACCACACAACAATAACTTGTAAAATGAGCATATGGCCGTGTTTGCGGAAAATGGGCACGGGGCGCTCTCACAGGATGCCGATGACCGAACGCGCCCCGTTCAGCGAACAGCAGATGCCCGTCCTGCCCTCGCCCAGCATATTTTTTCGACGGAACCGAACTTTAACTCCCTTTAACCCCTCTTTCAAACATGCACGCCTCATCGCATCCGAAGGAGCTTTCGCCCTCCGACCAAACTCTTCTTGTCCTCCTCGCCCAGGCCGGGGACCGGGCTGCCCTGGAACAGCTTCTCCGTAACAGCCATGCGCCGCTGCGCCGCTACATCACCCGCTTGGCTGGCGCCGATCTCGCCGACGACATTCTCCAGGAGACTTCAATTCAAATTTTTCGTAAGCTCCGGTTCTTGCGCGAGCCCGCTGTCTTCCATGCCTGGGCTCTCCGTATCGCCTCGCGCATCGCTATCAGCCACCTCAAACGCGCCCACCGCTGGCAACCGCTCGACGACTCTCCACTCGGAACCTTCACTCCCAATCCCGACCTTGGCGGGCCACCCGATGCCGCCTTCTTCTCTCTTCTCGACCACGTCTCGCCCGCCAGCCGAGCAGTCCTCCTTCTTCACTACCAGCACGATCTTTCGCTCGAGGAAACCGCAGCTATTCTCGACATTCCTGTCGGCACCGCCAAGTCACGTCTCCATTATGGAGTTGCGACACTTCGCAAACAGCTCACTCTCGAAAGGAAACCAGTATGAGTCCCGAATTCCAACAGCCCAACTCCGAAAATACGAACGCCGAAATCACCTTCGTCCAACAGGCCCTTGCAGCCGCAGACAGGTCGGAACGCCTCTCTCGAATCATCGTCGTCGTGCTTGGCATTCTCGCCGTCGTCGCCTTCATCTGGATGCACCTCCACATGTTCCCGCTAGAAACTCTGGGTGGGCTATTGCATTCGTTGCTTCGCGTCGATCTCTTCTTCCTTGTCGTTATTTTCGCCCTCACCATGTATCTTCGGCATGCCATCAATGAAAACACCCGCATCATCCTTCGGGCGCTTGCCAACACGCGCAATCGCTAACTTCACCGCAGACGAAAGCGCGGACCGCCCTGGTCCGCGCTCACGCCTGTGCATCTCATTCGTATTCGCCCAACCCGGAATTTGACGATGTGCGTGAAGCAGTGGTGACTGGCAGTTTCCAAAAAGATCGGCGCAAGACGCACAGATTTTGGCACTGGAACTAAGCAGATCCCCTTGAATGCACCAAAGTCACGACATGAAACCATTGCTGGGCCCTCAAGGCTCTCTTGCCCTGTCTCTGATTCGTAGCCTCTGATATCCAAATCTTCCCCTGCCATTTTCACCAAAGCGTCATGTAGTCCATTCCGTCGATGAGTTGGATCGAAAACGACTGCCTTTTCGTAGGGCCTTTCAAGGTTAGCGACCAGACTCTACTTCAGGCCGTCTGCCAGAAACAGAGTCGAGAGCTCGCGGCTGTATGTGTAGAAATATGATTTGCCGTCGGGTGTCAGAAGCAAGGAGTAGAAGATGAAGCCAGCCAGGTCGGGAGGCGGGATCTCTTTCCACAGAACTTTTTTGCCGGTTTTGACATTAAGACGATAAATCTTGGTCGGAGGTTCACTGAAATTTATGTCCCTGCGGACATACATGACATCTTTGTCCGATGCCCATCTGATAAGCTTATCGCCCGTGCCAAAGCCTTTGGGTGGATGACGTAAACCGGTCTCCAAGTCATAGATTACAGCCGATCCATCCGGAGCATAAGCAAAGAGAGCATTCCCGTCGGACGAGATCATGTGCTGTCCCATTTGGTGTCCCAGGAATGACGTACCTTCCGGCGTCAAGGGGATGGAGGATCCACCGTCAAGTCTCAGCACGTACAGCCGCAGCGGATGTCCGGGCTCGTTACCTTCAAAGAGTATTCTCTTGCCGTCTGGGAACCACGCTGCAGCGGTATGGTTAAGGGAATCATTCGTCAAGGCCCTGTTTTCACCTGCTCCCACGGGGACGAGAAAGAGCTGTCGCGGAGTTTTGGCGCTGCACGCCAAAATCCACTTTCCATCGGGCGAGAGGGCTTGCGCGGACCCTGTTCCCAACCGAATTGGAGCCGATCCATCGAGCCTTCGAAGGTACATCACGAACGAGCCTTCTTGTCCTCCACCCTCCTCGAAGAGCAGCGTCTTACCGTCAGGGGAAACGTCAATCGCAATAGAGAAATCGAAGCCCGAGAAATCGCGTTCGCTGGAATCCGACGGGCTCTTGCCAGTTATGCCCCAACGCACATCGTCGCGAGTAAACAGGACTTGGCCGTTAGACGAAATGTCTCTTATGGTTAGCGGAGACGGAGCCTGGTAGACAAGCCGCTCGGTTCCCGAGAGACTAAGTGCATAGAGGTTGCGGATACCACCTGTTCTTGCAGCAGTGAACCAGACCTCCTTGCTGTTGGGATTCCATGCGATTCCCCGTAAGCTCGCAAAATGGGACGATGAGGCCCTCTTTCGACCGAAAGTATCTAAGATCGTGACCCGGCCAGCGTCGTCAGCCCGAACGGGCCACTCAGTTATCGCCAATGATCGACCATCTGAAGCAAAACGAAGGCCGACGATAGCCGCCGCCGTCGAGTAAATCATTTTGCCGGGCGGGTATTCGATTTGGTTGGTTCCCGCTAATTCTCTAAGAATCGCTGCCTCACGATTAACCGGCGATACGTCTGCGGAGTAAGCGTCCTCGAAAATCGGCCGAGGGGTGCCCCCGGTCAGCGGCATGCGCTCCAAGACATCGGTGCCACTATCGCCGACACGGACTAGCATTTCCCCAGGTGGCCACAAGGTTTCCAGCACTGGGCCTGGAGGATCAAGGGGAAGCGCTTCAGGGGAATCTTGTCGAGCCATAAAGATCCGGCTGCGATCCCCGTTCCACCAGGCAGAGTAGAGGATTGTCGCTCCGTCGGGAGTAACCCGGGCGTTGTAGATCGACCCCCGTCGGAACGTGAGCTGGTGGAAGGTCAAACCTCCAGTCGCAGACCCGAACCGAGACCATCCCAGTGCGATTCCTATCGCTGCTACGCATAGCAAGATTCCTGCCACACCAAGCAATCTTGAGCCGCGTTTGCTAAGCGCAGGTCCGATATCGGAAAACGAACCTTCCGACACTGCCTCCAGGCCAAAGGCGAGATCCCGGGCCGAATAAAAGCGCTCTTCCGGATTCTTTTCGAGGCAGTGCCGGGCAATGCGCGATAGAGCGGGGGAAATCTTAGGCCGCACCGTCGAAAGTTCGGGGAGATCTTCATTCAGGACGGCGTTCATCGTCTCCAGGTTGGTGTTACGTTTGAACGCACGCTGTCCGGACAACATCTCGTACAAAACAACGCCGAAGCTGAAAATGTCAGACAGATGGTTGACGCTTTCTCCTCTCACCTGCTCCGGAGACATGTATCCTGCCGTCCCGAGTACCACGCCCGGCTCGGTTTCGCCGGAAATCGTCGAGTTCTTAAGGGTTCCTGACGGGGAGAGTGATTTCGCCAGTCCGAAATCCAGGATCTTGGCGCGTCCGTCTTTGGTTATGAAAATGTTTTCGGGTTTGAGATCGCGATGGACAACCCCTTCCGCGTGGGCTGCGCTCAACCCCTTCGCGACCTGAACCGCATACTCGATTGCCTTGCGTGTGGACAGGGCTCCGTTCTTAAGGTGCTGTCGCAGCGTGCTGCCCTCGAGAAGTTCGGAGACCACATAGGGCGTGCCATCCTGCACGCCGACATCGTAGACAGCAAGAATGTTTGGGTGACTAAGGGCGGCAACTGCCCGTGCTTCCTGCTCGAATCGCCGCAGACGATCAGGATCGCCAGCCAAGGTTTCCGGCAACACCTTGACGGCAACACCGCGATCGAGTCTTGTGTCGCGTGCCCTGTATACCTCCCCCATTCCTCCCGCATCCAGAAAGGCCGTGATCTCGTAGGGCCCAAGTCGGGCCCCGACCGAAAGTGCACGGCTAGGCCTGCGCCCGGTCGGTAAAGAAGGGTCAGGTTCCGGCCTGGAAGGCAAGAAACTGCCGGCAGATTCGTGATTGTGCAGGAGTGAAAGAACTTCCGCTCGGATATCTTCGTCTTCGCAGTTGTCGGCCAAAAACTGCTTACGCTCTACCGGCGACTCTTCCAGTGCGGCGTCGAACAGGCTCTTGACCCTCTCCCAACGCTCGGTCCCTGGTTCCATCATCTCTCCGCATTTCACGATAAAGCCAGGCCCTCGCGACCCGCCAGTCGCGCTTCACAGTCTTGGGGGAGACTGCTAGTTCCTGAGCGACTTCCTCAACGCTGAGTCCGCCGAAGAAGCGCATCTCGACGATCTGACTCTGGCGGGCGTCGAGTTTGCTGAGTCGCCTGAGACATTCGTCGAGTTCGATCACTTCAACCGGCTTCAGGTCAATGCCAGCCAGTTGTTCGTCTAACAAAGTCGTCACCTCTCCGGCGCCACGCTTTTGCCGTAAGCGAGCGCGAGCATGGTCAATCAAAACTTGCCTCATCAGATGAGCTGCTATCGCCAAAAATTGTGTCCGGCATTCCCAAGTTCGGTCCTGCTGCAACGTCAAGCGAAGGTACGCTTCGTGCACCAGGGCGGTGGCCTGCAGCGTGTGCTCTGCGCGCTCTCGCCGCATTTGACGGTGGGCCAGCCGCCGGAGCTCCGGATATATCAGTTGGATAAGCCGGCCCTCGGCCTGCTTGTCCCCTTTCTGCACTGCTCGGAGCAGGTTTGTGACTTCTCCGGTCGTAGCCGCCAAATGTTTCAGCCTTTCGTTACACCTTCACTTACGTCAATCCAGACGGAGACCCGAGCCACGCTCTTTAGGGGAACCGGAGCCGTCGCCCGGCGCACTCGGGAGGGCCTTCCCTCCTGTCGAGCGCTGACCACTATACATCGACCGGGCGCTGCGGCAAATTGCCCACCCCCTCCTCATGTATTGGTCGTTTATTCGCCTCCCTCTCTTTTGGTTCTCGCATGACGCGCACATGGTCCCTTCACGATCTATGGATATCCAAACCATTGCCCAAACGCCATCCCGGTTGTGGTGGACAAGCTGAAATCCTTGAAGGACCGGTCGTCGTCAGTCCTCTTTCCCCAGGAGTGACCCGCTTCTTGCAGAAACGTCGCACTAATGGGTGAAGGCCCTTGTTAGGAAGCAAAAGTCATCAGGCTCCATATTTCTCAAGGAGACCACCATGCGTATCAAGCGCCACACCTCAATTCAATACCTGCTTGTCACATTGGTTCTTGCAACCATTGCTCTTGCTCAATCGAAGCCTCCTGAAGACTACCCTCGTTTCGAGGTCATCGATCTAGCGACGTTTGGTGGACCGAATGGAAACGCCTCAGCCAACGCGATATCCATCAGCCGCGAAGTGGTGGGCATCTCCGCGGATTGCGCTTTCCAAGCAACTCGCGGCTTCTATGTCAAGGGAGATGGCCCGATGGTAGACATAGGGAGCTTGATTGTGCGCGGGCCGGAAGTCACACCGATCCAGCCAGTCTACATCAGCGAGAAAGGCGAGATTGTTGAACAAGCGGCTTTCGCCAATGGCGAATTGCGAACTGTTCTGCTCAAACCCACGGACGACCGAGAAGGGGATGGCAAAGATCACCAGTCGCGGATGTCAGCGAAAGAGCGTGCCCGAGCTGCGGCAAGAATCAATCGCGGTCAATGGGGCTTACTCCGATTTGGAGATATGTCAAGGTACAAATCGCGCTAGCAATTGAATGCGCTGCAAAGCACTCCGTAGGACAAGGACGAGGGGTCAGGAAGAAATCTGTGGTGGGATTTGCTCCTACACCGAGGCAAGCAGACCCAGATAAAGGAGAAGACCGTCATGAAGAAACAATCCATACCGAAGCGGGTCCAGGATCTACTCGATCGGATGCACTCCTCACGTCCGAACACCGACGACGGTGGTATTAGCCGGCGAGGATTCATCGGACTCAGTGCTGCTGCTGGGGTAGCCGCCACGGTCGGCGGACTTGCGGTTCCGCCCGCCATTGCCCAGCAGGCGGCAAAGAACCCAGATGTAGAGGCTAAGAACCACGCTCCGCAGGGTCTGAATGAAAAAACGATTGCCGAACTGCAGGGAGAAATGAAGTCGGGCAATCTCACTTCCGCAGAGCTGGTTGCCTTCTATCTGGAGCGCATTGCCAAGCTGGATCGCAGCGGTCCCAGGGTGAACTCCGTTCTCGAGCTCAATCCGGATGCGGCAGCGATTGCACGCGCGCTCGATCGCGAACGGCGCGTGAAAGGGGTGCGGGGACCGCTGCACGGCATTCCCATCCTTCTCAAGGCCAACATCGACACCGGCGATCGCATGCAGACGACGGCCGGCTCTTTCGCGCTGGCTGGACCGCCGGCACCACAGGACGCGACCGTCGTCACGCGACTCCGCGCGGCCGGTGCCGTAATTCTGGGGAAGACAAACCTGAGCGAGTGGGCGAACTTTCGTTCCTTCTACTCGAGCAGTGGCTGGAGCGCCATCGGAGGCCAGTGCAACAACCCCTATGCTCTCGATCGCAACCCCAGCGGCTCGAGTGCCGGATCGGCAGCCGGCACAAGCGCCAACTTCTGCGCAGCCGCTCTCGGAACGGAAACGGACGGGTCGATCGTGGATCCTGGTTCCACGAATGGTGTGGTCGGCATAAAACCGACAATCGGACTCACGAGCCGCGCCGGCGTGGTGCCAATCAGCCACAACCAGGACACGGTCGGGCCATTCGGGCGCACGGTCGCGGATGCGGCTGCCGTGCTCGGGGCACTGGTCGGCCTTGACTCGCGCGATCCCAGAACCCAGGACAGCAGCGGGAAATTCTTCACTGACTACACCCAATTCCTCGACCCCGACGGACTCAAGGGAGCTCGGATCGGGGTGCCGCGACAGATGTTCGGCTTCAGCCGGCAGGCGGATGCGATTACCGAAGCAGCCTTGCAGACCATGCAGGACGCCGGAGCTGTGCTCGTAGATCCAGCCGACTTCTCCGACCTGGCAGACATTCAATCTTTCGTCGACGAGTTTACTGTTCTTCTTTTCGACTTCAAGCAGGACGTTGCCGCCTACCTCGCGACCCGCGTCGGACTGAGCGTTAAGACACTGGCGGACCTGATCGCATTCAACAACGCAAATGCCGACAAGGAAATGCCGTTCTTCGGGCAGGAGTTATTCCTGGCCGCCGAAGAGACCGACGGATTCAGCGATCCGGCATATCAACAGGCACTCGCAAACAAGCACCTGCTGGGCCGGCAAAACGGGCTTGATGGCGTGCTTGATCAGTTCAATCTCGACGCGCTCGTCACTCCTACTATTTTTCCGTCAGCTATGACGGACTTGGTCAACGCCGACCATTTTCTCGGGGACACATCGAGTCCGGCAGCCGATGCCGAATATCCGCTAGTGACGGTGCCGGCCGGCTCCACGAACGGGTTGCCGGTCGGGATCAATTTCATGGGCCGCGCCTTCAGCGAGCCCACCTTGATCAAGCTTTCGCACTCGTTCGAGCAGGCCAGCAAACAACGGAGAGCTCCAAAGTTCTTTGACAACCTGCCTCCGGAGAGCGACGGCTTCGCGGGTCACAATGTTGCGCTTAACCGGGGCATGAGGTCATTGCACAGGCCACGCTGATTCTTTAACGGGCGCCTGGTTGCTACGAAACCCGCATCCTGGGGCCGAACTCATGTGGGGGATTCTGTCTCATCCCGTTTAACCCCCTAAGCCTGCGGACGTGGTATGGTGCGTGCCTATGCGAACCAAATTTTGGATTGTGGTGTTTTTTCTTATCGGGACTCTGCACGTCGTCGCCGCCGATAAAGGTGAATTGGAACAACGCCGACAGCGAGCCGCGGCCGCATTCCACGATGGAATCCTCCTGGTTCATGCAAGATCGGTGCTCGAAATAGCCGGCGACGGATTTCGCCAAGATCCTGCCTTTTACTACTTCACCGGGCTGGAAAACACCGCCAGCGCCCTTCTCGCAATCGACGGGCCGACCGGCCAATCGTGGCTTTTCCTGAGTTCGCCGGCGCAATCATCTGCATTGGCGGAATCAATGGGTCCCGAGTTCGCGAAGAGTCTGCAGCCCGAGGTATCTCCTGGTGCCGAAGCTGCCAAACGATTGGGCATCGACCACGTAGGGGACTGGTCCGAACTCGAGGAATTCCTGACACAACACGGAAGCGCGTCTTCGACACTTTATTACGTTCCGCAACGGTTTTCACTGGAAGAGGTGCCTCCCAGCGTCGCGACTAGAAAGACGCCCGAAGCGCCGTTGTGGGCCATCGCCATCGCGAAGCAGCGGCCATCATTTCAGCTCAAAGGCGTCAATGGCCGTGTTTATGCTCTCATGGCAGTGCAAAGCGAATCCGAGATTGCTGCGTTGCGCGCCGCGGGCAGAACGACCGTGCCGGCGGTGATGGCTGGCATGCGGGCTATTAGGCCACGTGTCTCACAGCGCACGGTCGAAGTCTCAGTTGAGAACGCGTGCTGGCAGCAAGGCGCCCATGGTGTTTCATTCTGGCCGTGGGCAATAGCGGCGGAGAATGGCATGTATCCTCGACCGTGGGCTTCTCTCATTCGTTACGATCACTTGGACACTGTCATGCAAGCAGGGGATCTAGTTCGCCTTGATGTTGGCTGTGAATGGGAGCATTATCAGGGCGATCTGGGCCGAACGGTCCCTGTGTCGGGTCGATACAGCGATGAGCAACGCGAAACCTGGAACATCTTTGTTGCGGCCTACCGGGCTGGCGTCCAATCGTTGCGCGAGGGCACGACCGTGGACCAAGTGTTTGACGCATGGCGTACCGAACTCCTTCGTCACCGCACTTCTGCAAGAACTGCGATGGCGCAGCAGGCGGTTGATAAGTGGTCGAAGCGGGAAAACGTGCCTTTCTGGGGACCACATACGATCAATCTCGACGCTGGTTTCATCGATGGCCCGTTGCGCGCCGGGATGACAATCGCGTTTGAACCGATCGCCGCGATTGATGGGCAAGGGTTCTATCTGGAAGACATGTTTCTCATTACCAAGAACGGAACTGAACTACTTACACCCGGCGTACCATACTCCGCCGAAGAAATCGAAGAAGCTATGCGCTAACTTGCAAACAATGAGCATCGGTCATCTCTTTTCGATTATAGAGTTGTGAGGAGCCGTAACGGGTGTAGTGTGGAATCCCGCCGAAGAATCGTGTGCTAAAACTGTGCTAGCCCCCTGCGGAAGTTAAGGTTTTGATCGGAAGCAGAGGTTGAATTCAAAGGTATTTCCAGTGTTTTCAATGCCTTCGCGTGTTCGACTCGCACACGCTTCCGCCAATTTGTTTTCAAATAGATACGGAGATCGTTGGACGCGTCGCAAGTTGAGATCGACACATCAAAATAGGGCATGTGTGATAAAAACGTGATAATTTCGTCGAGCGTTTTAAGGACTTCTTGATCAACACCCGTTGTTCGGCCAAGATGCAATCTCGGTCCTGGCGGCGAAAGACTTTTCAGTGCGTGAGCCAGCGGACGTGGGCTAGCTTCGTTGAATAGGTACACCGATTCGATAAGTTCCGAGTAGCCCGTCAGAACGAAGCCGCTCGCAATCGTCCAAGAACAAAGGCTAGGCGAGCTGGGTGACCATTGGTTCAACTCTGGTAGCTAACGATTCGACTCAATGTTCACGGATGCGGGCAGGCCGACAACGCCGCGCCAGTATTGGAATTGGGGACTCGAGCGGATAGAATCGAAACCCTGCGTTACCATGAGAAATTGCATACTGCTGGAGTGTTCCTCATAGCCCTTTTGTAACCACTGGAAAGCATGGGACGGGTCACCTAGTTCGGCGTAGCACTCGGCAATTCCTACCGGATCCGCATATTGACCTTTAGCAACGTTCTGAAGCATACGATTCAGCCCTTCGCGAATCATGGCTGGGTATCCGGAAGTTCCATAGACTCGTTTAAGTACCTGGGCAAAGCTCGGGTCCCCATACAATGCCCATTTTTGCTGCAATTCGCTGACCGCTTCGGCATCCATGTGCTTTCTCGCATAGACTTGCGCCACGTTACCGTGCGCGCCAAAGAACGAGGGATCCAGCGCGATGACTTTCTTGTATTGTTCTATGGCTTTGTCATGGAGTCGCTCCCACTCATACACTTCCGCGACTGCCATATTGATGATGGGAGACAGCGGGTCCAGCTGTTGCGCACGGTTGACTTCGGCTTCCGCCTCAGAAAAACGCCCCAGTCCTGCAAGAAACATTCCGTACCACTGGTGCGCGGTCGGATACTTGGGATTCAGCTGGAGGGCGCGCCTGAATTCCTGTTCAGCGCCCGACCAATCCCATTCGTAAGCGGAACGAACCATGGCAAGAGAAACGTGGGCCTCGGCGAGAGAATCGTCAAGTGCAATGGCTTTTTCGGCCGCCGCTTTGGCCTTCGGAAAAGAATCGCGGGGCGCGGTCTCGCCCCAATCGTCCAGTAAGTTGTAACAATCCGCCAGGCCGGCGTAGGCAGGAGCATAGCCGGGATCGGCACTAATCGCCTGCTCGAAATAATCAATGCCCTGCTGAAGCCCTTGCTTCGTTCTCCGGTTCCAGAAAAATCGGCCTTTCAGATAGAGCTCGTAAGCGGCCGGCGAAGGATTGTAGGTCCGCTGGATTCTGTGCTGCTCATCTCCGCTCAGTCGAACTCGCAGATTGCCGGCGATATCTTCGGAAAGCTGCTCCCGCAGCGCGGGCATATCCGAGACCACCCGCTCGTACTGCTTGCCCCAGAGTTGAGAGCCACTTTGGACGTCAATCAACTCGGTGTTTAAAACAATACGGTTGCCCTGTCGGATCAAGCGTCCGCTGAGAACCGCTTTGACCCCAAGATCGCGGCCGACTGTGCGGACATCGAATTGTCTCTGGCTGTATCGGGTGACCGTTGTCCATGCCATGACCCTAACATTGCTGAGTTGCGAGAGATCGTTGACGACCTCTTCTGCGATACCCTCGCTGAGATACTCCGTTTCGGCATCGCCGGCGCCATTCACAAAAGGCAAAACGGCAGCAGAGTCGTAGCGGGTATGAGATGGCGCCCGTGTGAAGGCCGCGACCAGGACCGCAACCACGGTCAGAACGCCGATGGCCAACGCCGCACGGTGGGAAAAAGCCCGTCGCCACCAGGAAATCGGAACCACTTTCTGCCCCACTCGCGCAGAGCCGTTTCCGTTGATGGGTTCGATGGGCAGCAGCAAGCGGTAGCCACCTTTGTGAATGGTCTCGATGATCCGCGGGCGACGTGCATTGTCGTTGAAGGCCTTGCGCAGGGCGGAAATGCAGCCTGGCAAAACATCGTCGGAAACGAAAAGGTTTGGCCATACCGCCGAGATCATCTCTTCCTTGCTGACCACACCGCTATGCTCGCCAAGGTAAACCAACACTTGCATGGCCTTCGGTTCGACACGAGTGCTGCTGCCGTTTCGCGAAATCTGATTGAGGGCAGGACTGACCAGCCACTCGCCGATTCTGAAATCGCCATCCACGCAGGTTCCCCGGCAACATTATATTCGCCCGAGAACGCCATCCCTTGTCATTTTGACCAGGAGTAGGTCACCTTCACCACGATCTTCTGCTCGCGTATCGGCATGGGATTGCCAGCCACCAGGTTCTGAAACCGCGTGCCCAGGTTGTAGATCACGTACAGGTCGCTGTCTGGTCGGAATGTATAGCGCAACCGGACATTGGCGCTGGCGGCCTGAGTTTGTGCGGTGTCGGCCTGCAAAAAAGTTGTCAGATTGACGAAGCGAGTAAAGGCGTAGCTGACCTGCAGTCCGGCGAGTTCAATATTAAAATTTCCCTGGGGCAGCCGAAAAACGTTCAAGGTGTCGTTGAGTGCCAGGGAAAGGTGCGGATTCGGTCGGTAAGCCGTAGTCAGAGTGGCTGTTTTCAGAGTTCCCGTATAGTAGCTTCCCCACTGAAAGGAAGCGGTGTAAGTCATGCGGCTGTCACCCGCTGAAGTGTAAGCGACCTGATGGGAGTCAAAACGGTAGCCGCCTGCGGGAATAGAAATGTCTCTGTACAAATGCAGTGGTTGGCCGAGGAATTGGTAGATAACGTCTTCGGGAGCCGAATCGATTTCAGCGCTATTGTTAAACAACACCCGGATGTTCAGCGTCTGTTCTTTAAAGATCAATTGGCCAGCGGTATTCGGATCGTGCCCGACAAATCCGCCTAGGTCGAGTTCGCGAATATTCAGCACATGCGGGCGAGGAGTGAAACTGAATTGGAAAATTGTGGGCTGATCGTCCGTGCGCGTAACGAATCCCATCTCCGCATTGAAGTTCTTCTCCGTGATGCCATGCCCGGCGTAAATATTGAACCAGTTGTTCGCGTAGGTGAGCCGTCCCCCTAACGCAGCATTGTCCCCCTCCAAACCGGGGCTCCAGGACTTGGCATAGTATCCGCGCAAGTTGAGATTGCCGAGGAGCACGAACTTGGCGTCCAGTCCGGCAGAGCGGTTATAAGGATCGAGTGGACTTCCGGATTCTTTGTCGGTCGCCATGAAGCCGATGTAGGATCCTGGCGTCAACGGCCGCTTTACGCGCACGATGGCGTAATTGCCATAGGGGTTGGGCCCTTCCGCTCGGGTGCGAACATCCATTACCCCCAGGTCGAGACCACCTGCGTGTCCGGCAACCTTGCCGCCGGCGTCGATCGGAACTTCCTGACCGCTGACTGGGTCAATGCCAATTTGACGAGTGAAAAACAAGAGGTCCTGGTTCCAAAGTAAGAAGTCGAACACGTCGGAGTCTTCCAGAAAGAAACGCCTTTTTTCTGGAATCAGAACTGGATTCGGCGTGAGATTAAACTGTTGCTGGTCGACGTCGGCATCGGAGAAATCGGTGTTCACTGTACCCAGTGCAATGAGATTACTGGCTAACCCATATTTCACATCGACGCCGCCAGTATGGAGGGCACTCCAGGGCTGGCCCGAAGGACTCCGTCCTCCCAGCAACCCGTACGGCTTCACAACCAGCAAGCGTCGGTTCTCGATTCCTTTTATTCCCCGCAGCACGCCTGCCTGGGAGACACGCCAGAATCCAAGGATTCTTCGATAGCCGGACCACTCATCCTCTTCATTCTTCCGCCGAATGAACCGCCGGAAATTCACTCCCCAGGTCACTTCCGAGCCGCCGCGGAAGTTCAACGTACTGAAAGGAATCTGTATGGTGGCAGTCCAACCGTCACGGGTAATCTTGGCCGCCGAAATCCAGAGGCCGTCCCAGCTCGGATCGACAATGGAATCGGTTTGAGGAGGCGCCTGCTCTTCGACGATTTCGCCATCGCGCTGTGTGCCGAGCGGGTTTACCTGGAATATGTAACCGTTACGATGGCTGAGAGTGGGATCAATCACGATGGCGAAATTGTCGTCAAGGTCTTGTGAAAGATCTTGGCGTAGCTGAGTCGCTACGATACGTTGCGGCTCGTCGTCATAACAGTGAATCCCGAAATATACGTGGCGCGAATCATACAAAATGTGCACTTCTGTCATCTCCGTGGAAGGCAGGGTCTCGAGCGGCTCTCGCTGGCGGAAATCGGCCACCGTCGGTGCTAGCCGCCAGATTGGATCGTCAAGAGTGCCATCGATACGGGGAGGTTGTTTTGTTGGCATGGCCATTGCCACTCTGGCAACAGGGGCAGGAGGTGAGGCTTGCCCATTCAGCAAGGAATTCGCGGCAAGTACGAGCAGAACACGTCGGAAAAACGCTCTCCGGACCTCATGAGTCAGCAAC
>Ga0307471_100001200_pt1 | contig 14071 bp, 9 predicted proteins | sample atmos_gasesAM3C__2_FD_204566 | JGI IMG/M metagenome (GOLD analysis project Ga0307471, IMG submission 204566) | Hardwood forest soil microbial communities from Morgan-Monroe State Forest, Indiana, United States - atmos_gasesAM3C_515 | ecosystem: Environmental > Terrestrial > Soil > Temperate... | reverse complement strand
ACATCGAGTATCTTCGCGCCGCGTGAAATTCCCGCCGCTCCCGCCAGGTGCTCGATGAGCTGCTCCTGCGCCGTCTCTTTTGTTTCATCGCCGCGAATGAAGTAGGCATGTTGGATGTGCTCGCCCCACAAGGAATAGTAATAGGGGCTCATGCGCTCGTAATGCTCCCGCACCTTTTCCTTCTCGTTCGGCCTCGCCTCTGCCCTCATCCCAGCCAGACCTCCTCTTTTTTGCAACTGCGCATTCTAGACTACTTACGGAGGTCAGCCTAACGGTTGCAGCCAAGATGCGAACCATCCAGGAGTCATCAAGGGGAAAACGCTACGGTCTTGTAGAAGTCAGTGCGAGGTCAATTCTGTCAGGTATTTTGCCAGCATCAGATTCCACCCGATGGCGGCAAAGATAGCGTGCGGCAGATGGGTTCCCTTTAGCGTCGTCAACAAAAGAGTAGCGGCTGGTTCCGGCCATCCACGGTTGTGCCCCCAAAAGCAAGTTGGCGGACAGACCCGCTCTTTCCTAAGTCGCCTCTCCCTGCGCACTCTACCCCTTTGTTTTCTTTCTTTTACGCTATTCCTGTCCGAACCAGTGTGTCATTCTTAAGTCCTAGTACTATAAAGGAAAGCGACAGAATATGAAATAGGTGATAGCATGGGTCGTGAACTCTCGATTGCATCCTCGCCAGGCCTATCCGCACCCATCCTGCTGCGACTTTTCTGCCCTTTCCGACTTCCGTCTTTCCCTTTTCTACCTTCTGATTTCTGTGTTTTGCACTTTTTGTTGCAAATTTGCCCCTTTATTTTCAATCACTTCCACGATGCCCTCTTACAACTCCTTTCCTTTCATGCTCTTGCATTGTTGCCGGGGGGTGGGTACCCCTGCAACAAAAAACACTCCAAAAAGGCTCACGCCGCCAGACGCGAGAATCGCCCGCCGGGGCCGCTACAGGGCTTTGGCGATGATCAGGGTGATGTCGTCGTGCTGCTCGCGGGGGCTGAACTTATGAACTTCGTCCACGACGGCAGCGAGCAAATCGCTGGAAGAGAGAGCGCGATGGCGGCACAGCGCGGCGGCAAGGCGCTCTTCGCCAAATTCTTCGTCGGCGTCGTTGAACGATTCCGTGATGCCGTCGGTGTAGAGCGCGAAAATGTCGCCGGGAGCAATTTGGATTTCGCTGATGTCGCATTCCCAGTTCTTAAACGCGCCGACAATGGTGGCAGTAGCTTCCAGGCGCGCGAACGAATCATCGCACCGCAGCAAAAGCGCGGGGAGGTGGCCACAGTTGGCGTAGCGCAGGCCGCGCGTCGCGTCGTTGTACTCCGCGAAGAACAGCGTGGCGAACGCGCCGTCGGTGGTGTTCTCGCAAAAAAGCTGATTTACCGAACGCAACAGCCGCTCGGGCTGATCCACGGCGATGGCGCATTGGCTGCGAAGATTGGCCTGGAGATTGGCCATCAGCAATGCCGCGGCGATTCCTTTGCCCGAAATGTCGCCGATGACAAAGCCGAGCCGCTCACTGCCTAAATCGAGGAAGTCATAGTAGTCGCCGCCAACCTGCCGCGCCTGGCGGCAGATTCCTGCGTACTCCAGAGTTCTGAGCGGCGGAAGACTCTGCGGAAAAAGGCGCGCCTGCACCTGCTTGGCGATATCGAGCTCCTGAGCCGCGCGCCGCTCGGCTTCGAGCCTTTCGGCGATGGCACGGCGCTGCGCTTCGACGGCGTGAGTGACCTCGTCGAAGCTGACAAGCGAAAACGAATTGCCATCGGGATCCCGGAAGCGTGCGAAGACGCCGCCCCAAATCGGCGGATGCTCTTTGCCGGGTGACGATGCGTCCGGGGAACTTGACGCGCGCACGTGCACAGGATGCTTGAGGCGACGCAGGCGCGGATTGACAAGAAACCGAACCCCGCGCCCGCTCCATTCGCGGAACTTGGCGAGCACATCTTCCGTGACAAAGGTGACCTGCGTGGACCGTCCAATGAGCTTGAATTGCTCCGAATCGCGCTCGGGCGCGACGAGCGTAAGGTTGGCAGTGCCGTCGGGAGGCGCGATGGTGACGAAATGACGGCCCGCAAATTCTTTGTCGCGGGCGTCAAAGACAAGCTGAAAACCGAGCAGATCCACGTAGAACTTGAGGCTGCGATCCAGGTTGCGAACGAAAATGATGATCGACTGCAGGCGCAGATAAGGATCCCCGCGGTCCAGGCGAACCGCCGGCCCGTCCAGCCATTCGTGAGGTGCACCAGCCATGGGCCAGCATTATATGACGGGAAGGACTGCGGACTGGCAAGACGCGTTCCGCTGCTGTCCTGCTGTGGGGCGCAATACGGTATGTCACAAAGTACAGTAATGTAGATCACTCAGAGGTGTGCGAAAAGTCGCAGCCAGAACCAAGGTAGCAGGGGCGGGTGTCAAGCGGGAAGGCAAGCGCGACCTTAAGTTCTTTCTATTCAATTAGATAAATCACATCGAGGATTTTCATAGGCTCTGGCACATTGCGGCCCTTAGGTTGCCCTTTGTTGTTTCGCTCAAAAATAGTGGCGTGGAAGGGAGACCCCCAGTGGCAAGTCCGGTGATAACAGCCAGAACCGCGGTTCCTCTGTTGCAACCCTGGCCGCAAGAGAGCCGCCCCAAGAAAGCAAGCGCAGAACCCAACATCGATCTGTATTTCGGTCTTTCTGCGGCGACGGTCAAGGAACTGCAGAAAATCGAGCATGTGGCGAGTTTTCCAGCAGGCGCGATCATCTTTATAGAAGGCCAACCCGCGCGCGGCGTCTACGTGGTGCGCCAGGGGCGCGTGAAATTGCTGACGAACAACAGTGAAGGGCGAACGCTAATCTTGAAGATTGCAAAACCGGGCGATGCGCTGGGGCTTAACTCCGTGATTACCGGCAAGCCCTATGATGTAACGGCGGAGATCCTGCAGCCTGCCGAATTGGCGTTCATTCCGCGCGGCGATTTCTTGAATTTCATCACCCAGCCCAGCGAGGCGTGCCTGCACTTTGCGGGTCTTTTGAGCCGCGATTGCCGGGCGGCATATGACGTGGCGCGCTCCATCGGATTGTCGCAATCGGTTTCAGGGCGGATGGCGAAGTTTCTGCTGGATTGGTCTTCGAATGAACCTGCGACGGCCGGAGCCGTGCGCGTGACGCTGGGGTTGACGCATGAAGAAATCGCGCAACTGATTGGCGCGTCACGGGAGACGGTGACGCGCACGCTGAGCGAGTTCAAGAAGCAGCGAACCATCGAACTGCACGGCTGGACGCTTATTTTGAGGAACAAGCCGGTGCTGGAAAGCCTGGTGGCCGCTTGACGCAAGGTAGCAAATAGAAAACTCCAAAAGTCACGACGAGGCGCTGGGATTCAGGGTGTGGCGTACTTTGCGGGAAAGCGCCTCGTGTGAAAACGGCTTTTCAATGAAGGCTACTTCTTCCGCACGGAAGGCGTGCTCGGAAAGAATCCCGTTCGTATAGCCCGACATATAAAGAACACGCATCTCCGGCCGCCTTGCCAGAAGATGCTCGGCGAGTTCGCGGCCGTTCATGTCCGGCATAACCACGTCGGTCAGCAGCAGATGGATAGGCGCGTGGTGGTTTTCGGCGATGCGGATGGCCTCGCGCGGATTCGAAGCAAGCAAGACCTGATATCCGTCACCCTCGAGGAAGTCCCGCGTGACTTTTGCAAGAAGCCGGGAGTCTTCCACGATGAGGATAGTTTCCGAAGCCGTCGCTGCACCAGGCTTTCGAATCCTTTGGGGAAGGGAATCCGCTGCCTCAGCGACACGCGGGAAGTAAATCTTGAACGTGGTGCCCAAACCCGGCTCGCTGTAGACCCAGATGTGGCCGCCGCTCTGCCGCACAATTCCGTAAACCGTCGCCAGGCCGAGTCCGGAGCCGCTGCCTTTTTCCTTCGTGGTGAAAAACGGTTCGAAGATGCGGCTGACAGTTTCGCGGTCCATGCCGCTGCCGCTGTCGGTGACGCTCAATTGCACGTAAGGACCCTGGCGAACATCAAAGTGCTCGTGGGAATACGATTCACCAAGGTCGACGTTGGAGGTTTCCATTTTCAGGCGGCCGCCCGCGGTCATGGCGTCGCGCGCGTTGGCGACGAGATTCAGGATGACTTGGGCCAATTGGCTGCGGTCGATTTTGACGCGGCCTACTTCCTGGCCGAGCTCCATTTCGAAATGGATGCTTTCGCGGATGGTGCGAATCAGCAAAGGCTGCAAGTCTTGGAGAACGACGTTCAGGTCCAGAATTTGCGGCTCGAAAACCTGCTGGCGGCTGAACGCGAGCAACTGACGCGTGACGGAAGTGGCTTCTTCGCCCGCCATTTTGATTTCCTGGATTCGTTCGCTCGCTGCTTTGTCCAAAGATGCATTTTGAAGAAGAAGCTCACTGTTACCGAGGATCACGCCGAGAAGATTGTTGAAATCGTGAGCGACGCCTCCGGCGAGGCGGCCGATGGCTTCCATCTTTTGCGTTTGGATGAGTTGCTGCTCGAGCTGTTGGGAGCGCTCCTGTTCTTTACTTTGCTGCTCTTGGGCCAGTTCGCGCTGGGCGATTTCAGCCTTCAACGCTTGGTTGGATTCGAGAAGCTCGGCGGTGCGCTCGCGAACGCGAACTTCGAGAAGGTCCCGGGCATCCGCCAGTTCTTTCTGCGCCTGTTTCTGAACCGTGATGTCGCGGATGGCACTGAAGACGAGGATGCCGTCCTTGCTTTTGAAGGGGCTGAGGCTGATTTCCACAGGAAACTCCGTTCCGTCCTTGCGCCGGCCAAAAAGCTCCATGCCGGAGCCCATCATGCGCAGGCGCGGACTTTTTGCGAAGTCTTTGCGATGCCCCAAGTGGTTTCCCCGGAAGCGCTCGGGGATAAGGTTTTCCACCGGATGGCCCAGAAGTTCTTCTCTTTTGTAGCCAAAGAGCTTTTCGGTCTGAGCGTTGACGAGAGAAATGTTGCCGGCGGCGTCCACGATGACCATGGCATCGGGAGCGGATTCGAGCAGGGCCCGAAACTTGTCTTCGGTCCATACAGTTTTGCTCGGGTGAGGCGGCTTGGATTGGCGACGCAGGCGGTAGGCGGCCATGAGTGGGTCCGTGGAAATCCCGGGACGTAATTCTAAGTGTCAGTCTGAGTTACGTCAACGCACAGAGGAACGGGTACGAGTCCGCCAATACGTGGGGAGCGGTTTTTTGCTTTTCTCCGCGTGCGTTTCGGAGTATCTAATGATGCGGGATCTTTGCATTGAGCTTGCTGGACGTTTGTCTCGGAGCGCTTCATGGAACGAAATGTTCGCGATCTTCTGAATTTGTACAATCCGCACGACCCTCTGGACCATGCGTGGACGATTCCTTCGCCATGGTATTTCGACAAGCAAATTGAGGAGCTGGAGCAGCAAAGCGTGTTTGCGAAGACCTGGCAGGTGGTCGGGCGTGCGGACCAGGTGAAGAACAAAGGAGACTTTTTCACCGCGGACCTTGCGGGCGAGCCGATCGTGGTGGCGCGCGGCGAGGATGGCGTGCTGCGCGCGTTTTACAATGTGTGCCGGCATCACGCAGCAGCGGTAGTGACGGCGCCGGAAGGCTCGGCGAAACAGTTCCGGTGCCCGTATCATGGCTGGACCTACGGTATTGATGGAGCTCTGAAAGGCATGGTGGAGTTTGAAGGCGTGTGCAATTTCGACCGCGCGAAGAGCGGGCTCGTTCCAGTGAAGGTGGATGCCTGGGAGAATTTTGTGTTCGTGAACCTGAGCGGGCAGGCAGAGCCGCTTCACGATTCTCTTGGGAAGGTTCTCGGAATCGTCGCGCCGCTGCAGCTTTCGAAAAAGATGAAGTTCTTCGACAGGCGCGTTTACACCCTGCAGTGCAACTGGAAAGTGTATGTGGACAATTATCTGGACGGCGGATATCACGTGCCGCACGCCCACAAGGGGCTGAGCAGCGTCATTGAATATACGAAATACACGATTGAGAATCTGGAGCGTGCGTGCTTGCAGTCGAGTCCGCTTTCTTCCGGGAAGAAATCCGAAGGTGGCGTGGCGGCAACGCGGCAGGGACGCGCGTTTTATCTGTGGATCTATCCCAACTTCATGATTAACGCCTGCGAAGGCGTGATGGACGCAAACCTGGTGCTGCCGCTGGCGGTGGACAAGTGCGCTGTCGTCTTCGACTACTATTTCGCAGATGTGAGCAAGAAAGCGGCCGCGCATCATCGTGCGAGCATCAAGGTCAGCGAAAAAGTGCAGGACGAGGACATGGCCATCTGCGATGCGGTGCAGCGCGGCCTGGCTTCCCGTGCGTACGTGGCGGGGCGCCTCTCGGTTCGGCGCGAAGCCGGCGAGCATTTGTTTCACCGCCTGCTGCACGCGGATTTAACACGAGGTTTGGAACGGCCAGCGGCGGCAGACTAGACTCCGGAATACACAGCCGTCGAAGCGCTATCTAACACCCTCCCAGATGAATTCAACACTTCACCTTGGCCGAAAAAGTGCACAATTTCGTAGAATTCTGAGGGCCGCAAGTGAGAGTGGCATGGTATAAAGAGCTCATTCATCGGTTTGACGGAGGGCTTCAAAATGGATAAGCCGGCGGAGGGACAGCCAACCATAAAAGAGAAGCGCAGGGGCAGCCGCTTTCCTGTCGTCGTGTTTGTAGAAGCGAAATGGGAGGCGCTCGGAGGCCAGATGTTAAGAGAAACAGCCCAAGCGATGGAGGTCAGCGCTTTGGGTGGGCTGCTGGACATGAAAGCTTACCCAAGGGTCGGCAGCGAACTGGAACTCACCAATCTCCTTTCGGGCCAAACAGCCAAAGCGCGTGTTGTCGGCACGCGTCTTACCAAGGATGGCGGCGCACCAAAGGTTGCGGTCGAGCTTCTGACTCCGAGCGACACTTTTTGGGGATTGAATTTCCAGCTAAGGAGGACCAGCGCGGAACTTGTCCGCATCGAGCAAGAGATGAAAGCCGGCGGGATCGATTCACGCATACTCGAAGAGTTCCGGGATTCCGTGGACTACGTGCGCAAGACCGCCTGGGCGGTGCAGGAGTGGCAGGAGCGGCAACTGCAAAAGCACGACCCGCAGACGGTGCTGCCGTTAATCACGTCGGAACGCATTCGGCGCGCGACGCAATTGAGCCTGGCGATTACGACAGATCTGGCGGCTCACCAGGTGACTCGCGAGACCACAGGAATGCGCGAGTTGTATCAGGCCGTCGAAAGCCTGTACCCGCGCGTCGCGAGTCTGTTCCGGGAAGCCTGAGGAGTTCCGACTAACAAGAGGGCTGATTTTTGTGAGACGGCAATCAACATGAAACCGGACTTCGCCCAATACGGATTCCGTCATCAAGAAAACCTGATTATGGCGTACATCGGAGGCTCCCAAGCTCACGGTGCAAAAATGGGCGCGACCGATGATACCGACTGGTATGGACTCTATATTCCGCCACCGAATAAGGTTCTTGGGCTTGAACGCGAGGAGCATTTCGTTTTCACCACTGGCGGCAAACTCGGTGGCAATGGGCCATCCGATGTGGACGTTTGCCTGTACACACTCATAAAATGGGCCAGACTTGCCGCCAAGGGAAATCCTTCAGCCTTACACTTTTTATTTGCGCCGCTCGATTTTATGACTGCCGCATGGCAACGCGTAACGGCTCGGCCCGAGCTATTTCTTGCCAAGACTCATGTGAAGCCGTTCCTTGGATTCGCAGACGAACAGATGAAGCGATTACTCGGTCAAAAAGGGCAGAAAAACGTTCACCGTGCAGAACTTGAAAAAATTCACGGGTACGACACCAAATACGCCATGCACGTCGTTCGGCTGTATGGAGAGGCAAAGGAGTTGATGGAAAGAGGGCGCATCACCTTGCCAAGACCAAACAGGGATGAATTGATCGAGATTCGCCAGGGAAAGTACTCGCTGGCCGAAATTCAAGAGCTCGGTCAGCAACTGGAATCAGAAGCCCTTGCTGCCCAGGCCAATTCGCCACTCCCTGACAGCGTGGACCGGGATGCAATCAGCAAGCTAGTCACCGATGTTCATCTTGAGCTATGGGCTGGATCCTGATTAAGTCGCTGCCACATTTCACCCTGCTTGAATCCCGCGGTAGGGGCGAGCGGACAGGCTGCCTCGAGCGAAATTGACCGTGCAGAAGGCGTGCTCTATACTTAAGATTCTCGTTGCAGGATAGTTTCCACCTTCAAGTGCTGAGAAGGAAGTCCTGAGAAGCCGGCCGACGACTGTACGGACGCTGCTCCCCGAAGCGTATCCAGAGCAAATACAGCCTGCCCTGCTTGCAGCAGGCAAGCTACGGCAAGCAAGAGAAAGAGGAAAAGCGCATGGCTGAGGCAAGCTGCCGCCGCGAGCTGGAATTGGAAATTCCCGCCGAAGAAGTGTCGAAGAAGATGGAAAGCGTGGCGAAAGAGTTTGCGCGCCTGGCGATGATCCCGGGCTTCCGGAAAGGGAAGGCGCCGGTCTCGCTGATCCGCCGTAGATTCGCGGAGGATATCAAGGGCGAAGTTCTGCAGACGCTGGTGCCGGAGCACGTAGAAAAGGCTCTGGCCGAGCAAAAGCTCTCTCCCGTTACGCAACCGAAAGTGGACAAGCTGGATTTCAATGAAGGTCAGCCGGTGAAGTTTCGGGCGATCTTCGAGGTGATGCCGGAATTTGAGTTGGGCAGCTACAAAGGGCTGGAATTGGAAATGCCCACGATGGATATCACCGACGAAGACATTGCGAAAGCTTTAGAGGAAATGAGGGAGCGGGCTGCCGCGTTTGCGCCCGTCGAGGGCCGATCCATCCAGGATGGAGATTTTGCGCAAGTGAAGCTGGTAGGCACCCCCGAGGGCGGAGGAGATCCGCTGCAGGCCGATAGCGTGCTGTGCCACATCGGCGCGGAAGAAACGATGGAGCCTTTCAATACCAATTTGAAAGGTGCGAACGTGGGCGAGCACAAGAATTTTGACGTGGAGTATCCCGCGGATTATCCCGATCCCAAACTGGCTGGCAAGAAATTCCACTACGCCGTAGAGGTGCTGGGAATCAAGACAAAGAAGCTGCCCGAATTGAATGACGATTTTGCAAAAGACGTGAGCGACGCGAAGACCCTTGACGAATTAAAGAACAAAGTTCGCGAAGGGCTGGAGCACCAGCGCGATCACAAACGCAAGGAATTGCTGCATGAAAGGGTTCTGGCGGAACTAGTGAAGAAGCACGATTTCCCAGTGCCGGAATCGCTAGTGGAACATCAAATGGATGTGCGGCTGGAGCGTGTGGTGCGCTCACTGGCTGCGCAAGGCGTGGATCCGCGCGCGGTGAATGTGGATTGGGTAACGCTGCGGCGCCGGCAAGAAGACCGCGCGCGGGACGACGTGAAGGCGGAATTGATCATCGACCGCATCGCTACCGCGGAAAACATTGATGTGAGCGAAGAAGACCTGACGCGCGAGCTGGAACACGCTGCCGGGCATAGTAACGAATCGGCGGAAGCGCTGCGCGCGCGTTTGACAAAGCAGGGAACGCTCGATAGGATGAAAGCCAAGTTGCGAAGCGACAAAACACTCGAGTGGCTCGAGCAAAACGCCAAAATCAAGACCGTCGCGGCCGCGAGTGCAGCGACGGACGCAAAGTAAAATCTTCCGGCCGGGGCAAGCGGTTTTACTTCCATGAGAAAATTCGAAGAACCTGATTACCACGCAACGACTCTCGTACCCATGGTGGTCGAACAGACCAGCCGCGGCGAGCGGGCGTACGACATTTATTCCCGGCTGCTGAAAGAACACATCATTTTTATCGGCACACCGATTGACGATCACGTAGCCAATCTGGCGACCGCGCAAATGCTGTTTTTGCAAGCGGAAGATCCGGAAAAAGACATTCAGTTGTACATCAATTCGCCGGGTGGCTCGATCACCGCAGGATTCGCGATTTACGACACCATGCAGTTCGTGAAGCCGGACGTCGTGACAACATGCGTGGGTCAAGCTGCGTCGATTGCGGCGGTTTTGCTGGTCGGCGGCGCCCCCAAGAAGCGCTTTGCGCTGCCTAACGCGCGGATTCTGATTCACCAGCCGTGGCTTTCCGGGCTGGGCGGCCAAGCGACAGACATTGATATTCACGCAAAAGAAATCCTGCGCATGCGTACGACCATCAATGGACTGCTGGCGAAACATACCGGTCAGTCCGCGGAGCGCATCGAAAAAGACGTCGAGCGCGATTACATCATGAATGCGGAGCAGGCCAAGGAATACGGGATGATCGATGAGATCATCTACAAGCACCGTTAGTCTTTTGGGGCGAAGTGCTTTGCCGTTCGAAGCGGAAGCGGAGCAGCACGTTCTTGATAGTCCGCTGGTCACGAGTTTCTCTCTTGCTCAGGGGACAAAACAGCCTAGAATACTAAGTAGAGGTCCCGAAGAAGCCCAGCGGAGCTGAGGCCTCCATACCTGTGAAAAAATTCAACCCAGATGAGCCATTGCGCTGCTCCTTCTGCCACAAGACCCAGGAGCAGGTCGAAAAGCTGATCAGTTCGCCTTCCGACTATCCGCGCGCGTACATCTGCAACGAGTGCGTGGGAGTTTGCCAGACCATTCTCGAAGACGAGAAGCGCGAACAGGCATCGGCTCCCGCGCGGCAACTGCCTCGGCCGCCGGAAATTAAGCGGTTCCTGGATGGATACGTGATTGGGCAGGACCGCACGAAGAAGAAGCTTGCCGTGGCGGTTTACAACCACTACAAAAGGATTTTCCTGAACAAGCAGCCGGGCGAAGTGGAATTGAGTAAGTCCAATATCCTGCTGATCGGGCCGACGGGCACAGGCAAGACGCTGCTGGCGCAAACGCTTTCGCGCATGCTGGAAGTGCCGTTTGCCATTGTGGATGCCACGACCCTGACGGAAGCGGGCTACGTCGGAGAAGACGTCGAGAACATTATTTTAAAGCTGTTGCAATCTGCCGACGGCGACGTGCAGAAGGCGCAGCAAGGCATCATTTATATTGATGAGATCGACAAAATTGCGAAGAAGGATGAGAACCCCTCGATCACGCGCGACGTTTCCGGCGAAGGCGTGCAGCAGGCGCTGCTGAAGATTCTGGAAGGCACCGTGGCCAATGTGCCGCCTCAAGGCGGGCGCAAACATCCGCACCAGGAATTCACGCCGGTGGACACGACGAACATCCTGTTCATCTGTGGCGGGGCGTTTGTCGGGCTGGAGAAGATTATCGAGAAGCGCACGGGCCGGCGTTCCCTAGGTTTTCACACGGACGCCACGCCTTCAACGCCGCAACGGCGGAACACGGAGCTGCTCGAGCAGGTACAACCTGGGGATTTGATCCGCTACGGGTTGATTCCGGAGTTTGTGGGCCGCCTGCCGGTGGCTGGTGTGATGAACGATCTGGACAAAGGCGCTCTCGTGAAGATTCTGACGGAGCCAAAGAACGCTTTGCTGAAGCAATACCAGAGGCTATTTGAGTTTGAGAACGTGCGCTTGCGATTTACGGAGGAAGCGCTGGAAACTGTGGCAGAGTTAGCACTTCAGCGCAAAGTGGGCGCGCGCGGCTTGCGAATGATTTTGGAAGACCTCATGCTCGAGCTCATGTACCACCTTCCCATGCAGCGGAAGGTGCGCGAATTCGTAGTCAGCGCGGAAATGGTGCGCACGCGTGAAATCAACTGGAGCTTGCTTGAAAAAGCCGGATGAGCCGGCTCGCGCATCAAATTCAGGGTACGGCCAATCTTCGGCCGTATAAAACTAAAAGGCGGAAGTAAGAAGTTCAGGGGCCCCATGTTTACACGAGAGAAACAAGAGATGAGGCGCGTGCCGATGATGCCGGTGCGGGACATGGTCATTTTCCCGCAGCAGATGACGCCGTTCATTGTCGGGCGCGAAGCGAGCGTGCGCGCGCTCGAAGAAGCGCTGGCCAGCGACAAAAAGATTTTTCTTTCCACGCAGCATGATGCCTCGGTGGACGACCCGAAGCCGGAAGAGATTTACGCGGTTGGCACGCTTGCCAATATCGTGCAGAGCGTGAAGCTGCCCGACGGCAATATCAAGGTTTTGGTGGAAGGAGTGGAGCGCGCGAGGGCGCTCTCTATCGCCACTGAAGAAGGCTTCTTCCGCGCCACGATTCGATTGTTGGGCCAGCGCATCGAGGATTCTCCACAGGTCAAGCAGACCGTAGAGAAAGTGACCGGGCTCTACGAGCAATTCATCAAGCTGTCGCAGAGCCTAAATTACGACACGATGATTGCGGCCGCGCGCGGTGATGATCCGTCGCGCCTCTCGGACACGATTGCGGCAAACCTCCAGCTCCCCGTGGACGAAAAGCAGGATTTGCTCGAGACCGTGGACCCCATGGAGCGGCTGAACCGCATCGGCGAAATCCTGGAAATCGAGCTGGAAAAACTCAACGTCGACCGCAACATCAACACGCGTGTAAAGCGCCAGATGGAGCGTGCGCAAAAAGAGTATTACCTCAACGAAAAGCTCAAAGCGATTCAGAAAGAGCTTGGGCGCGGCGAAAAAAGCGAAACCGACGAACTGAAGAAAAAGATCGACACAGCGGGCATGCCCAAAGATGTTCACGAAAAGGCCGTGCAGGAGCTGAAGCGCTTGGAGTTGATGCCGCCGATGTCGGCGGAATCCACGGTCAGCCGGAATTACCTCGACTGGCTGATTGCCGTGCCGTGGAAGAAGCGGTCCAAGGAAATTCGCGACATCAAAGCTGCGGAGAAAGTGCTCAACGACGAGCATTATGGGCTGGAGAAGATCAAGGACCGCATCCTCGAGTTCCTTGCCGTGCGTCAATTGGTGAAGAACCCGAAAGGCTCGATCCTGTGCTTTGTCGGGCCCCCGGGCGTCGGCAAGACTTCTCTGGCGATGTCCATCGGCCACGCCACGGGCCGCAAGTTCGTGCGCGTTTCGCTCGGCGGCGTGCGCGATGAAGCGGAAATTCGCGGCCACCGGCGCACTTACATCGGCGCCTTGCCGGGCCAAATCATCCAGATGATGAAAAAGGCCGCCACGGTGAACCCGATTTTCGTGCTGGACGAAGTTGACAAGATGTCTACGGACTTCCGGGGTGATCCGTCAGCAGCTTTGATGGAAGTGCTGGACCCGGAGCTAAATCACGCGTTTACCGATCACTATCTGGACGTTGAGTACGACCTTTCGAAGGTGATGTTCGTATGCACGGCCAATGTGCTGCACACGATTCCGCAGCCGCTGCAAGACCGCATGGAAATCCTGCGGCTGCCAGGCTACACCGAACAGGAAAAAATGGAGATTGCGACGCGCTTCCTTGTGAAGAAAGCGTTGGGAGCCACCGGGCTGACGGAGAAGAATCTCAAGTTCACGGAAGAAGGTCTGCTCCACATTATCCGGCACTACACGCATGAAGCCGGCGTGCGCAACCTCGAGCGCGAAATCCAGAACATCGCGCGCAAGATGGCGCGCAAAGTGGTGACGGACGGCGCGGAATCCGCCGTGGAAATTACCGCGGAAAATGTAAAAGACTTCCTCGGCGTGCTGAAGTACCGCGAATTCTGGCTGGAGAAACAGAACGAAATCGGACTGACGACCGGCCTGGCGTGGACGGAAGTTGGCGGCTCGGTTCTGGCGACCGAAGCGACTTTGATGGAAGGAAAGGGCAGGCTGACGCTGACTGGAAAACTGGGCGACGTCATGCAGGAGTCCGCGCAAGCCGCAATGAGCTACGTGCGGTCGCGTTCGAATCTTCTGGGCCTGCCTAGAGATTTTTATCGCACCATCGATATTCACGTGCACGTACCGGAAGGGGCGATTCCCAAAGACGGGCCGTCCGCCGGCATCACCATTTGCACATCGATTGTAAGCGCCCTGACCAAGAATCCGGTGCGCTGCGACGTGACCATGACCGGCGAAATCACGCTGCGCGGCAAGGTTCTGCCCATCGGGGGCGTCAAGGAGAAGCTCTTGGCCGCCCACAGAATGGGCTTGCGTACGGTAGTGCTTCCGAAGGACAATGAGAAGGACCTAGCGGATATCCCGCAAGAGATTCTCTCCAGTCTCACGATCCATTTTGTCGAGACCATGGATGAAGT
>Ga0307471_100001199_pt1 | contig 14071 bp, 26 predicted proteins | sample atmos_gasesAM3C__2_FD_204566 | JGI IMG/M metagenome (GOLD analysis project Ga0307471, IMG submission 204566) | Hardwood forest soil microbial communities from Morgan-Monroe State Forest, Indiana, United States - atmos_gasesAM3C_515 | ecosystem: Environmental > Terrestrial > Soil > Temperate... | reverse complement strand
CAGGGAAGTGGGATAACTGCAAATATTGTATATAGGTTGAGTACATCTAATTTGAATGTAATTACGGATCAATTGAATTTAGCGGCATCTGAGTTTTTGGGGAAAGTATTAGTAGATAGTGTGAATAACAAGTTATATGTTGCAGTTAGTAGTGGTAGTACCCAAATAGAGTTAATACGGGTAAATAGAACAACATTAGCAGTAGAACAAACATTTTCAGGAATATTAGGAGGGAATGGTCCTAATTTACCGTATTCGTCAATAGATGTGACTCATCAGAAAGCATATATGGTTTTAAATGGGAATGGTGGGGCAGTGAAGATTCAGAAGATTAATCTGTGTACATAATATAGGAGGTATAATATGTTTGGAAGTGAGAGTTTTCCATTAGGACCGGCAGGTGGGTATCCAAGGCGTAGGTGGCATTCGTATGGAAGAATGTTAGCACCTGGAGTGAGTATGCAGGATACGTATTTGAGTGGGAGGAATACAGTATCAAAGTTGCCGAATGTGGAGAGAGACTTTGCATCGTCGAATAACAAAGTGAAAGGACGATTGACGAATGGGGCGAAGGTCATACGTGGTGGTGGATTTAGAGGAGTGATGAGATTCAGACCACGGTTTGCACCATATTTTGCTCCGTTGAGGAATACGTTGAGTGGTGAAGATGATTTTGAAGAAATGATGGATGTAGATCCAGTGTATGACTCAAGTGGGGCGTTGATGGATGAAGGCATGGTAGATGATAGTGTAGGATATTATCGTGGAAAAGACTTTAGAGGTAGAATGTCTCCATTTTCAGGATTAATGAAAAAGGGAGTGAAGAGTGCGAATTTGTCAGTGAGGAATAATCAGTTGTTGACGAGTACAAGAGCAGGAGCATTGAGTCCGTATATGAAAGGGAGAAGGATGGGGTATAGTGTATTTACGGGTAAGGTGTAAGGAGGGAGAGGGATTATGGAAGGGAATAGTTACTTTATATATTTGTCAATGATCGAAGGGTTGTTGATATGTGCAATGTTAGGATGGGAGATTTTCTGGTTGCGGAAGATGTATCAAGTATTGGGGAAGATGCCGACAGCAGATCAATTAGAAGGTATGTTGGAGATGATTAAAAGTGATCGTGATTCAATTAAAGCATCGTTGGTAAGTCTAGTAGGAGCGTTTGAACCATTGAGGAATATGTTTGCTGGATTGAATGGTGGTATAGGGAGTGTAGTGGGGAGTTTGTTTGGAAGTAAAGAACCAGCACATAAGGATTAATATGGGTAGAAGAAATCCAGATAGGTCTGATGTATATGTGCAAGAAAGAATACTGAGAGCACGTTGGGTAAAATGGGATTATAGATATGCATTGGAAGTATATGTGGTAGGAAAGTGGCGTGGGGCAGGGTATATAATGGCGAAGAAACCACGTAAACTAAGAAATGCAGATATAAGAAAAGTCGCGCAGAGTGTACGAATTAATACAGGTGGGGAAATAGCAGTAGTGGGATTAAACTTGGAGGGGTAAAATGCCATTAACACGAAGGACAAAGTTGTATTATCCAAAGAAGGGGTCGGCTGAAGCAAAGGCATGGGGTCGAGAGATGCAACGAATAAAGAAAGCGAAGAAACGTAGACGGAGATAGTATGTATAAGATCAATCCGAGAGGAGGGAAGTTAGTAGTTATTGAAGTAGATGGTAGACGATATTGGGCTAAGTATGTGGGGCGAGGAGCGTTTAGCAAAGTATTTCGAGTTGAAGATCGAGTGATTTATTATACGCGAGGCGATTGTGGAAAAGAAGTATTGTCATTGTATGTATATGATAAGGAAACACATATACCTGAAGTAATTAGACATGAGAATATTACAACAGCGCGAGGGCAATGGTGGGTATTTTCATCTCCATATTATAGGAATGTGACAAGTCAAGATACATCAGCATATAAGATTATGAATGTTCTGATAAAAGAGTTTAGATCGTTTATGCGAGAGTATAGACATTATCAGCAGCAAGCATATGGAAGAGTACGAGAAGGTGAACGATCAATGTTAGCATTTATAGAGTATTTGATTGAGGGGAAGTTGGTACCACGATCAGTCACGAATGCATTGTTTCGATTATATGAGTTGGCAAGGAATTGTGGTGATAGTATTGGGTTTGATTTAAAGAAACAAAACTTTGGTGTCAACGAGTACGGAACATTGATCTTTCGTGATCCGATATGGGTATGGGGGTAATATGTATAGTAAATGTAAGTTATGTCGAAAGGATGCTCTAGGGAGAGAACCGTTGAATGGGGATAGATTAGGAGCAGATGAATATAAAGGAGTGAGTAAAACGGGGCAAGCAGTATATCAAGGGGCAGGGATATATAGTAATTTAATGAATCCGTTTCAGCAATTGTATAAGTTTATACCTGGAGTATCAAAGATAACAGCAGGGATGAATCCTCTTGCTTTAGCATTAGCACCTATGACAGGTGGATTAACATTAATACCAGGGATTAGTAATATATTTGGTAATATGTTTTCAAAAGCCACGCATATGGGTGACTGTATGAAGTGGTGGAGTGATAGTAATATTCGTGGAATGGCAGCTGGTGTTGAGCCATATGCGTTTGATTTTCATGATTATATGATGCATGAGTTTCCACAGTTTTTAAGGCAGTATCAAGTGATGCAAGCAGGTGGGGAGTGGGCGAAGGTAGGAATAGATAGTCTGATAGGTGGAGCAAGTAGACGTGGTAGAATATCAAATATATTCTTGAGGTTAGTGAGATCGAATCCTGATCTAATGACATTGCAATGTGCTGTACGGGAGAGAGCAGAAACAGGATTTACTCAATTCAATCAAGCGCAAGTAGATGAGATATGGGCAGCAGCAAGAGAGTCAGCAAGACAAGAAGAGTATGTAAATATGGTGAAAGAAGTAGATGCGAGGTTGGAGCCATATAAAGTAAAAGAAAGATGGGCACAGATTGTACAGAGTAGGAGTCAGAATTTGGTAGTGAAGAAGGAGGAAGGGGGACAGTTGTTTGCGCCTAAAGATGTTATTGGAGTTAGGCGTGGAACATTCACACAGGTATTAAAGACGGGGCAAACGTCAAGTAAACCTGTCACTTTTGCAAAGTAGGAATAACATGTCCTTTTACATAGGGTTTTTAAAAGAGAGTAAAGAACATGCGATAATATTTAGATCCATTGTAAGGCCAAAGAAAAGCGACTATACATATTTTATAAAGGTGATAGGACCATATAGTACATGGGCGACAGCAAGAACAGGATTAAAACATTTTAAAGGATATAAAGAGAATCCATGTAGTAATCCAATTAGCAGAGAAGATGTGAGAGAAGCGATAGCACTAGGGAAGAAAGTATATAGATTATATAAATCGGTACGAAGAAGTAATCCAGGGAAATCATATCACGATCAACATTTTATTGAATATATGAAAGAGTTAGATAAATATGTAGTCGGTTCACCACCATATATAGCAACGCTGGCGAAAGCGTATGAGCATTTGAAGTCAGCAAAAGCGTCAGAGAGAGAAAAGGTGTGAGTATGGAAATTAACGTATTCATACTAATAGTGTTAATGTTGTTAGTAGTAGCGTCGGTAGTGACAAATGTAGTGGTGTATTATTTACTTAATCAATCAATTAATAACCAGGGAGATTTAATCATGGCGATTTCCAAAGAAGTGAAAGAGTTGCAAGATAAGATTGATACGTTGACACAAGCAGAAGCAGATCGTGAAGCAAGGGATGTGGCACAGGATGCAGTAACACAGCAACAGATTGCATTGTTGACACAAACGATTACAGATTTGCAGAATCAGATTGCGAATGGAACATTATCACCTGATGATGCAGCGGCAGTGAATGCGTCTATTGCGAAAGTACAAGCAACGATTGATTCGTTGAATGCAGCAGATCCGACACCGCCTGTTGTTCCATAGGTGAAGTATGGCGAATTGGATTCAGGTTGGGGATATTACGCTGAATGTAGAAAACATTACATATGTAAGGCGTATAAGTCCAGCGTTATTAGAGTTGAATATGACAGGTGGGGAAAAGTTGGAGATTACAGAGAATATGGCAGTGAATTTGTGGAACTGGATAGAGTCAGAGAGATTGCCATTTTATGATACAACAACTCAAACGAGAGATTTTAGTGGAACATGATAGCTTTTTCATTTATAGATGAATCAGGAGTAGGAAAGAAGAGACATCCTAAGCCTGTTGCTTATGATGATATACCTGTACCTGTGGGTGAATCAATAACATTAACGAAAATGAACAATAGAAAGTGTGTGGGGGCATTGGTCAGATTTGAAGGTGGGCCATTTCGCGTAAGGGTGGATGGTGGTTCTCCAGTGAGTACACTATCCATTCTTACAGCGAGTGGGTATTTGAGAAGTGATGGGGATGAGTATTTTTGTAGTAGAGAAGAGTCACAATACCTTATAGCGATATTAGATGTAAATGGACCGTTACCAGCAACAGAAGGCATATTGAGGGTGACATATTATGGGTAGGATATTATTCATAATAGTGTGTTTATTGTGGAGTGTGAGTATTAGTTTAGCGCAAGTAGTTCCAGGAACGGTAAATAGTAAAACGTTGGATGGAGTAGGGAATAAGATTACATCAACAGTGGTAGGGGCAGATTTGGGGTTGGATGTAAACTGTTTGAATTGTACGGGTGGGAGTGGAGGTACATCGAGTACATTTGGAGCACCGTTTCCGGCAACAGGCACAGCAATAGGATTTAGTGATGGTACACCGAATATGCGTCCTGGGTTTGCAGTAGATGCGGATACAGGAGCAGGAACACAGTATGTACAGGGAGTGAATTTAGTATTTAGAGGAGTAGGTGGACCAGTAGAAGCAGGGACAGTAGCGAATCCATTAAATGTAACAGGAACAACAACGATAAGTAATGCATTTCTATTGGATGCAACGTTTACAGGGAGATTTCCAGTAGCATATATAGATGCGGATACGATAGCGAATCAGACTACGACTGCTATACATGGGCAGAATTACATGTATAATGGTGCAACGTGGGATCGAATGAGGGGAACGATAGCCGGTGGATTGTTGGTAGATGTAAGTGATTTGTTTTTGTTAGATGCAACAATAACAAATAGGTTTCCAGCAGGAAGTACACCGGCAGATAATGAAAGTAATGCCGTAACAATTAGTAGAATTGGGAATTTCAATTATATATTTGATGGGGCAGCGTGGGATAGGTGGACAGGAGCAGTATCGCAGAGTGGAACATGGAACATTAATACGGTAACAACAGTTACAACGGTAAATACTGTAACAAGTATTACGAATCCAGTAACGATAAATAGTAGTACAGTAGGGAGTGCAAATAATGATGGGGCGTGTCTGAGTGGGGCAGCGAATTTTACAGTAGCAGCAAGTAATGCATCGAGGTTGTGGATAGCAATATGGGCAAGTCCAGCGAACACAGATGATGTGTACATTAAGCTAGGTGTTACAGCGACAAGTGCGGATGGTAGATTTGCACCAGGACAAGCGTTGAATATAACAAGTGGAAGGATCTATACAGGACAGATAGATGCATTTCCAAATAGCGGAACACAAGCGGTGTGTTTGATGGAGTTGAACTAATGAAGAAGTTATACTACATATTAGCAATGATGTTATGTGTAGGTGAAGCATTAGCGCAAGGGCCAGGAGTAAGTCCAGCGCCAGGAATACAGTTGCAGGATGAGGGAGTGAGTCAGGGTAGAATACAGATATTGAACTGTGCAGGTACAAGTATATCATGTACAAAAAGTGGAGTAACAGGAACAGCAACAATATCTTCTAGTGGAAGTTCAAATGCAGTAGTGGTAAGTATTAATCTAGGGACGAGTAAAGGATTAATATTTAGTGTAACAGTAACAGGACAGGCATGGGTAACAGCAACAAGTGCAATAGCATGTAGTCCATTTGGAACAACAGCAGATGGGCAAACACCTGAAACAGTAGTAGCATCAGGTGTACAAGCAACAACATCAGCGTATGTTGTAGGGACAGGATTTAATTTGAATGTGTATAGTCCACATGGAGCAACTGGAACGTATCGATTTGGATGTACAGGAGCATAAGATGATAAAGAAACTATTTGCAGTATTGGCGTTATTGTGTTTACCAGTGGGGGCGTTTGCACAAGGGTTGCCATTGAAGGATGGTGTAGCGTCAACATTGGCAACGATTGAAGATTGTGGAAGTTCAAAGAACTGTGTATTGCAAAAAGGACCAACGAATCCAAGTGGAGTAGGATTAAATGCAATAGCAGGAACGACAGGAGCGAGTAGTTCAAGTACAACAAGTGGAAGAAATAATAGAGCATATGTAACTGAAGGAAATGGGTTAAGAGTAGCTCCAGGGTATTTTCTATGGGATGATACATTTAATGCGACAGCACAGAATACAAGTAAGTATAGATTTGCAGCAACGACACAAACAGGATCAATGACTGGTGGAGTATTAATATTAAATGCTTCATCGATTACAACAGCAAATACAAACTCAGCAATACAAACGTTTAAAGTATTTCCGTTGTTTGCAAAGTCAGAGTTGAGAGTAAATTTCTCAGCAATTAAAACGCAAGCAACACAAACGAATGAGACATATGAAATAGGATTGTTTAATGCGACATTGCCAGGTGGAGCAGCACCGACAGATGGAGTATTTTTTCGTTGGAATACATCAGCAGAGTTGAGAGGAGTAATAAACTATAATGGTACAGAAACACAAACCGCAGCAATTACATCAGCAAGTGTAAATGTTAATCATGATTATACAATAGTAATACAAACGAATACAGTTACGTTTTATATAGATGATGTATTGAGTGGGACAATATCATTGTTGACTGATGCACCTGGACAGGGACAGCCAATGATAGAAGGAACGGTACCATTAACAGCGAGATATTATATAGGTGCAACTCCTCCTGCGGTAGCATCACAAATAAGAATAAGTGATGTATTTGTAACGTCATTAGGAGGGGATCTACAAAGACCGTGGGGAGAGACAAAAGCTGGTTTCGGGCATATGGCATATCAGGGACAGAACGGTGGTACGATGGGTACTACCGGACAGAATGCGAATAATGCGAATCCAGCAGCAACAGTACCGACGAATACAACAGCAGCATTGGGGAGTGGGTTAGGTGGTATATTTCAAGAAACAGTTACATTAGCAGCAGCAACAGATGGAATCATTAGTAGTTTTCAGAATCCTACAGGTGGAATTAATCAAACACCGAGGAATTTAATTATTAGGGGTGTATGTTCAGCGGCAGTTGTAACTGTAGTTCTTCCTGCAACAGCATTAACTGGTACAACAGCATTAGCGTATGGGCATACAGCAGTATCATTAGCAACAGCAGAAACAGCGTCGTTTACATCGCCAACGACAAAAGCACCGAGGAAGGTTTCACTAGGAACAACAGCGTTGTTGTCAGCAGCAGCAGTAGGAACGAATGTGGGTGGTCAACCGTATTGTGCAAGATTTGATGGTAGTCCAGTTGTAGTAGCACCAGGAGAGTTTGTTGCATTTACACATAAGAAAGTAACCGCAGCGCCAGCAACAGGAGCGATAATGTGGAGTATTATGTTTGATGCCTACTTTGAGTAGGGAGGAATGATAATGGGTAAGTTGTTACGAACTATAAGCGCATTAATACTATTAACAGGTTGTGCTGTATCTGTTTCTCATATTGAAACAGCAAATTCAGCAGATTGGTTTACAGCAGGAGTATTAACGAATCCTGTGACAGATACGATATTAGCGGATACAGGTGTAATAGCAGGAGCGTTACCAAATTCGTATTGTGTGAATACGATTGTGATTAGTTCAAATGTAGCAGCAGTGATATTTTTAGAACAGCGTAATGCAGCAAATTCGGCAAATATAAATTCGCAGGCTATATTAATTCAGGCAAGTGATACGATTACATATCCACGATTTTGTGTAGTATTAACTGAAGTGAATCAGAGGATACGATTGAGATTGAATGCTGGTGTAACAGGAACGATGCAAGCATCTATTCAGCCATAGGGGGAATCATGAGGCGTATTATACATGATAAAGATTTTATAAACTTTGTCATGACTCCTCCGAGAATGACAAACCAAGAATATGAAATGTATGAACCAAAAACAAGTACGATACGTGTAGTGAATGATAGTGGGAGAGCGAATACTGGATTGGGGGATCTACCAGTAGTAGGACCAGTACAAGGGATGTTTGGCGGGAATGATTGGATGATGCCGGTAGTAGTAATTGTAGTAAGTGCAATGGCTCTTATGACATTGTATGCAGTGCTCAGTAAGAGGTAGATATGAGATTTAGTCGGTTATATCATGGTACAACATTAAATTTTGCAAAAAAGATTTTGGCTGGTGGGTTTAAGAAAAAGAGGCATGATGTAATGTTAGCTAAGTCTGTAAATGATGCAAGTAAATGGGGAATGTATATAATAATAGTAAATGGCTCGAATTTAAAAATTGCTCCTATTAGTATGTTTTATAAGTATTGGGAAAAGGGTAGAAGTGTTGCTAAAGATTTTATAGGCCATATGTATGATGGGATTGAAGAGGATATAGGCAGAAATAATTATGCAATAACTATATGGAATGAGAAGAAGTTAAAGCCTATAGGTATGATAGTGGACGATGAATAGTATAATGAGGTAATAATATGGCTGATTCAATAGGTAGTGGATTTCCGACAACTGGTATAAATAAAGGGCATATCTTTTTCGATGTAGATGAAGATGCGTTGTGGGTATATGTAAGTGGACCTGCAAGATTGGTAACAAGTTGGAAGTTGTTGAGTGGTAGATTTGCGACCGATCCGAGTACAGTAGGATGGGGAACAAATCAAGCAGGAGCGCAATGGTTTAATACTACATCTGGTACGTTTAAATGTTGGACTGGTAGTGCAATAGCTAGTGTGGGGAGTGGTGGTGGAAGTAGTAGTGTACAACGATGGCCTTGGCATTGGAAAGGCACAGAGTTATCAAGTGCATTTGGGGCAGGAGGGTTTTCAATATTTGTAGCACCAGCAGCAGGTACTATTACTAAATGGGCGACATTAGTAGGTGGTGTGAGTTTACCAGAAAATACGTTCATGCAGTTTTATGATGATGTACTTAATACATTTGTATTGATTGATTCGTTTACATTAACAGCAGGCACTAATAATAATAAGGTGGAACGTACACTTTCATTGTCTGTGGCATCTGGTCGAGTAGTAGGTGTATTGACATCTAATTCATATAATCCAACAGTGCATAATGTGACACTTGATGGGTTTGTTGATTTTACTCCGAGTTAGGTAGAGGGGTTTATGGCGGATTACTTTAAGACTGAAGCAATATTAGGGGAAACACCGTTTAAGTGTTATGTGTGTGGGAAGATTTTGTTGGTAGATGTACAAGGTGAATATACAGTGAAGTTGAATTGTACGAGATGTGATACACGAATAACGTTAGAGTGTAGGAAAGCGTTACCGGATACATTAGTGGTAAAGCATGGACAGTTAGTTAAACTTTAACAGGAGGTTGTGATGAAGTATTTGTTGTTATCGGTATTAGCATTGAGTGTGACTGCATGTAGTTCATTGCCAACGTTTTTGGGGGGAACGTCGAATCAGTTGGAGAGTATTGTGGCAGTAACAGTAGCAGGAACATATATAGTAACAGTGACGAAGGATGGTCAGACGTTAGTTATGGAAACATGGGAGTGTACGCAAGCGAATGGAAAGCTAACAGGTTGTCATAAACGTCAATAGGGTGATACATGAGATCGTATGCACAAGTAATGGGAGTTCCGGTATCAGAGGAATACATTGGTACTGGTGATACAGCGATTTATAATACTGTAACAAAGATGAAAGGTATTATAAATAACTCGTCACGTAATCCATATGTAAGAGAATGGGCAGGGCATATTATATCAGGTGTAGAAGTAAACGATAAGCCAGGTGAGGCAGAGGCGGTATATAATTTTGTACGTGATAATGCAAGATACACAAAAGATCCATTGGGGTTTGAGTACATACAGACTCCTCCTACGTTGTTAGAAAGTATAGGTCAGTATTTGAATAGGAAAGGGAATAGACCAATTGCTGATTGTGATGATATGACAGTATTATCATTATCATTGTTAAAGTCAATTGGATTTCCAGTAGCGATTAAGGTCGTAAGTTTTAAAGAGGATGGGAAGTTTGGTCATGTATATGGAATGGTACAGATAGGAACAAACTGGATACCATTTGATTGTGTAAGGCCGGATGCAAATATGGGGTGGGAGTCACAAGGTCATACAAGAGTGATGGAGACAATAGTATAAGGAGTATGTATGTATTCATACAGTAGACTTCCAGCATCATCGAGGAAGAATGGGTTAGATGGGTTAGATATATTTGGAATGCGATCATATTGGAATGCATTGAAAACGAAAATAGCGGATTTACAGAATTTGGGACCAAAGATCAATGCATATTGGGCAAGGATTTCGTATGCTCAACAGAAGTTAGTAGCAAGGGGTGATACGGCAGGGGCAAATGTATTGGGTGATGAGTTGTTGAAGATTGCTGATGATATACAGAAATGGTCAAAGGTGAAGGATTATATTGATACATACCTACCAGAGTGGATGAAGTTAGATGAAGGGGCAACAGTGCAACCTGGAAGTGGAGTGGGAATGGTGCCATTTATTTTGGCAGGTATGGCATTAGTAGCATTAGCGTATTGTGTAAATACAGGGTTAGCGTTATTGCAAGATTACATGTATAAGTCACAATTGACGCAAGATGTTATTGATGGAAAAATTAATACAGGACAGATGAGAGATATTCTGAGTATACCGAGGGATGAAGGAATTTTAGAGAAAGTAGTAGGTAGTGTAGGAGTAGGGGCAGCAATAGGAATACCGACAGTATTGTTAGTAGGTGGTGGGTTGTATATAGCATTACAAATGGGATTGTTGAAGGGGATACTTGGATCAGTATTTGGCGGTTCATCAAGTAGTTCACAGAGTAGTGGAGGATAACATGTTAGCAGATGGATTTCTTTCACCGATAGATACGGCAAGGGCAAAGTTGCAAGAACAGATAGGATATTTCCTATCGAGTAGGGCAAAGTTAATGCGGATTATGAATAACTCGAATCTACAGATTCAGGGTGAAGCAAGAGGTCTGTATACTGTACAGACGCAATTGGAAGATAGATTGCAAAATGAGATTACTCCGATACTATCAAAGGTACAAGCAGGAACATGGGATTCGAGTGATATTTTGACGATGGGTGGATTCACGATGCAGATCATGAATCAGATAGGGGCAGTAAATAGTTTGGAGAGGAAAGCAGGTGGGGCAGGTGTTGGTATAACAATGGATATGGATACGATAGGGATTATAGGAGCAGGAGCGTTGATAATATTGGGGTTAGGTGTCATGAGTGGAGTATTCTTTGGCAATAGAGGTAGTGGTCAAACGTAATCTTGATTCATCTGGCAAAGGTGATGAGAGATTTAAAGTAATGGACCCTGAGAGGATGGGGGCATCCTATACTATAAGTACAGGGATAACCATTCAGATTATGTAGTGTGAGTATAACCGGAGGTAAATATGGCACTGTTAGGTAGTTTTATAGATAGTAGAACAATTGCATCGTTTGCGTCGAATGCGAGTGCATCATTCGCGCATGGATTGCCAGCAGCACCAGATTTCGTGATTCCATTGGGATTAGGTGCAGCAACAACGGCGAGTGGAATTGCACCGTTGTTTACGGCAGACGCAACAAACGTGTCGTTGTTCGGTAGTGGATCACAGAGTTCTCCGTTGCTGCGTGTAATCTCAGTGGTTGCACATAGCATCATTCGGTAGGAGTGGGCCAGGTGGGTAAGGCATTATAAAGAGTGGAGCTTTGTAGTGATTCTGCCCACCTTTTATTGAGGGATAAAAGGAGGGAGTGAGATGGGGGTATCAGAAGAAGTAGTAAAAAAAGCAGTACAAGATGCAGAGAAGGTTGGGATAGATGTGACTGAAGAAGGTATGACAATGTATGGGGAGCATCTTGCAAAGATAATAGGAGAAGCAAGATACTCTGAAGAAGATAAAAAGAAATGGTCAAAGTTAATTAGGGATTTTAATGCGCTCTATTATAGTATGGCAGTTCAGACGTGGGGGAATACGAAGTGGAGAGGAGTGACAGTATTAAAGCCACCGACAGATATGTGGATCTATCAGGAGTTAATTAGTGAGATTAAACCTGATTTGATTATCGAGACAGGATCATGGTGTGGTGGAAGTGGATTGTACATGAGGGATGTATTGGATAAAGTATATCCAGAGGGAAAAATAATTTCGATTGATATTGAGCATAATAAGTTGCATGAGAGTGTAAAAGGAATACCTGGGTTAGAGTTTAAGTTAGCGAGTTCAGTAGATTCAGAAACAGTGGTGTATTTGAAAGCGCATATTGAGGCATATAAGTGTCAACGAGTGATGGTGATTTTGGATAGTGCTCATGAAGAGGATCATGTAGAGAAAGAGTTGGAGATATATCAGCATTTGGTAACGGTAGGATCAATGTTAGTGGTTGAGGATACGAATAATCATCCAGGTCCATTAGCAGCAGTAGATAGTTGGTGTTTGAGACAGAAGGGATTTAAGAAGAGTCTCATGGCTGAAAAATTTATGCTCACGTTTAATCGTGATGGATATTGGGAGAAGATAGCATGAGGTTTAATAAAGAAGCAAAGCTAGAGGATATGATAGTAGGGTCGCATCAACGATGCTTTATTATGATGGCGATTCCAACGTTGGGGATGGTGCCGATTGAGTTTATGTTTTCAGCAATGCGTATGCAGATGCCGATTAACGGGCAAGTGTTTCAGCATATTGTGAAGATGGAAGAAGTAGGAGTAGCAAGAAATAAGGCAGTGCAAGATTTGATGGCAATGCGACCGCAGGATAGACCAAAGTATTTGTTCTTTTTGGGCGATGATATGTTACCGGAGTGGGATGCATTCGTTAGGTTGTATGAAGCAATGGAGGAAGAGAAATGGGACGTGTTGACTGGCCTTTACTTTTGGAAAGGCGAACCTCCGACACCGTTAATATGGAGAGACAACCATGTGGGACGGATGATAGCTGGAAGGGATTATACGATAGGGGAGAGAGTGTGGGTGGACTTGACGGGGCTAGATTTCACTTTGATAAGAGTGGATCTATTAGAGAAGATAACTGATCCGTGGTTTAAAACAGGACCGTCATTGAGAACAGAGATACCAGATGCATTAGAACCATATATTACTCCGAAGAGTGTAGTGATGCATACGGAAGATACGTGGTTCTGTCAGAAAGCAAAGAAGTTTAATGCAAAGATGGGTGTGCATACGGGGGTCCGTGTGTCACATATGGATGTACGTTCTGGAAATATATACTGAGGGGGATAGCATGGAAGAAGCAGTTGTTGAAGAAGTAAAAGCACCGATGGAAGAACCAGTAGCACCAGTGGTTGAGGAAAAGAAAGAAGAAGATAAGCCACCGTTGAAGGGAATGGAAGTACGTGTTGAGTTTGGTACATCGAGACAAGGATTGAATCAGTTAGAAGATTTTGTGATCGATGAAGGAAAAGGATTATTGCATATTGATTTAGCGTGTGGTCAGAGAAAGAAAGAAGGATTTAAAGGGTTGGATAGAGCAGGTATTGAGGGAGTGGATATTGTACATGATTTGATGGTATTTCCGTGGCCGTTGAAAGATGGATCGGTATATGAGTTTTTCTGTGCTCATTATGTGGAGCATATTCCGATTGCATTGGCAGATGGTAGTTATGGGTTGAATAGGTTTATGGAAGAAGTGTATCGATGTTTGATGCCGAATGGGACGATACAGATTCATGCACCATATTATATGTCTCAGGAAGCATTCCAAGATCCAACGCATACGCGAAGTATTACAGATCGAACGTTCATGTATTACAATCAGAGGATTACAAAGGATTCATTAGACCATTATATGCCGATATGTAATTTTGAAGT
>Ga0307471_100001198_pt1 | contig 14072 bp, 18 predicted proteins | sample atmos_gasesAM3C__2_FD_204566 | JGI IMG/M metagenome (GOLD analysis project Ga0307471, IMG submission 204566) | Hardwood forest soil microbial communities from Morgan-Monroe State Forest, Indiana, United States - atmos_gasesAM3C_515 | ecosystem: Environmental > Terrestrial > Soil > Temperate... | reverse complement strand
GGTCTGCACGCTGATGCATTTCACAAAGTCGGCGGCGGAAAGGCCGCCGCGCTTGCGTGCCCAGCCGCCCGTCGGCAGTACGTGATTGCTGCCGCTCGCATAATCACCAAGAGATTGCGCGCTCCATGGTCCCAGAAAGACAGTCCCGGCAGAACGGATTTTCTTGAGGAGTCTCCCGCCATTTTCCGGCAGGCTAAGATGCTCGGGAGCAAAGCGATTGACAAATTCGCACGCCTGCTCAAGAGAATCGGCAAGAAGGATTGCACCGGCAAGCTCGGTGGAGAAGCGCGCCATGCCGTAAGGCAGCTCTCCGAGTTGCCAGGTGATTTCGCGCTGCACTTCGCGGGCCAGGGAGCGCGACGTGGTGATGAAGAAACTGGCGGCATCTTTGGCGTGTTCGGCTTGGGCGAGTAAGTCCGCGGCGATCCAGCGCGCGTTCCCTTCGGCCGCCACCACAATCGCTTCCGTCGGCCCGGCGGGTAGATCGATCGCACATTCGTTGCTGACAAGTTGTTTTGCGGCGGTAACATATTTGTTGCCTGGGCCGAAAATCTTCTCCACGCGGGGAATCGATTTTGTGCCGTAAGCGAGGGCGGCGATCGCTTGTGCACCACCGATACGTGCAATCTCCGCAATGCCGAGCAGTCCTGCGGCTGCGAGCAGTTCGGGACTCGGCCCGGGGCAGACCGCTGTGACGCGCGAAACCCCGGCGACTTGGGCAGGCATGGCAGTCATGACTAGGGTTGAGACGAGTGAGAAATGGCCCCCGGGGACATAGCAGCCGATCGATTCAATTGGAGAAACGCGCTGGCTGATCCTGACTCCCACTTCGGATTCGAATGACCACGGGCGAGGCAGCTGTTTTTCGGCAACGCTGCGAACATTTTTCATAACTCTCTTAATCGCGTTCAGAAATGTGGAGCTGACGTGCCGTTCCGCGGAACGAATCTCCTTCTTGGATATCCACACCCCTTCGCGGGCAAGATTCACATGGTCCAATTTTTTCGTCCAGCTAAAGAGTGCGGCATCGCCGCGATTGCGGACGTCCGTAACAATCTCGGCGGCCACGGACTGCGCTTTGTCATCTTGCCGGGCGCGGCGAGCAAGCAGCCACTTTTCGATGCGAGGCGTGAGTTTGATGATGTGCATCACATCACGATCTTGTTCAAGGGATACTCGACGATCCCTTGCGCTTTTGCGGCTTTGAGCTTCGGCAATATCTGCCGCACCACCGCTTCTTCAATGATGGTGTTGATGGCCACCCACTCCGGGTCGCTGAGGTTGGAAATCGTCGGCTTTTTGAGCGCAGGGAGAACGCCTAGGACAGCCGGCAGATCATCCCGATGGACGTTCAGAAGAAGGCCGACCCTGCTTGCAGCCGCAATTGCTCCTTGCAACATCAGAATCAGGTTTTCAGCTTTCTCGCGCTTCCACGCTTCGGCGGCCGCGGCGCGATTCATGATAAACACCGTCGCGGATTCGAGTACTGTATCAACGATGCGCAGCCGATTCGCCCGGAGGGAAGAACCCGTCTCAGTCACTTCGACAATCGCGTCCGCAAGCTGCGGCACTTTCACCTCTGTCGCTCCCCAGGAGAATTCCACACGGGCTTTAGCGCCGTGCCTCGCGAGATAATTCTCCGTGATGCGCACCACCTCGGTAGCGATTACTTTGCCTTGCAGGTCGCGCGGCTCGCGGATCGCCGAATCTTCCGGCACCGCCAGTACCCAACGCACGCGCGCTAACCGTTGCTTCGCGTAGACCAGCTCCGACAGCTCCTCAACCGCGGCACCTGTTTCCACCACCCAATCGTGACCGGTAATTCCCGCGTCCAGGGCGCCGGATTCGACGTAGCGCGCCATCTCCTGAGCCCGTACCATTAGACATTCGATCTCACTATCGTCGATGGATGGGACGTAACTCCGCGAGCTCAGCGTAATCTTCCAGCCGGCGCGCGCAAATAGTTCGAGCGTCGCTTCCTGCAGGCTGCCTTTGGGAATCCCCAGCTTCAACGCACTCATCGCGATTTCTCCTCACCGTAAACTTTTTCCGGAGCAAAAGTCCGCTCGGCGATCACTTTCTCTTTTCCGCCCGGCTCCAGGGCGCGGAAGAAGCAGCTTCGATAGCCCTCGTGGCATACACCCGGCCCCACGGGTTCAACGCGCACAAGCAGGGCGTCTGCGTCGCAATCTACCAGCACTTGCTTCACGCGCAGGATGTGGCCGCTGGATTCGCCTTTTTTCCAAAGCTTGTTCCGCGAGCGGCTGAAGAAGACGACTTCGCCAGTGAGCTGTGTTTCCGCGAGCGACGCCGCATTCATAAAGCCGAGCATCAACACCTCGCCGCCCCGCTCGTCCTGGATGATGGCGGGCACGAGCCCGCCGCCCTTTTGAAAGTCAATCTCCACGGTGGCGTCTCCTGAAAAACATGCCCCAAAATAAAAATCCCGCTGGGCCTTGTTGCGCCAGCGGGCCTGAAGAGTGCTTTGTTAAACCAATCGCTATGCACACCTCAGCGGGCGCGGCCTATGGCCGTGATGATGATGGTGCGCCCGGGTTGTGTGTGCCGCGTACATTGCGAACTTCGAAATTAAAGGAATTCCGTCCGCATGTCAATGAAAGCATTTCGGAAGAGATTACATCAAGGCATAGACGTTTCCGTCTGTACTGCCCACATAAACGGTGTTCCCGGCTACCGTGGGAGAAGAAAGAATGGCCCCTACGGACATCATTTTCTGGACGCCGTTAATCATGTCGTCATAGAAAAAGTCGAAGAAGGCCGCTTCATAGTTGGGAGTGCCGTCAGCTTTCGTATAGGTCGGGCCGTTCTTCTTGGAATTCTCGGTTTCAAAAGTCCACGCGACTTTTTGTGCTTTGAGATCGATGGCGTTGAGTCTGCCTTGGTGCGAGCCGATGTAGAGCGTCGTGCCCGCAATGGCAGGGGAAGAGAACATGACCCAGTGCTTGAAATCGATGGAAAAAACCGGAGTGCCGGACTTGGCGTCGAAAGCGTGGAGCAAGCCGGTGTCCGCGGTCGCGAAATAAACCTTGCCGTCCAACAGCGCGGGCGAGGAGATCACCCACGAGCCTTTGTTCGAATAGGACCAGCGTTCCTTGCCGGTAGCGGCATCCACAGCGTAAAACTTGGAGTCGCGGCAGCCGAAATACACCACGCCATCCGCCACCGCAGCGGATGACTGGATACCGACCTGATTGTGGATGTTCGGATCTTCCCCCGTCTTAAAGCGCCAGAGCTCTTTCCCGCTGGCGGCCTCCAGAGCGTAGAAATAGCTGTCCCAACTTCCGACAAACAGTGTGCCCCCGGAAATAGCTGGAGAAGCGTGAACGACATCGCCGGTCTTGAATTTCCATTTCAAATTTCCCGAAGCGGCATCCAGCGCGTAGACATTTGTGTCCCCACTTCCAAAATAGACTCCGCCATTCCAGATCACCGGGGAGGAAAGATAAAAGTCGAAGGGGTCCGGCATGGTTTCTGAAGCGGGCTCCGCGCCATGAAGATGCTTCGCAGCGAAGCGGCGCTCGCCCCCAGTTTCAAACTTCCATTTCAATTGACCCGTCGCGGCGTCAACGGCGTAGAACTTGCCATCGTAGCTCCCGAAGAAAACGACGCCCGCGGAAACTGCGGGCGATGAGGTGATGCGGCCACCGGTTCTGAATTTCCATTTGAGCGCCCCGGTGGCGAGATCGAGAGCATAAAGAGAATGATCGCTGCTGCCGAAATAAATTTGATCGCCAGCAATCGCGGGGGACGAGAGAACCTGCCCTTTGGTCTGAAATTGCCATTTGACGCGGGTGAATTTGGGGACGCCGGGGGCCCCATAAACACCGGAGTGCTCAGGGTTGCCGCGAAACATGGCCTCTTGAGCGAACGCGGGCGAAGCCAGGGCGAGAAGGCAGAGCAAGAGAAGCCGTTTCATTAGCGAACCCTCGGTCTCCTTATAGACGGCCCGATGCCAGGAATGTCTCGCGTTAGCGTCAAGCGATCGAGAACCCCTGGAGTTCACAATGTGAAACAGCATTTCAAATCCTGGAATTCTGATTTTTCCGTTTAAGTTGCAGCTTGGCAGGTCAGGCTTTGGACTTGGACGGGCTGTAGTTCATCGTCATTTTAAGCTGGACGGCCACACCAAACTTGCCCTTGGCCAATTCCTCCACGCGCACTACCTCCGCCACATATTCGCAATTCATGGGATCGTGGGGCGAACTGAAGGGAAAGGTGACGAACACGCGCATGCCCTTGTAGTACGATTTCTGGCGCGAATTGAAGTAGATGCCTTCCTTGGAGGCATTCACGCTAACGGGCAGGTCTTCGAAGTGTTCATCCCGTGGGTCGGACGGACGCACGCGTACGGGCCGGGCAATTTTTGCCCTGCGGCTGAGCCGCTTGTCCGGATGGATTTTTGCGGGGGCCCCTGGCATATTGGCTTTCGCAAGCAGCTCCTATTATGACCGCTATTCCGGTCGACGGTTGAAACGTCAAGCCGGCGCTGTGAATCTGATAATGCACGGGATGTACCATTCTGAAGTGCCGCGGAGGTTGGGCAATGGAAGACAAGATTCACAAGGACGATGCCGCTTGGAAGAAACAACTCACGCAGAATCAATACTATGTGACCAGGAAGAAGGGAACCGAACCGCCCTTTACCGGCGAGTATGAAGATACAGAGACGCCAGGCACTTACAAGTGTGTTTGCTGTGGCCGACCGCTGTTTCGTTCTGAAACAAAGTTCCACTCGGGCTCCGGATGGCCCAGTTTCCACTCCCCGGCCGACGACACTGCCGTGGAATCCGAAACGGACAGCTCTCATGGGATGCGACGTACGGAGGTCAAATGCAGCCGATGTGACGCCCATCTGGGGCACGTTTTCGACGATGGTCCCCAACCAACGGGGTTGCGCTACTGCATCAACTCAGCGTCCCTGGAACTGGACGAAGACTAAAAAAGGGTCCCGGTTTAGCCGGGACCCTTTTTCGGTGCTTTTTCTCAAGGTATAGCTAGAAGGAAATCATGCAGCTGGGCAGGAACAAGCCACTAGTTCGGCAACGGGGTCGCGTTCCCACACGCCGAGCAATAGCACTTTCGTGCCGCTCGGATACTTGAACACGTAATACGTGTTTGCAAGGCCCTGGACTTCGTAAAAGCCAGGCCGGCGCGGATCTGGCCGCGATGGTGCACCCACTGCGAGAAGTTGACGCAATTCAGCGATCTGTTCCTGCGAATGATTTCGCAAGTCTTCCACAACGGGCGGTTGTTTTTGGACTGTGATCATCATTGTATTTCTCCGCCACATTCAGCTTATCTTCTCCTCACCTATAAAGACGAAGAAAGTCGGAAAATGTTTCATGGGTGGCAACGATTTCCTGTCGATATTTGAGACAATTTGGCCTGCTGGCCCGGCCTGTCTTCTGACAAAAAATGCGCTTGTGGGCCGGAGCAAGTATTGGCAGGGGGAGCAACCCAAATGCAGATTTTGGGAATTCATCCTCAACCATTTTCTTACTCGTGCATTTCAACTAAATTCATAGTTGTAATAAAGGGTACCGGACTGCTGGATTCGAGCTTTCCGCGCGAGCTTCGCAATTCTCGCTTTTCTCTTTGCCTGCTCTAATAAACCGCGTGTTACTATCTTTCCCGGTACTTGCGCGGCACTCGCTTCCCTGAGATAGTGCCGCATCCTCTACCGACAGGGATGGTTACCGTGACAAAGAATGGAACGAAAAAGAACGCCAGAAGAGGGAAGTCCACTTTTGGCAAAGATCGCCGCCGCAAACATCACCATTACCTCGTGGCCGTTTACTACGCGGATGGCGAGAAGTTCGGCCGTGTTTATACGGACAAGGACAAAGCCGAGCGCTTCGCGGCGCGCCAGCGCCGCTCGCCAGTGGTGAAGTCCGCCCGGATCACCCAGGTCTCCTGATCACTTCCAGTTGTTGATTGCTTGTTTTTTGCGCCGCTGACGGCTGAGGCTTGTCGCTGCCGCTCGGGCATGTTATAAAAAGAAGGATGTTGAGCGGCCTTAGTATAGTGGTAGTACGGAACCTTGCCAAGGTTCAGGTGTCGGTTCGATTCCGATAGGCCGCTCCAGATTCCAAGGGGTTTACGCCAAGGGACCGGTTCTTCCTATTTTCCAAAACACCGTTAAATGATGCCTCTTGGACACGATCCGGTGGCATTGCTCTTCCCACTCAGGAAGACGAGAATTGCCTAACTCCTGCCAGTCCATCGTTTTATGGTTTCTGCTGAATATCGTTATGATTCGCTACTGAACCTTTCTAGGGTTCAGATGTTGGTTCGTGTCCGAGGAGGCTGCTCAGGCCCGAGGATTTCTTCACCGCGGCGCATCCCCAAACACATCGCAGGGGACAAACATTTGTTTTCGAAGCAGATGCTCACGCTTTAAGGAAGCGTCTGCCTGCCATTCAGGTGAGCTATCGCAGGTTTGCTAAAGAGCCAAAACCTTTCTTCTACAATTGTATAGAGCGTGCGGCTCTCGGCCGAATACTTTGTGATATTTAACAGGCGTGCACTACGGCTGCTGCGTTCGCCGTACACAATGCGAACAAAACCTGCAATTGCGACTAGCGCGAACTAGAGACTGGGCGCGTAGTAGCCTGTTTTCGCGTAGACGCTGAGAGGCGGAAGTCCTTTGGGAGCGCGCATCTTGACCTTGATCTTTCGCCATCGCGCATCGTGTGATTTATTACTCGGGTGGTATCCCAGAATGTATTGATTGTGCAACTACGAGCCAATCTTTGTGACGATGTCCGGCAGTTCGTTCACATTCTCTACGGTAAAAGTGCGCCCACCAGTCAGTTCGGTCACTTCAGTGAGCAGCGAGGGGCCGTTGAGTTCGGCTGCGATACTCAGTGACAGTAACGTTGACAAGCGCCAGGTCCACATCGATATGGACGGATTGGCCCTGCTCAATGACCCGGTCCGGCGTGTCATGCTTCACGTCGTCGAGGACGAGAGATTGGGCGACTGCGAGCGCGGGGAATTTCCATGTGACGATGCCAAAGAGCAAAAGAGAAATGAACGGAACGAAGGAGACACGAGTTGCAATGAAACTACCTTTCACAATATCTCCATCGTGCGAAATGTCATAGTGAGAAATCTGAAGGAGTGGTGTCCGTTCTTGGATCGCATTGCGTAGGATCTTGATAAAGTCTGTAGTCACCAAATTCCTCAGTCTTCACGTCGTCATCGCTGACGCCGGAGGAAGTGAGCAGGTCGGTCATCGCAGTGACCATTCCCGACGGGCCCGCGATGTAGTAGATGGGTCCTTTGAGCCCGAGGAGATATCGGGAGAGCATCTCACGATTGATGTGCCCCTTTTCATAGGGCCAAGAAATGGTTCTATGTCCTGTGACCGTTGGAATGAAGGTGAAATTTGGATTTTGCGCGGTAAAACTTTCAAATTCTTCGATGAACGCCGCGTCGTCCGCCTCCCGGTTCGAATAGAATAGATAGAGTTTGTGCGGCAGACGTTCCTGGGTGGCCTGGTGAATGATGCTGCGAATGGGTGCAATCCCAATGCCACCCGCCAGAAACACCGCAGGCCGAGTGATATCTCTATGCAGAGCGAATGATCCCCTGGGGCGGCTCACGATGAATTTCGTGCCAAGAGCGGCAGACTTTAGCGCGGTCTTAAAGGCGGTCTTTCGCATGCGCATCGCGATCATGATTGGCTCTTTGTCAAGAGGAGAGCCCGCGAGCGAAAAGGTCCGGGAATTGTCGCTTTCACCTTCGGTGTACGGGCGCGCGAAGACAAAGTCGGCATGCTGCCCGGCCCGGAATTCGAAATTGGCACCATTTGTGTCGAACCAGAAGGCCATCGTATCTCTGGCGATTCTCTGCCGATCCACTAAAGTCATTTGATAGTCAGCCATGGATTTCTCCTTCGCCTGAACGCTACTTGTTTTCATTCAAGCTCATGCACTCCAGCTATGTAGACCAAATTTCAAAAGCTTTATTCCGACCATCGTCGCGACAATGAAGAGGCTCCTTTTTTCAAGACTCCGCGATTTCATTTTCGAAATAAATGCGGGACGTACCAGCGGGCGTAGGTTGCCAATCCCAACACGAGCACCGCCCACCAGAGCATCAGTACAGTTCGCATCCAGGCCTTGTATTTAGTGATGCGAAATTTCTCCGGCAAAACGCTGGTGCCCGCAGACAACAAGATGTACAGTCCTGCGAGTTCGGTGACGGTTCCGAGCGCCGCGTGCGTCGTCGCCAGAGCGTAGTAAGCCTTCCCGAGCTTGGCCGGAACCCTGGGAAGCACATGAACGCGGAATGAAGGAATCATCATCACCACAACTACGGCCAGGGTCAGAAGCACGATGAGGGATTGGCACCAGGCGAGTTGCCGAAAGCGCCTCTTGCGAGCAAGCCAAGCGCCGGCCAACAGACCTGCGCCCATGGCGATTTCGAGGACGAGAACTACATTGGCGCCGCGCGGAGCGGCTGTTTCAAAGAAAGCTGCAATCAACAGATTGTCTCCACGCAGACTACCGACTGCGTTTCGTTCGTTGTTCAGCTAAGGGTCTCGCGCGGCAGAGTGGCAGAATTCATTCTGGCAGTAAGGAGGGAGGTGCTGAAGTCCACATCGATGTCGCCGATGAACAGCTCCTCTGACCTGCCGCGGCGACAACACCCAAAGCCACAAACTTGATTGGAAACCGTGTTTCGGCGTAACTCCTCAGTCTCCTCAATACGAGTTTGCCGATGAGTCGCTTCCGCCAATCACAGGGCATGCAGCAAATTCTCGAAAGGACTCGTGCCCCCTCAACAACGAGTTCGAATCCTTCCTTTTCAGGAGGATTACACTTTGCGTCTTTGCCTGGCCGCCGTTTTCTCCGGACTCCACAACACACACATAGATTCCCGAGGATTTCTGGTCGAGAACCTTGATCGCCAGCCTCCTCACTCCACCTGCCGCCTCGATGACGGCTTCGTTTTGATTCACGGTCTGCGTCGCGAATCCGTAATCTGCAAATGTCTTCTTTCCTTTTTCCTTTTTCGGCCGGAACGCGGACGGCAGGGAAGTCAAATCCAGTTTCTCGACCACGAACGCCGCCACATTTTCTTTGGGATATGCGGCTTCATCCCCAGCTACCACCAGCGGCGCGTAGGAAAGCGCTGCAAGTGTCAACACAAGCTTGGTGTTCATTTTCCTTCTCCTTTTATGCTCATAGACTTGCTCAGCGCGTTTCTTTGCAAACGACTTCAGAGTTTCCGTTTTGCCCATCCTGCCGCGTTAGCTTAAGATGCCCTGTACCTGGTTTGCCGCGACCACGCAAATCCGCTATAATTCCTCGTAAGTGAAGTACGTTTCTTCCTGGTTGCGCGCACTACGTGGCCTAATCCTGATTCCCTCGAGATACGGTTGAGCTCCGCTTCAGGTATGCCGAGCATCAAAGACGCTCTTGCCCGGGTGACATATTTTGGAACTTGACGGATCATAACTGCTCCTATCCTGGTCCATTCACTCCACTGAGAAAGCCGCCGAGGTGTCCCGTCAGTGCGACGATGACTACGGCCACGGTCTCAATCGGCAAGCGGTATCCGGGCAGGATCTCCTCTTGTTTCCGCCGACTTCTCATGTGGATGAACCACACCACACAGATCAGGACGCTCGACAGGCATCCCATCACCAGATGCATCAAAAGAATGCCTTTCAGTTTCTGCCCCTCGAGTTCCCACTGCCACGCGAGGATTCCGGTGACAACCACGGGTATGGTTGCGATCGCCGCGACAAGCAGGTTGTAGTAGGCGGCCGCAGCCAGAAGGGCTTGCCTCTTCCATTCCGCAAGGAAATCAAAGAGGACGCCGATGATAAACAACGCGATCGGGAAGTGAATCAGCACGACGTGTTGCGCATGCTTCGCGAAAAGTACCGTTTTTATGTCGAAAGGATGCAAGGTCGCTCCTCACTCACTGCACGATGACTTTACCGGTCATCTTCGGATGAATTGAACAAAAGTACGGATAGGTCCCCGCCTTGCTGAACGTAAAGGAAAACTTTTCGTCGGTATCCAGCACTTTGGATTTGAATGTCTTCGAATCATCCGTGCTGACTACCGTGTGAGGGATATCGTCGCGGTTGGTCCAAGTCACCGTGGTCCCAACCGGCACCGTTAGCGTTGCGGGCCCGAAGCTGAAGTTGTCGATCTTCACTTCCATCGTCGACATCTTCTCCTGCGCGCTTAAGGCGAAACCTCTGCGGCCTTCTACCGTCCCCACAAATCCGATCGTTAGCACTACCGCGAGCATTACAACAGACACACTTCTCCTCATGCTTCTTCTCCTTTTCTCATCTGTTTCAAATTCGAATTGTTTTCTAAGTTTGGCTAGGTCTCTTTCACGCGAGCGAAGAATCAACCACAGCCAGAGCGTGTTTCCCTTGAATGTAGTTCACATCGGTGATGCCGAGCACGCTTTTCAGTTGCTCCGCCGGCACCTTCATCGGACCCGGTGAATCGGCTTTGCCCGGCGCCGGTTGCGGAAACGCCGTTGACGCCGCGGTATGAAACGTCACGTTCCCTTCGACCTTCTGCATCGTTTGGTGGATATGCCCATTGAGCACAGTCACCGAAGCAAATTTCTTCAAATACGCCAGTGCTTGCGCGCTATCTTCGGTTCCCCAGCCCCACTCCGGATAGACCGACCAGAGCGGAATGTGTGCAAACACAACAATCGGTGTGCTTTGCTTCAAGTGTTTTACATCGTCTTCCAGCCACTCAAGCTGGTCGTGGCCCAGCGTTCCGAGCCCGCCGGCCTTCAAATTCATCACATTAACCAGCCCGATGAAGTGCACGCCCCTCTTTTCAAAGCTGTACCATCCCGCGCCCTTGCTACCTTTTCCGTAACGCTCAAGAAACTGTTTCCCATCATCATTCAAGACGTCGTGCTCCCCCGGCACATAAAACACATCCTTGGGTTTCGCGCTCTTCAGAATCTGGTCGACGGTATCGAATTCTTCAGGCTTCGAAAGGTGGCTGATGTCGCCCGTGTGCAGCATGAATTCCGGCGTAGCTGACAACCCATTGATCTTGTCCACCGCAGCCTTCAGCGTCCCCGCGACGTCTGGATTCGCCGGCTTGTTGAATCCCATGTGACTGTCGCTGATCTGCACGAAGCTCAGCTCGCCCATCATGTCAGCCGTGTTCATCTCCGAAAGTCGGCTCAAGCTATACGAGTTCAGTACCCCGCCTTTCATCACGCAAAAGGCGCCCGTTCCTGCCCAGGCCATACACTTCAGAAACCCCCTCCGGTCAACCCCGTCATGGTTGTGGTCATGCAGGAGTTCATCTTTCTTCTTCTCGGACATCCTGAGTCTCCTTTACTTACTATTATTCTTGCCCCTTCTCTGAAATCTGCACGTGCCGTTGGGAGTGGCGGCGCGGGATGGGGCTGTCCGCACCGCCATTTGAACGTGCTTGCGTTTATCCAGACCGAGGCAGCCCCCGTCTTATTCCAAATTCATCCGCGTTTCATTTCTTTCTTGTTCGTCAGAAGAAAGCGACTGTCGAGAATAAAATTGTCGGGCAGACGGTTCTGACAAATGAAGCATCACTGATCGGGGGAGTCGTTGAACGATTTGGATGCCGAAGACCGGCTGCGCTTCGAACAGCTTGTGCTGCCCCATATCGACGCTGCTTTCAACCTCGCGCGCTGGTTGTTGCGTAGGCGGGAAGATGCCGAAGAGGTCGCTCAAGAAGCCTTACTTCGCGCTTGTCGCTTCTTTCGTGGTTTTCACGGCGGGGATGCGCGCGCATGGCTCCTGCGGATCGTGCGTAATACGTGTTACTCCTGGCTGGAAAAAAATCGCCCGAGGGAACTGATGGTCGAATTTGACGAAGAACTGCACCCGCGACCCATTGCCACTCCCGAATCGATCGCAATCGCCGATGAAGATCGGGAGCGCCTCAGCCGTGCCCTTGAATCCCTTCCACCGCGTGTCCGCGAAATCCTTGTCCTTCGAGAGCTCGAAGGCTGTTCCTACAAGGAGATTGCTGCGGTCATGTCAATTCCCATTGGTACTGTCATGTCTTCTCTCTCCCGGGCCCGCCGGCAGTTATTTTCAGCACTGACAAGTTCCAACCACAAGGAGGCTGGCCGTGAGGTGTGATTTTTCTGACTCCCTCCTTCAGGGTTATTTTGACCGTGAGCTAAGTACTGCTAGCGCTGCCGAATTCGAGCGCCACCTCCAACATTGCGTCCACTGTCCCGTTGAGCTCGTGGACATGGATTTGCTAAGTGAGCGATTACAGCTCGCGCGACTCTATGAGGCCGCGCCTGCCTCGCTCAGGAAAAAGATTTACGCCGATCTTCGCCCCGTAGTGCCCACGACTACCATGTCCCGGCCCCTCCTTTGGCACTGGCTGGCTGCGGCGGCCGCCCTCCTTCTTCTCGCAATCGCAGGATGGAAAGTGAATTCCGTGCCAAGCACCGACGACTATCAAGTCGAACTTGCCGAGGAGATTGTCGATGCGCATGTACACTCGCTGCAGCCAGGCCACCTGACTGACATCAGTTCCAACGATGAACAGGCTGTGAAGGGATGGTTCAAGGGCAGACTCGCATTTGCGCTCCCGGCACGCGATTTCGCGAACGAGGGATTCGCGCTCCAGGGTGGGCGCCTTGACGTTGTGGAAGACCGCTCCGTCGCGGTGCTCGTCTATGCGCGCACTGGACATCTATTTAACGTATTCATCTGGCCCACACGGGAAAGGGACACCTCTCCGCGACTAGGATCCCGGCAAGGCTATCAATGGGTTGATTGGCGAAAAGGTAGAATGGAATTCTGCGCCGTTTCCGATGCACCCACCTCCGACCTTCAACAGCTCCAGCGGCTTTTCATGAATTAGTCACGCAAACGAATATTCCAAGGTGCACTCGCATGGACAGGCCCGCGCAAAATCGTCCTAACAACTGGATAGTCACCATCGAGAGCAGCGAAGTTCCACACAAGCAGATCATCCAATCGACAGTCGCTAAACGCGCATATCAGATTTTTGAGAAACGCGGCCGTGGGCATGGCTTTGATCTCGAGGACTGGATGTCTGCTGAAAAGGAACTCTTGCGCGATGACTTTGATGGAAATACGTCCGCATTTCACTTTCTTTTTGAGAGCCCGCGGGATCCGGAGGTTACTACGATCCTGAGCCTGACGACACACAGCTTGGTAGTGTTTCGCAGCGATACCGGACTTGCCCGCAAAGTGGATAATCGCCCAAAGGTACTATCCGTCCATCTTCTGCCAGAAGAAATTGATCCTGCTCAGGCAGACGTGAAAGCTGTGGACGGGCTGCTGCACGTCTACTTGCCAAAGAAGAACAACAAGGGCTGGTTCCAAAAGAACGGCGAGACACAAGTTTGACTACCAGGAGCGCACGGGAGGCTGGGCACGGAGATGGGAGAGGAAGGCGTGATGGGCCCGGGTGAGAGAGCGACCGCGCAGGACGACCGTGCCGATGGTGCGGATAGCTTGTTCGTCGGCGATGGCCACGTAACGGCACGGTGGATTCTTTTCAACAGCCATTTCTGGAACGATGGAAATGCCCATGCCCGCACCGACCATGCTGAGCAAGCTACTGAATTGGCCGCTTTCGAAAACAATTTGGGGATGGAGGCGCGCACGATCGCAGGCGGCGACGGCGGTATCGCGAAAGCAGTGGCCGTCGCGGAGCAGCAAGAAAGGTTCGGAGCGAAGGTCTTTTAGGACAAGAGAGCGACGCTTGGCAAGTTTGTGATTTTTTGGAAGCGCGGCGAAGAGGCGCTCCGTGAGCAACGGGGCAGTTTCGAATTCGTGGCCACGAATGGGAAGCGCGAGGATGGCGACGTCAATGGCGCCCGCACGGAGACGGTCCAGAAGGATGGGCGTAATTTCTTCCATAACACTCAGTAGGGCCTGAGGAAATTTACGCGAGAACGAAGTAAGCAGCGAAGGGAGGTAGTAGGGAGCAACCGTGGGAATGACGCCAACGGTGACGAGGCCGCTGATGGAGTCCTTGCGCTCGACAACGTCGCCTTTAGCGACTTCCAGC
>Ga0307471_100001197_pt1 | contig 14085 bp, 14 predicted proteins | sample atmos_gasesAM3C__2_FD_204566 | JGI IMG/M metagenome (GOLD analysis project Ga0307471, IMG submission 204566) | Hardwood forest soil microbial communities from Morgan-Monroe State Forest, Indiana, United States - atmos_gasesAM3C_515 | ecosystem: Environmental > Terrestrial > Soil > Temperate... | reverse complement strand
CGCGAATGCGATTCAGGCGATGCCGTCAGGAGGCACTTTGCGGGTCAGCTTGCGTCAGTTTACCAAGCAGATGACACCCGGCCAGCGCCCGGGCATACGAGCGACGATCGCTGATACGGGAGTCGGCATCCCCGTCGAGCATCGGGATAAGATCTTTCAGCCTTTTTTCTCGACCAAGGAAGAAAAAGGAACGGGGCTCGGGCTGTGGGTTAGCCAGGGTATCGTCCAGAAATTTGGCGGAACGATTCGGTTTCGCTCGAAGAAATCCCACAATGGCTTCATTACTTCATTCGCAGTGTTCATCCCGACCGATGCGACGAGTGTTTCCGTTGCATAACTCCCGCAGTAGCGCGGCCGTCGGCACCGAAACGACTCGAAACTCCAAGGGCGTCTCGATACTTTGTATTGACGATGAAAAATCCGGGGTTGAAGTTCGCAAGCGCTTGCTGGAATCTGCCGGCTATCGGGTGACTACGGCCAGGTCCGGGCAGGAAGGCATTCAGCAGCTCCGATCCCAGCCGTTCGATATGGTGCTTTTGGATTACTGGATGCCAAGCTTCAATGGCGTCGCCACGGCCCGGGAGCTCAGGAGTATTGACCCCGCCGTGCCGATCATGATCTTGTCAGGTCTTTCGCAGCTGCCAGATGAAACCATCGGAGTCGTCGACCGCTGGATTCTGAAGGACGAAGGGCCGGAATATTTATTGGCCGCGATAAGCTCTCTTCTCAAATCAAGACATTAGTCTCTGTTTTCTACAACGAGTTAGCGTCGGCGATCGTTGGTTCCTAGTACGATCGCCGCCTCGACCGTCCCCCTCAGGCTTTCGTCACGTTCCAGACGTAGAGGAAGTTGTCGTCCGTCGCGGTCGCGACATTTCGCTTGCTCTTTCGCGTAGCCCGGTTCAGCGCAGAGCGGACGTTCTCTTTCGAGTCCCCAATCTCTGCAAGGGGCACTCGAATGGCAGCGCCCTCCTTCAGCTGATCGAGATCCCGCAGAATGATCGACACGATCTTCTTGTGTTTTCCGTTGCGCGAGTGAGGGACGTCCAATTGCGCCACGGTTTTGAAGTGGGCTGTCGTTCGAGTCGCACTCATAACGCACCTCCTAACGTATGACTAACGAATCCGTATCCTATCTAATCGCATCTATGCGTGTCAATAGGGATTTTATAAACGATGGTCTATGGTGACGATAACGAGAACTTAATCTGACATAACGTAGGAATCGCGATAAAGAGCGAAGGCGGCTATCGGTCGCGCTATATGCCGCCTCAGTTGCGCAAAACGACGCACTGTTCTCAGGGAAGACTTCTTAAAGATTCTCCCCGTATCTGAATTGGCCTGCTACGGTGGTGGCGGATAAGGAGTCTCAATTATGAAAGAAGCGGAAACATATTTCGAACAAGTTCCCAGGGCGATAGTCGAGAAAATACTTGCTCAGCAGACTACGCTGCCTGAAAAGGACTTTGCGGAGACAGGGCGAGTTGCCGGGCCGGTCGCCGTCAAGGTTGTAACCCCGGCTTTGCGCTCGCGCAAGGTTGAACGCGATCAATCGGTTATGCGGCAGCACGGGCGGGTTACTCGAGCGAACAAGGAGCGGGCATGAATCTGGCGGCAGCAGCAGCAAAATCAACAGTGACTGTCCGAAGCGAACGATCAACGGAGGATAGTTGGGAGAATCCATGGACTCTTCAACTGACTGATGTCGTTTTCGAACTTCTCGAACAGAACGTCAGCTGGTGGGAACAAGCAGCGCTCATGTGCGAGCGTATCGCCGAGAATCCTGCCTCGGGCACGAAGGAAGAATGGCAGCTCATGGGTGCTGTTTATCGCGAGCGCGCGCAGAAGCATACGCAGTTCATTAACGAATTGCGCCAACGACGGACTGGTACGCACGGATAGGCTTCCAATCGCTGCGCCGATTCAAAACTTCGCCGCGTGTTGAAAATTCAGTTACAGCTCCGAAGACACCCATCAAATCAGAACTACATCCCGCATGGACTAATCAGGGGATTTGGAAGATTTTCGGCGGGACGAGGGTATCGCCGTGAACTTCGCGACGCGGTTAAGGCCTGATTCTGTGTCGGGAACGCCCTCGCTACTGAGCAAAAAATTATGAGCGGGTTTGAATTTCAGCGCGTCCTCATTCGACGGAATCCAAAGTGAAATCGTGTACGGGCCCGGTTCGAACGCTGGCGCCAGCAGGACCTCTTCGAACTTCATCGGCTTCCCCGGCTCGAGCTTTGTGAAATCCACGTGCGGCAAAGGCCTCCGCATGTGGTTCTCGCCTTTCGCGTCGTCGAACGCGAGATAGACCGTCCTTCGTTCCGCAATCTTCGCGCCGGTATCGTTGGTAAACGTCAGTTCGATATGCATGTGACTTTCCGTCGATGGTGCAAATGAAATCACAGCGCGATCCAGCATCACGCGCGGCGTCGAACTGTCCGGTGCTGTTGCCGCGGTGCTTGGCGAATAGCTACACGAGATGGTGACTTCCGTAGTTCCCGTCGTCTCACATTGAGGCCCAGCCGTCGAAATCTCCGACGCATGGGTGCGTGGCCCAATTGAAAGCAACCACACTACGATCGCAATCCCCGCCAGCAGATTAACTGTCAAGCGCTGACCATAATGGCGTTCCAGCTTTCTGCTCTTCATCCTCATTGCCTAGACCTTCTTGCTATCGTTGGTGTCATGGTTCTGCGCATTCAAATTCTGAAATCCTGTCACCAAAACCGAAGACTATCCGAGTATTGTATTCCGGAATCGCAATGCACGGTTATAAGATGAGCGCTGGTCGCGAACCGTGCGATCTCGAATCGTGCGAGCCACTGGGAAGCAGTGCTAAGGGGTCATTTTCTGCCAGCTGATCGATGCCGATCATTTTTCGGGTCCGATCTTCCCCGTTCCAAGGCGCTGCTTGGCGCGATCACGCTCATCTTAGTTTGCGCCTACCTCGTCTCTGGCGTGCGATACGCGCTCTATGCGCCCGCCACTTCCAATTACTATCTTTGGGCCGTTTACCATGTACATTCGACGATGTCAGACGGGCTTGATTCTCCCCTGGAAATTGCGCGTCAAGCCCGTATGGCCAGGGTCGCGCTTGTGATCCTCACCGATCATGGCAATCCTAACCCTGCCGCCTCTGCTTTTCGGATGCGCGCCGACGGAGTGACGATCGTTGGCGGCTCGGAAGCGAAGCTCCCTGAAGGACGCCTCACCTTCTTTGGTGCGCGCCAGGTTCCTCGTTTTGCTCTCGCTTCCTCTCCTCCCGAGGCTATTGACCAGGCGCGTCTGTGGGGAGCATTTCCGATTGTCTCCTATACCGAAGATCCGCTTTACGGATGGCACTACTGGGAATCAGACCTGGCTCCAGGCGGAATCGAAGTATCCAATCTATTCAGCTGCGTTCGCGCTTTATCGGTTTTCCGCAAACTTCTCCTGGCGCTCTACTATCCGTTTTCTCAATATTATTTCCTTAAGAGCATCGCTTTTCCGGCCCAATCTTTCGCTCGCTGGGATGATATTCTCGAGCGGCGAAAGCTCTGGGGCCTCGTCGCAGCGGATGCGCACGGCGGATTCCATCTCGGCAATTGGTTCTCCGCTCGTGTGCCTTCCTACGCCGCGACGTTTTCTCTCGCCGGATTGGGAATCGACCGGAAATATGCCTCGCAGCCCGAAGTCGCCATTCGCAGCGGTGATTTCTTTAACTGCATTCGCGGCGCGGGCGAGCCTCTAGTCTTTGATTACTTGGCGACGAATGGCGCTTCGAAATTTACGAGCGGCAGCACCGCGCCTGAAGGTTCCGCTCTCCACGCAAGGGTTCAAACGGCGGGTCAGACGGTCCAGTTAGTTCTCATAAAGGATGGGGCCATTGAACGGAGAGTTGACGCCGACAACCTCGATATTCCGAGCGTACCCGCAGGAGTCTACCGTCTCGAGGTGTACCTACCGCATCACCCACTGCTGCCTGCGAATGTGCCCTGGATTGTCTCCAATCCAATTTTCATTGGAACTGCACCATACGATTCGCACCCTCGAGCGGTGAACTCTCAGGCCGTGGAAGCTTCGCGGCCGGCAAGTGTAGGTGTCGGCTCCGCTGAAGTCACAGCAGTCCAATAAGCCACACGACTAGTTTTCTGTAATCGCGTTCTAGGGCATGCAAAGGCCACTTCTTGGCTTTCGTCGGTTTCTTGCCTATCTGTGTCTCGTCGGAGGTGCTGCCCGTCCAACCGGGAAACCGTGCTCCGGGAACTCCCGATCCAACTGGGTCTTGTACGTGGCGCGGTCGCCATCAACCATCTTGAAGGAGGAGTGCGGCAATGCGTCAAGTGCGGATGGACCGATCGGACGCGCGACTCAACTTGTCCCGTTCGCGGCAGTGCGCGCTTGTCACCGACTTGCGGGCTGTCTTGCCTCCGCTCGCCAGGCGCTACAAGGTTCCACTCGAAGTGATTGCCGAGGCGCCGCAGACAGGCTAAGCAAGGCCGGAGGAATCGGCTCTTGGCTGAAGTGAAAGGCGAAAAGAAACAACGTCAGCTCGCCAAATATCTCAGCGGAGTAAAACTCGCACGCAGTTGGAACCAGAACTGGGAGATTGGGGCAGAGATAAATCTAGTAAATGTTTTGCAATCAGAAAAAAGTGGTGGACGTGACCGGGATCGAACGGCGACCCCTGCTTGCAAAGTTAATCCGGAAACACCATCTTGTTCTCTCGTTTAGTCTTCTGTTGCACAGTGATGTACGGTTTTAGCCGCTATTTGCTCCTTAACGGACTCGAATCGGACTCAAGTTGCGCAGGTACCGAAAGATTTTTTGGAAAAATGTGGTCGCATACTGACTCCTGCAAAGTACGAAAGAGAGAGTTCTCTTTGCAGCGAGAAAAACGGCCGGGCGTCCTCGTGCGCGCTGTTTGCAAGAACGGTCTCTTCACTAAGCCAACTCTTCGTTCGTCAGGTTAGCGGAGACTGATCTAATGGCACCGGACTAGGAAAGTAACACGTATAGAGTTCATGCGGCTCCCTCGTATTGGATAGAGCCTTCCTATTGGCTTTGCCCTGCAGTGGACTTCGCGGCGTCGGAACGCACCTTTGGCCAATCGTAAAGCGGATATTTCGGGCGCTTGACCGGCGTCACAGGACGCTCCTTCAACTCGTTGAGCGCTTCGGATACTCCCTTCTCCAACTGCGGATCATGCCCCTGGCGCCATAATGCTGGATCGAGTTCCACTTCGAAATCCGGCTTGACGCCTTTGTTTTCAACATCGAATTCACCCGTTTGCGGATTAAAGAGGCCGAGCGTGGTGCAGTGATCACGCCGCCATCGATCAATGGCGGATAGCCGCCAATGCCGATCAGCCCTCCCCAGGTGCGGGTGCCGATCAGCGGGCCGATGCCCAGCCGCTTGAACATCCAGGGCAGTGCGTCGCCGCCGGAGCCCGCATACTCATTGATGAGCATCACCTTCGGTCCAAAAATCACCTGCGGGAAATAATCGTCCTTGCCTTCGCGGGTCATGGCAGCCATCAGCAACGGGCGGTTCAGCCAGTCCACGATGTAGTCCGCTATCCAGCCGCCGCCGTTGAAGCGCTCGTCGATGACGGCCCCCTGTTTTATATTTTGAGGGAAGTAATAGCGGTTGAAATTGGTGAAGCCGCCTACCGCCGTATCCGGCAAATAGACATAAGCCAACTGGCCGTTACTCAGTTGATCGACTTTCCGCCGGTTGCCCTCCATCCAGTCGCGCAGTCGCAGCGAGTGTTCGTTATCGATTGGCACTACGGTCACCGTGCGTGCGTCTTTTCCACCGGGGTCCGGCCCGACCTTCAAACGCACTTCTTTTCCGGCCCCTTCAATGAAAAAGCTATAGATCTCATCGCCTCCGTGTACTTCGCGCCCGCCCACGGCCAGCAGGTACTCGCCTTGATGGACGTTCACACCCGGTTCCGTCAGCGGCGCACGAAGGTCCGGGTTCCAGTTCTCGCCGAAGTACACTTTCGCAAAGCGGTAGCGATCATGGTCGATCATGTAGTCCGCGCCTAGAAGCCCTACGTTTACTTGCTTCACTTCCGGCCGGTCGCCGCCGAAGATGTAGATGTGCTGCGCGGTGATCTCGCCCAGCATGTCTGCGAAGATGTAGTTCAGGTCCGCCCGGCTCATCACGTTGTCCACGAACGGTTGGTACTCCGCCATCAGCGCCTTCAGGTTCGCACCGTGCAGGTTGGGGTCGTAGAAAAAGTCGCGCTCGATGCGTCCCACTTCGCGGTACATCTGTTGCCACTCGGCGCGCGGGTCGACGTAAACCTTCATGGAGTCCAGTTGCAGCGTGCCATCGGGCTTGCCGGGTTCTCCCGGTTTGCCAAGCGCGTCCACGGGCTTGGCCGTCCAGGTACCGTGAGGCGGTCCGTCACCCGTAAGCGGATTCCTAGGCGGCAGTTGCTCGTAAAGCACCTTCTCGCCGTTGGAGGAAATGACGAAACCGCCGATATTGTCCAGAAGCTTGTCGGTCTTTCGCGTGCACATGTCAAATTTGTGTACGATTCGGCCACTGGAATTGCCGTCGTTCACGATTGGACCTTCCAGAAGGTACATGACGTGCGTTTTTCCAGCCAGCAGGCTGTCGTAGTTTCGCGCGGGAATCGGCAGCGCCAGGATACGCTGGTTGATATTTTCGAAATCGATCTTCACGTCCAAAGTCTCTTTGGCATCTTTCGCGTCCTTCTCGTCTTTCTTTCCGCCGGCGTCCTTGTCCCGTCCCTTTTCAACTTTTTCTGGAGGGGACCCCGCGCTCGTCTTGGCTTCGCCTTCGGGTTTGCACTCATCAGCATCGGCGGGGTTCTTGGGTGCATTGGGAGCGGCAGATTTGTCCGAAGAACTTGCCAGCGGCGTGACCTTCTCTTCGTCGCTTTGCGGAGCCAGTGGCGATTTCAAGTCGCTGCGCAGAACAATCACGTAGGCGCTACGCGTTACAGGGATCTTGAACGCGCCCATGCTTGCGGCGAGCGTAGGTCCGACATCGGTGCTGGCGAAGAAATAGAGGTACTTACCATTCTTATCAAAAGCAACCGAAGCTGCATCGCTCAATCCATCCGTCACCTGATGCAGGCTTTTATCCTCTACCCCGTACACAAAGACGGCATGCAGCGAGCTGTCGAGCTGGCGCGTATACGCAATCCAGCGGCTGTCCGGCGACCACACCGGGTTGAAGTTCGCGCCGTCGTATGGATTCGTATCCACAAGGATCGGTTTGCCCGCTTCAATGTCCAGATACCAGAGGTTCAGCCGCTTGTCGCTGTAGGCGATTTTCTTGCTGTCGGGCGACCAGGTCGGTGAGTAGAAGAACGAGGGAGGATTGCCGAGACTGATTTTCTTCACTTCCCCCATGCCATCCTGCGTGCTCAGGTGCAATGCATATTCGCCGGGCTCATCCGAAAAATACGCAATCCATTTTCCATCGGGAGACCACGCCGGATCGCGCTCCGCAACGCCCATTGTGTTAGTCAGGTCGCGGATGTCTCCGTGCTCCACTGGTACCGTCAGAATTTCCCCGTGCGCTTCAAACACTGCTCGCGCGCCCGTCGGCGAAATGTCAGCGTGCTGAATCTGCTTGGCAACATTTACGTAGTGTGGCCGCACTGCGGGAAAATCGCCTGTGACGTGGATACTGACGGTATTCTGTTTGCCTGTGGCCGGATCGAACAGGTGAATCGAGCCGAACTGTTCGTACACGATCGCGTCCGGGCCAGCCGACGCCGATTTAATATCCACACCATTGCTCGGCAGCGCTTCGCTCACTTGCTTTGTGCTGGGGTCGTAGACGTACAAACTCACCGGTCCTTCGCGATCAGATAGGAAGTAAACCTTGTTGCCGAGCCACATCGGCGAAGAATCATTGGAATCCTTGCGCGGGACTTTCTCGACGCCGGAATCGGAAAGTTTCGCGATCCAAATGGGCGAAGCCGTGCCGCCGCGGTAGTGCTTCAACCCCCGCTGACGCTGCCACGATTCCGCGAAATTCGTAAACGGCACATATGCCAGGTGCGAGCTGTCTGGCGAGTACGAGCCTTCCACGGCCATGGGCAGCGGAAGGAGTTCCGGCAGCCCTCCAGAAACACTCACGGTGTACAATTGCGTGAAGCGGGAATAGCTATCGCGGCCAGAGCGGAACAGGATGCGTTTCCCGTCGCGTGTCCAGCCCACCACCTGGTCGCTGCCGGGATGCGTTGTCAACCGTTGGGGAATGCCGCCCGCGGTCGGAATTACGTAAACATCTTCGTTGCCATCGTATTCGCCGGTGAAGGCGATCATGGTGCCGTCGGGCGAAAAAACCGGGTCGATTTCAATGCCGATATCGCTCGTGAGACGCCGGGCCTCGCCACCGCTGCGATCCACAACCCACAAGTCGCCGCCGTAGCTGAACGCAATCTGCGTCTTGCTGACCGTGGGCTTGCGCAAAAGTGCGTATTGGTTGGAGGATTGCGCGCGGAGTTGCGGCACGGCGAGGAATAACAGGAAGCCCCCAACCAGAAATGCAGCGGGCAGGCTGAAAACGGACGTGTGGAATTTCCTTTGCATCAGATCCTCCGGAGGGTGCAACCTTGGAAGTGGATCACAAAACGTAGGATGGAGCGACTCGTGCGCTCGTCAAACCCAAGCAACCAGCAGGAGTCTACCATACGCCTCACCGCATGACTCCACAATCCTGTTCGCGGCAGTTAATCCGGAAAGTGCGAGTTGTGTAGACATCAGGTGGATTGATTTCCGAGGTGCTGTCATACGGTTCTCCTGCTCACGATCAAGCCTGGCGAGGTTGCAAAGGTCCCAGAGAGAAACTGACTAGCAAAGAACCTGCCTCCGAAGCAGGTGCGCAGGACTCGCAGTGACGTACAACGGTCTGGGCAACCGTTGCACGACAGGCAGTCAGGCTGTTGTTGAGGGGAAAGCACCTGCCTGGTGAGCAGGTGTTCTAGTAAGGACCGCAGGTCAGAAGCGGCGGTTTTGGAAGCCGGCCCCCGCCAACAATTCGAGCGCAATTTCAGGCCAATCTTTGGCTGTTTCGCTGAATCGTTGCATAGCGAGCATTTGTTGAGGAGAGAGGTTTTTCTGCTTGACGTGGAATCGTCACTGTCCATCTGTTGACAGCGCAGCGGGATCGACCGTGGCTGTATATTCACGGCCTCCCGTATGGTATTGACACTGACCGAGGAGTGTTTCACCGCCAGCGAACGGATCACGCGGGGCTCGCTAAGCCAAAACCAGCTGCCGCGTTTGCAAGGGGTCGACGAAGGATAGGCGGACGCCTGACCTTGAAGGCGAGAAGCCGACGGGATAAGTTATTCGAGGCTTAGTCGGAAAAAGCCTGAGGTTCTCACAATGGCGGATGAGGATCTGCAAAAGACACTGGAAGAGCTGTCGCGCGACTTACAGGAGAGCAAAGCCAGGCTTGAAGAGGCGCAGCGCATTGCCCACGTCGGTCATTATTATTGGAACCTCATCGAGAATCGCGTGATCTGGTCCGACGAGCTGTACCGGATCTATGGACTGAGTCCGCAGGAAGGTCCCATAGACATGGCGATGGTTCGCGAAATGATCCATCCTGAAGATCGAGAGTTCGTCTTCCGGACAGCGGAGGAGGCCCTTCATAGCGAAGTGCGCGCTGACATCGAACATCGTGTCGTTCGTACCGATGGGGAAGTGCGAACGGTCCACGCTTTGGGCACTGTAAAAAGAGACGCATCTGGGCGACCGTACGAAATGTTCGGTACGGTCCAGGACATCACCGACCGCAAGCGCGCAGAGGAAACCCTGCAGCAAACGCAGGTTTATCTTCGCGAAGGGCAGCGCCTCGCTCATATGGGGAGCTGGGCGTTTAACGATTTAGGTCACTATTGGTCCGACGAACTGTACGAAATTTTTGGGCTGGACCCGGAAAACGGCGTCCCAGCGATTGAGCAGTATCTGGCCTTCATTCATCCAGAAGACCGAGCCTCGATGGCTGAAACGATTCAGATCATGTATCAGCAACACGCGGGCTGCGACGTAACCAAGCGAATTGTTCGGCCCGACGGGCAGCTGCGCTACGTTCGCTGCGTGGCTATTCCCGTCATTGAACAGGGAGTTTTCAAAGGTCTTCGCGGGAGCGCCATCGACGTCACCGAGCAGGAGTTGCTAACGCAGGAGTTGCGGCGGCAGCAAGCCTACCTCGCAGAAGCGCAAAGCCTCACTCACGTCGGCAGTTGGGCCTGCAATTTCCTCACAGGGAAAATATTTCATCTATCGGACGAAGCCCTTCGTTTGTATGGCTTCGATCCCGACTCACCCGGGATTTCATTCGAGCGCCTTTACAACGCCACTCACCCGGAGGACGAGCCTGCTCTGAGGGAACAATTTTTTGGTGCCATTAACGCACGAAAGGATTATGACCTCGAATATCGGATTTATCGTCCGGATGGCGCTATCAGATGCCTGCGTTCCTTAGGACATCACGATCCCGCTCAGGAAATCGGTGAGTACGTCGGCATCACCATGGATATCACCGAACGAAAGCGCGCCGAGGAAGAGCACGAAAAGCTGCGCCAACTGGAGGCTGATCTCGCTCACATCAACCGGGTCAACATGATGGGAGAACTCGCCGCCGCGCTCGCGCACGAGATCAAGCAGCCCATAGCCGCCTCGATCACAAGCGCCAATACTTGTTTGCGATGGCTCGCACATGATCCCCCCAACCTGGAAAGGGCGCGCGCAGCGGCAACTCGAAGCGAGCGGGAGGGAAACCGTGCGGCCGATGTCATCAACCGCCTGCGGTCCTTCTACAAAAAAGGCTCGCCGCCGAAGCGCGAGATGGTTGACGTCAAAGAGATCATTCAAGAAATGACCGCTCTCTTCATGACCGAAGCGGTTCGTCACTCCATAAAAATCCATTCCGAACTGCACGAAGACAGGCCTCACGTTCTAGCTGACCGTGTGCAGTTACAACAGGTATTCATGAACCTGATGCTGAACGCGATCGAGGCCATGCGAGAAACCGGAGGCAAGTTGACGATTAGTTCTCGACTAAGTCCCGATGGTCAGCTAATCGTCTCGATCAGCGATATGGGGGTGGGATTGCCGGCGGAGAGTGCGGAACAAATTTTTGAGGCCTTTCACACCACCAAACCACAGGGGACGGGCATGGGTTTGGCAATCACCCGCTCTATCGTGGAAGCGCACGGCGGCCGAGTGTGGGCGACTGCCAATCCGGGGGCGGGCGCAACTTTTCATTTTACTCTTCCCACCAAAGCCGAGGCACGTGCATGAAATCCGCGGCCGTTCCCACGGTCTTCATCATCGATGACGACCGTGGCATGCGTCAGGCGATTCAGGATCTCGTCGAATCCGTCGGACTGCGCGCCGAGTCCTTTCCAACTGGCGAGGAGTTTCTCCGCATGAGACCCGCCGGCCGCCCGGGCTGCCTAGTCCTCGATGTAAGACTGCCGCAGATGAGCGGACTCGATTTTCAGCACCGACTGGTCGAGACCGGTATGCAAATCCCTATCATATTCATTACCGCGCACGGAGACATTCCCATGTCTGTCCGAGCGTTAAAGTCGGGTGCCGTGGAATTTCTGACAAAGCCTTTCAGAGACCAGGATCTGCTGGACGCAATTCAGCAGGCCCTACAGCGTGACCGCGCCGCGCAAGAGCAACAGGCCGAGATCCACGATCTGCAGGAGCGCTATGGCGAATTGACTGCACGGGAGCAGCAGGTTATGGCTCTCGTCGTCTCCGGAATGCAGAATAAGCAGATTGCCTCCGAAATCGGAGCGAGCGAAGCCACAGTAAAAATCCATCGAGGCAATGTGATGCGCAAGATGCAGGCTGGATCGGTAGTTGACTTGGTCCGCATGGCCGATAAGCTGAAACTCTCTCTTCGTAAGTAGGTTGGTTCTGTTCTGTAGCCAGGGTTATTCCCCGCCCTCCCTTCTAGTCGATTACCACCAAAGTGGTAGTGCGCCCGACTAAGAGCCAATTGTGCACGCGTTGCGAATACGGTTAGGCTCCGGCGCATGAGCAGTCAGCAAAGCTCAAGATTCATCGCCATAGTCGACGACGATAGGTCGGTTCAAGCTGCCCTGCAAGATCTGATCGAATCGGAAGGACTTTCCCCGCTCTGCTTCGGTTCCGCGGAACAATTCTTGAATTCCGGCGCTCAACACAAGGCTGTGTGCCTAATCGCGGACATTCGCATGCCAGGCATGTCCGGCCTTGAACTGCAAACCAAGCTCAAGGCGGAGCGATGCCGCATACCGATCATCTTCATTACGGCGCATGGCGACGCCAAGATGCGGACTCAAGCCATGCGTGATGGAGCGGTGAAGTTCTTGGCAAAGCCCTTCGACAACACAGTTTTGCTAGAGGCAGTTCATGCAGCTCTGGAAGATTAGCTTGAGAGGTTCGGGAGTCAAATCGATGACAGTAACTGATCACGACCGTCGAGCCGGGAAATTCGAGCAGATCATAGCCAAGGGCTCAGGTCTAAAAGTCGCCGCTCTGGAACAACCCAGGCGCGCTTTGGCGGCCCATTCCACGATGCTCAACCTTCACATATAGGGAGAAGCGCGATGAAAGCAGTCACAGAGAAAGACACGATTAGAACGATCACGACGCACTACATCGATGGAGCATTCGTTGAATCCCATGGCCGCGAGGTCATGGACATCATCAAGCCTACCAACGGGCAACTGATCGGCCGCGTCATGCTAGGAGACGAGGAAGATACGCGGCGCGCTATTGCCGCGGCTAAGCGCGCATTCGCCAGTTTCGGCCGGACAACAAGGGAGGAGCGCTCGCGTTACTTGCGCCAGCTACATAAGGCTGTCTCAGCTCGTATCGACGATTTGACGGCTGTCATGATTGAGGAGTACGGCGGGGTCGCCCGGTTCGCACGGCTCATTGTGGAGTCGGGCGTCAACGCCTTCGCAGCGGCCGAGAAGGGACTTCAAGAGCTGCCGTTGAGAGAAAGCTGGGGCAAGACGACAGTCACCCTGGAGCCGGTCGGCGTTGCCGGTCTGATCACAGCTTGGAACGCGAACGCGCTGTTCATTTGCCTCAAGCTGGCATCGGCCGTAGCGGCTGGTTGTACGGTCGTCATCAAGCCGAGCGAAATGAGCCCGCTGCAGACGCGGGTAATGGCTGAGGCTCTGAATACGGCCGAGCTGCCCAAGGGTGTGTTCAACGTGGTGACAGGCCTGGGCACTGTCGTCGGCGCTGAGCTCGTCCGCAATCCCGACGTCGCGAAAATTTCGTTCACGGGCTCAGTGGCCGTGGGTGAAGCCATCATGCGGGATGCCGCAGCCACGATGAAGCGTATAACGCTCGAACTGGGCGGGAAGTCGCCCACAATCCTGCTGGATGACGCTGCGCTCGATAAGGCCATTCCAGCGGCTCTTACCTTGGCCTTTTTGAATAGTGGTCAAGCTTGCGCAGCCGGAACGCGGCTTCTCGTGCCCAGGAGCCGCCTTGACGAGGTGAAGCGGGCGATCCGGGATGAGATGCGTGCCTTCACGGTCGGCGATCCGGCCGATCCCAACATCATGGTTGGACCAATGGTGTCGCAAAAACAGTATGAGCGCGTGGAATCCTACATTCGGAGAGGCATTGAAGAAGGCGCGGAGGTGCTGGTCGGCGGGGAAGGCCACCCGAAGGGTCTCGAAGCAGGTTACTTCGTGAAGCCCACGGTGTTCGTCAATGTGGAGAACGAAATGACCATCGCCCAGGAAGAGATTTTCGGCCCCGTCCTCAGTGTGATCGCGTACGACTCCGAGGACGAAGCGATCCGCATTGCCAACGACTCCAAATACGGTCTCCACTCCGCCGTCTTGGGGACTGACATCCAGCGCGCACGCCGCGTGGCGTCTCAGCTGCAAGCCGGCCGCGTCGTGATCAATAACATGACCGACGATCCGCAGGCACCCTGGGGCGGGTTCAAATACTCCGGTGTCGGCCGCGAATATGGCAAATACGGAATTGAGGCGTTTCTTGAGCCGAAGGCCATCCTTGAGTGACCGCTGTTGCCCGAAAGAAACGAATGAAGACGACAAAATTCATAAGT